>Ga0075421_100004975_pt1 | contig 16024 bp, 12 predicted proteins | sample SoiMetdeltSBSDD5_FD_75292 | JGI IMG/M metagenome (GOLD analysis project Ga0075421, IMG submission 75292) | Bulk soil microbial communities from a Populus tree surrounding site in Tennessee, USA - Soil MetaG P. deltoides SBSDD5 | ecosystem: Environmental > Terrestrial > Soil > Tree plantation...
CGACGAGGCGATCGTCAGAATCTTCGTGTCGTCGCGCCGCCCCTGCGACTCCGACGCCTTCGCCACCTCGTCATACGGCACGAACTTCGCCCAGCCCTTGTCGGCCGCCACCTTGGTCAGCGCCGCCGTCAGCGTCGTCTTGCCGTGGTCGATGTGACCAATCGTCCCCACGTTCACGTGCGGCTTCGAACGATCGAATTTCTCTTTGGCCATCGCGATACGTCTCCGTTATTTGCCCTGGATCCGGGCCACTACTTCATCACTGATATCGGGGGGCGCCTGCTCGTAACGGTCGAAGTGCATCGAGTACGTGGCTCGGCCCTGCGTCCGTGAACGAAGGTCGGTGGCATAGCCGAACATCTCTGACAGCGGCACACGCGCGTTGACGATCTGCGTGCCGCCGCGATCCTCCTGCGACTGGATGCGGCCGCGCCGGCTGGCGAGGTCGCCCATCACGTCGCCCATGTAGTCCTTGGGCACGACCACTTCGACGCGCATCACCGGCTCGAGCAGCACGGGCTTCGCCTTCTTGGCCGCGTCCTGGAACGCCATCGAGCCGGCGATCTTGAAGGCCATTTCCGACGAATCGACTTCGTGATGCTTGCCGTCGTAGAGCTGAATCCGGACGTCGTCGATCGGGAAGCCGGCGAGCACGCCGCGCGTGAGCGCTTCCTTGATGCCCTCGTCGACGGGCTTGATGTATTCCTTCGGAATCGAGCCGCCCTTGATCTCGTTCTCGAAGACGTAGCCCGAACCCGGCTCGGCCGGGAACAGGTGGATCTTCACTTCGGCGAACTGACCGCGGCCGCCGGTCTGCTTCGCGTAACGCATCTCGCCATCGGCTGGACGCGTGAGCGTTTCCTTGTAGGCGACCTGCGGCTTGCCGACGCTCGCGTCGACGCCGAACTCGCGCTTCAGCCGGTCGACGATGATCTCCAGGTGCAGCTCGCCCATGCCAGCGATCACGACCTGGCCGGTCTGCTCGTCGGTCTTGACGCGGAACGTCGGGTCCTCGGCCATCAGTTTCTGCAGGCCGTTTCCGAGCTTCTCCTGATCGCCCTTCGTCTTCGGCTCGATGGCGAGCGAGATCACCGGCTCGGGGAAATCCATCGACTCGAGCACGACCGGCTTCTTGTCGTCGCACAGCGTGTCGCCGGTGCTGACCTGCTTCAGGCCGACGGCCGCCGCGATGTCGCCCGAGTAGACTTCCTTGATCTCCTCACGCTTGTTGGCGTGCATCTTCAGCAGACGGCCAACGCGTTCGGTCTTGCCCTTCGTCGCGTTGTAGACCGAGGAGCCCGAGGTGAGCACACCCGAATACACGCGAATGAACGTGAGCTGACCGACGAACGGATCGGTCATCAACTTGAACGCCAGCGCCGAGAACGGCGCATCGTCGGCGGCAGGCCGCTCGATGAGCGTCTCTTCCTTCGCGTTCGGATCGAGACCGGTAATGGGCGGCACGTCGACCGGCGACGGCAGGTAATCGACAACGGCGTCGAGCAGCGGCTGGACGCCCTTGTTCTTGAATGCCGTTCCGCAGATGACCGGAACGAACGCCGTCTCCTCGTTGCGCACCGACTTGATCACGCGGTCGCGGAGCGCGCTCTTGATCTCGTCTTCGGTGAGCTCTTCGCCGTGGAGGTATTTCTCGAGGAGTTTGTCGTCGTGCTCGCTGACCTTCTCGATCAGCTTCTCGCGGTACTCCTGCGCCTCGGCCATCAGGTCGGCGGGGATGTCCGACACATCGTAGTCGGCGCCCATCGTCTCGTCTTTGTAGGTGATCGCCTTCATCTTGACGAGGTCGATGACGCCCTTGAACTTGTCCTCTGCGCCAATCGGCAACTGGATGGCCACCGGGTTGGCGCCCAGCTTCGCCTGGATCTGCGACAGCGTCATCTTGAAGTCGGCGCCGATGCGGTCCATCTTGTTGACGAAACAGATGCGCGGCACGCGGTACTTGTCGGCCTGACGCCAGACCGTTTCCGACTGCGGCTCGACGCCGGAGACGGCGTCGAACACCGCGCAGGCGCCGTCGAGCACGCGCAGCGAGCGCTCCACTTCGGCGGTGAAGTCGACGTGGCCCGGCGTGTCGATGATGTTGATGCGGATGTCGCGCCAGAAGCACGTCGTCGCCGCGGACGTGATCGTGATGCCGCGCTCCTGCTCCTGCTCCATCCAGTCCATGACGGCGGTCCCTTCATGGACCTCGCCGATCTTGTACGTAATCCCGGTGTAGAAGAGGATCCGTTCGGTCGTGGTCGTCTTCCCGGCATCGATGTGGGCCATGATGCCGATGTTCCGGGTACGGTGTAACGGTGTTTGACGCCCCATTGCGTTCTTATTCGACGGCCTGCGATCTGGCGACTGAGTTTCTGTTACCACCGGTAGTGTGCAAATGCTTTATTGGCTTCCGCCATGCGATGGGTGTCTTCACGCTTCTTGACGGCGCCGCCGCGCAGGTTCGAGGCGTCCAGAAGCTCGTTGGCAAACTTCTCCTGCATCGTCTTGCCGTCGCCGCGCGAGCGCGCGTAGCTGACCAGCCAGCGGATGCTGAGCGAGAGCCGCCGGTTGGGATTCACTTCCACGGGGACCTGATAGTTCGATCCACCAACGCGGCGTGATTTCACTTCGAGGCTTGGCTTGACGTTGTCGAGCGCCTTCTTGAACACCTTGAGCGGATCGTCGCCGGTGCGCTCCTTGATGATGTCGAAGCTCTTGTAGAGGATGCGCTCCGCGGTGCTGCGCTTGCCGTCGCGCATCACGGTGTTGATGAACTTGCTGACCAGCACGCTGTTGTACAGCGGGTCGGCGGCCAGTTCGCGCTTGGGAATCTCTCGTCTACGCGGCATGTTCGTGTCCTATTGCTTCGGGCGCTTCGCGCCGTACTTCGAACGACCCTGCTTGCGGCCCTGCACGCCGACGGCGTCGAGCGTCCCGCGCACGACGTGATAGCGCACGCCGGGCAGGTCCTTCACGCGGCCGCCGCGAATGAGCACCAGCGAGTGCTCCTGCAGGTTGTGTCCGACGCCGGGAATGTAGGTCGTGACCTCGATGCCGTTGGTCAAGCGCACGCGCGCGACCTTGCGCAGCGCGGAGTTCGGCTTCTTCGGCGTCTGCGTGAACACGCGCACGCACACACCGCGCTTCTGCGGGCTGACCTGGAGCGCGGGGCTCTTGGTCTTGGTCACGATCTTCTTCCGTCCCTGGCGGACGAGCTGACTGATAGTCGGCATGTGTCCTCGACAAAACGCACGTGCGGAACCGCACGCTCGACGCGCTCCGACGTGTGCGTCGAGCCGACGGCTCCGTTCGTTCCAGGCCTGAAGAAACGATGCATCTGCATCGCGTCTGGCGCCTGAAACTGATGACCCTACTGGTTGAATGCTCGAGAAGAGTGCGATTGAGCAGCTTCTTCCGCGGCGGTTGAAGCTAGATAGGGTGTCCTAGCTTCAAGAGAACCTGACGAATATAGCACGCACGATCACGGCGCGCAACCGACTGACAGCAAGGGTGTTAGAGAAGGCTGGTTCACGTCGCCGGAAAGCGTGCAAGCTCGGCCGCGAAACGGTCGCGACTGCAGAGGCACCGCAGAGGCGGGTCTTCAGGCGGCCCGAACACTTAAGTCGTGTGCTGACAGCCGTTTACTTGCGGGCAGCAAGGTAATTGACGATCACCATCATCTCCTGCTCGCTCAGGACCTCGCCGAATGCCGGCATGTTGGCCGCTGGATCGACCGCATCCGGCTGCGTGATCCACTCGTGCAGCCATTTCGCGTCGCGCTGCGCGCCGATACGCGTCAGGTCCGGGCCGATTGCGCTGCCTTCGCCGTCGACCATGTGGCAGTTGGCACAGTAGCGTCCGATCACGCGCGAGGCGATGCGCGTCTCCTCGGTGACGTCAGGAACGGCCACACCGGCGCGGACTTTCTTCATATAGCTCGCGATCGAGCGCGCCTGTCCGTCGCTCATCCCGCCGCGCGGCGGCTCACGCAGGCCGGGCGCGATCATCTGCGGATCGCGAGCGTGGGCGATGAGCCATTCAGGATCGCGGCGCAAGCGCAGCTCCTCGAACGGTCCGGCGGCACCACCGTCCACATGACACGTCAGACAGCGCTGATCCTTCGCAAACTCGTGGCCGGCGAGCGGCAGCGGCCCCCACACCGCGGGATTGGCATGCGCGGGTGTGTCCTTGTAGCCGAGATACGTCAGCAGGATGATCGCGCTGCCGATGACGGCGAACCCGGCAAACACGAGCGGCCGCTTCAGGAAATGGCGATCGGGCCGGCGATCGATGAACGGCAGCAGCAGCAGGATGCCCACGACGAGCCCCGGGATCACCATCGTCGCCAGCGGCTCGAGCGGACCCGGGAAGTACTTGAGCAGTTGGAAGAGGCTGAGGAAGTACCACTCGGGACGTGGCACGTAGGTCGCGTCGGATGGATCCGCGATCTGATCGAGCGGCGTCGGGAATGACACCGCAAACGTCAGCAGCAGCGTGAACACGAACGCGCCGGCAATCGTGTCCTTGAGCGCGTGATAGGGATAGAACGGTCTCGGCTCCCCCGGCACCGGCTTGAGCGCACCAGAGATGCCGTGACGCCGCATCAGGAACAGGTGGGCGACCACGAAGACGATCAGCGACGCCGGCAGCAGGAAGACGTGCACCGCGTACCATCGCAGCAGCGTCAACGCACCCAGGGCGTCGCCGCCGCGCATGAGCCCGGCGACGTACTCGCCCATCGGTCCACTGCGCGCGATATTGATCGTGACCGTCGTCGCCCAGTACGCCTTCTGATCCCACGGCAGGAGATAGCCGGTCAGCGCGAAGCCGAGGATCACGAGCAGCAGCACGACGCCGGTGATCCAGGTGACCTCGCGCGGCTTCTTGTATGAGCCGAGCGCGACCACGCGCAGCATGTGAATCACCGCGGCAACGACGATGAAGCTGGCGCCGAAGAAGTGCAGGCCGCGCAGCACGCGTCCGAACGCGACGCGCTCCATGATGAACCTGATGCTGTCGTAGGCGTGCTCGGGCGACGGCACGTAGTACATCGCCAGCACGACACCGGTCACGAGTTGGACGGCGAGCAGCATCAGCAGAATGCTGCCGGTTACGAACCACCAGCCGACGCCAGCCTGAATCGGCTCTTCGAGGAGATGCGCACGCCCGGTGCGCCAGCCCGTACGCGAATCGAGCCAGTCGAGCAGATTGTGCAGCGGCTTCATCAGACCTGGATCAAGACCTTGTCGCCGTCGATCTTGGTGGACAGCCTGGGCAGCGGCGCCGGTGGCGGACCCGACTTCACCTGGCCGAGGTGATCGTAGACACCACCGTGACAGGGACAGCGCAGCTCTCGCGCTTCGGCGTCCCAGCTCACGCGGCATCCCAGATGCGTGCACGTCGGATCGAGCGCGGTCACGGCCTGGTCGCCGGTCTTCACCAGGAAGACCACGCGCCGCTCGATGATCTGACTGTAGCCATCTTCACGAACGACGCGAAGCGCGATTGGCGTCGGCGCATTCTCGGCGAGACCGCTGAGGCTGGCCCCGGGCAGCCAGCGTTCCTCGCGGCGTATGAAGCTCGGCGACACGATGGAACCGCCGAGTACCACACCGAGCGTGCCACCGATTGCGGCTTGTATGGTTTTGACGACGCGAGCAAAAAACTGCCGTCGCTGCGGATCGCGAGTGGTGTCCATTTATGCAGAGTCTGTTTTCAGGATACGTATAACTTTACGGCAGGCGTTTACTGCCCGGCGCGATTTCCGGCCGATCCGCGCGCGGCATCTACCCACGCGCGGATCGCAAAGCAAGTTTGTCGCCGGGATCGTCGGAGGGCTCGCTCGCGGCCGTAGAGCGCAGGCTCGAGCCTGCGCGTCCGTTCGACGCGGGGACTGAAGCCCCGCTACTTGGGCGGCACAACAGGAATAGCACCCGGGAAGACGTACGCGTACATCATCGAAATGACGCCCATCAGTGCCATCAGCAGAACGCTGTGCTTGATGGTGAACCGGAAGAGCCTGCTCTCGTCCGCGGTCGTCATGCCGGTGGCGGCGACCGCGACCGCGATGCTCTGGATCGAAATCATCTTGCCCATCACGCCCGCCGCGGAGTTCACCGACGCCGTGAGGACCGGATTCAACGACAGCGCGTTGGCCGTGACTACCTGCAGGTTGCCGAACAGCGCGTTGGCGGACGTGTCGCTGCCGGTGAGGAATACCCCGAGCCAACCGACCACCGCGCTGAAGAATGGAAACGCACCACCGCTCGCGGCCATGGCGAGACCAAGTGTCGATGTCATCCCCGAATAGTTCATGACATAGGCGAGTCCAAGCATGCACGCGATGGTGAGGATGGCCAGCTTCAGCTGCTTGAAGGTGTCGATGTAGACAGTCACGACCTTGCCCGGCCGCACGCGGAGCACGAACGCCGTCGCGATGATGGCGAAGAGGGTGGCCGTGCCCGACGCGCTGAGCCAGTTCAGCTCATACAGCGCCGCATACGGCGACGGCATGGTCACGACCGGCGGGACGCGCGTGATCAGATTGTGAAGCCCCGGCACCATCAGGCGCTCGGCGAGCGGGCCGGTACCGTCGACCGTCGGCAAGCTGGCGGGCAGCAGGCTGTCGCCCAACCGGTTGATCGTCGGTTTGATCGACGGCTCTCCCCAGGCGAGCACGAACGCCACCAGCAACAGGTATGGCACCCAGGCCATGACGATCTCGCTTCCCGAATGCTTCGACGCTGTCGATGTGATCGGCTTGTCGCCTTCGAGTCGCATGATGTTGGCCGGTTTCCACAGCTTCAACACGGCCACCATCACGATGATGCACGTCAGCGAGCTCAGGATATCGGTCAGTTCGGGCCCCATGGTTCTCGAGACGTAGAACTGAACGCCCGCAAACGACACGCCGCAGGCGATGATCGCGGGCAGCACTTCCATCGCGCGCTTCGTTCCCGCCATGACGACGATCAGATAGCCGGGGATGATGATCGAGATCATCGCGCACAGCATGCCGACCGTCGCACTCAGCGGCAGCACCGGAAGACCCGTGACATTGGCGAGCGTGATGACCGGAATCCCGATCGACCCGAACGCGACCGGAGCCGTGTTGGCGAGCAGACAGATGCCGGCCGCGTAGAACGGATTGAACCCGAGCCCGGCGAGCATCGCGCCCGACACCGCAACCGGCGCGCCGAATCCGGCCGCGCCCTCGATGAAGGCGCCGAATGAAAAGGCAATGAACATCGCCTGCAGCCGGCGGTCGGTCGTCAGACCGCCAATCGAGTCTTTGATGATCTCGAATTTGCCGGTATCCACCGCCAGGCGATACAGCATGATCGAGGCGAACACAATCCAGGCGATCGGGAAGACGCCGAATGCCGCGCCGTAGATGGCGGAGACGAATGCCAGCTGTGCGGGCATTCCATACACGATGAGCGCAACGAGGAGCGCTGAAATCAGCGCCGACAGCGCCGACATCCACGCCGGCTTTCGCAGCACCCCCAGCATGACAAAGAGCACGACGATCGGAATGGCCGCCACCGCGGCTGACACGCCCAGACTCCCGGCGATGGGTTCATAGTTGTGCTGCCACATAGCTCCTCTTTGCTGGTTGGTGGTAAGTGGTTGGTGGCTGGTAACCACGAACCACTAACCACCAACCACTAACCACTAACCACTAACCACCAACCACTAACCGTTTCGCGGATCGACGCCGTGTATCGACGCGTCGATCAACTCGATGGGGTGGAAAATCGGCCAGTCGTGCCCAAGACCTCGGGCCGCAGCGGCAATCTGCAGCGTGCAGCCCGGGTTGGCCGTGGCAATCATATCCGGCGAGAGCGCCGCGATGTGACGGACTTTGCGCATCCCGAGCTGCGCGGCCGGCTCGGGCTGCACCAGGTTGTAGATTCCGGCGCTGCCGCAGCAGATTTCCGATTCGGCCGGCGAGAGCAGCTCGATGCCGGGAATGCCCTGGAGCAGCGTGCGCGGCTGCGCCCGTACGCCCTGGCCGTGCGCCAGATGGCAGGCGTCGTGGTACACGACGCGCGCCGTGAGCGGACGTCGAATCGCCCGCTGCTCGCCGAGCTCGACGAGCAGTTCGGTGACGTCGCGGACCTTCTCGGCGATCGCCTTCGCTCGCGCCGCCCAGGCAGGATCCCCGGCGAACAATTCACCGTACTCTTTCATCGCCGAGCCACAGCCGGCCGCGTTCACGGCAATCCGGTCCACACCCGCCTTCTCGAAGACCTCGATGTTGTGCCGGGCCAGCGCGCGCGCCTGTTCGATGCGTCCTGCGTGCAGCGGCAGCGCCCCGCAACAACCCTGGGCACCTGGCGCGTGCACGCTGCATCCCTCGGCGGCCAGCACGCGAACGGTGGCGTGATTCACCTTGCCGAACGAGAGCCGCTGTACGCAACCCGCGAGCAGCGCCACTTTCAGCCGCTCGGATCCAACCGCTGCCGTGTGCTCGGGCACGCTGTCGACGAGTGAGCTCCATGTGACCGGCGGCGCCAGTCTGATCGCCGCGGTGATGCGCTGCCACAGAGTCCCCTCGGTACCGTCGGGACGCGTGCTGATCGCCGCGGTCGTTGACGATCCGCCCGTCATCAGACGCAGCAACGGACCGAACACGAGCATCGGCAGCATGGCCAGACGCATTCGCGCCGGATAGGGCACGACGGCCATCAGCAGCGAGCGAAAGAGTCCATCGGAGCCGCCGCGCGGATGGCGATGCTCGATCTGCGCCCGCTGCTTCTCGATGAGCGGTGCGTACTGCACTCCCGACGGGCAGGCGGTGACACACGCCAGACAGCCGAGACAGCGGTCGAAGTGCTCGACGAACGACGAGGTCATCTGCACGCGCCCCTCGATGCCGGCCTTCATCAGGTAGATGCGTCCGCGTGGCGAATCCATCTCTTCGCCCCAGATCAGATACGTCGGGCACGTCGGCAGGCAGAACCCGCAGTGCACGCACTTGTCGATCAGGGCAGGCGATGGAGTGTCAGCACCGGTCATGAGCGTGGAAAGATCTATTCGTTGGAAGTTGGCCGTTGGGAGTTTAGATCGGTCCCCGACCGGCGTTGAGAATTCCTGCGGGGTCGAACATCTGTTTCAGCGCGCGCGCCGCGTCGACGGCGCTGGCCGGCGGTCCCCACACGTCGAGGCGCTGTTTCAGATCGGCAGTGCCCCGCAGCACGGCGACATTTCCGACCCAGACGCTCGATCGGAGCCGCTCGACGACGGCTGCCTGCGCGCGAGTGTCGGCGTCCACCCGCATCAGTCCGGCGCCGCTTCCGACCCGTCCGACCATGACGACAGGGCCGGCGATCTGCTGTACGTCCTGCATCAGCGTGGTGATCTCCGCCAGCTTCGCCGGCAGCCAGCCGAATCTGATCACCGCGCCGGTGCCGGTCCATGGCGCTCGCGTCTGATCGGCCCAGACTTCCATCTCCCGATCGCCCGTGATCACCGCCGATGGTCTCGACAACAGCCGCTGCGCGGATTCGACCTGCGAGGCCACGGCCGCGGGACTCGACGCAAAGAGCATGCGAAGCCGATACTCGCCGCCGTCGAGCATGACGTCGAATGCCATCGGCTCGAGTTGCGAGGTGGACACCTGCATCACATCCCGCGCCAGCGTTTCCCCCTCGTCGTACGACGCCTCGAGCGTCGCCGAGGCTTGTGGAATGGGTAGTAGCTTGAACGTCGCATCGACAATCGCGGCGAGTGTGCCGAACGAGCCGCTCACCAGCTTGCCGAGATCGTAGCCGGCAACATTCTTCACGACGTGACCGCCGGCCTTGATGATGCGACCGTCGGTGAGGGCCAGCGTCACACCGATCACCAGATCGCGCGGCGTGCCAAAACGATGTCGCACCGGACCGGAATCATTGGTCGCGACGATGCCGCCAATCGTCGCGGCGTCGAAGGCGCTGTCAATCGGCAGCCACTGACCGTGCCGCCCCAGTTCGCGATTGACATCCATCAGCGAGAGCCCGGCGTGCGCGGTCGCCGTCATGTCGCCGTGCCGGTGCACGAGCATGGTGTTGAGTCTCGCCGTGCTGACGAGCAGATCGACCGGGTGCGGCGTGCGACCCCACCCGAGCTTCGTGCCGCCGCCGCGCAGTACCGTGATCCGCGTGTCGCGCGAGGCGGCGTGAAGCGTCGCGGCCAGTTCCTTCGCGTCCGCGGGCTCGATGATCTGGCGAGGAACCACACCGTCTATCGCATCGGCGACGCTTCCCTCTCTCATCGACGCTGTGATCATCAGAAGCGTTCGGCCAGGCCGGCCGCTTCAACCGGATGCTGACGATAGGGACCAGGGACCTCGCCGCAGAGTCGCGGTGTGGGCAGCACCTTGCCGGGGTTGCACAGGCGGTGCGGATCGATCGCGTCGCGCAACCGCTGCATCACGTCGAGGTCGTCGTCCGAGAACATGCGCGGCATGTAGTCGCGCTTGTCCGCGCCAACGCCATGCTCGCCGGTGATCGAGCCGCCGGCTTCGACGCAGTAGGTCAGAATCTCGCCGGCAACTTCCTCGGCGAGCGTGGCCTGGCCCGGAATCCTCTCGTCGTAACAGATGAGCGGATGCAGATTTCCGTCGCCGGCATGGAAGACGTTGCCGATCGGCAGCCCCGAACGTTTGCTGAGCGCCGCGATGCGGCCGAGCACTTCAGGCAGTTTGGTGCGTGGCACCACACCGTCCTGCACGTAGTAGTTGGGTGACACGCGGCCCATCGCCGCAAACGCCGCCTTGCGTCCTTTCCAGATGCGCATGCGCTGGCTCTCGTCCGGAGCCACTTCGACCGTCGTCGCGCCCGCACGGCGGCACGTCTCCTCGACGACGGCAAACAGTTCGCGCACCTCGGACGAGGGGCCGTCGAGCTCGACGATCAGGATCGTGTCGGCGGGCGGAAAGTTCGGATGAACCGCGGCCTCGGCGGCGCGAATCGCGACCGCGTCCATCATCTCGACGGCGGCCGGAATGATCCCGGCACCGATGATGTCCGATACCGCTGCCCCCGCCTCGCTGATGCTGTTGAACGCCGCGAGCAGCGTTTGTACCGTTTCGGGCTTGCGCAGGATTCGGACTGTCACCTTCGTCACCACGGCCAGCGTACCTTCACTGCCGATGAGCAAGCCAAGCAGATCCGGACCCGGAGCGTCGGGCAAGGGGCTGCCGATTTTGACGAGCTCGCCGCTCGGCAGCACCGCTTCCACGGCGATCACGTGATGAACGGTGAAGCCGTACTTCAAACAGTGCGCGCCGCCCGAGTTCTCGGCGACGTTGCCACCGATCGAGCACACCTGCTGACTGGATGGATCGGGCGCGTAGTAGTAACCGAATGGCGCGACCTGTTTCGTGATCTCCAGGTTGGTGACGCCCGGTTCCACGGTGACGCGCCGATTGGGAATGTCCACTTCGAGCACGCGATTGAGCCTCGCCAGACTGATCACGACGCCGCCCGGCACGGGCAAGGCGCCCCCGGAGAGACCGGTGCCGTGTCCGCGCGCGACAAACGGCACACCTTCTTTCGCGCAGAGCCGCACGACCGCCTGAACCTCTGCTGCCGATCCGGGAAGCACCACCAGCGCCGGCGTCTCGCGCAGATGCGGCAGTGCGTCGCACTCGTACGTCAGCAGCTTGATCGGTTCCCGCAGAACGTTTTCCGGTGCGGCGATGCGCCGGAACTCCTCGACGAGGCGTTCATCCATCGATTGCGCAATGGTACACTCGGCGGGCCGTGAGAGTACGACTGGACTACGGGACCGACGGCCTCGAGGTCGATCTTCCCGACGAACGCGTCACCGTCATCGAGCCGATTCCGCGTGCCGCGGTTGCGGACCCGCAGGCGACGCTGCTCGGCGCGATTCGAGCGCCGCTGGACCGTCCGCCGCTGCGCGAGCTCGTGCGGCCGGGCCAGCGCGTGGCCATTTCGGTGTGCGACATCACGCGCGCCCAGCCGCGCCGCGACATGCTGCAGGCGCTTTTCGACGAGATGCCGCAGGTCCGGCCCGAAGACGTCACGATCCTGATCGCCACGGGCACACACCGCATCAACACGCCGCCCGAGCTCGAGCGCATGCTCGGCCGCGACATCCTGAATACCTACCGGGTCGTGAATCACGACTCGCGCGATCCGTCGTCGCTTGGACGCGTGGGGCTGACGTCGACCGGCGTCGAGGTGTTCCTGAATCGGGCCTGGCTCGATGCAGACGTCCGAATCACGACCGGGTTCGTCGAGCCGCACTTCTTCGCTGGATTCAGCGGCGGTCCGAAGATGGTGGCGCCGGGACTCGCCGGGCTGAAGACGGTGATGACGCTGCACGATGTCCATCACATCGGCCATCCGCTGGCCACGTGGGGCGTCACGGAGGGCAACCCGGTCCACGACGATGTACGCGAGATCGCCCGGATGGTGCCGGTCCACTTCGCCGTGGATGTCACGCTCAACCGCGAGCAGCAGATCACGGCGGCCTTTGCCGGCGACGTCTTCGCCGAGCACCGCGCCGCCTGCGCCCACGCCAAAGCCACCGCCATGCGGCAGGTCCCCGCGCCGTTCGATCTGGTGCTGACGACGAACTCGGGTTATCCGCTCGATCAGAACCTCTATCAGGCGGTCAAAGGGATGTCGGCGGCGGCGAAGATCGTCAAGGGTGGCGGCACCATCATCTGTGCCGCCGAATGCCGCGACGGCCTTCCCTCACATGGGTCCTACGGAGCGGTACTCGCGTCGGCGCCCTCGCCCGCGGCGCTCCTCGACATGATTTCTTCACCGGGCTACTCGGTGCCGGACCAGTGGCAGGTGCAGGTGCAGGCGCAGATTCAGACGAAAGCCGACGTCCTGGTGAAAACCAATGGCCTCCGGCCGGACGAGATTCGCGCCGCCCACTTCACGCCCATTGATGACGTCGAAGAGTCGGTGCGAGAGACGCTGCGACGCGCCGGCCCCGCCTCGACGCTCTGCGTGCTGCCGCAAGGGCCGCAGACGATCCCCTACCTGCCAGATTAATCGTTCGGTTCCACGCAGGTCGCGTCCACCCACCGGCGAAGGAGCCTGTTCGGAACCGGTCGCGTCGGCGTTTATGCGATGAGATGTCAAATCGCTCGATGAAAGTCAGCGCGGCGATCGTCGGCATGGCCATTACCCGCTATGCCATTCTGCTGGCCATACCGGGACGAAGGCCGCTCGTGACCAGGAGGTCCGCTATGCGCCGATCCGCGCCTCGGACCCGAGGCCTTGATGACATGCATCTCGAACGAATCATCGCTTCTTGTCTGCTGCCGTGTGTCTGCGTCCTGGCGATCGCCGGTTGCACGCGGCGCGTGTCGGTCGCGTCCCCGGTCGTCCCGCTTCGCACCGAGGCGATTCCGGTCAGCGGTGACCTGCCAAGCCATCGCTTCGGCCGCCTGTTTTGCGGAGTGCTGCCGCACACCGCCACCGCTACGACGCCATGGGGATATTGCGAACGGTACTTCGCGCCGAGCGGAACACCATCAGCGTTTCCGCCCGACATCAACGCCAGCCGCTACCGCATCCTGGTTGTTCCCGGCATCTTCGGCGAGTGTGTCGAGGCGCTGGCGCGGCCATTCGAGGACGCACGCCGTCACCTCATGACGGTACACAAAGTCGACGTCGAATACGTGAGCGTGACGGCACTCGGCAGTCCTGCGCACAACGCACAGCAGATAGCCAATTACCTCCAGGCGCAGTTTGCCGGTTCGGACAAACGGCCCTACATTGCGGTCGGTTACAGCAAGGGTGCGAACGACCTGCTCGAAACGGTGGCGTCTCACGAGATCGGACGGACGGGAATCAAGGCGATGGTGACGATCGCCGGAGCCGTGCTCGGCTCCCGGCTGACCGAAGGAGTTCCCCGCGGACTCCTCGACTTTTTCGCCAACTCGAAACTCGGCACGTGCTCGATTGGAGACGGCGGTGGCATCGATGGTCTGCGCCGATCGTCGAGGGCCGACGCGGCGGCGAAGTTCCGGCCGCCGGATGGATTTCGCGCCTATTCGATTGCGGCAGTGTCGGACGCCGCGACCACGTCGGCCGTGCTCATGAACGGCTGGAGGCAGCTGACCGCCTATTCACAGGAACACGACAGCCAGGTGATTCACGAGGATGCGATCGCACCGGGCGCCACCTATCTTGGAATCGCGAAGGGCGACCACTGGGCCGTGGCGCTTCCGTTTGACGACGTACCGCCGTCGCATCCCGCCTACAAGGTGATTCGCCAGACAATCGATCACAACACCTATCCGCGCGTGGCCTTGCTCGAGTCAGCGCTCCGATTCGTCCTCGCCGATTTGCCGTGATGCGCACTTGATTGCCCGGCGGCGTATTCGCACTCTGCCCCGCCGGGCCCTCACGATCCACACGCCAATCCCCGATACATGGCTGGGGGGTATCTGCCCGCCCATGGTCCACGTCCGTCTGGGAATCGCCAGCAAGGGTCACTGCTGACCCTCGTCTGATACAGAATGTGCAAACACTAATGGCATCTCCAGCCGTCCAACTCGACACCGAATTCAAGCGCGGTCTCGGTCTCTACGCCTCGACGATGGTCGTGGTGGGCTCGATGATCGGATCTGGCATCTTCCTCGTCTCGGCCGAGATGGGACGGCAGACCGGAAGCCCCGGTCTCCTGCTCACCGCCTGGATCGTTACCGGCGTGCTGACACTGGCAGCAGCACTGTCGTACGGCGAGCTGGCGGCGATGATGCCGCGGGCCGGCGGGCAGTATGTGTATCTGCGCGAGGCGTTCTCGCCGCTGTGGGGATTCCTCTACGGCTGGACGCTCTTCATGGTCATCCAGACGGGCACGATCGCAGCCGTCGCCGTCGGCTTCGCCCGCTACACCGGCGTGCTCATTCCCTGGTTCGCCGAGGACCACTACCTGATTCCGCCGATTCATCTCTCCGCGGGATACGCCGTCTCACTGTCCACGGTGCAGCTGCTCGGCATTCTGCTCGTCGTGCTGCTGACATGGACGAACACGCGCGGGCTCGACTGGGGCAAGGTCATTCAGAACGTCTTCACGACCACCAAGACCGGCGCGCTCATCGCCCTCATCGGCGCCGGCCTGCTCATCGGGTGGAATCCCCAGGCGGTCGGCGCCAATCTCGGCGACCTCTGGACGCCGCGAGGGGCGGTGCCGCTCGCGCCGGGGCTCGACGCCACCACCGGCTTCGGCATCTTCATCGCACTCTGCGTCGCCCAGGTCGGTTCACTCTTCTCGGCCGATGCCTGGAACAACATCACCTTCACGGCCGGCGAAGTGAAAGAGCCGCGCCGCAACATCCCCCTCGCCCTCGCGCTCGGCACGTTCATCGTCATCACGCTGTATCTGCTGGCCAACGTCGCCTATCTCGTGACGCTGCCCTTCGACGCGATCCAGCAGGCACCGTCCGACCGAGTGGCCACGGCGACGCTCGAAGCGATCTTTCCCGGCCTGGGCGCGATCATCATGGCCATCGGCATCATGATCTCGACATTCGGCTGCAACAACGGCCTCATCCTGGCCGGTGCCCGCGCCTATTACGCGATGGGCCGTGACCGTGTGTTCTTTCAGAAAGCCGGTACGCTGAACGAGCACAAGGTGCCGGCGTGGGGTCTGCTGCTGCAGGGCATCTGGGCGGCAGTGCTCATCCTGCCGCGCACCTACAACACCACGACGAAGAGCTACGGGAACCTCTACGGCGACCTGCTGACATACGTGATCTCGGCGGCGCTGATCTTCTACATCCTCACGATCGCCGGACTGTTCCGCCTGCGCAGGACGATGCCCGACATCGAGCGGCCGTATCGCGCCTTCGGCTACCCGATCGTGCCCGCGCTGTACATCCTGGGCGCAGCCGCGGTGCTGGTGGTGCTGTTCACCTATCAGACGGCCACGACCTGGCCGGGGCTGATCATCATTCTCGCCGGCGTACCCGCTTACATGTTCTGGACCCGAGACCGAGCCTGACGCTTCGTCGGTGCGATCGGGGCTTCGCGGGTCGGTGCGA
>Ga0075421_100004977_pt1 | contig 16021 bp, 12 predicted proteins | sample SoiMetdeltSBSDD5_FD_75292 | JGI IMG/M metagenome (GOLD analysis project Ga0075421, IMG submission 75292) | Bulk soil microbial communities from a Populus tree surrounding site in Tennessee, USA - Soil MetaG P. deltoides SBSDD5 | ecosystem: Environmental > Terrestrial > Soil > Tree plantation...
GACTTGAGGTAGGCCTCGGCGCGCTTGGCGATGCCGCGCGGGCAGCGGTCGTAGGGCTTGCCGTCGGTGGGTTCGTAGACGTCGCAGCTCAGGATCAGCATCGCCTCGTCCGAGAAGGGGTCCAGCCGCGCGCTGGAGGGGTCCGGCATCAGCAGCATGTCGGAGGCCTGGATGCCCTTCCACCCGGCGATCGACGACCCGTCGAACGCGTGGCCCGCCTCGAACTTGTCCTTGGTGAAGTGCCGGATCGGCACCTGCACGTGCTGCTCCTTGCCGCGCGTGTCGGTGAAGCGGAAGTCGACGAACTTGACCTCCTTGTCCTTCGCCAACTTCAAGACGTCATCAGCCGTCATGGCCATCTGCAGTTCTCCTGATGTTGAAGCAATGGGAAACGGCCGCTCCAGGCGGCCGGACAAATCCTCTTGAGCAGGTTCCATGCCACGAGGCGGGCTCCCCCTTCCCCGCCCCACCCGCGCCAGGCTGCGGCGATTTTAATTCAAGCGTTGGCACGTTGTTGGTGCATTTTTCCGGTGCCGGCACCAAGCCGGTGCCGCCCATGCACCGCGCCCGAAATTCTATAATGCGGAGCAGCAATGCCCGAGGATCTCGCAGCCATCAGGAAGATGGCGGCCGAAAGAGCCCTGCGGATGCGGCTCCCCTACGCGGGAGCCCTGATGCCGGCGGAAGCGCATGCCCTGATGCAGGCGGGCGCGAAGCTGGTGGACGTGCGCACCAAGCCCGAGTTGCTCTACGTCGGCCGGGTTCCCGGCAGCCTCACGGTCGAATGGCAGACCTATCCCGGCGGCCAGCAGAACCCCGGATTCCTCCAGCAATTGGCGCAGGTGGCCCAGCCCGAGGACACCCTGATGTTCCTTTGCCGCTCGGGCGCTCGCTCGCACGCCGCCGCCGCCACCGCCACGCAGGCCGGCTGGCGCGAGAGCTACAACGTGCTGGAAGGTTTCGAGGGCGACAAGGACGCCAGCGAGCACCGCAATACCGTCGGCGGCTGGCGCAAGGCGGGGCTGCCCTGGGTGCAGGGTTAGGGCGCGCTCCAGTTCACCAGGCCGCCGTAGGCGGTCGCCAGCACCACGATCCCGAAGGCAATCCGGTACCAGGCGAACGGCCGGAAGTCGTGCGTCGCCACGTAGCGCACCAGCCAGCGGATGACGACGAACGCCGAGGCGAAGGACGCCGCCAGCCCGACGCCGAACATGCCGAGGTCGTCCGCGGAGAACAGCCCGCGGTTCTTCCACAGGTCGTAGGCGCCGGCTGCGACGAGCGTCGGCACCGCGAGGAAGAAGGAGAATTCGGTCGCCGCCGGCCGCGACAACCCGAACAGCATGCCACCGATGATGGTGGCGCCCGAGCGTGAGGTGCCGGGAATCAGCGCGAAGCACTGCGCGACGCCCACCTTCAGCGCATCCAGCCAGGTCATCGCCCCGGTGCTCGCGACGCGGGCGATGCGCCCGCCGCGCTCGACTAGCAGGATCACCAAGCCGCCGGCGATGAAGGCGAGCGCCACCGGCACCGGTCCGAAGAGATGGCTCTTGATGAAGCCGCCGAACAGCAGGCCGAGCGCGGCGGCTGGGATGAACGCCACCAGAAGATTGCGCCAGAGCGCCGGATCCACGGCGAAAAAGCGCGCGCGGTATTCCCACACCACCGCCAGCATCGCGCCGGTCTGGATCGCGACGAAGAACACGCCGGCGCGCGCGCCGCGGTAGCCGAGCAGGTCGCCGGCCAGGATCAGGTGTCCCGTGCTCGACACCGGCAGGAATTCCGTCAGTCCCTCGACGATGCCCAGGATCAACGCGTGGAAAAGGGAGGCGTCCATGAAAAGGGGTCTGACCCTATTTTTCTAGAAATTCGCGGATCGCGGGCCAGAACATGGGGTGCGCGTCGCTCGTGTTGTGTCCCGCCCCAGCGAGGACCACCCTGCGCTTGGCGCCGCCCCAGGCCTCGAACAGGCGCTCGGCGTGCGCCGCGGGGATCACCTCGTCGCGCTCGGCGATGAGGCACAGCAGCGGCGCCTTGATCTGCGGCGCGCGCGCGACGGAATCGAAGCGGTGCTTCAGCAACCAGTCCACGGGCAGGTACCAGTAGTAGCGCTTGGCGACCGCGGCAAGGCTGTCGTAGGGCGTGGCGAGAATCAGTCCGGCGAGCGGGCGCTGTGCCGCAAGCGCCACGGCGACGCCGCTGCCCAGGCTGCGGCCGAAAGCGTAGATGCGCTTCGGGTCCGCGCCGGGCAGCCCGAGCGCGTAGTCGTACAAGGCGAAGGCGTCGGCGACCAGCGCCGCCTCGGATGGCGCGCCCGCGCTCTGCCCGTAGCCGCGGTAGTCCAGCAGCAGCCACGAGAACCCGCGCGCCGCGCCCGCCTCCTCGAGCATCCACGACACCTCTTCCGCGTTGCCGCCGAAATACAGCACGAGGGGCGCGCCCGACTTGAGGTGCCAGGCGTGGAACCGGATGCCATCCGTTCCCTGCAGGAACACGCTGGCGACCGCCGGGTGCCGCCGCGCGATCTCCGCGCGCCGGCCCTCGGCGATCGGCTGGCGCTGGAAGATCAGGGCCTCCTGCGCGAGGTAGACGACGAGGGGCAGCCCGACCGCGACGGCAATCCCGACCTTGAGGATCGAGCCGATCAGGTCTTGTGGTATAGCGCGGCGCCCTTCTTCACGAACTCCACCGACTTCTCCTGCATGCCCTTTTCGACGTAGTCGCGCACGTCCTGCGTGATCTTCATCGAGCAGAAATGCGGCCCGCACATCGAGCAGAAATGCGCCACCTTCATCGAGTCCTTGGGCAGCGTCTCGTCGTGGAAGTCCTTGGCGGTGTCCGGGTCGAGACCCAGGTTGAACTGGTCTTCCCAGCGAAATTCGAAGCGCGCCTTGGAAACGGCGTTGTCGCGGATCTGCGCGCCCGGATGGCCCTTGGCGAGGTCGGCGGCGTGGGCGGCGATCTTGTAGGCCATGATGCCGTCCTTCACGTCCTTCTTGTTCGGCAGGCCGAGGTGCTCCTTCGGCGTGACGTAGCACAGCATCGCCGTGCCGTACCAGCCGATCTGCGCCGCGCCGATGGCGCTGGTGATGTGGTCGTAGCCCGGTGCGATGTCGGTGGTGAGCGGCCCCAGCGTGTAGAAGGGTGCCTCGTGGCATTCCTTCAGCTGGATGTCCATGTTCTCCTTGATGAGCTGCATCGGGACGTGCCCGGGGCCTTCGATCATGACCTGGACGTCGTGCTTCCAGGCAATGGCCGTCAATTCACCCAAGGTTCTCAGTTCGGAAAGCTGCGCCTCGTCGTTGGCGTCGTAGCCCGAACCGGGCCTGAGGCCATCGCCGAGCGAGAAGCTCACGTCGTAGGCCTGCATGATTTCGCAGATCTCCTCGAAGTGCGTGTAGAGGAAGCTCTCCCTGTGGTGCGCGAGGCACCACTTCGCCATGATCGAACCGCCGCGCGACACGATGCCGGTCATGCGCTTCGCCGTCATCGGCACGTAGCGCAGCAGCACCCCGGCGTGGATGGTGAAGTAGTCCACGCCCTGCTCGGCCTGTTCGATCAGCGTATCGCGGTAGATCTCCCAGGTGAGCTCCTCGGCCTTGCCGTCGACTTTCTCGAGGGCCTGGTAGATCGGCACGGTGCCGATCGGCACCGGAGAATTGCGGATGATCCACTCGCGCGTCTCGTGGATGTGCTTGCCGGTGGAGAGGTCCATCACCGTGTCCCCGCCCCAGCGGATGGCCCAGGTCATCTTCTCGACCTCCTCGCCGATGCCCGAGGACACCGCCGAGTTGCCGATGTTGGCATTGATCTTCACCAGGAAATTGCGGCCGATGATCATCGGCTCCGATTCCGGGTGGTTGATGTTGGCCGGGATGATGGCGCGGCCGCGCGCCACCTCGCTGCGCACGAACTCGGGCGTGATGCTGCCGGGGATCGAGGCACCGAAACTCTCGCCGCGGTGCTGCCGCATCAGGAGCTCGAGCATCTTCTCGCCCGTCTTGCCGGTGGCCTTCAGGCTCTCGATGTACGCCTCGCGCTGCAGGTTTTCGCGAATCGCGATGAATTCCATCTCCGGCGTGACGATCCCCTTTCTCGCGTAATGCATCTGCGAGACGTTCCTGCCCGCCTTTGCGCGCCGCGGCGAACGCTGCAGGTCGAAGCGCAGCTCGGCGAGCCTCGCATCGTTCAGGCGCTCGATGCCGTACTGCGAGCTCGGCCCGGCGAGGCGCTCGGTGTCGCCGCGCTCCTCGATCCACGGCTGCCGCAGCGGCGCGAGGCCGGAGCGGATGTCGATGCCGGCCGCCGGGTCGGTGTAGGGCCCCGAGCAGTCGTAGACGAACACCGGCGGGTTGGCTTCGCCGCCGAACATCGTCGGCGTGTCGGCCTGCGACACCCGGCGCATCGGCACCCGGAGGTCCGGGCGCGAGCCCTGCACGTAGACCTTCGTCGAATTGGGCAGCGGCTTGACCGCCGCGTCATCGACGTGGGCGGTGGCGGCGAGAAACTTGGGATTGGCGTTCATGGGCGCTTCCTTCGGCGGCATTACCCGCATCAGGTTATGAGGGACTCTCTCACCCGCCCCGACCGGGACAGGACCCCTGCGTGCCCAATAGTTTGCCGCGCTTGACCTTTTTGCAGTGCCGCATTATATTACTGACCGTTCAGTCACTTTCCCGGTGTCCCCTTGTCCACACCCGCCAACGCCAAGAACGAGCCCCGCTGGACGCGCCGCAAGGAAGCGCGCCCCGAGGAGATCACCGCCGCCGCGCTCGAGCTGTTCATCGAGCGCGGCTTCGCCGCCACGCGCCTCGAAGACATCGCCGCGCGCGCCGGCATCTCCAAGGGAACGCTGTACCTGTATTTCGCCAACAAGGAAGACCTGTTCAAGGCCGTGGTGCGCGAAGGGCTGGTGTCGCCGATCGCCGAGATGCGCGGCCTGGTGGAGCAGTTCGAAGGCGACAGCTTCGAGCTGCTGCGCCTGCTGATCCACGGCTGGTGGGAAAAGGTCGGCGCGACGGCGCTGGCGGGCATCCCCAAGCTGGTGCTCGGCGAGGCGGGGAACTTCCCCGAGCTGGTGCGGTTCTACCTGGCCGAGGTGGTCGAGCCCGGCCTCGCCGTGATGACCGCGATCGTGAAGCGCGGCATGGCGCGCGGCGAATTCCGTGCGGTGAACGCCGAAGAGGTGGCGCTGCTGATCGGCGCGCCGCTGCTGCAGATGATGCTGTGGCGCTGCGCCCTCGAGCCACAATCGACGCGCAAGATGATTCCCGAGCGCTACCTGGACGCGCACCTGGACATGCTGCGGCATGGCCTGGTCGCAACTGCGGAGTAGGGCCATGAGCAAGAGCAGACTGATCATGTTCGCGGCCGTCGTGGTCGCCGGCATCGCGGCCGCCGGCTTCGCCGCCGTGCGCGGCAAGCACGCGGGGCAGGCGCCCGCCGCGGCCGCGCCCATCGCCGAGTTCCTGCAGAACGACCTCTACATCGTCGAGCCGATCGCCCTGGAACGCGCGCTGCCGCTCACTGGCACGCTCACGCCGCTGACCGAAGCGACCGTCAAGGCCAAGGTGGCGGGCGAGCTCGTCGCCGTCGCGGTGCGCGAAGGCGAAAGCGTGCAGCAGGGCCAGATGCTGGCGCGCATCGACCTCACCGAGGTGCAGGCCAAGGTCGCCGCGCGCGAAGCCGAGGTGCAGGCCGCGAAGGCGCAGCTGGTGTGGGCCGAGAAGAACCGCAACCAGCAGAAGGCGCTGCTCGACAAGGCGTTCATCTCGCAGAGCGCGTTCGACAGCATCCAGAGCAATTACGACGTCGCAGCGGCCAAGCTCCGCGCCGCCGCCGCCGAGCTGGTGGTGGCGCGCAAGTCGCAGGGCGACGCGGTGCTGACCGCGCCGTTCTCCGGCATCGTGGCGCAGCGCCACGCCCAGCCCGGCGAGCGCGTCGCGCTGGACGCCAAGGTGATCAGCATCGTCGACCTGTCGCGCCTGCAGCTGGAGGCCTCGGTGCCGCCGGCGGCGATCGGCCTGGTGAAAGTCGGCCTGCCGATGAATTTCCGCGTCGAGGGATTCGGCGAGCGCGAATTCGCCGGCCGCATCGAGCGCATCAACCCGTCGGCCACCGCCGGCTCGCGCTCGATCAGCGTATACGCGGCGATCGACAACCGCGAGGGCCTGCTGCGCGGGGGCATGTTCGCGCAAGGCGCGCTGACGTTGTCGCGCATCGACAATGCCCTCGCCGTGCCGGCGTCCGCGGTGCGCGAGGAAATCGGCCAGACCTTCGTCTACGCCATCGACGACGGCATGCTGAAGCGCAAGAACGTCAAGGTCGGGCCGGCCGACGCCGCCGGACGCGTGCAGGTGCTCGAGGGCCTCGCTGCGGGCGACCGCATCGTGCGCGTCAATCTCGGCGCGCTGCGCGAGGGCGTCGCCGCCCGGTTGTCGGGCCCGCAGCCCGCCACCGCCGCGAAGCAGTAGCCCCCCATGTGGTTCACCAGGGTCAGCATCGCCAATCCGGTATTCGCGACCATGATGATGGCCGCGCTGCTGGTGCTCGGCGCGTTCTCCTATTCGCGCCTGCCGGTGGAGCAGTTCCCGGACGTGAGCTTCCCGGTGGTGGTGGTGCAGACCGAGTACCCCGGGGCCTCGCCGGAAAACGTCGAGGAGGAAGTGACCCGGCGCGTGGAAGAGTCGGTCAACACCATCAGCGGCATCAAGACGCTTTCCTCGCGCTCCTACGAGGGGCTGTCGGTGGTGATCATCGAGTTCGACCTGTCGATCGACCCCAAGCTCGCGGCGCAGGACGTGCGCGAGAAGATCGCGCTGATCCGCTCGGGGTTCCGCGACGAGATCAAGGAGCCGCGCGTGAGCCGGTTCAACCCGGACGATTTCCCCATCGTCTCGGTGGCGGTGCAGTCCAGCGGCCGCAGCCTGCGCGAACTGACCACGCTCGCCGACCAGGTGATCAAGAAGCGGCTGGAGAACGTGGGCGGCGTCGGCCAGGCGACGCTGGTGGGCGGGGTGAAGCGCGAGATCAAGGTGTATCTCAACCTGGAGGCGATGGAGGCGCAGAGGATCGGCGCCGACCAGGTGGTGCAGGCGCTGCGCTCGGAGAACCAGGAGATCCCGGCCGGATCGATCCTCACGCCCAGCCAGGAGAAGATCGTGCAGCTGCGCGCGCGCCTCACCGGGCCGCAGGACTTCCGCAACCTGATCGTGGCGCGGCGCGGCGGCAGGGCGGTGACGCTGGGGGCGATCGCCGAGATCGAAGACGGCCAGCAGGAAGAGGACAACGCCGCGCTGGTAAACGGCCAACGCGCGCTGTCGATCGACATCATCAAGGCGCAGGGCGAGAACACCATCGCGGTGGTCGACGGCGTGCGACGCGTGACGCGCGAACTGCAGGGCTTCCTGCCCTCGGACGTGAAGATCGACATCGTGCGCGACGCCTCCACCGGCATCCGCAATTCGGTCGCCGACGTGAAGACCACGCTGCTCGAGGGCGGGCTGCTCACCATCGCCATCGTGTTCCTGTTCCTCGCCTCGTGGCGCAGCACGGTGATCACCGGGCTCACCCTGCCGATCGCGCTCATCGGGACTTTCCTGTTCCTCTACGCGTTCGGCTTCACGCTCAACGTGCTCACGCTGATGGCGCTGTCGCTGTCGGTGGGCCTCCTGATCGACGACGCCATCGTGGTGCGCGAGAACATCGTGCGCCACGTGGCGCTGGGCGCCGACCACCACACCGCGGCGCTGGAGGGCACGCGCGAAATCGGCCTGGCGGTGCTCGCCACCACGCTGTCGATCGTCGCCGTGTTCCTGCCGGTGGGCTTCATGGGCGGCATCATCGGGCGCTTTTTCCACCAGTTCGGCCTGACGGTGGTATCGGCGGTGCTGATCTCGATGTTCGTGTCCTTCACCCTCGACCCGATGCTGTCCTCGATCTGGCGCGATCCGCAGGCCGAGGGCAAGTTCAGCTCGGGCCCGCTCGGGCGGTTGCTGGCCTGGTTCCACGGCCTGATGGAGCGCATTTCGGTGGCCTACGAGCGCCTGCTCGGCTGGAGCCTCGCGCACCGCAAGAGCGTGCTGGCCATCGCCTTCGCCAGCTTCCTCGCCAGCTTCCCGCTGATGCAGCTCGTCGGCTCGGAATTCGTCCCCGAGCCCGACCTGTCGGAGCTGCAGGTGCAGTTCAAGACTCCGGTCGGCGCTTCGCTCGAACTCACTTCGCAGAAGGCGCGCCAGGCGGAGGCGGCGCTGCGCGAGTTTGCGGAAGTGAAGTACACCTACGCCACCGTCAATACCGGCTTCGTGCAGGGCAAGAACCGCGTCAACATCTTCGTCCAGCTGCTGCCGCGCAAGGAGCGCGCGCGCTCGCAGAACGAGCTCACGCGGCCGATGCGCGAGCGACTGGCGCGCATCGCCGGCATCGAGCTGCAGCAGATCGGCGCCTACAAGTCGGTGTCCAGCGGCAAGCCGCTGCAGGTGTCGATCCTCGGCCAGGAGCGCAAGGTGCTCGCCGAGATCGCCGAGCAGGTAATGGCCGCGGTGCGCGAAGTGCCCGGCGCCGTGGACGCCGAATCGAGCGACGAGGCGGCCAAGCCCCAGTTCGCCGTCGAGTTGAAGCGGGAACTGGCGAGCGACCTCGGCATCGGCGTCGGCCAGGTCGCCGCGACGCTGCGGCCGCTGCTCGCCGGCCAGGCGGTCGGCAACTGGCGCGGTCCCGACGACCAGTACTACGACGTGCAGGTGCGCTTGTCGCGTGCCGACCGCGCGCGCAGCGAGGACCTGCAGCGCGTGCCGCTCGCCTCCAGCCAGCTGGATGCCGGCGGCGCGCCGAAGATGGTCAGCCTGCGGGAGATCGCCAACATCGTTCCGGGTAGCGGGCCGCAGCAGATCAACCGCAAGGAGCAGCTGCGCGAGGTGCTGATCACCGCCAACGTCTACAACCGGGCCGCCGGCGACGCCGCGGCCGAGCTGCGCGCGAAGCTGGACCGCATCGCCATGCCGCCGGGCTACCGCTACACCATGGGCGGCTCGAGCAAGGACATCCAGGAGTCGCTGTATTTCGCCTCGCAGGCGCTGGCGCTGGCGGTGATCTTCATCTACCTGATCCTCGCTTCGCAGTTCGGCAGCTTCATCCAGCCGGTGGCGATCATGATGTCGCTGCCGCTGTCGCTGATCGGCGTGGTGCTGGCGCTGATCCTGTTCCGCTCCACGCTCAACATCTTTTCCATCATCGGCTTCATCATGCTGATGGGCCTGGTCACGAAGAACGCGATCCTGCTGATCGATTTCGTGAACCACGAACGCCGCGGCGGCAAGGCGCGCCGCGAGGCGGTGCTGGCGGCCGGGCGCATCCGCCTGCGCCCGATCCTGATGACCACCCTGGCGATGATCTTCGGCATGATCCCGCTCTCCCTCGGCCTGGGCGAGGGCGGCGAGCAGCGCGCGCCGATGGGCCAGGCAGTGATCGGCGGGGTGATCACCTCCGGCCTGCTCACGCTGATCGTCGTGCCGGTGATCTACACCTACCTCGACGACCTGGCGGCGTGGCTGAGGCGCTTTGGTAAACTACCCGCCCCGCCGCAATCCGCCCCCAGGACGCCGTGAACTTCGAGCAAGCGCGCAGCAACATGGTCGAGCAGCAGATCCGCACCTGGGAGGTGCTCGACCAGTCGGTGCTCGACCTGCTGTACGCGGTGCCGCGCGAGGATTTCGTGCCGGCCGCCTGCCGCACGCTCGCCTTCGCCGACCTGGAGATTCCCCTCGGCGAGGGCGAGACGATGATGGCGCCGAAGATGGAGGCGCGCATCCTGCAGGAGCTGGCGCTGCGCAAGACCGACCGCGTGCTCGAAGTCGGCACCGGCAGCGGCTACCTCACCGCGCTGCTCGCACGCCGCGCGGCGCAGGTGCATTCGCTCGAGATCCGCCCGGCGCTGGCCGCCTTCGGCTGCGCCAACCTGGAGCGCCACGGCGCCGACAACGTCACGCTCGCGATCGGCGACGGCGCGCGCGGCGACCCGAAGCGCGCGCCCTACGACGCCATCGTGCTGACGGGTTCGACTCCGGTCTTGCCGAAATCCCTGCTTGACCAGCTCGCGCCCGGCGCGCGCCTGTTCGCCGTGGTCGGCGAGCCGCCGGTGATGGTGGCGCGCCTGGTGAGCTGCACGGCGCCCGGCGCCTACCGCAGCGCCCAGTTGTTCGATACCCTGCTCGCCCCGCTCCTCAACGCGGAACGCGCGTCGCGCTTCCGCTTCTGAAGGCATGCACCGATGAGACGCAGCTTCGCCCTCGCCCTGCTCGCCTGCGCGCCGCTCGCCGCCGCCCAGAACCTGGCCCAGGTGTTCCAGGACGCGCGCGGCTACGATGCGCAGTTCGGCGCGGCGCGCTACGCGCTGCAGGCGGGCCTGGAGCGCGTGCCGCAGGGGCGCGCGCTGCTGCTGCCCAGCCTCCACCTGACGGCGAACACCACGCGCGCGAACACCGAGTCGGAATCGAAGAACCCCGCGGCGCAGCCGAGCTTCGAGCGCGACATCGATTCGCACGGCTACGCCCTCACCTTCACGCAGCCGCTGTACCGCCGGCAGAACTGGCTGCAGGTCGACCAGGCCGAGTTCCAGGCCAAGCAGGCCGAGGCCCAGTTCGGGCAGGCCGGGCAGGACCTGATCCTGCGCACGGCACAGGCCTATTTCGACGTGCTGGCGGCGCAGGACACGCTCGCGCTGGTGCGCGCGCAGAAGGTCGCCATCTCCGAGCAGCTGGCGCAGGCAAAGCGCAACTTCGAGGTCGGCACCGCGACCATCACCGACACGCATGAGGCGCAGGCGCGCTTCGACCTCGCCGCGGCGCAGGAGATCTCGGCGCTGAACGACGTGGACGCGCGGCACCGCGCCCTGCAGCAGCTCACCGGCAAGGAATACGCCGCGCTCAAGCCGCTGCGGCCGGACGTCAAGCTCGCCCCGCCCAACCCCGCGGACATGCAAAGCTGGGTCGACCTGGCCGAGAAGCAGTCCTACGCGGTGCTGGTGCAGGAGGCGGGCACCGAGATCGCGGCCCTGGAAGCCAAGCGCAACCGCGCCGGGCACGCGCCGACGCTCGATTTCGTCGCCAGCCACGGCTATACCTCGCGCTCGGCGTCGGAGCTGAGCACCACCGGCAGCGAGATCACCACCAATTCGATCAGCCTGCAGTTCGCGCTGCCGCTGTACCAGGGCGGCGCCATCAGCTCGCGCGAGCGCGAGGCGGCGTTCAACATGGAGAAGTCGCGCCAGGACCTGGAGAACGCGCGCCGCGGCGCGGCGCTTGCCACGCGCCAGTCCTACCTCGCCGTGATCAACGGCATCGCGCAGGTGGGCGCGCTCGAGCAGGCGCTGGTGTCCTCGCAGAGCGCGCTGGAATCCAACCGCCTGGGCTACGAAGTGGGCGTGCGCATCAACATCGACGTGCTGAACGCGCAGCAGCAGGTGTTCTCCACGCGGCGCGACCTGGCGGTGGCGCGCTACAACACCATCACCAACTTCCTGCGCCTGAAGGCCGCCGCCGGCGGCTTGCGCGAAGAGGACCTCGAAGAGGTCAACCGGGCCCTGCAGCCCTGAGCAGGGCGCGGCAGGCCGCGAGGTGGCGCTCGGCCGCCCCGCGGTGCTGCGCGCACAGGCGCTTGCCGGCGATGCCCATGCGCGCGCAGCGTTCCGGGTCCTCCAGCAGGGAGCGCGCCGCGCGCACCGCCGCCGCGGCATCCGGCGCCTGCAGCGCCGCCTCGGCCTCCACCGCCAGACGCGTCACGTCCGCGAAATTGAACATGTGCGGCCCGGTGACCACCGGCACGCCGGCAGCCGAGGCCTCGATCAGGTTCTGCCCGCCGAGCGGCTCGAAGCTGCCACCGATCACCGCCACGTCGCACATTGCGAAGTAGAAGGCCATCTCCCCCATGGTGTCTCCCAGGTACAGGCGCCGGCCCTGGTGCGGCGCCTCGCCCAGGCTGCGGCGCGCCAGCGTGAAACCCATGCGCGCGGCGAGCGCCGCGACCTCGTCGAACCGGCGCTGGTGCCGCGGCACCAGCATGATCAGCACGCCGTCGTCCTGGGCGCCCAGCGCGCCGAGCAGCTGCTCCTCCTCGCCCTCGCGCGTGCTGGCGAGCAGCAGCACCTTGCGATGCCGCAGGGCGGCGCGAAACGACTTGCCCTCGGCCGCCTTGTCCGCATCGGGCTCGATGTCGAACTTGAGGTTGCCGGCGATGGACACGTTCGCCGCGCCCAGGCGGCGCAGACGGCGCGCATCCGCCGGGCCCTGCGCGCACACCGCGCCCAGGTTGGCGAAGGCCGGGCGCGACAGCCAGCGCAGGCGCTGGTAAGCCTGCACGGATTTTCTCGACATGCGCGCATTGGCGAGCATCACCGGCACGCCCAGTTCCGCGCAGGCGCGCATCAGGTTGGGCCAGATTTCGGTCTCCACCAGCACGCCGAGCCGCGGCCGGTAATGCTCGAGGAAGCGCCGCACCGCCCAGGGAGTGTCGTAAGGCAGGTAGGCGAGCAGCACCGATTCGCCGTACACCTGTTTCGCGGTGTCGCGCCCGGCCGCGGTCAGGCAAGTGATGAGCACATCGTGGTCCGGATTCTCGCGCTGCAGCGCGCGCACCAGCGGCGCACAGGCGCGCACTTCGCCGACGGACACCGCGTGCAGCCAGAGCAGCTTCGCCTTGGGCACGAGCTCGCTGCGGCCGAAACGCTCCGCGATCGCCTCCCGGTAACCCGGCTCGCGCCGGCCGCGCCACCACAGGCGCGCGAGGATCCAGGGCAGCGCCGCGTGCAGCAGGACGGTATAGATCGTGCGCAAGGTGTCCTATGATAAGACCATGCGCGTACTACTCACCGGCTGCGCAGGATTCATCGGCATGCACTGCGCGCTGCGCCTGCTCGCGCGCGGCGACGAGGTGCTCGGCGCCGACAGCCTTTCGCCCTACACCAGCGTCGAGCTCAAACGCGACCGCCTGCGCCGCCTGGAGGCGCAGCGCGGCTTTCGCTTCGAGCAGACCGAGCTCGCCGAGGCGGCGGCCTGCGCGCGACTATTCGACGCCTGGCGGCCCGAGCTGGTGCTGCACCTCGCGGCGCAGCCCGGCGTTCGCTACGCGCTGCAGGATCCCGCCTCCTACGTCCAGTCGAACCTCGTCGCCTTCGCCAACCTGCTCGAAGCCTGCCGCCAGCGCGCGCCGCGCCACCTGGTGTACGCCTCGAGCTCCAGCGTGTACGGCGCCAACGCGAAGCTGCCCTGGTGCGAAGCCGACAACGTGGACCATCCGATCAGCCTCTACGCGGCGACCAAGAAGGCGAACGAACTGATGGCGCACGTGGCGAGCCACCTGCACGGCCTGCCCGCCAGCGGCCTGCGCTACTTCACCGTCTACGGCCCCTGGGGCCGCCCGGACATGTCGCCGATGCTCTTCGCGCGCGCCATCATGGAGGGCAAGCCGATCCAGGTGTTCAACCACGGCGACATGCGGCGCGACTTCACCTACGTCGACGATGCGGTGGAAAGCACCTTGCGCGTGCTGGATGCGGCGCCCACGGCGAAGCCGGCGCACCGGGTTCTCAACGTCGGCAACCGCCAGCCGGTGGCGCTGCTGGAGTACATCGGGATGCTGGAGGAAGCCTTCGGCCGCAAGGCGGAAAAGCAGATGCTGCCGATGCAGCCGGGCGACGTGCCGGCGACCTACGCGGACACGCGCGCGCTCGAAGCGCTGACCGGCTTCTCGCCGGCGACGCCGCTCAAGGAGGGCCTGGCGCGCTTCGCCGACTGGTTCAGGAGCTACTACCGCCACCCGTGACGCCGCCGCCCGCGGGCGCGTATTCCGGCACCCAGGCGCGCAATTGGCGGCGCACGGCCTCGGCGCCCGGATCGCGCCCCGCCGCGATCCACGCCAGCACCTCCTCGAGCAGCTCGGCGCCGGCGCTCGATTGCGCGCGCGCGACGCGCAACTTCGGGTGCGGCGTGGGCACGGAGTGCTCGGCGTCCGCGAGCAGCTCCTCGTAGAGCTTCTCGCCCGGCCGCAGCCCGGTGTACTCGATGCGGATGTCGTTGTCGCCGAACCCCGAGAGGCGGATCAGCTGGCGCGCGAGGTCGGCGATCTTCACCGGCTCGCCCATGTCGAGCACGAAAATCTCCCCGCCCTTGCCCATCAGCGCCGCCTGCAGCACCAGCTGTGCGGCCTCGGGGATCGACATGAAGTAGCGCTGGATCTCGGGGTGCGTCACGGTGAGCGGACCGCCGCGCGCGATCTGTTCGCGAAAGCGCGGGATCACGCTGCCGGTGGAGCCGAGCACGTTGCCGAAGCGCACCGTGACGAACTGCGTGCCGCCCGCGTCCTGCAGCGCCTGGCAGGCGAGCTCCGCGAGGCGCTTGGAGGCGCCCATCACGTTGGTGGGATTGACCGCCTTGTCGGTGGAGACGAGGACGAACTTGCCTGCGCCCGCGGCCTGCGCCGCGCGCGCCACCACCACCGTGGAGAGCACGTTGTTGGCCACCGCCTGGAAGGCGTTCTCGCCCTCCATCAGCGGCACGTGCTTGTAGGCGGCGGCGTGAAACACGAGATGCGGACGCAGGCGTGCGAAGGCCTCGCCCACGCGCGGCGCCGATTTCGCGTCGCCGATCACCGCCGACACCGCGATGCGCGGGAAGCGGTCGCTGAACTCCTGCTCGATGCCGTACAGCGCGAACTCGGAGAGCTCGAACAGCACCAGGCGCGAGGGCGCGTAGCGCGCGATCTGGCGGCACAGCTCCGCGCCGATCGAGCCGCCGGCGCCGGTGACCAGCACGCATTTCCCCTCGATCAGCCCGCGCAGTCCCGCGTCGTCCAGTTGCACCGGATCGCGCCCGAGCAGGTCGTCGAGCTCGACGTTGCGCAGCGCGGAGACGCTCAGCTTGCCCGAGACGAGGTCGGCGTAGGACGGCACCGTCATCACCTGCAGGCCCGCCGCCGCGCACAGGTCGACCGCGTGGCGCCGCTCGCCGTGCGTCGCGCCCGGCATGGCGATGATGGCCTGCGTCACGCCCAGCCGTGCGGCCACGTCGCCCACGCGGGACAGCGCGCCGAGGATCTTCACGCCCTGGATCTCGCTGCCGCGCTTGCCCGCGTCGTCGTCCAGCAGGCCCACCACGCGCCACTGGCTGCTGTTGGCGAGGTCGCGCAGCAGGCTGGCGGCCGCCGAGCCGGCGCCGAGCACCAGCGCCGGGTCGGCGCGCGGATGGCGCACCATGCCGATCAGCGTGCGCTCCTTCCAGGCGCGGTACAGCAGCCGGCTGCCGCACATGGCGCCGATCAGCAGCACCGGCATGATCAGGTACACGGAGCGCGGCACCGAGGTGTCGAGCGCGGCCAGGGTAAACAGGGCGGGGACGGCGAGCGCCGCGACCGCCACCGCCGCCAGGATGCGCTGCAGGTCGGGCAGGCTGGCGTAGCGCCACAGCCCGCGGTACAGGCCGAGGGCCCAGAAGGCGAGCGCGTGGACCGCCAGGACCAGGGGCAGCGTCGCCATGGCGACTCCGGTGAACTCGGGCGGCGGCAGCTGCAGCTCGAAGCGCAGCCAGAACGCGGCCAGCCAGGCCACGCCGGCGGCCACCACGTCGTGCGCGAAAGCGAGCGAGGCGCGCAGGATGAACTGGCTGCCTTGCCTCACCGGGCGGCACTCCCCGCGGCGCGCAGGTGGCGCGCCCAGCGCAGATCCACCCACACGGCGACGGCGATCAGCGCCAGCGCGACCCCCGCCAGGGTCGCGGCCTGCACCGTCGACGGCTGGCGCCGAGCGAGCAGGGCGGCCACCGCACAGGCGGCCATCGCCGAGTACTCGATGAGCGCGGTGCCGCGATGCCCGTAGCCCATGCGCACCAGCCGCTGGTAGTAGTGGTCGCGATGCGCCTGCCAGACGCGCTCGCGGCGCAGCGCGCGGCGCAGCAGCGTGAGGGTCGCGTCGCAGACGAACGGCGCGAACACCAGCAGCGGGAACCAGATCGGCCAGTGCCCGCGGCTCCAGCCGTAG
>Ga0075421_100004979_pt1 | contig 16020 bp, 19 predicted proteins | sample SoiMetdeltSBSDD5_FD_75292 | JGI IMG/M metagenome (GOLD analysis project Ga0075421, IMG submission 75292) | Bulk soil microbial communities from a Populus tree surrounding site in Tennessee, USA - Soil MetaG P. deltoides SBSDD5 | ecosystem: Environmental > Terrestrial > Soil > Tree plantation...
TGAGGCAGGACCACTGCGCCAGATCGTCGCAGCTCAACCACGATGACGACGTTTTGGAACCGCACAGGTCGGTGACCTCGCTGCACAGTGTTCTCACCACTGTTCGGCGTAGGTGTTGGCCGCCCCACTTCGGGGCTGACAGGCCGCGGCCGCGACGGGTCGGGGCCGACGTGGCGCACCAGGTGGGCGCGATGCAGGCAAGACAGCGTCCGGTGGCGAAAGGGCGTTACACCCCGCTGTGTACTGGCCACGTGCTGCCGGTTGTGCACGCCGGCCATAGCTTTGGCGGCAGATGGTGACTCTGCTGGAGGTAGACATGCTTTATCTGACTGCCGCTGTGGTGGTCGTGGGCGCGGTCGGGCTGCTGAACCTGATCCTGTCCCTGGGCATCATCAAGCGGCTGCGTGACCAGGCCCAGGTGGACAGTGCCGGGACGGGCCTGCTGGCCGCCGGAAACACGGTCAGCGACTTCGTCGCGCGAGCCGTCGACGGCCGCCCGGTCAGCCGCGGCAGCTTGGAGATCGGTGCGGTGGTGGGCTTCTTCTCGCCGACCTGCCAGCCGTGCAAGGAGATCCTGCCCGCCTTCGCCGATTATGCGGCAACGGCACCAGGCGGAAGGGCTCAGGTGTTCGCCGTCGTGGTGGGTGAGGCGGCGCAGGCGTCCGATCTGATCTCCCGGCTGGGGCCGGTGGCAACGGTGCTCCTCGCCAGGCCCGGCGAGCCGATCGTCACTTCCTTTGCGGCCAGCGGATTCCCCGCCTTGTACCTGATGGGTGAGGCCGGTCTCGTGGCGGCGAGCGGGCACTCGATGGAGGTCCTGCCCGAGCTAGCAATGCTATGACGGTCGTGGCCGCCACCTCCGCGGTCTTGGTGGTGGCGGGGATGGTGAGCATGGTGTGGGCGAGGCGGCGATTCCTGACCGTCATCGTGAACGGGCCGAGCATGGAGCCGAGTCTTCGCGACGGAGACCATGTGCTCGCCCAGCGGATCGGCCGCGCCCCGGTCAACGCCGGCCAGGTGGTCGTCATCCGGCGGCCGCCGCCCTGGGCCACCCTCACCTCGGCGGGCGCCAGCTCGCACCGGTCGTGGGGGTTGCTGGTCAAGCGGGTCGCGGCCGTCGACGGCGAGCCTGTGCCGGTCGAGCTCATCCGGCTCGCGCCCGAGCTCGGCCCGCTCGTGCCGGGTGGGCATGTCGTTGTCCTTGGGGACAACCGGGCGCACAGTGTCGATTCACGGCACTTTGGATTCGTGCCGTTGACGGCGATCCTAGGCGTGGTCGGCGGAGTGCGCGGCGAGCTCACGCACGAACCGCGGGAGTTTGAACAACCCCGGCGCGGGAGCCTCCAGCAGATGGAAGTCGGCAAGGGTCTCCAGCCCCCGCCACGAGCCGGCGACTTGTGGTGAGACGGGTGTGCCGGGCGGCTGCTGGGCGAGCCGCCAAAGTGCTTGCGCCGCTTCGGTGTCCACCATCGCCAGCTCGGCGAAGGCGGTGATATATGTCGCCTGCAGCGATCTGCCGCCGCCACGCAATTCGTCGAAGAGGCTTGGCGCGGATTGCAGCCGTTGCCACCATTCCGCGACAGTCCAATCCGGACGGCAGACCATCCTCAGCGCCGCCATCTGAAGGGCGGCCGGACTGTCGCCACAAAGGCCCGCCACCTGTGCCACTGCATTCGGATCGGTCCCGGTGCGGCTCACGCCGATCACCGAAGTGAGAAACTCGACGCTGTCGGCGCGGTCCAGCGGCCCGAGGTCGAGGTGGTGGCCGATCCCGGCGATGGCAAGGGTTTGCGGGCTGGTGACGATGACCGCGCAGCCGTGCCCCGCGGGCAGAAAGGGAGCGACTTGGTCGGCGCTGACCGCGTTATCCAGAAGGATCAGCACCCGGCGGCCGGCCAGAAGACCGCGCCACTGCGCGCTAGCCGTTGCCAGGTCCGCCGCTTGCCCGAAGCCCAGCGAGCACAGCAGGGTGTTCGCGACCGCCAGAAGGCCGGCAGCGTCACACGGCTGCCCCAGCGAACGGAAGTCGACGTAAAGCTGGCCGTCTGGGAAGTGGTTGGCCGCGCCGTGCGCCGCCCACTGGGCGAGCGTTGATTTACCGATGCCGGGCGCGCCGCTGATCGTGACCGCGATACGGCCCTGCCGCGCGCCGGCGAAAAGATGGCGCAATCGGGTCAGCTCCGGCTCACGGCCGAACAGGGATCCGTCCGGCATCGGGATCTGCCGTGGCGCGCTCGGCGCGCTGGTGTGGCCGAGCGTGGCATCCCGGCGCAGGATCGAGCGGTACAGCTCGGTGAGCTCTTCGCTCGGGTCGACTCCCAACTCCTCGGTCAGGATGGTGCGCACCCGCGTGAAGACGGCCACGGCCGCGCCCATGTTGCCGCATCGGTAGTGGGCAAGCATCAGCTGCCGCCACAGCCGCTCACGCAGCGGGTACTCGGCCACCAAGCGGACCAGCTCCGGCACGAGCTCGATGTGCCGTCCGAGGACCAGGTACACCTCGGCGCGTTCCTCGTGGGCCAATGTCCGGTGCGCGTCGAGGGCGTCCAAGGCGTTGCCCAGCCAGCTGTTGCGGGGCAGGCCCTCGGAAGCCCGGCCGCGCCACAGCGCCAGCGCCTCGGTCAGCTCAGCCGCGCCCGCCGTGAGCTCGCGACGCTCGAGCGCTTCGCGCGCCGACTTCAGCAGCCGCGTGAACCTGTAGGCGTCAACCTTGCTCTCGTCCACCTCCAACCGGTAGCCCTCGGTGGACGTGGTGAGGCTTGGCCCTGGCTCGGAACCGGCCGCGAATCCCTGCCGCAGGGCCGTGGCATACGTACGCAGATTCTCCAAAACCGACCGGGGCGGGTCTTTCGGCCAGAGCGCGTCGATGAGGCGGTCGACGGGGATCACCGCATTGGGGCTCAAGGCCAGCGCCGTTAGCAGCTGTCGAGGCTTCACACCGCGGATCGTGACGATACGGCCGGCCGTGGCGATCTCCACGTTTCCCAGGATCTTCAGCTCAACACTCATGGACTGATCGTCGTGAGCAGCGGTTACAACTCGGTTGCAGCCGCGCACACCGGTTGCTGTATGCCCGGTCGCAGCCGGGCTGTACGCGGTGGTCATAGGGTCGGCAGCGCGATCGTGAAAGGAGGGAAGATGATTGCGAAGTTGGAAAATCTCGGGCTGCGAATGCTGCACCGGCTGGTTCCGGCGGTGACCGCGTCGGCGGCCTACTGCCGCTGTGAAGTCGGCGCCTGGTGGTGCTGTCCGGAGCGTGGTTTCGCGCAGTTGTGCTACTGCGTGGAGGACAACGGAACCTGCTTCATCCGTAACTACAAGGCGCTTGAGTGCGCGCGCTACTGATCCGATAGCCGGATGAGGGATGCTCGCCATCCCTCATCTGCCTATGGGGAGGTCTTCGCGATATCCGGCTGCCTGTGCGGTGAACAGCTGCGCGTATTGCCCTCCCAGGTCCATGAGTGGTTTGTGGGTACCGGATTCAGCCACCCGGCCACCGTCGAGAACGACAATGAGATCGGCGTCGCGCAAGGAGGCCATCCGATGCGAGATGAGCAGGCTTGTGCGTCCTTCTCGATGAGCTCTGAGCGCGGTTTGGATCTCCCGTTCGGCCACGGCGTCCAGACCGGAGCTGGGTTCGTCGAGAATCAAGAGGTCCGCGTGCCGGCGCAGCAGGGCACGGGCCAACGCCACGCGCTGCCATTGACCTCCCGACAGCAGCACCCCGCTGGACTCGGCCCCGTCGTCGAGCGGGTCGGCGAAGACTTTGGTCAAATAGGTGGCGTAGCCGCGGGGCAGGCTCGCGAGCGTGTCATGGATCCCGGCCTGCCGCGCGGCGGCCTCGATCGCGGACTGCTCGCCCAGCCGATCGACATCGCCAAGGCCGATGTTCTCGGCCGCGGAAAGGTCGTACCGCATGAAGTCCTGAAACAGCACCCCGATGCGGCGGCGCAGCTGCGCCGGGTCCAGGTCTTTGAGGTTCACCCCGTCCCACAGGACAGCGCCGCGGTTGGGATCGTAGAAGCGGCACAGGAGCTTGACCAGAGTACTTTTGCCCGCCCCGTTGCGCCCGGCCACCGCGACGGCCGCCCCCTGTGGGAGGAACAGGTTCACACCGCGCAGCACCCACGGTTGATCGTCGCTGTAACGGAACCAGACATCGCGTAGCTCCACCCCGCGGCGCAGACCGGTGACCGCCACGGGATGCTTGGCGGTGATCAGATCGGGTCCGGTTTGGAGGATGGAACAGTACTCGGCGAACACCGCCAGCAGGTGGCTGGTGCGGGCGAGCGCGTTGGCGACAAAGGCAAGTCCAGATTGGACGCCGATCACCGCTGCGAGGTAGAGCGAGAGGTCCCCGACCGTGGAGCCGCCGGCCTGGACCGCGAGCACACCGGCGATAATGCCGCCTCCCGAGACCAGCGCGGCAAGCAGGGCGAGCAGGCCTTGCACCCTCATCTCGCGGGCGTCTTGACCACGGCGCAGCCGGTCGGCGTGTTCCTTTTCGGCGAGCATCCGCCGCCGCATGAAGAGCCCGATGCCGAACAGGCGCACCTCTTTGGCGGCTTCGGGGCTGCTGAGCAGCGTGCTGTAAAAGTGTTGGCGCCGTTCGATCGGGGTGAGGCCCAGCTGCAGGGCCGTGCGGCGGCGGGCCAGCAGAAGCTCGGACCAGAGCATGGGAATGACCGACAGCACGACTATCGCAGCCATGACCGCATTGACCACCCACAGCGACACCACCAGCCCGGCGATGGTCACCATGGTGGCGCCAAGGGTCACCTGGTCGGTGAGCAGGCGGCCCGACATGGGGCCGGTGGCCTGCTCGGCCAGGCGCAACTGGTCCTGGAACCGATGGCTTTCGAAGCGGGCCAGACCCGTGTAGCCGGTCACGGCGGCGTAGAGGCGGTCGTGTGAGTGGCGGCCCATCCGTTGCTCGAGTTGAGCGCTGAGGAATTGGCCGGCCTCGCCGAGCACGCCGCGCAGGGCTCCGGCGGTGATCAGCGCGACCGCGGCGGGCAACGGAGCGGCGACCGCGGCCGGGTTGCCGGTCAGGCCGTCGATGAGCACTTTGGTCAGCCAGGCGATGAGGATCGAGCCGCCCGACTGGGCGAGCACCGCGAGCACGTAGGCGGCCAGCAGGCCGGGCGCGACTGCAAGGGCAAGCTTCACCGCTTCCACGCCGGCGCGGGTTTTCGTGACCGGGTCGCCGTTCATGCATCGGCTTTCCAGCCGTGCCGGTAGCGGCCGGCCAGCGCGACAACGAACTCCTCGACGCGTTCATCAGGCTTTTCGAGCAGGAGCAGGCATCCCCACGCGGTGAGGGCGATGCCCTTGATGATGCCGGCATAGGGCGCGAGCACGACCTGATCCGAGTGACGCTTGGCGACTTCCCGCAGGGCGGCGACTGTCTGCTTTGGAGCGTCGAGCGGATAGTGGATAGCGATGTGCCCGTGTTCGAGGGCGTGGACGGTCAGGCCGTCGGGAATCGGGTCGGTGTAGATGCCCGTGGCCAAGCTGAACGGGAAGTGCGGCCCCGACGTGGGCGGCACCGAGTTGTAGGAAGCGGTGCTCGCCTCATCCCAGGAGATGTGGGGGCTGGGCAGGATCTCGATGCTCTGCCCTTGGGGGCACGGAAAGCCGGCGGGGATGGCGGCCTGCCCGCCGCTCAACCCGGCCAGCTGCCAGCTGCGCAGCGGCGACCAGCTGAGAAAGCCAAGGGCGATAACGGCCACGGTCGTGCGCCACCACCATCGCCGGGGAGAGGTGATCACGAGGGTACCCCGATCCTGGTGCGCAGGCGTTGCCTTACGGCCAGAAGAAGCGGTCCAAAGTAGACAGCCGCGAGATACAACAGCGCCAGCACCGACTTCCAGAAGACGCCTGCCGTCAAGTCTGGCGAGCGCAGGTTGGCGAAGACCCAGGCCGCCGTGCCTATGACCAGCGGCAGCGCGAAGTTCAGCATCATCCACGCCACCAGGCCCATGCCGATCAGCTGTACCACGCCGAACCAGAGGGCCGTCGACCGGTCGCGCTCGCTTATCGCCGCCAGCTCCGCCTGCTCGGCCTCGGTCAGGTGCCGCAGGCGCCACTTATTGGTCAGAAAGGTGGCGCGGTAAAGGTTATGGCAGCGAAGGAAGTTGGCCAGCACCGCGTAGCCGTCGTTGCGCAGGAACAGGCCGGCCCACTGCCAAACGATGGCGAGGACGAGGATGAGCACGATCGCGCCGAGCAGGCGGTCAGTGACCGCTGGGAGCGTTATCCAGCCGAGCCGGAAGGCGAGGCGGGCCAGCAGGGCGAGGCCGAGCAGGCTCGAATCCATCGCCATCCCGGCCAGGAACGGGCCGTACCGCCTGCGCCGGGGCAGGGCGACAATCTGGGTCAGGTCGGTTTCGAAAACCAGATAGGGGCCGCGGAAGCTGACCCGGAACGAGCCGGTGATCCCTTCGGCCCGGCCGGCGAGCCAGTGCCACCACTCGTGTACCCCGCTCAGGGCCAAGCCCACGGGCAGGATCAGCAGCAGCGAGAGGATCGGATCGGCCAGAAACCAGGCGCTTTCGAAGGTGGGGCGCAGATCCGGCCTGGCGGCGAGGATGGATATCGCGAGCGCGGCGAAAGTCAGGTAGACCGACCACCCCGCGCGGCCGAAGAAGCGTCGGGCCAGCCGTGGGCTGATCCGGTACCCAGATGATGAAGTTTTTGAAGGTGCGTCGAGCAGACCCGCCTCGGCCAGGCCGGCCCAGAATTCGGCACCGTCGACCGGCTCGCCAGCGACCTCGCCGGCGCGGGCGGTCGCTTGCGCGAGGGAGCCCTCGGCTTGCAGTTGCCGGACAAATTCGGCCCCTGCGGCGGGGACGCAGACATAGCGGTTCAGATCGGGCCGGCCCAGGACGAAGTCTGCGCCGTCCGGCGCCACAACCATCTGGGCGATCGCCTGGCGTTGCTCGGCGCTGATGGTAAGTACTTGGGTCATGGGCTGGCCCCTTCATTGCTCGGTTCCCTGTTCCATCCGGCGTTTTAGGCGCAGGCGTCAACGGGGCACTTGCTGGTCAGGCGGGCTTCCTCAATCTTGCGGATCTGGATCTTCAACTGGATCACCTCCCTCCGCATCGGTCTGCGCCGATCACGCTAGGTATGCCTGATACACGGGCTTGGGGCCGGCGGCTACATTCACGCATGTACGATCCCCAGGCAGAGGGGGCATGATGCAGTTCAGAGTGCTCGGACCGCTGTCGATATGGGACGGGGAAAGGCCGGTCGCCATACCCACTATCATGGTGCGGCGTCTGCTCGCTCTCCTGCTGAGCTCGGCGGGCAAGCCGATCAGCGCCGACGCCCTGACCGAGCAGCTGTGGCACAGCGCTCCGCCACGGTCGGCACGCAAAACGTTACAAGTTCACATGCACCGATTACGGCGGCTTTTCGACGACCGCGCTATGGTTACCTACGATATCGCCGGTTACACTCTTCAGGTCGCGCCGCACGAGCTCGACGCCGCCATCTTCGCCGATCTGGTCCGCCAAGCTGTCGAAGCCCGCCAGCGCGGCGAGCTGGAAACCGCCCACTCCTTGCTCGATCGGGCACATAAGCTTTGGCGTGGCGACGCCTACGCCGGATATCAGGATATGGAACTGATAGCCGCGGAAGCCGAGCGGTTGCAGGAAGTCAAACTGGCCGCGCTCGAGGAACAGTCTGCGATAAGCCTGGAGCTCGGCCGCCACGCGATGCTCATCGGCGAGCTCTCCGTGATGGTCGCCAATTATCCTTACCGGGAAAGGCTGCGCGGCCAGCTCATGCTGGCGCTGTACCGGGGCGGGCGGCAGGCCGAAGCGCTCGCGGTCTACCGGCAGGGCAGGGACCGGCTCGTGGCCGACCTCGGTGTGGAGCCGATGCCAGAACTCCAGATGCTGCAACGGCGCATCCTGGCCAACGACCCCATGCTGGCTCTCCCCCGGGCGGCAGAGCCCTCCGCGCATCATTATCTGCCGCGCGATGTGCCCGGCTTCGTCGGCCGCGACGCCGATCTGCGCTGGCTCGACAATGCCGCCGCCAATCGCGACGCGGCCATCCTCATCAACGCCATCGCCGGGACCGCCGGGGTGGGCAAGCCGATTCCAAGATTCTAGCACATATAATGTTGATCATTGTCGGCCCCCCAATCGAATCTGGGTGGCCGATCGCTTCGTTCTTGTAGGCACATCGAAGCGTTGGTCGCACCTGCCGCCGAATGAGAAGGAACGACGCCGCCAGTGGAACGAAGCCGACCGGACAGTGGCTCGCACCAAAGGCACCAAGGCATTTCGGAATCGCGAGATGCGGCTGTGCGTGGAGGCCGTCTACGACACGGTCTACGGCGGGACGTCAACTTCATAGACAAGGACGATTGGTGGTGTCTGGTGATGTCAGTCGTCCGTTGTGGATCTAATGGGGAGGTTGGTGAGGATCTTGCGGTGAGCCGCCAAATCTATAGCGCAAGGGCGACGGGAAACCTCTCAGCTACGGGCGAGGGCGGTGGGAAACCTCTCAGGCTCCGCTGTGAGGAATTTGCTGACCAGCACTGATAGGTCCTGAGAGGTGCTGAGAGGTGCTGAGAGGTTTTGGGTATGGCCCATTTCACCTCTCAGCGCGGTACTGGGTGGTGCTTGTTCATCGACGGTTGGTCAGCCTAGTTTGCGACTGGAACCTTATCGAGGCGCATCGGTTCCCACTCGGCGTCTGCTATGTCGTCAGCTCCAGCGCTTCTCAGCGCGTCGGCGAGCTGCGAACGACGAGCCTCACCCTCGGCAAAGCCCGCCTTCTGCGCCTCGTCCTCGCTGTCGAAGACGGCACCGACAGGCCAGTTTGATGGAGGCTCGCCTACCTCGGCTATCCATCGCGACTCGATCCCTGTGGACCACACGCGTACGACCGTGAGCTGTGACGGCTCAGGGAGCTTGGTTAGGCCACGTTGACGGGCGGCTTCTAGGACTTCGGCAATGGAAAGGGTCATCGCATTCTCCTCGGTCGTGCCAGCGTGTGGGTCAGGCTCGAAACGGTTTCGTCATGTGGGTAGGCGCTGGCTGCCTCGATCATTTCATCGAGGGCCGCCAACAGCCAGGCTGACCGTACCCCGCTTGAGAGCTGCGCCGCCAGCTTGGCCGAGGCGCCCGCTTGTTCTGGTTCTTTGGTCCGGTAGAGGACGGTCGCCAGGCGGCTGGCGGCGATTGCTTTGCTGCGGACACGCTCGGGTGCATACGTTCTGATCGCGGTTTCCAGCTGCCCGACGAGTGCGGGTCGGGTGCGACCGGTGGTGTAGGTCAGGTCGTAAAGGGCTGTGCCTGCGTCGCCTGTCATCTTCGCGGCGGTGAAGTAGGCCAGCCACATTGGATCGTCTCTGGTGGGTGCTCGGAACGTCTGCTCGGCAAGCCCAAGGTGCCGTTGGCATTTCTCGGCGTCGGGTATGCGTGCGTGCGCCATGGCCGAGACGGTGTGGAGCATCGCTACGGCTGTTTGCGGGAGGTCGTCGACTCCGGCGCGGGCGAGCCGCACGAGGTCAAGGGCGTTCTTGGGATCGCCTGCTTGGATTTCCATTCGTGCCCAGCCGGTCGCGACGTGGGCAAGGATGCCGCTGTCCTCGGAATCCTTCGCGATGCCGACGGCCTTGAGAAATAGTCGACGTGCCAGATCGAAGTGTCCGGCGTCCGCGGTTGCCCACGCGGCAAGATCGTAGGCGTTGGCCTGCGCGATTTGCAGTCGTGCCCGTACTCCGGGAAGACAGCTTCCCTCGGCGAGCTTGTCGGCCCACTCCAGGTGCCCTACCAGCAGGGTACGCGTTGGCCCGCCTCCCTGTTTGTGATCGAGGTCGGCCAGGAGAGCGGTCGTTGCCTCGAAGTTATCCACGTCGGAGCGTGTCACCTGGGCAATGGCGTCGCGAGCCTTGATGTCGGCGAGCCTACTCAACACCTGCTGCGGAATGGATGCTCCGAACACGATCCCGGCAGCAGTCGTGATCAAGTTTCGGCGGTCCGTGGCGCTCAACTCCTCCGATCGGTGCCGTGGTCCTGCAGCACGCTGTGCGCGCCGACCACGTTGCCGTTCTTCGGTTGCCTCGCGCTGCAACGCGATCAGAGCGCCATTGGCGTTGAGGATCTCATCTAGCTTGACGATCACGCTATGGGGTGGGATCGCACGGTCATTCTCTGCACGGCTGAGGCGCGACTGAGACCAGTTAGCGCGCAAGGCGAGCTGAGCCTGTGTCAGGCCGAGCTGCTCGCGTCTGGCCTCGATCTGTTTGCCGAGCGTGGCCATGGGTTGACCTCAAGCTATGAGGGTTTATGCGGTTTGCCGTAAGCGCATAACGCATCGAACTCGATCAGGTCACTGTATCGCGCATCCTCTCTATACGCGCGAGTGAATTCTTCGCTCAAGCGTTCGTAACACCCCGATTTACATGGAGGTTCGCGATGTGGTTGAGCCGAAAGAGATCGGCTACGGTCGTCTTCCCCGTGGCGGCGAAGCCTGTCGTGACCTCGACGCATGACGTGACCTGCGGTTGCCCGCTCGGCCGGGTGACGGCTGTGGTCCCACACGTCTGCGTTGGTTCGGCGCTTGCAGTTCGTTGCCGGACCTGAAGCCCTGGCCGGGGCCTCCGCCAGACGGCCAGGTTCTGGGGAGACCGCAGCGGTAGCGGGATTACCGCCCCCGTGCCGTGTCCGGTCTCCCCTCCCCAACCATCCAGCCAAATAGGAGGCTGTTGTGAACACAGCAAGCGCGACCTGCGTGCTGCCGCCGGTCACCACCGAGCAGGCACGCGAGGAGCTGGCGAAGTTCTTCGCCATCGCGATGCACCTGCGCGACGAGACGCCCGGCATGTTCTCGACGTACATCGACGCCGAATGGCACCGCCTCGCCGAAACCGATGACTACGACCAGTTCTGCATGCAGGCAGCCGGTCGGCCCGTCACGCACGCGCCAATCAACGGCGAGGGCGAGGTGACGTGGCTGCCGGCCTACCACGAGAAATTCGGAGCGCTCGCTCCGGCCTGGTTCGCCAACGAGAACGGCGAAGTTGACTCCAGCGCCTACGGCGAGTACCTCGACACCCATACCGTCCGTGCGTCGTGGAACTGCCAGCCAACCGGCGGAGACGATGGCGGCTTCACACCGTGCCCCAACTGATCGCATTCGAGGGTGCTCCCCGCAGGGAGCACCCTCAAACTGGCGGAGGTAAAGCATGCGGAAACTGGCAGACATCACCACCGATGCAGGCACCATCCATCCTCGCCTTCCCGGCTACCTGGCCTCGATGACCGGGCACTGCCCGTATCTGGGGCCATCCATGAGCCGCAACCTCACGCTTTGGTGCGGCTATGAGGCGAGCCCAGATGACAGGCCGGAACTACTCGGTCTGCTGGTAAAGAGTGCCGAGAACGTGAGGGCAGTTCGCAGGGAACACGGGCAGCTGGCCTGCGCCAACATCGCGATCTACGGGCCGACCGACATCCCGTCAGCGCAAGCCGTTCTCGACTGGCCGCATTGGATAACACGAAAACTCTACGCACCCGTTCAGCTGATGATCGGCAAGTTCTACATCGGCGAGCAGGAAGACGACAAATACGGGACTCCGATTGCCCCGCCGCCGATCTCGTTCTTTTCGATCAGGCACAGCACCCCAGCCAAAGACGCAAGGTTCCTGGCCAACCTTCCTGGAGTGGCGGCCCAGCTCGCCAAGGCGGACGAGGACAATCGAGACGTGCTCATGCCCGTGCTTGGGGTGCCCTGCACGCCCGAAACAGCCGCCAGCCGCTACGCCGACCTGGTCAGGCTGTTCCCCGCAGAACAGAAGGTGGCGACATGATCCCCCCAGAGATCCAGCTCGGCGAGGCGGCTAAAGCGGCCGAGCTGGTCGCTGACCGCAGAGGCAGCCGGATTTGGAAGGTCGAGCTTGAAAACTCACGGCTGCTGCTCGCGCTCAAATACGCGACCGACAACACCGACGATCAGGGTGTCCAGGCGAGCGCGCGGCTGCTGGCTGGGCGAGAGGCTGCGGTATTGCGCCACATCGACAAGACCGGTTACCTCTACGCCAGCGGCGAGACCGACCGTGGCACATGGGTCGCCCTGAGCTGGATCGACGCGCCTACCTTGGCCCAGCGATGGCGAACCTTCCGCGAGACCGGCAGCACCACAGGAATGATCAGCGCGGCCGTGGCGACGTGGCTCGCCTCCGATGCGCTGAAGACTCTTCACGCCAGCGGCTGGCGACACGGCGATCTCCAGGCCGCCCACATCCTCATCCCGGACAACGGCCACGCTTGCCTGATCGACTTCGCGCTCGCCCAAGGCCCGACCGGTACATCGATCCAACCGGATGCGCCCTACCGAGGTGCGTTAGCGCACTTGACCGCGCCAGAGATGGCAAGTCAAATCCTCAGCACGCCAGACATGAAAAACCTGGAACTCAGCTTTGCGGCGGAGGTCTACACGTTCGGCGCGGTCCTCTTCGCTGCGTGGACGAAGCAATGGCCGCGTGACTACCAAGCCGACCCACGCGAGCTGTCCCTGCCGCAGATCTACGAACGCATATGCGACCCGGACAGCCTCCGGCCACTTCCTGACGGCTGGCCCAGCATGGCAAAGCTCATCGGGTCGATGCTCGAAAGCAACCCTGCCAACCGGCCAACCATGGCGGAGGTGCACTCCGAGCTCACGATGCAAGTAAGCGGACGATCATGATCCGCCAGCTCGTCGAGGCAACCACTGATCCTGCGCACGTGCATCCTGACCTGGCCGCACACCAGGCGGCGATGATCGAGCGCTGCCCGTACCTCGGCCCTTCTGTCGCAAAAGGACTCACGATATGGTCCGCGTTCTCGGCTGATCCCGACGACGAGCGAGGTCTCTTCAAGCTGCTCATCTGGTACGCCGAGCAGGTCCGCTTCGCCCGCAACACCGATGGACCACTCGCGTGCAGGAACGTCGCGATCTTCGGTCCCAAGGATGAGCAAGCCGCTCAGGCTTTGATGGACTGGCCGACGTGGCTGGCCAGAAACCTGTACGCGCCAGTGCAGTTGATGATTGACCGCTTCTGGATCGGCGTCGGCCGCCGGCCGGGTACAGGGAAGTCGCTGATGCCGCCGCTTGCCGTGTCGTTCTTCATGGTCCGATGCGGCATCGCACGGCGCGACCGGTTGATCCTCTCAGAACGTCCCCAACAAGACATTGACCTTCTCAAGGCCGGACCCGGCGATGACGGCCGAGACGTCTTCGCCTCCCAGCTTGGCCAGGCGCCGGACGATCCAACCGAAGCGTGGGGACGCCTGACAACCGTATTCCCCGCGCCAGCCAGGGCCTCGTAGGCCCGTAACAACACGCCCGCCGAGGTCCTATGCTGGCGCGGTGGACGACGTTCGCATTGCGTTGGAGTCAGCCGAGCGTGGCCGCGAGTTGATTGATCAGATCTGCCTCGTGTATGACGAGGTGTTTTCGGCTCCGCCGTTCTATTGGCGCGACGACGAGTCTGACCTACATCGGCAGCGGCTCGAAAGCTTGCTTCATGGCGAGACCTTCGGCCTGGCGACCGCCATGAGTAGAAAGGGCTTGGTGGGGTTCGCTTACGGATTCACGCTTGCGGCGGACACACAGCGGTGGACTCGCCTACGAGGCGAGGTTGACGAGGAAACCACCTGTGAGTGGCCGGGGCGCACGTTCCTACTTTTCGATTACGCTGTGCTGTCGGAGAACCGGGGTCGCGGAATCGGGAAGGCGTTGCATGACCTGTTGTTGTCCAGTCGGACGGAGGAGCGGGCCACGTTGACGGTTCAGCCGACCGCTGTGGATACCAAGCGGCTGTATGAGCGGTGGGGCTGGCGGATGGTGGGACAGATGGAAGGCGGACCGAATGCTGCTGCGCCGTTGTTTGACTGCTACGTGCGTGATCGGCTTGATGATCTGCGTAGGGAGGCTAGCTCACGAGTCCGTAGGTGACCGCCTGCTCTAGAACCTCGCGAGCTTCGGGTATATGGCGGTACTGCGCTAGTTCCTTAACGCCGCGCCGAAGCCTTTCCACCAAACGAGCCGACTGGTTGTGCGCCGCGAGCTGCACGGTAACGCCGATGGCTTTCGCCGCTTCGGGAATATCGGGACGGCTGGCGTGCATGCGGCACATGCCGAGGCGAAGTGAAGTCAGCGCGAGATTGCGCACGAAGGCCGGATTGATATCGTTCATGGCTTTTTCGGCGATCTTTGTTCCCTGGTCGTACTGACCGAGGTACAGGTAGCAGGTGCCTTCGGTGCTGGCGAGCTGGCCGGCATTGTAGAAATATACGAGCCCAGTCGGACTTCCAACCGAGTTGCTGATTAAGTTGCGGGCAGCGTTTATGGAGCCGATTGCAGCACTCTGCTGCTTGTCCATGGCGTACGCACGAGCCGCGACGTCGTATGCGTACGCCTTGAGGTGATCATCGTCGGTGCGTAACGCCCATCCTGCGGCGGCCAGAGCGTGATCGATGCCGGTTCGCGGTTGCCCCCGCCAGGTGGCAAGGTGGCTCATGTTGCACAGCACAAGCGCCCCAAGCTCCGTGTTCTGGGCTTCGTGCGCGGCGGTGCGGGCCTGCTCGAAGTACGTGCTGGCAGAGTCGTAATCGTTAAGGTCAAAGGAGAGCCAACCCGCGAAGCGCAGCACATTCGCATATAGGGACAGCAGCCGGTCACGAATCTCGCCACTTGCTGCTGGCAGCAACGATCGGACAAGGTTGCGTTGCGCCAGTGTGGTTTCCATCGCGGCCGTTGGGCCGAGGGTGTCATCCTGGCGCATGCAGCGCCACAAGACAGCCTCGATGTGATCTACGACCCGATCGTCAACCCGTGACGGAGACGCGAAGGCCATCACGGTGCGTTCGCGTTCGTCGGTACCGAGGTCTGCCAGTACTGGCGCTGCGGCGGCAGCTGCGGCAGCGAAACTAAGCCATTGCAAGACATCTCGCCGTTGCATACGTTGTGCCCACTCAATCAATTCTCGGACGAGCCGCTGGTAGTCGGCTTCACTGGCGACTAGATCAGACCCAGACGACGTAATGAAGGCATCGACCCGACCGACGACGTCTACGGGCTCTGCCCGCATGGGTCGGTCAAGCGCGACAGTGCTGACTGTGTTGCTTGGCTCGTGGCTGACGGCCGTCTGCAAGCCATCAGCGGAGAAATCCGCGCCATCGAGAAGATCAGCGGCACGGCATCGGTAGATCCTCGCCAACCTATTGAGGTCTTCGATCGAGGGCGGACGGCCGCTTTCTTGCGGGTATGACTCCCAGTAGGAGATCTGCTTGTGGGTCAAAGGTTTTTCGGATGGCCATAGCGCATTCCATTGCTCCGCGACCTGCTGTTGGGTGAGGCCGTGAGCATGCCGAAACGCGACCCGGGAATTGACGTTGAGCTTGACCCGGATCATCGCTGCGACCCGGCTTACAGATGCGCCAAGCTTTGCCATCTCGGCACGCAGGGCGGCAAGCTCAGCGCGTTGGCTGCGGTAGACAGCGCGTGACATGTTCCCTCCCTGACCTGGGGGCCTGCTGGCGCTTTCGATCATAGTGACACGGCACAATGATCGGCATCCACCGTGCCCAATTTTCCACGCCAGTGGGGAATTCCTGTTTCGGGTTCTGCGTGATCGTGGTGTCACATCCTGTGTTGGTCGAGAAATATCGCTATAGCAATTCCGAATGCGGATGACCCAGCGAGGTAAGGGCGATGGCGAATAGACCGGTGGCAATTCTTGACCTCCACCTTCGGCGCACCGAGATCACGATGGTTATCGCGGGTGAGGTGGTGTGTGACGCCGTGGATCGGGCCGTTGCTGCCGCTATTGGGGGTGAGTGCCCGTCGTGGAACGCCTCGACCATGTGTGTTCAGGTCCTCCAGCGGTGGATGTCGGCGCAGGGTTGGGAAAACAAGCGGCCTGAGCCCATTCGTTTTGAGGGCCTGGTCGATGAGCTGCCCAAGCGTCCGCTTGATGTTGGGGTGATGCGGTGGCGGTGAGTATATGGACCA
>Ga0075421_100004981_pt1 | contig 16019 bp, 14 predicted proteins | sample SoiMetdeltSBSDD5_FD_75292 | JGI IMG/M metagenome (GOLD analysis project Ga0075421, IMG submission 75292) | Bulk soil microbial communities from a Populus tree surrounding site in Tennessee, USA - Soil MetaG P. deltoides SBSDD5 | ecosystem: Environmental > Terrestrial > Soil > Tree plantation...
CTCCTGTGGCCGTTTGCTCAGGGCGCGATGCGCCGCGCACGGCGCGTCAAAACCGCATCGATCCAGCACAAAGAACGGCGCCTCGCCGAGCACCGCCAGCGCAAGCGAGCGGACGCCGTGGCGCGTGCGCAGCACCAGTAAAATATGGGCCTGCGCATCCTCTTTTCCGTACGGAAGCCGTCGAACGTCCGCCAGTTCGAGTCGGTGCTGCGCGCGCTGGCCGCGCGAGGGCACGACGTGATGCTGGTACGGGAGGCGCTCGGTGAATTCGACTGGCCGCCGTTCGTGCTCGCGCTGGCCGAAAGCTGCCCGGGCATTCGCCTGGAGACGATGCCGTCGGCGGCCAAGACCCACTGGTGGGAACTGGCGACGCGTTTTCGACGAGCGCTCTTCTACTTGCGCTTCTTCTCCCCGGCGTATCGTGAGGCGCCGGCGCTGCTCGCGCGGGCGCGCAAACGCGCACCGGTACCGGCCGTTCGTATCGCCGAGTCCTTTGGCCGTCCCGGGCGCTCCCTGCTCGCACGTGCGCTCAACCTGCTCGAACAGTCGACCCGCAGCGCCGCGATCTACCACCAGTACCTCCGCGAGCACACGCCCGACCTCGTCTTGCTTTCGCCGCTGATCGTGCTCAAGACCGCGCAGCTCGATCTGGCGCGCGCGGCACAGGAGCTTGGAATCCGGAACGTGTTCGCCGTCGCCAGCTGGGATCACCTGTCGAGCAAGGGCGATCTCACGTTCCAGCCTCAACGCGTGATCGTCTGGAACGAGGTGCAGAAGCGGGAGGCGGTCGAGCTTCAGCATCTCGATGGCGACCGTGTGATCATCACCGGCTCGCAGATCTTCGATGACTGGTTCGGGAAAAAGCCGTCGACGACGCGCGAAGAGTTCTGTGCGCGCGTCGGGCTGCGTCCCGATCGCCCGATCCTGCTCTACGTCTGTTCCTCGCTGCTCGAGGGCAGCACGCCGGAACCGCCGTTCGTCGTGAAATGGGCCAGGCACCTGCGCGACAGCGGACATGCTGCGCTGCGGGAGTGCAGCATTCTCGTGCGGCCGCACCACGAGCACGGCGAAGCCTGGCGGAAGGTGAACTTCAAGGGGATGGACAACGTGGCGTGCTGGCCGAAGGCTGGAGACTTTCCGGTCGACGCCCGATCGAAGACGGACTACTTCGATTCGCTGTACCACGCGTCGGTCACGGTTGGCTTGAACACGAGCGCCATGATCGAGGCGGGAATTCTGGGCCGTCCGGTGCATACGATTCTGCTGCCGCAGTTTCACGACAGCCAGGAAGGAACCGTTCATTTTCACTACCTGCTCAAGGAGCCGAACGGACTCCTGCATGCGGCGCGGTCGCTCAACGAGCATGCGGACAAGCTGGCAGCGTCGCTCGAGGGGCGCGACTCCGATCCGGAGCGCAGCGCCCGATTCGTCCGCGAGTTCGTCCGTCCTAGAGGTCTCGACCTGCGGGCGACCGACGTATTTGTTCAGGAGCTTGAAGCGCTGGCCGCGCTTCCCGCGCCACTGCCGATCCCGATTCCCGCGTGGACGCCCCTGATCCGGCCGGTGCTGCAGCCGTTCGCCAACGCGGCCGCCGAGCGCGTGCGCCGCATGGAAGAGGAATCGCGGCGGCGCAGCGCGCAGCGGCTCGAAGAACATCGCCAGCGCAAGGCGCCGCAGCTCGAGGCCTACCGCCAGCGCCGCATCGACGAGCACCGGCGCCGCAAGCGCGAGGCCGCCGGCGCGGTCAGCGGCGCGCGGGATGCCTCGTGAAAGTTCTGTTTCTCGTTCACAATCTCGGCAAAACCAGGCATTTCGAAGGGGTGCTCGAGGCGCTCACCGCGCGCGGCCACTCGGTGGTGATCACGGCCGCGCACAAGCGCAACAAGCCGCTCAAGCTCGGGGTCTTCAGCGACAACCCGCGCATCGACGTGGTGACCAATCCGGTTCGCCGGGTCGACGAATGGGAGCCCTTCGTACGGCCGCTGCGACAGGCGCGCGATTATGTGCGCTACCTCCATCCTGGTTACGGACATGCGCAGAAACTGGCGGAGCGGGCGCGTGCGTACGCGCCGCCGGGCTGGCCGGAGCGGCTCTCGGGCAACGGCGCGCTGGGCCGCCGGCGCGCGCTGGTCAAGCGAACGCTGGAGCTTGCCGAATCGCTCGTCCCGAGCGAGCCCTACTACGAGCTCTTCATCAAGTCGCATGCGCCCGACGTCATTCTGATCACGCCGCTGATCGACTTCGGCTCGTACCAGACCGACTACGTGAAAAGTGCGCATCGACTCGGCATTCCGATCGCGTTTCTGCCATTCAGCTGGGACAACCTGACGAACCGCGGGCTGGTGCGCATTGCGCCCGATCGCGTCCTGGTCTGGAACGAGCATCAGAAGCGGGAAGCCGTCACCTATCACGACGTGCCGCCGGACCGCGTGATCGTGACCGGGGCGCCTCGCTTCGACGACTTCTTCGCCATGCGCCCCTCGACTACCCGGGAGGAATTTGCCGCCCGGGCCGGGCTCAATGCGTCCCAGCCGTTCCTGCTCTATCTGTGCTCGTCGCACTTCGTCGCGCCGGATGAAGTGGCGTTCGTGCGCCGGTGGGCGCGCGCCGTGCGCGGGCAGGCTGCGATCGGCCATTGCGGCATCCTCGTACGCCCGCACCCCGCGAACGCGGAGCCGTGGGAAGGCGTCGATCTCGGGGAGATTTCCGATACCGCCGTCTGGAAAGAGCCGCCGAGGGTCCAGGCGGATCCTGCGCTCTACGATTCGCTCTACCACTGTGGGGCCGTAGCCGGCCTGAACACCAGCGCGATGATCGAAGCCGGCATTCTCGGCAAGGCGGTCCACACGATCGAGACGTCCGAGTTCGCAGGCGGGCAGGAGCAGACCCTGCATTTCCACTACCTGCTGGCGCGGAACGGAGGACTGGTGGAGGTCGCCAGGGATCTCGACGAGCATTGCGGCCAGCTGGCGCAATCGCTGGCGAATCCGTCAGGCGGCGAAGCGCGCAGCCGCCGCTTCATCGAGTCGTTCGTCCGCCCGCGCGGCCTGGATCGACCGGTGGCGCCGATCATGGTCGAAGAGATCGAGCGCGTGGCGGCGATCAGGAAACAACCGCAACGCGCGCCGCTGTGGCATCGGCCGGCGGGACGGGCGCTGCTTGCCGCGCTCCGGCGGCGTTACTTGAAGAGCGCCGTTACTTGAAGAACAGGGCGGCCGCGCCGCGGAACTGAATCTGCAGCGGCGCGTCAGACGCCGCGCGTCGCAGATTGCTGACGAGCACTGAGCGCGGCCGCCGGATCCCGCTGCGGTCGAGAAATCGCGTCCAGTTCCGCTGACCGAGACCGGAGGGGGGACCCACCCACACCTGGCCGGCGATGTCGCCGCGGCGCGACCACCACAGCCGGCGCCGCCCGACGCGCGCACGATCCAGTTCCAGGCCTGACACAAACTTCGCCACCGCGCGCTGAACGCCATCACGCGGACCAGCAACAGCCGGGGCCGGCGACGCCGTGCGCCGGAACACCATGTTCAGCGTCTTCGCGGTATTCGCGGACACATCAGCGACGTCGTACCCGAACCGCGCCGCCAGACCCGCCAGCGACGCCACCGTGAACGAATGCAGATGCGGCAGGAACATCAGGACGCCCATCGACGGCTCCCCTTCCTGATTGGGCACCGAGACGACGAGGTGACTGCCCGGTTCCTGCAGTGCCGCCGCGGCTGCGAACACGGCGTCGGGGTGGTAGGTGTGTTCGAGCGCGTGAAACGTGAAGATCAGACCGAACGGACCGCGCGCCCGAAGCGCGTCGCGCGTCTCCGGCGCTTCGAACGGCGTCGTCAGGACATCGAAACCCGCCGCCGACGCGATGTCCGCGCGATGGCGCGACGCTTCGATGCCGACCAGACGCGTGAATTCCGCCGACGCCAGCTGCCGCAGGCTGGTGCCGTAGCCGCAGCCGATTTCGCACACCGGCTGGCTGCGATCGATCGGCAGCCCCTTCGCCAGGCGAACCGTGGCGTGGACCGTACCGTCGGCCGCACGCGCCGCCTTGTCCGCCACGGCGGCCTTCCCCTCTCCGGTACCGCGTTCAGCGGGTGAATCCCAGGTCTCGAGGTAGTAGCGGTAGATCCACTCCTGGGTCGGTCGATCTGCGTAGCTGATGTGCCCGCATTCGGGACAGCAGCCGACGCGCACTCGTGGGCCGCGCCCGCCGGACGTCAACTCGCAGATCGTCGTCAACGGCGTGCGGTCCGCGGGACAGGCGGGCACCTGCGCCATCGGGACATCGGTCAGGTCAACGACCTTCCATCCCTCGAGATCGAAATAGTCGTCGATGCGGAAGCCGTAGCGCACGCGGTGGTCAGTGACCCCGCCGGGGCGTGTCGCGTTCTCGCGCCCGGTTCATCAGGCCGGCGCGCAGACGCACGGGGAGTACCCCGCGCAGCCGCGCGCCCACCGGGTCGCGCTTTCTCGCGTAGCGGCTCAGCGCCGTAACCGCCGCGGCCAGTGGATCGCGAGGCGGCGCCGGCGGACGCGACGTGCGGGTTGCAATCAAACGCAGGCGCAGCGGCTGGCCCTCTGTAAGCGCGAGATCCAGCTCCGTCGATTGAATCCGCGCCGTGACCGCAAACCCCGCCCGCGCCAGCAGCGTCGTCAGGCACGCCTCGGAGAAGCACATCAGGTGCTTGCGGCCATCGAGGCAGTAGCGGAAGTTGCCGTGCTGCGGCAGCGTGTCGAGGCCGGGCAGGCTGATGAAGAGCGCGCCCCCTTCCCGCGTCGCGGCGCCCAGCTGCTGCAGGATGTCGAGCGGATCGCGGACGTGTTCGAGCACGTGGTGAAGGATCACGAAATCAAAGCGTCCGTCGCCGGGCGGTTCCACCAGCCGCTGATGGCGCGTGAAGGCGACGCTCGTCGACGGCTCGATGCCGTAGGTCTCCCAGCCGGCATCCTGCAGCGGGTTCAGCATCTTGCCGTCGCCGCAGCCGAAATCGAGGACCCTGGCGCCGGGCGGCGGGCTGTGCACCGGCACGTAGGGCACGAGCGCGTCGAGCAGCAGGTCGCGCGCGCGGGGGGCGCGCGTGGTCGATCGCGGCTGCGCCTTTCGCTCCCGCCGCTTCTGTTCGGCCGCCTCGAGCTTGTGGAGGCGATACGGCCCCTCGTCTGCGTAGTACTGCGCCTGCGCCTCTTCGGTGGGCATGGGATTGGTGAAGACCAGCCCGCAGTCGCAGCATCCCGCCAGGAATGCGATGCGGCGCCCCTTGGCGCCCCGGGTAACCGGTATCACGTCGATCATCGTCAGCCGCGGTGAACGGCACGCGGGACACGCCGACGCTTCCTCGGTGAATCGCAGCCACACCATTACTTGATGGCCAGGAACCCTTCAAAGGTGACGTATTTGATCAGCGTCATGACGTCCTTGAACCCGGCGCGCGCGAGCAGATCGAGATTGCCCTGCGTGGAAAACGGTTCGAGCACGCCTTTGAGGCTGCGCTGCTTGCTCAGAATCTCCTTCTCGTCGAACCCGTTCCGCAACTTGAACTCGTGGTACAGCTGGGTCGTCAGATCCTGGAAGCGCGCGTCGGGCGCGCGAACCTTCTCGAACAGGAAGAAGGCGCCGCCCCACTGGAGGGAGCGGTACACCTTGTCGAAGACCTCCTGCCTGATGCTCGGATGAACGAACTGCATCGTGCAGTACGAGAGGACCAGGGAGGCGCCGTCGAACTTCGCGGCGGCAATGTCCTCGGCGACGAACTCGGCGCGCACGTCGCCGGCACAGCGCTGGCGGGCGGCGTCGATCATGCCCTCGACGCGGTCGATGCCGACGTATTTGATGTCCGCTCGACTGCGGTGATGATCGAGAAATTTCTTGGCCAGCACACCGGTCGACGTGCCGAGCTCCACCACCGTCGCCCCCGGCGGCATGAAGAAGTCGCCGAGGCGGCATGCCAGCTCATGGCCTTCTTCGTAGAGCGGGACCGACAGACGGACGTGGTCGTCGAACTGGCCGGCAATCCCCTCGAACGTCCAGCCGGCGTTCTTGGCGTCAATCTCCTGTCCTACCTTGGCCATCTCATCCTCCCACCCGCCGCGTGACGGATTCTGCCAGCTCCCGCTTACGACTGGCGAACTGCTCGTTCATTCTCGCCTCGATGAGGGCGGCGCGGAACCTGACCGGCACGTACCACCACATGCGGCCCGCGAGTCCATGCTCGGCGGCGGCGTAGCCGGTCAGCGCGCGGACCGCGGCTGATAACGGCCGCGACGGCCGCGCCGGCGGCCTCACCGTCCGCGCGGCCACGAGACGCAGCCGCAGCGGCTGCCCCGCGGTGAACGCCTCGTCGAGCGCGGTCGCGTCGATGCGCGCGATCGTGGCCAAGCCCGCCCTCGCCAGCAGCCCCCGGAGGCAGGTCTCTGAGAAGCTCACGACATGCCGGTGACCGCTGAGGCAGTATTTCAGATCGCGGTGAAGAGGCAGCGTATCCAGCCTCGGCGTACTCACGAACAGGATCCCGCCGTCGCGCAGAGACCGCGCCAGCTGCTGCAATGTGTTCAACGGATCCAGCAGATGCTCGAGGACGTGATTCAGAACGACGAAATCGAACGACCCATCCTGTGGCACCTCCAGCAATCGATGATGTTTCCGGAATGCCGCATCGGTGGACGGCTCGATGCCGTAGGTATCCCAGCCGCGCGCCTTCATCCGGTTCAGGAACTTGCCGTCGCCGCACCCGAAGTCGAGCACCTTTCCGGGCGACGCCAGGCCCGGTGCGTGCGGTTCGAGCGCCGACATCAGCTGATCCGGCCGCCGTGGACCCGCGGTCACACGCTTCGGCTCTTTCACGCGGCCTGACTGGCGTTCCACCCACGTGCCTTGTTCAGAGTAGTACTTCTGCAGCTGGCGGGCGGTTGGCAGCGGGTTGACGAACAGCACGCCGCACGCCTTGCATCCGCTGATGAATGCCAGCCGCCGCCGCTCGGGCGTGCGAGGAATCGAAAAGACGTCGAGCATGCGGATGCGCGACGAGCGGCACGCGGGGCATGCGGCCGCTTCGTTCTCGAACCGCGCCCACCACCGGCGTTCAGGAGACGGCATGTCTGCGCTCCCGCGCCCGCCGCTCGACGGCCCGATCGAGAAGCGCGCCACGCATCCTGACCGGCAGCGACGACCGAACGCGGTCGGCGAATCCGTGCCCGCGCTGGTACTGCGCCAGCGCGTTGAGCGCCGGCACGAGCGGCAGCGAGGGAAGCGGCGGGACGTCCGGCCCACGCGTCGCGACAAGACGAAGCCTCAGCGGCTGTCCCTTCGTAACGGCATCCAGTTCAGGCCCTTCGAGAGACGCAGTCATCGCCAGTTGGGCGCGCGCGAGCAGGCCGCGCAGGCAGGTCCGCGAGTAGCACAGGAGGTGGTGGCGGCCGTCAATGCAGTACTTGAAATCGCGGTGCGCGGGAAGCGTGTCGACGGCAGGCACGCCGACGAAGAGCACTCCGCCGTGCCGCAGCGACCGCGCCAACTGCTCGAGGATCTCCACCGGGTTGGTAACGTGCTCGAGCACGTGGTTGAGCAGCACCAGGTCGAAGCGGCCATCCGCCGGCGGCTGCTCCAGTCTCCGATGCCGCTCGAACGGCGCCGTTGTCGATGGCTCGATGCCGTAGGTCTCCCAGCCCGCATCCTGCAGCCGATCGAGGAATTTTCCGGGACCGCAGCCGAAATCAAGCACGCGCGCGCCGCGGGGCGGCGCGTACACGGGCGCGTGGGCGGCGAGCGCATCCAGCACGACGTCGCGGGAATCGCGGACCGCCGGGGCCTGCGCTGGCTGCTGCGCGCGTACTTTGCGGGTTTCCGCCCACGCGCCTTCCGGCGCGTATTGCCGCTCGAGGTCTTCAGGGCGCGGCAGCGGATTGACGAACAGCAGCCCGCAATCGTGACAGCCCGTCAGAAAGGTCAGGCGCCGGCCGCGCCGATCGCGCGGAATCTTGAAAACGTCGAGCAGTTCGATTTTCACCGAGCCACACGCCGGACACGCGCGGACTTCGTTGTCGAACCGCAGCCACAGCAGCGGACTACTGGACCGTTTCAACTGGGGGTGTACCAGCTACAACGAGCCTTGCAGCGCGGTAGCAAATGAGGGCAGGACATGTCATTTAGCGCTCGGCAACGGTCCGCGCCTCCGCGCGCGAGAAGTAGGTCAAGCCAATGCAGATCAGTGCGAGCACCGCGGCCGCGGTCGCGGCGAACTGATCTCGATACAGTTCGCCGACGCCGAACAGCCCCCACTTGAATGTTTCAACGATAATCGCCAACGGATTGAGCAGCATCCAGCCGCGGTGCTGCTCGGGCACCTGTGACAGCGGATACAGAACTGGTGTCAGCAGGTACCACACCGACAGGAGCTGGCTGAGCGCAAAGCGGATATCGCGGGCAGTTTCACCCCAGATGGCGGTGAAGAACGAAATGCCGAGCGCGAGCAGCAGCGCCACGGCCAGCGCCGCGAGGGCCCACAGCAGTCCGATGTCGGTCCGCAGGTACGCCCGCCCGTCCTGCGCGGTATAGAAGATGACCGCAACCACCAGGACTCCGACCTTGAGCGCCATGTTCAACAGGGCGGGCGTCATGTTGCCGAACGGCAAGAGGGCGCGCGGGTGGTAGATCTGGTCGGTCAGGTCGCGGTTCATCTCGAGCGACCGCGTCCCCCACATCAGGCTGTTCGAGAAGGTGTCCCAGACAACGGAGCCGGCGATCAGGAAGAGAAAATAAGGTAAGCCGTTCGATCCGACGCCGAGCAGCCCGCCGAAAATGATCGCGCGCAGGGCGATCGGAAACAGCGGGTTGATGAAGAGCCACAGCCACCCGAGTACGGTGCGGCGATACATCTTGCGCAGCGCCCGATCGCCGATGAATCCGAGCAGCTTCCGGTACTGCCACACCTCGCCGAGCGTCGCGACGGCGCCCGGATGGCGGGACGACACCTCCCAGCGCGCGTTCACAGCTTGTCCATCGTGATGCTCTCGGAGCGGGTGAAGTACCACGCGCCAGCCAGGAACACCGACACGGTCGCCCCGACCGAATAGAGAAACCAGCCCCACGAATGCTGCATGCCGGGCAGAAGCGCCCACTTGAAGGTTTCAATCGGCGCCGTCAGCGGGTTGAGCTGTGCCAGCCAGCGGATGTCCGCCGGCACCGCCGACAGCGGATAAATCACCGGCGTCAGGAACAGCCAGAAGCCCACGACGTACCGCAGCATGAATCGTGCGTCGCGCGCGCGAGCCTGCCAGACCGATGTCCACAGCGTCAGCGAGAAGGCGAACGCGAGCACGAGGACGACTGCGGCAATCGCCGCCAGCAGCTGCGGTTCCGGCCGCAGGTACCAGACGCCTTCGTTCACGCGGTAGTACACCAGACTGCCGGCGAGCACGAGCGCAATGATCACGGGTTCGGCCACGCCAGCCGTCATCGAGGCAAGCGGCAGGATGATTCGCGGTACATAGAGCTTGGTCAGCAGCTGGCGGTTGATCTCGATGCCACGGCTGCCGCGGATCAACGGGCCATCGAAACAATTCCAGGGTACTTGCCCCGCCAGGAAGAAGACGAAGTACGGCACGCCGCCCGACGGCACCTGCATGATCGAGCCGAAGACGAAGCTGCTGACGCCGAGCGGCACCAGCGTGCGAATGAAGATCCAGGCCGGCCCGAGGACGGTCTTCGAGTAGAGAGTCTGGAGAGACTTGAGGGAAAAGAACCAGAGGATCCGGCGGTACCGCCAGAGCTCGCGGACCCTCGTTACGAGGCCTTGATGCGCATCGGCGGCAACGAGCCAACCTCCGTCAAGGTCGGGTCGCTCTGCGACCCGACTAGCCAGCGCTGGCTGGACGGTCCGCTTTCGCGGACCGTCCCGGCGAGCCAGGCTGTTTTCGTCAGACAACGGACTTGCGCTTCTTGCGGGCATTGACGTGGCTATGCGTCGTCCATTCGAGCCGCGGGGCAAGCGCGCCCCGCTTGAGCTGCGTACCGGTCTCGCGGCCGTACGCCATGAAGGTGAGCGCGTTGTCGAGCACCACCTTCGTCTCCTTGACGAGCATGGTGTAGACGGTGACGTTGACCGTATAGGTCGTTTCCGCGAGGAGATGCGCCGGAATCTTCACCATCAGGTCGAGCACGCCGCGCCGGTCAGCGACGACTTCCTGCTCCTGGTTCGTGCGGAATACGAGAAACCGCTTCGCATAGACGTCCAGGAAGGCGCGCAGCACCGCGCCCGGTTTCCGGACCTTCAGCCTGATCCGTACGTAGACGTCCTCGGTGGTCGGGGCCGCGCCGACCTCTTCGCCAAGTGAGTTGAGCAGACGGACTGAAGCAATTTCCGCGACGACATTCGTGTGCCGTCCGGTTTTCTCGCCCCAGCTGGCCTCGCGCCCGTGGCCGCGTAGCGCCGCCTCCTCGTACTCTGCGACCACACGCTCCGGTTCGCCGTCGTGCATCACCTCGCCCTTGTCGATCCAGATGATCCGGTGGCACAGCCGCGCGACCGCCGCCATGTCGTGCGACACGAACAGCACCGTGAGCCCGCGCTCGGCTTCCTGGGCGACGCGCTGCAGGCAGCGCTCCTGGAACGCGATGTCGCCGACCGCCAGAATCTCGTCCGCGAGCAGGATGTCGGGCTGCATGTTGATCGCAACCGAAAACGCGAGCCGCAGGTACATACCGCTCGAGTATTGGCGCAGCGGGTTGTCGGCGAAGTCGTCCAGCTCGGCAAACTCGACGATCTGAGGAATGCGTTCGAGCGCTTCGCGGCGCGAGATGCCGTGCATCGCCGCATTCATCAGGATGTTGTCCTGCGCGGAGAAGTCGGGGTTGAAGCCGGCGCCCAGCTCGAGCAGCGAGACGACGCGCCCGAAACCGGTGACGCGCCCCTCGGTTGGACGGGTGACGCGCGCGATCACCTTGAGCAGCGTGGACTTCCCTGCCCCATTCGCGCCGATGATGCCCAGGATCGTCCCGGGCGCGACCGAGAACGTGACGTGCCGCAGCGCCCAGAGGTCCCGGCCCTGCAGAACGCGTCCGGGCAGATTGACGCGCGGGAGCGGCAGGCGCGCAAACCCGAGATTCAGCGTCTTGCGAGGCGCCGCGGCCGCCTTCTTCGACGGAACGAAGTAGCGCTTGCCGAGGTCTTCGACGATCAGACTATCCATCAACGTTGGGCAGCATGCCCGATGCCGGGATCGACAAAGCACGGCGCTCCAAGCGGTTCGTAGGTGGACTCACCCTGGCGGCTCCGGTCGGCGAAGATCAGCATGGCTCCGTGCCCACCCTCATTGTCCGGTATCCGTGCCACCTGCACGTAGCGCCGCTGCAGCTCGCCGACGATGAACGGAAATGCGCTGGCGATCTCACGTTCCTGATCCTCGAACATCAACGCGAACGGCACTGATTGCCGGCTCCAGCGAGCAAGGGCCAGTTCCTGATCTGCCTGGGAGCCGTAGTAGCCGGCGACGAACGCGACGTGCCCCGCGGCAAACCCTCGCTGCGTGAAGTAGTAGAGCTCGGGGGCGAACGTCAGCGCGAGGAGGCGATCGGACGGGGCACTGCAGGCGAACACGTAGGTCTCCGCGGTTGGAACGCCGCCACGCGCTTCCTCCGCAGCACGCGCGCGAGCGGCACTCGTGCTCAGGACGCGTGTGACGCTGCGCCACCGTTCCACCACTGCCAACGGCGATCGCGTCACGCCGGACTCGCGGAGCATCGCCGGTGCGGCGCCGACAACGACGACGCTCCACGCCGTGCCTGCGAGCAGCATGGCCCACACCGCGGCCCGCTTCGGCCGCGAGACGATTGCTGGCGACGCGACGGCGCAGGCCAGGGCAACCGGCAGCGGTCCCCACACATCCGCCACTCGTTCAGACAATGGTGACCGAAGAAACGCCGCCGCGACGAGCAGCGACAACCCGGCGGCCGCGTACGCCGTCGCGCGTGCGGCGTCGTCGCGCCAATGCCTCGCCGTCAGCAGTGCAGCCACAGCGGCCGCAACAGGCAGGTAGAAGAGCCACCCCGTCGCAATCGACGCGCGTGAAGACAGGCGCAGCGCCGGCAGGCCCTCCAGGTACGACCGCGCCGCCTCGATCCGGCTGAACGACACCGCGTCGCGCAGGTACTGGCCCAGCCCGATCGATTCCTGCACGAGGATCAGGAACGGCAGCACGCCCGCAAACGCGGCCACCAGAAACACGCTGGCTGCGCGAATCACGCCGGCTCTCCCGCACCGCACCTGCACGGCGGCAATCGTCGCGAGCGAGACTGCGCCGATGAAGATGCCGTGATCGTGCCGCATCAGGAACGCGCCGGCGGTCAGCAGCCCAAGCGCCGCGGCGTGGAGCGGCCGCCTGGAGCGGGCGTAGGCGCCGATCGCCAGCAGCGCCACGGCATAGAGCAGGATCTTTGGATAGCCGTAGGCGCGAGGCGCGACCAGGATCTGCATCAGCGTGACCGCCGCCGCGATGGCGTACGAACCGGTCACGCGAGCCGCAACGACACAGGTGATCGCCGCGGCGAGAGCGAGCGCGCCGAAGACCAGCATCGCTTCCGACAGCAGAGTGCCGCCGAAGACCGCCTGGAACGCCGCGGACAGGTAATACATCAGCGGAAGACCGGGATCGACGAAGTCGCGTACGGGCACCTCGCCAAGCAGAATTTGCTGCGCGCGGGACAGGGTGACGAAATGATCGTTGGGAAAACCACTGTAGGCCAGGTACCGGTATGCGAAGCAGCACGTGCCGAGCGCGACGGCGAGCGCAGCGGTTCTGCCGGATCGCATGCGGGGTTTTCGTCAGTGCAGCTCGCGCTTCCCGGTTTTGGTGATGATCGGAATATCCCGCATCCAGAGCTGCTTCTCCCACCACGGCCGGTTGGCCTTGTACCAGGCGATCGTCCGGTCCAGTCCCTCTTCGAAGCTCACTTCGGCGCGCCAGCCCAGAAGACGCTGCGCCTTCGCGGGGTCGGCCGTGTGCCGGAACACCTGGCCCGGCCGATCGCCGACGTAGATGATCTCGGCATCAGGCTTGTTCATCCTCCTGGCGACGAGCGGCGCCATGTCCGACAGCGAAATGCTCTCGCCGTAACCGAGGTTGATGACCTCGCCAACCAGCCGCGTCTTGTCGGCGTGTGCCAGGCAATCGAGCGCGCGGCAGGTGTCTTCGACATAGGTGAAATCGCGCGCCGCCGAGCCGTCACCGTGAATGCGCAGCGGTTCGCCGAGCAGGCAGCTGGTGATAAAGCGGGGAATGACCTTCTCGAGATGCTGCCTCGGACCGAACTGGTTGAACGGCCGGACGATAATCGCCGGGAGGTTGTAGGTGGCGAAATACGAGTAGACGAGACGGTCTGCGCCGGCCTTCGCACTGGCGTACGGACTCATCGGCATGAGCGGCGCGTCCTCGCCCATCTTCGGCGCTCTCGCCGTGCCGTAGACCTCGGACGTCGAGATGTGGATGAAGCGATCGATGTGTTTGACGTGCTTCAGCACCGAGTTGGCGACGACCTGCGTGCCGAGGACGTCGGTTTCGAAGAAATGGTAGTTGTCGTAAATCGATCGCGTGACGTGGGTCTCGGCGGCGAAGTGAACAACCACGTCCGCCTGCTCGACCAGCGAATCCACGAGCGAGGCGTTCCGCACATCGCCGTACCAGAACTGCAGGCGGCCGCCGGACCCGTGGTTGAACCCGCCGGGAAGGTTCTCGAGGCTGCCGGCGTAGGTCAACAGATCGAGCACCAGGATCCGGTAGTCGGGATACTTGTCGTAAATGTGATGGACGAAGTTGCTGCCGATGAAGCCGGCGCCGCCAGTGACGAGGAAAGTCTTGCCGGTGCCGTTGGATGCGTGCTGGAGTGTCACAGGATGGTTCACTCTAACGTATGCCGCCGAAGGCAATCAACGGAGCGTCGCCGCCGCAGTTGAGCACGAGATCGAGCGCTGACATGTAGGGAACGAAGGGTCCGTGAAGCTGCGGGTAGGTCGGATGCGCGTACTGCTGCCATTCGACGGTGATGCCGTGAGCCTCGAACGCCGCGACATCCAGGTACGACTGCGCCGAGTCCCCCGACAGATAGCGCGAGGCGCCGAAGCGGCGGCAGATGTTGACGAGCCGCTCGGTGCGCGCGCCGCCGATCCCGAGCGCAGACGATCGCTCGATGCGCGTGTCGAGCCCGAGCCACCGGGCGATCAGCGCCGCGCAAGCCAGATCGAGATCGACCAGCCGATCCCACTTCCGCTCGAGCAGCTCTTCCAGCGCCGGCATGAAGTCGTCCAGAAATGGCGCGCGCGAGTACGCCTGCCGGATGCTGGCCACATGCTTGCGCGCCCACGGCGTGCGTGCGTCGATTTCGACGTCGACAATGCAGGGGAAGCCGTCCTCGCCGTGGCGCACCGGCACCGTCAGCCACTGCGGCCCATTCTGCGTCTTGATGCGATTCCGGTTCCGCCATCCATGCTTGTCGTACTGCACATCGTCGTAGTAGACGAAGATGTCCGCGCGATGCAGCTGGTCGAAGAAGCCGAGCCACGGCAGGTAGCCGGGCTGGAGAATGACGACAGTGCCGCCAGTCGAGCGCTGGTTCAATCGCGCGGGTCCGCGTTGGACGCCAGCCACACGCCCGACACGACGATCGAGGAGGCGCAGAAGAGGAGAAACCAGTCGAAGAACCAGGAATGGACGAACGCCGCTAACCGCCGGTCGCGAAGCCGAATCGTGCCCGCCGGCGCGTCGGCGCTGATGCCTCCGGTCTCGCGCTCGATGTAGTGGGTATCGGCGACGTCCGGATGCTCGACGAGCGCGGTGACGGAGGCGGGGGCGAGGTCGGCGAGGTCGTATTCCCAGGTGTCGTCTTCGCGTCGGACGCCATTGAGCAGCGAGAACCGGCGCTCGAGGTCGGCGCGTCGATCGTTCTCGACTCCTGCGTGCCATCGCACGTGGACTCTCGGGGCGAACGGCGACGGGGCCGTCGCGCGCACGGCGGCAGCCGCGACCACCATCACGAGGCTGATCATCGTCAACGCGCGCACCTTCGCGCGCTCACCGCTCGTCAGCATGCGCATGCCGGCATCACGCGCGAGATTAGCACGTGCATTATTGAAGGTAAGCTAGAGCGTCCCGCATGACAGAGTTCGAGACGGCGCTGCTGGCAGCTCGGCTGGTCGGCGTGAGTGCCACTGTGCTGCTCGCGCCAGGATTGCTGCTGCTGGCAGTGCTCGGAGCTCCCGCGTACTGGACCGAGCACATAGTTCTCGCGTTTTCCTTGAGCTACTGCTGGATATTCGCACTGTCGATCGTCGTCCCCGTGTTCGGACTGAACGTGGATGCGGCTGTGGTGCTGACTCTGACAGCGCTCGCGGTGCTCGGCGTCGTCGCCTTTCGGCGCCGATCGCGCCTCAGGTTTGCGCGATCGCTGGATCGGTGGGATCTGCTGCTTGCCGGCCTCGTCCTGGCGGCCGCGGTGGCGGCCTGGATCATCGAGCCGTCGTTCACGGGCGAGGAGGCGCTCGATCTCGCATCGATCTCGCGCTTTGCGGACGGCGGACCCCTCTCCTTCAGCAATACGTCGCTGTTTCCCGACACGCGACCGGTCTATCTCGTCCAGCCCTATCAGCTCGCGCTCGGGGTGATCGCCCGGTGGTCGGGGGTCGATCCGCTGATCGCCTTCATCAAGTTTCGCGTCGTCCTCGTTCCGCTCGCGCTCATATTCCTGTTCAACCTCGTCCACAGGCTCACCGGGACACGGGCCGATGCCGCCGCAGTCTTCGTCGTGATGCTGTTCTTCATCGGCCTCGATTTCCAGACCTGGGAGATGAACTCGCTGTTCCCGCTCGTGCGGCGCGGAGGCGTGGGCGCCGCCCTCTGTGTCCCGGCGATGCTGGCGCTGTGTCTTGCCGCGACCCGAACAGTCGAGGAACGGACCAGCCGCCTGACGCGACGGATCGCGTTCTGCGCGGCGCCAGTGATGCTCGTTGCGTCGCTCGCCACGCATCCGCTCG
>Ga0075421_100004982_pt1 | contig 16018 bp, 16 predicted proteins | sample SoiMetdeltSBSDD5_FD_75292 | JGI IMG/M metagenome (GOLD analysis project Ga0075421, IMG submission 75292) | Bulk soil microbial communities from a Populus tree surrounding site in Tennessee, USA - Soil MetaG P. deltoides SBSDD5 | ecosystem: Environmental > Terrestrial > Soil > Tree plantation...
GCGTAGACCTTGCCGATCACCTCGTCGACGTTGGCCATCACCGGTACCCGGGTGATCGGCCGGCCGCCGCCGATGACATCCCGCAGGACGGGTTCGCCGCCGCGAGCAAGGGCCGCCGCCCGGTGAGCCATCGGGGAGGCGAGGTGGATCGTGACGTCAGGATCGTGAGACGCCGGCGCGGCCGGTGCAGCGGCGGCCAGGTGCGCGGCCGGCTCCGCCAGCCTGACGTTCTGGGCCAGGCCGAGCGACTTCTCGATGATCTGCCGCTCCACCACGTGGCCGGCCGGCAGTGCCACATCCTTGCGCGACGCGACGAAGTGGTCGATGTCGAAGGTGGGCTGCAGCATCTTGTAGATCAGTGCCCGGGCCTTGCGGAAGGCGGCCAGCGCCGCGGTGTTCTGCCCCTTGCGGTAGGCGTCGTCGCCAATCTTTATCTGCAGCTCGATCTCGGCGACCTTGCGCTTGGCGACCTCGGCGGCTCCGCCGGTCGGGGACACGGTGAGGTCGGTGAGGATTAGATCCTTGGCCCGCAGAACGGGTAACACCGTTGAGAAACTCGCCTCGTACCTGGCAGTCGCCACGTCGGCCCTCCTAGTGAGGAAATGTGCTGGCAACTGTTCCACCGCCGACGGGCATGCGTTGTCGTGATGACGACCGCGGCGCGCCCAATTCCCGACGCAGAGCGGCCGGCAAGCAGGCGCCCTTGAGTTTTTAACAAGACGGACGTACGGTTTTGTCAAGGCGGTAAGCCTGCCCTAATGGGGGTGAGCCTTCCGTGGATGCGGAAGACTGGATCCCAACGGCTTTGAACAGGTGAAGGAGTACGCACAGGTGGCCAGCCTCGACACCTTCGGCGCGAAAACCGCGCTACGCGTCGGCGACGCGAGCTATGACATATTCAAGATTGACACGGTGGAAGGACATGCGCGGCTGCCCTTCAGTCTGAAGATCCTGCTGGAGAACCTGCTACGCACCGAGGACGGTGCCAACATCACCGCCGAGCACATCCGCGCCCTGGGCTCCTGGGACCCGGCCGCCGAGCCGAGCGTCGAGATCCAGTTCACCCCGGCGCGGGTGCTGATGCAGGACTTCACCGGTGTGCCATGCGTGGTCGACCTCGCCACGATGCGCGAGGCCGTGCGCGACCTGGGCGGCGACCCGTCGAAGGTCAACCCGCTGGCCCCGGCGGAGCTGGTCATCGACCATTCCGTGATCGCCGACGTCTTCGGGCGCCCCGACGCGTTCGAGCGCAACGTCGAGATCGAGTATGGACGCAACCGCGAGCGCTATCAGTTCCTGCGTTGGGGCCAAACAGCTTTCAACGAATTCAAGGTGGTACCGCCGGGCACCGGGATCGTTCACCAGGTGAACATCGAGCATCTTGCCCGCGTGGTCATGCCGCGCGGCGGCCAGGCCTATCCGGACACCGTCGTGGGCACCGACTCGCACACCACCATGGTCAACGGCCTGGGCGTGCTGGGTTGGGGCGTGGGGGGTATCGAGGCCGAGGCCGCGATGCTGGGCCAGCCGGTGAGCATGCTCATCCCCAAGGTGGTCGGTTTCAAGCTGCACGGCGAGCTTCCGGCCGGGGCGACCGCGACCGACCTGGTGCTGACCATCACCGAGATGCTGCGCCAGCACGGTGTGGTCGGCAAGTTCGTGGAGTTCTACGGCTCGGGCGTCGGTTCGGTGGCCCTGGCCAACCGCGCCACCATCGGCAACATGAGCCCCGAGTTCGGCTCCACCTGCGCCATCTTCCCGATCGACGCCGTGACCCTTGACTACCTGCGGCTGACCGGGCGCTCCGATGAGCAGGTCGCGCTCGTCGAGGCGTACGTGAAGGAGCAGGGCCTGTGGCACGACCCGGCGCATGAACTGTCCTATTCGGAGTATCTGGAGCTCGACCTGGGTTCCGTGGTCCCGAGCATCGCGGGGCCGAAGCGGCCGCAGGACAGGGTGCCGCTGACCGACGCCAAGGCGGACTTCCGCGCCTCGCTGGGCGGCTACGTCTCCAATGGCATCGTCTCGCCCGTGGACGAGGCGTCGGCGGAGTCCTTCCCGGCGTCCGATCCGCCCGCCGTCACGGGCGGAAACGGTGGGGGCGAACCGCATGCGCCGTCGACCGTCGTGGCTGGACGGCCGTCGAAGAAGGTGACGGTCACCGATGAGGATGGCACCCAGTTCGAGCTCGACCACGGCGCCGTGGTGATCTCGTCGATCACCTCTTGCACCAACACCTCCAACCCTCAGGTGATGCTGGGCGCGGCGCTGCTGGCCAAGAAGGCGGTGGATCGCGGGCTGGCGCGCAAGCCGTGGGTCAAGACCACCCTGGCCCCCGGGTCCAAGGTGGTCATGGACTACTACAACAAGGCAGGCCTGCTCCCGTACCTTGAGAAGCTCGGCTTTCACCTTGTCGGCTACGGCTGCACCACGTGCATCGGCAACTCCGGCCCGCTGCCCGAGCCGATCAGCGCCGCCGTCAACGAGCACGACCTGGCCGTGGTGTCCGTGCTGTCAGGCAACCGCAACTTCGAGGGCCGCATCCAGCCCGACGTGAAGATGAACTACCTGGCATCCCCGCCCCTGGTCGTCGCCTACGCGATCGCCGGAACGATGGACATCGACCTGACGAGCGAGCCGCTGGGCACGGGCTCCGACGGGCAGCCCGTGTTCCTGCGCGACATCTGGCCCTCCCCCCAGGAGGTGCAGGAGACCATCAACGCCGCCGTCTCGGCCGAGATGTTCCGCAAGGGGTATGTCGATGTCTTCGCCGGCGACGAGCGCTGGACGTCGCTGCCGACCCCGACCGGCGACACGTTCGAGTGGGACGCCTCCTCGACGTATGTGCGCAAGCCGCCGTACTTCGATGGCATGGCGCACACCCCCGCTGCGGTGACTGACATCGCGGGCGCTCGGGTGCTGGCGAGGCTGGGCGACTCGGTCACCACCGACCACATCTCCCCCGCCGGCTCCATCAAGCCGGACTCACCCGCGGGCAAGTACCTTACCGAGCACGGGGTCTCGCGGACCGACTTCAACTCCTACGGCTCGCGCCGTGGCAACCACGAGGTGATGATCCGGGGGACGTTCGCCAACATCCGGCTGCGCAACCAGCTCGTGCCGGGCGTCGAGGGCGGGTTCACCCTCAACTTCCTCACCGGCGAGCAGCAGACCATCTTCGATGCCGCCCAGGCGTACCAGGCCGTGGGTGTGCCGTTGGTCATCCTGGCGGGCAAGGAGTACGGCTCCGGGTCGTCGCGCGACTGGGCGGCCAAGGGCACGGCGCTGCTCGGCGTCAAGGCGGTCATCGCCGAGTCGTACGAGCGGATCCACCGCTCCAACCTCATCGGCATGGGCGTGCTGCCGCTGCAGTTCCCCGCCGGCCAGACGGCGGACTCGTTGGGGCTCAACGGTTCCGAAACCTTCACCATCACCGGGATCGAGGAGCTCAATTCGGACACGAGCCCGCGCACGGTGCGCGTCAAGGCCGGCGATGTCGAGTTCGACGCGGTGGTGCGCATCGACACTCCCGGTGAGGCCGACTACTACCGGCACGGCGGCATCCTGCAGTACGTGCTCCGCAAGATGATCTGAGCCGCTCTAGGGGGCGCCTTTGTTCAGCAAAGGCGCCCCTTATTGTTTCTTCAGCGGATACCGGCCTCGGCCACCAGCTCGGCCACGATCTTCGTTTCGTCCAGATCGGACAGTCCACGGGCGGCGAACCACGTGACCACGTTGTGGACGTCACGCTGCACGAAGCGCTTGCCCTGCGGGTTGGCCACCACGTCCACGATCTGCGGCAGGTCGATGACGACCAGCCGGCCCCCGTGCACGAGGATGTTGTAGGGGGACAGGTCGCCGTGCGTGTACCCGGCGCGGGCCATCACCCGCAACGCCAGGAACAACTGCTCCCACAGATCTTTGATCTCGGCGAGATCGCCGCGCACCGTGGCCAGCCGCGGCGCCGCCGTCCCGTCGGGTTCGCCGATGAACTCCATCAACACTTCGGTGCCGAGGATCTGGACGGGGTACGGCACGAACGGCTCGACGCCGAGCTGGCCGCAGATCTCCCACAGCCGGCACAGCGCGCCGAACTCGGCGACCGCCCACTGCCCCGCGATCGCCTCGCGGCCGAAGTCGCTGCGGTTGGCCATGGCCCGGTTGACCCGGGATGCCCTGACCCGCCGCCCCTCCAGGTAGCCGGCGTCGCGGTGGAACATCTTGTGCTCGTCGTCGCGGTAGCGCTTGGCCACCATCAGGCAGGCCCGGTCGGTCCCGGGAACGCCCCTGGTGATCAGGCAGGCGTCGGCCTCCTTGCCGGTCTTGAGCACACCGTGCTCGATGTCGACCGCAGCCAGCTCGGTGACAAGCCAGTCCGGGTGCGGCAGCGGGCCCTTCTCGGTCGGCGTCGACAGGTCCCACGTGGACCAGCGATCGCCCGTCTCGGGCGTGTCCGAGGTCTCCTCCCAGTGGGTTTCCTCGGTGTGCAGCTTTTCGAAAGTCAGATCGTCGTCGTCAAAACGGTTACGACGCTTTTGCTTGGGCAACGCAAAGCTCCTTGTGGAGAGGAAGAAGAGGGATCCGTGTGCAGGGCACAGCCACGACAGTCATCCGGTCATCTCCTCCTTCCACTAAGAGAGCCCGCTAAGCGAGCCCACCAAGAGAGCCCACTATGAGAGCACAGCAAGCAACGCCCGCCAGCCTAGCCGCGGGTATGGAGAACCTGTCAACCGATTTTCAGCGCATGCGGTAGGGCGAGTCCGCCGCCAGCACCTCGGCCACCGCTTGGATCGCGCCGTCGGCGATGCGGGTGGGGGCGAAGCGGCGCTCGGTCCACTGCCGGCCTCGATGGATCCACACGCTCGGGATGCCGATGGTCGTCGCCCCGCCGATGTCGGCCTCCGGCCCATCACCGATCATCCATGCGCCACGCAGGCTCATCCGCACCCGATCGGCGGCGATCTCGAAGATGCGGGGGTTGGGTTTACGGCAGTCGACCTCCTGGGAGACGACCCAGTCGGCGACGAAGCGGTCAAGGCCGGTGTGGCGTATCTTCGCTTCCTGCTGACGGGTTTCGCCGTTGGTGACTATCACCGGGACCCATCCGGCGTCGGCCGCGATCCTCAGCGCGGCACCCACCATCGGATCGAACTTGGTGCACTGGACCTGCCCCTCGTGCAGTTCATCAACCAGGTCCACCACCGACTCACGGAGCCGATACCGATCCCGTATCGCATCGGCCATGTCCCACCGTGACGTGAGCCCATCGGCGTCGGCGTCCACCAGCCAGTCCAGGTCGTAGGGCGGCGCGCCGATCCCCGCCAGGAATCGAGCACCCCAGACCCGGAACGCACCGTCCCGGTCCACCAGGGTGTTGTCGAGGTCCAGCAGCAACAAGGGCACGCGGGCACGATACGTGACTCAAGACACGCCGGTGAAGCCCCTCCCTGTGTCCGAATCGCAATCAGGACGTTTCCTGGACCGGATTCACACCAAATCAGCATCCAAACCGACAGCATCCCGGCTGCGCACGGTGAGTATCTGGTCCCGCGCCCACGAGTAGGTGGGGCGCTGGCCGCCGAACTGGCGCTGCACCCAATCCATCACCATCTCCGGCTGCACATCCTCCCCGACCGCCATCGCCTCGGCGATCATGCGCTGGGTCTCCTGGACCCGCTGGTTCGACAGGGCCGGACGGCGGCCGATGACATCGCGCCCGTTGGCCTCAGGCGGCTCGGACAGCGGGCGGCGGCCCATCACCTCGCGCCCGTTGGTGTCGAGGATCGACTCGATCTGCGCTCTCGAATCGGGGTCAAGCACCGGCACGGACGGCTCCGGCGCGCGGGGTGCCGGCGCCGCCTTCCCCCTCGCCTTCGAGGCGGGCGCCGCAGCGACGGCCGGGGACGTCGGAGCGATCACAGGGGGCGTGGGCGGCGCGATCGACGGCGGTGGATTCAGCGGGTACGGCGAAGGCTGGTGCTGCGGTGGGACAGCGATCGGGCGGTGCGGCACCGAGTCGACCCGGCGGCCCGCCGTCGCCTTGGCCCGGCGCACCTCCGCCTTGGCCTCGACCGCGACCAACTGCGCCTGCGCCTCCTCGCGCACGCGCAGGGCACCGTCGAGCCTGCGTTGTCGCCTGGCGTCGCGCACCGCTTGCAGGTGGTCAAGCGCGTTGCGCACGCTCGGTCTCAGCCCGTCCTCGGGCGGGTGCACGATCCAGGCACGCCGGGCGGCGAAGGTCGACACCGGCGCGTAGATCCAGCGCTGGCCGAAGCGCGGGTAACGCGTCTTGAGCGCGACGTCGTCGTCGTACGCCGCCATGAACTGGTCGAGCAGCTCGTGGAACATGGCCATGCCCGCCATGGAAAGGAAGGCGAGATAGGCGCCCGCCCAGATGGACCAGCGGTCGCGGCCGTGCACGAAGTTGAGAACCGCCGACATGGTCGCGGCGGCAAGCACGATCTTGTAGGCGCGGCCCGGGTGGCGGCCACGCTTGACCGCGACGAAGGCCCACGCTCCAAACGAGACACTGATGCCGTCAAGGCTCAGCGGCACCAACATGTTTGTCCAATGCCGCCACTCCATCACATCGGCGGCGAAGCCGGTCAGGCCGATGAACGAGACGCCCATCACCGCCAGCCACACGAGAACGGAGGGGATCAGCGCGGCGAGAAAAAGGGCGGTGTCCTTGGCTCGTTCGCGAAGGCTGGTGAACGCCTCCGGGTGCGCCAGACGGTGACCGCGCCGTCGCCCTGCGGCACGTGCGAGCGGCACACCGATCAGCAAAGAGACGCTCAAAACCGCTACCACCAGCACCATTACCCAGGTCGGAACCCAGGTCCCGGTCAACCGTTCCACAGCCCTTCCTCCCTCTAAAGGCGATCGTGTGCCGGGGAGGGATTCTTCCATGAGCTTGTGAAATCCGTCGAACACACGCCCGAACGAATGTGCCAAATGTTCATCACTTCACGAGCGTGCCTTCAAGCCGTACGTACGGATTAAGATCGGCACGTGCCCAGAGTTAGCCAGGACCAGCTCGACGCGCGCCGCCAGGAAATCCTGGCCGCGGCGCGGGCCTGCTTCGCGCGCTTCGGTTATGAGGGCGCGACGGTAAGGCGGCTCGAGGAGGCGACGGGCCTATCCCGTGGCGCTATCTTCCACCACTTCCGCGACAAGGAGTCCCTGTTTCTCGCCGTGGCCGAGGACGACGCGGTGGAGATGGCAGCGACTGTCGCCGAGCACGGTCTCGTCCAGGTGATGCGAGACCTGCTGGAGCGGGCGGGCGATCCTGAGGCGGCGGGCTGGCTGGGCACACAACTCGAGGTGGCGCGGCGGCTGCGCACCGATCCGGCGTTCGCCAAGCGCTGGGCCGAACACGACGAGGCCATCGCCAGGGCGACCCGGCAACGCCTTGAGCGCCAGGCAAAAGCGGGCGTGCTGCGCGACGATGTGCCGCTGGACGTGCTCACCCACTTCCTTGAGCTTGCCTACGACGGCATGGTAAAGCGCCTGGCGATGGGCGGATCGGCGACGGACTTCGGGCCGGTGCTCGACCTCATCGAGGAAACCGTGCGCAAGCGCTGAACCTTCAAGGCAGCCACAAAACACGGCTTCGCCTGAAGAAACCAGAGACTACTCGAACAGCGAGTGACGCGCGCCCGGCTCGCGCCGGTGACGGCGCCGCCGCCTGATCAGGATGATCACGAGATCGACGATCGTGATCACCGCCAGTATCACGGCGAAGACGGCCAGCGCGCGATTGTGGAAATAGATCGCCAGCCAGATCAGGGCGGCCGTGAAGATCAAACCGAAGATGGTCAGCGCCAGGCGGAGGTTGAGGGCGCTCTGTGGCCGCTCGCTTGACATGTCCAATAGTGTGCCCGTCATGGCTGCGATCAAACCTTGGCACCTCGTCGTGTTGCTGGGAGTGGTCGGAACCCTGGTGGCCATCGCGGCCATCGTCGTGGTTCTCGTCCTCGTACTCACCAAGCGCAAGTAAATTAGCCGGTTCCGCACGGTGGCGGGTATGCCGCACCATGGGCCTATGACCGACACGTGGGGAATCCCCGGAACGACCTTCCTCTGGGCGTTCATCGCCATCGCGGCCATCGCGGCGGCCTGGGCGTTCATCAACCGCACCGGCATCTACCGGCACTCGGCCGCCTCGGGCTCGACGCGGGAGGTGCTGCCGCCCTCGCACGTCGCCTACCTCGCCGAGGGGCCGCAGCTGGCGGTCTACGCCTCGCTGGCCCGGCTGCGCAAGGCCGGCGCGATCAACGTCGACGCGCAGACGGGCAAGTTCGAGCGCACCGGCGGGCTGCCCGAGGGGGCCAGCCGGCTCGACGCGGCCGTGCTGCACGCGGCCGAGCAGCGCCTGCGCGACTCGCAGATCCGGGCCGAGCGGTCGGTGGTGGCCGAGCTTGCCGCGATCCGCCAGGACCTCGAGCGGCGCGGGCTGCTGCTGGACGAGGAGCACCGGCGCGCCGCGATCCGCGGCGGCTGGGTGATGCTGTTGCTGCTTGGCCTGGCCATCGCACGGATAGTCGCCGGTATGAGCAACGAAAAGCCGGTCGGGTACCTCGGGCTGACGCTGCTCGTGCTCGGGGTCCTCACCGCGGTCGTGCTGCTTCACCGTCCGACGCTGACCCCCGCCGGGCGCCGGCGCCTGTCCGAGCTGCGGCGCAGCCATAACTACCTTCACAAGTCGCACCGACCCGCGTGGCAGACCTACGATCCCACGACCGCCGCGCTCGGCGTGGGCCTGTTCGGCGCGGCCGCCCTCATGCAGCTCGACCCGGTGCTCGCCGAGAGCACCCAAGCCCGTGCCATGGCCACCGGCACCTCCGGCTTCGGTGGTGGTGGCGGCGGCTTCGGCGGTGACGGTGGTAGTGGCGGTGACGGTGGTGGCGGCGGAGGCTGCGGCGGCGGAGGGGGCTGCGGCGGATGAGCCTTCAGGGCCTGGGCATGGGCTGGCGCCCCGAGATCGCGGGTTTCGTCGCCGGCCTGCCCGGCCTCGGCTTCGTCGAGGTGATCGCCGAATCGCTTCCGCCGCAAGGACTTCCGTGGACACTGGCGGATCTGCGCGACCGCGACGTGGCGATCGTGCCGCACGGCGTGAGGCTATCGCTGGGCGGCGCCGAGCCGGTCTCCGCGAAACGGGTCGCCCGGCTGGCGGACGCCGCCGAACTGACCGGGGCGCCGCTGGTGAGCGAGCACATCGCCTTCGTGCGCGCGGGCGGCCTGGAGGCGGGCCACCTGCTCCCCCTGCCCCGCAGCTGGGAGGCGGTGCACGCCACGGTCGCCAACGTGCGCCGCACCAAGGATGAGCTCCCCGTGCCGATCGCGCTGGAACCGATCGCGGCGCTGTTCGACTGGCCCGACGACGAGCTGACCGAGGCGCAGTTCGTCACCGAGATCCTTGAGCGCACGGATGCCCTGCTTCTGCTCGACGTCGCCAACATCTACGCCAACGCGATCAACCGCAACCTCGACCCGGTGTCCACTCTGGACGGCTGGCCGCTGGAACGCCTGGCGTACGTGCACATCGCCGGGGGGCGCATGAGCGGCGGGCTCTACCACGACACGCACACCGATCCCGTGCCGCGGGCGGTGCTCGACCTGCTGCCCGCCGTCAAGCCTCCGGCGGTGCTGCTCGAACGCGACGGCGACTACCCGACCGGCGCCGAGCTGCTCGCCGAACTCGACGCCATCGCCGCGGCGGCCGGCTTCGAGGAGGTCACATGACGCTCGCCGAGCGCCAGGCCGAACTGGTGCGCTGCCTTGTGGCGGGCGGCCCGATGCCGGACGGATTCGACGCCGAGCGTCTCGGGGCCACCCGAAAAGCATTGCTGCGCAAGCGATCCGGCGAGGTGCGCCAGGCGTGGCCGGCGCTTGCCGCGTCGTACGGCGAGCGGTGGGACGAGGTGTTCACCGCGTGGGCGGAGGGCAAACCGCCGCTCGGCTCGCTCATCGACGGCCACGACTTCGCCCTCGAACACCCGCCGTCCGGCGCCGCCGGGGTCGAGCTGATGGTCTACGAGGTGGGCCGCCGCAAGGCCCCCGCCTTCCAGTACCGGCATCGGGTGCTCGCGGTCAACATCGCCGGGAGGGTACGCGTCTTCGGCCGTGTGCCCTAAGCCGCTTGCCTTCGGCGGGTCGTGCCTCGCCCACCACCACGGCCGCGCCGGCTCCTCACCCGCGGCTCGCAAGCTCGCCACCAGACGATAGGCCGCTTGCCTTCGGCGGTCGTGCCTCGCCCACCACCACGGCCGCGCCGGCTCCTCACCTGCGGCTCGCAGGATTGCCATCAGACGATAGGGTTGCGGGATGGATCTAGGACTTTCCGGCAAAGTCTTCCTCGTCACCGGCGCCTCCCGCGGGCTCGGTTTCGCCACGGCCCAATGCCTTGTCGCAGAAGGCGCACGGGTGGTCGTCTCGGCGCGGGGAGAGGCCGCGGTGACCGAGGCGGTGAATGCTCTCGGTGGTCAGGAGCGGGCTTTGGGGGTACCCGCGGACAATGCAATAGAAAGCACGGCGGCGCTGTTGGTCGGGGCGGCGAAGGACCACTTCGGACGTCTCGATGGCGCCCTGATCTCGGTCGGTGGCCCGCCCCGGGGCACCGCCGCCCAGGTGAGCGATGACCAGTGGCGTGCCGCGTTCGAGGCGGTCTTCCTCGGCGCGGTCCGGCTCGCCCGCACCGTGGCGTCCTCATTGGACGGTGGCGGCGCGATCGCCCTTGTGCTGTCCAGCTCGGCCCGCTCCCCCATCCCGGATCTGGGCATCTCCAACGGCTTGCGGCCGGGCCTTCTGGGCGCGGCCAAAGACATGGCCGACCAGTTCGGTGCGAGCGGCGTCAGGATCGTGAGCCTGCTGCCCGGCCGCATCATGACCGACCGCAACCGGGAGCTGTTCGCCGCCACCGGCGACCCGCAGCGGGCGCGCGCCGAGGCGGAGGCGGCGATCCCGTTGGGGCGCCTGGGCGAGCCCGAGGAGTTCGGCCGCGTCGCAGCCTTCGTGCTCTCGCCAGCCGCGAGCTACCTGACCGGCCTGTCGATCCCGGTCGATGGCGGCTCGGTGCGCTCGCTGTGAAATGGTTCGGCCCGAGCTGCAAGCGCACCGGCATGCACGTCTCGCGGCGGCCACGCCTGCTCGTGGTGAGCGCCCGGACGGTGGACTACTGGCGCCACAACGAGCTTGCCGCCGACCCCGAGGCGCTGCACTGGCTGGGCTGGGATGTGTCACTGACCGCGCCTGCCGAGGACAGGCCGCTGATCGCCCGGCAGCCCATCGTGTGGGAGGAGTGGGCCATGCCGCCGACGCACGACCGTCTCGTGTTCACCGCGATCGACCGGTCGACGCTGGCGCTCGCCGGCTCGCTCGGCATCCGGCGCGAAGGGGCCGAGTATCACGTGGGAGGCTTGATGCACAAGGACTTTCGCGGGCGCGGCTTGGGCACCGAGTTTCTGGGCGAGGTGATGCGCCTGGCGCACCGGCACTTCGGCCTGCGCCGCGTCGTCGCCGGGTGCGAGCGTGACAACGCGGCAAGCGCCCGCTGGCTCGTCAAGTGCGGGTTCGAGCCGGCCGACGGGCCCGAAACCTCCCTGCTCGACAACGGGCGCGAGGTCAAAACCCTTTGGTGGCAGCACGTCGATCTCCACTCAAGGCTGCGCTGCCCGCTGCTGTCATGACTGCTTGTGCAGCGCCTCGATGTTGTTGCCGTCGGGGTCGCTGACGAAGGCGCAGTAGGCCCTGTACTCCGGGCAGTAGCGCGGGGCGTGGCGGTCCGACCCGCCCGCGCCGAGCGCCGCGGCGAAGAACGCGTCGACCTGCTCGCGACCGCTTGCGGCGAAAGCGATGTGGACGCCGCGGGTCACATCGCCGGGAGTCTGCGCGGTCTCCAGCGACAGCGACGGCGTGTCCTGCCCGCGCACCCAGAACTCGGCGACGCCCTCGGCCTCATAGCCGACAATGATGTCCAAGGGGCGCAACGCTTCGGTGTAGAACTCGCGGCTGGCGCCATGGTCGGAGGCGAAAACGCCGACATGATGGATCAGCACAACGACCAAGCGTAGCGGGGCCGCCCTCCTGGAAGGGCGGCCCCGCTACCGGCGTTTTTACTTGCCGCAGAGGGCGTTGACCTTGTCGCCCGGCTTGGGCGCGCTGTCGACGACGGCCTTGACCTTGGCCGGGTCGCCGCCGGAGGCCAGCAGGTCGGACTGCGCCTTCCTGCTCGCCTCGATCTCGGCCTTGATGGCCGCCTTCACCTCGGCGTCGCCCGCGGCGGCCTCAACCCTGCCCGCCTCGGTCTGGTACGCCTGCACCACTGTGGTGAAGTCGGTGATCAGCTGCGCGCCCTTGGCGGGATCGTTCTGCGCGCTGCTCGCCTGCGCAATGATGGGGGTCATCTTGGCGGTGAAATCAGCGACGACCTTTGCATAGTCGTCACAGGTCTTCTTCTTGTCAGCAAGCGTCGACTGCTGCTTGGGGCTCTCGCTGCTGCCCGGCTTGGGCTGCTCGACGTCGGCGCAGGCCGAGACCGAAAACAGTGCAATGCCAAGGGCGGCAACGGCAAGAATGCGTCGCATCCGCTCATCCTTCAAAGTCGAGGTTTGGTTGTCCCTCGGGCAGCTTACGGTCAGTCCGAATCCGCCTCATAACGGCTTGACGAGATGACGACAGGTTCTGGCGCGGGCGTGCCGGGAGAGGGAGAGCCGGTCGGGCGAGGGCTGTCGGTGATGGCGAACTGCGTGCGATACAGGTCGGCGTAGAGGCCGCCCTCGAGGAAGAGCTCGTCGTGCGTCCCGCGCTGCACGATGCGGCCGCCATCGAGCACAAGGATCTGGTCGGCGTCGCGGACCGTGGACAGGCGGTGGGCGATGACCAGGGCGGTGCGCCCGGTGAGGGCGCTCGCCAGGGCCTGCTGCACCGCCGCCTCGCTCTCGGAGTCGAGGTGGGCGGTGGCCTCATCGAGGATGACGATGGAGGGCGCCTTGAGCAGGAGCCGGGCGATGGCGATGCGCTGCTTCTCCCCGCCGGAGAAGCGGTAGCCGCGCTCGCCCACCACGGTGTCGAGCCCGTCGGGCAGGACGCGGACGACGTGCTCCACCTGGGCGCCGCGCAGCGCCGCCCACAGCTCGTCGTCGGTGGCGTCGGGCTTGGCATAGCGCAGGTTTTCGGCGATGGTCTCGTGGAACAGGTGCGCGTCCTGGGTGACGACGCCGATGGTGTCGCGCAACGACTGCAGCGTCGCGTCGCGCACGTCGACGCCGTCGACGAGCACTGCGCCGGAGGTCACGTCGTAGATCCGGCTCACGAGCATGGAGGTGGTGGTCTTGCCCGCGCCGGAGGAGCCGACGAGCGCCACCAGCTGGCCCGGCTCCACCGTGAACGACACACCGCGCAGCACGGGGTCGGTCGCGGTGCGCTCGAGGCGCGCCACATCCTCAAGGGAAGCAAGGGAAATCTCGGCGGCGGTCGGGTAGCGGAAGTGGACGTCGCGGAACTCGACAGTGGCGGCGCCCTTGGGGATGGCGACCGCGTCCGGCTTCTCCGCGATCGCGGGCGGCAGGTCGAGCACCTCGAAGACGCGGTCGAAGGAGACGAGCGCGCCCATGACGTCGATGCGCACGTTGGACAGCGCGGTGATCGGGCCGTAGAGCCGGGTGAGCAGGAGGGCCAGGGCGACGACGTCACCGGCGTCGAGGGTGCCGACCACCGCATACCACCCGCCGAGGCCGTAGACGAGCGCCTGGGCGAGCGAGGCGACAAGCATCATGGCGGCGAAGAAGGTGCGGGAGAACATTGCCGACTGGACGCCGATGTCGCGCACCCGCCCGGCGCGCGAGGCGAACCGGCTCGACTCCGACTCGGGCCGCACGAAAAGCTTGCTCAGCAACGCCCCCGCGACCCCGAACCGCTCGGTCATCGTCGCGTTCATCTTGGCGTTGAGGTCGTAGGACTCCTTGGTGATGGCGGCCAGGCGGTTGCCGACCCGGCGCGCCGGGAGGATGAACACCGGCAGGAGCAGCAGCGACAGCAGGGTGATCTGCCAGGACAGGAACAGCATCGCCCCGGTGGTGAGCACCAGCTGGATGACGTTGCTGACCACGCCGGACAGGGTTGAGGTGAAGGCGCGCTGGGCGCCCAGCACGTCGCTGTTGAGCCGGCTGACCAGGGCGCCAGTCTGTGCCCGGGTGAAGAACGGGATCGGCATGCGCTGGACGTGGTCATAGACCTGGGTGCGAAGGTCGTAGATGAGCCCCTCGCCGATACCAGACGAATACCACCGTTCCGCTAGGGAGAGCAGCGCGCTCGCCACGGCGAGCCCCGCGATCACCAGCGCGATCCGGACGATATCGCCTGCGGCGCCCGGTTTGCCGGAACCGATCAGGCGGACGACGTCGCCCGCGAGCAGCGGCGTGGCCACCCCGATCGCCGCCGACACGACGATGACCAGCAGGAAGATGGAGATCTCGCGCCTGTAGGGACGGGCGAACGACAGGATGCGCAGGGCCGTCTCGCGGCCAATCTTGCGCTTCTCCAAGTCCTGGCCGCGGCGCATCGACCGCAGCATGAACTCCATGCCCCCACCGGGATAGGACACACCATCACCTCCGTCGGTGAGGTCAACCTATCTCGGGGGTCTGACATTCCGGATGCCAAGATCGTGCGACCTGCCCGGCAAATGCCGGTGCGGAGGGCGTCAGAGGGTGGATTGCCTGGCAAGTTGCGCGATCAAGCGAGCGCGATCACTCGCCGAGTCCCGCCATGTCGCGGATGCGCCTCACTTGTGCCTCACGCTCGAAGCGCTCCTGATCGGCGGGTGAACGGCCGGAGGCGGCGCAGAGCAGCGCCTTGATCTCGACGATCGCGTCGCGGTTGGCGGACAGGATCGCGGCGACCAGGTCGCGGGTGGCGGCGTCGAGCTCGGGGGCGGGCACCACCAGGTTGACCAGACCGATGCGGTCGGCCTCGGCCGCGCCGACACGGCGGCCTGTGACGCACAACTCAAGCGCACGGGCATAACCGACGAGCTCGACGAGCCTGTAGGTACCCGTCAAATCCGGAACGAGACCCAGGGTCACCTCGGCCATCGAAAAAGACGCGTCCTCGGCCGCGACTCGGAGGTCACAAGCGAGCGCGAGCTGGAATCCGGCCCCGATGGCGTGGCCATGCACGGCGGCGATGGTGATGAGATCCGGGCGCCGCAGCCACGAGAAGCCGGCCTGATAGGTGGCGATGAGGTCGGCGGCGGCCTCCGGGGGAAGGTTGGCGATCTGGGTGAGGCCCTCGCCCATGACCGAGCGGTCGAGCCCGGCGGAAAATGAGGGCCCCTCTCCCCTGACCACGACGACGCGAGTCTCTCCGGTCAATTTTCGGGAGAGCTCCGCGAGCGCCAGCCACAATGCGGGAGTCTGGGCATTGCGCACTTCAGGTCGGTCCAATGTCACCGTCGTGACTGGACCGTCTTGACTCATTCGGAAGCCGGTCATGCCGGCCGGCTCCCGTCTGGCCGGGCGGCGCCTAGCGGAGCTGCCGGCTTTTCGCGAGCCGAGGCGTCGGGGCGCCGCTGACGCGGCGACGTCTCGGCGCTGGCGACGGCTTCGCAACCACGGGGGAACCGGCTGACGAACGCCGGGGCGATCGCCGATCGCACCGCGCCTGCCGTTGCTCGACCGCCGCCGGGCGGCGTCATGCCTTTTTGCGCCGACGGGCGCCGCCGCGCTGGCGAAGCTGGACACCCGACTCGGTGAGCACCCGGTGGATGAACCCGTAAGAGCGGCCGGTCGACGCGGCAAGGGCGCGGATGCTCTCGCCCGATGTATAGCGCTTCACGAGATCCTTCGCGAGTGTCTGACGTTCGGTGCCGACAATCCGGCGACCCTTCTCCGTCGTACTGGCTGTGCCGGTGGCTGCCATGTTGATTCCCTCACGTCCTAGTGACGATACGGACTTTGCGGTCTTCCCTATTAGACCGCCTCCGACGATCATGCGCTAGATATCAATTTCATGCCAACCG
>Ga0075421_100004984_pt1 | contig 16012 bp, 10 predicted proteins | sample SoiMetdeltSBSDD5_FD_75292 | JGI IMG/M metagenome (GOLD analysis project Ga0075421, IMG submission 75292) | Bulk soil microbial communities from a Populus tree surrounding site in Tennessee, USA - Soil MetaG P. deltoides SBSDD5 | ecosystem: Environmental > Terrestrial > Soil > Tree plantation...
GGCCTTCTCATGGACCTCACCGCCAAGAAGATCCAGGCGGTGCCGCGGGACCAGGTCAAGCCCACGACCGGCGGCGTGGAGGTCCCGGAGGCCGCCCCGAGCGGCGCCGCGACCTACGCCTTCTCGATCGACGGCCCGATCATCCAGTTCGAGGCCGAGGACAAGAAGGTCCGGATCCTTCCTTGCCTGATGCGGCCGCCGATCGTCGGCCCGGTCGAGATGTCGGCGCTGGTGGCCGATCGGCCCGAGTACCGCGAGGGGATGAAGGCCTACTCGCCCAATCCGACCGCCATCGCCCGGATCAACAAGTACGGGAAGAAGGTGCAGATCGACGCGTTCTTCGCCACCTGGTGCTCCCACTGCAAGGAGCACATGCCCAAGTTCCTGCGCGTCATCTCGGACGTGAGGAACCCCAACCTCAAGGTGAACCTCTATGGCGTGCCGAAGGGGTTTACGCAGGCGGCGGGACCGTGGCAGGGGCGGAACATCAACAGCATCCCGACCATCATCGTGAAGATCGACGGGAAGGAGATCACGCGGATGGGCGCTCAGCCGGGCGCGACCCCCGAGATCGAGCTGGCCGACATCTTCCAGGCGGTCAAGTAGCCCGTCGCTTCCCCACCCGCACTTTCTCGATCTGACTGTCCCGATCCGCGTCGATCCGGCGCCTGTCCGAGGCGTACTCCTCTTCGATCGTCTGCAGCTTGGCGGCCCCTTCCGGGTCCTGCAGGACCTTCTGTCGCTCCGATCGATACAGGATCTCCCGCTCGGCGATCTTGGCCTGGGCGACCCGCCGGATCTCGGCGATCGCCTTCTTCTGCGAGTCCGAGAGGGCCGACGGGGCGGACTCGCCGCGCTCCCGGTCCTGCCGCTTCAGCTTCTCGAGGGTGATCTCGTACGCGCTCTTCGGCCGTTCGCTCATGCGGACCCCTTCACGCTATAATTCCCCGTCACTGAAAGGTGCGACGCACCCATGCCCCTGAAGGTCACCTGCCCCTGCTGCGACACCCTGCTGACCATCGATCCGGTCACCGGGACCATCCTCCTGGAAGAACGGCGTCACAAGCGCGAGCACCAGTCGCTCGACGAGGCGATGGGCCACGTCAAGGCGCAGCGCAAGGAGGCCGAGGACCAGTTTGCCCGCGCCATGGAAGAGTCGCGCCACCGGGAGGAGATCCTGGAGAAGAAGTTCCAGGAGGCCCGCAAGAAGGCGGCCGAATCGAAGGATCCTCCTCCGCGCCCCTTCGACGCCGACTGAGCAGGCTCCTAGGCGCCGACCGGGTTCGACGCCCTCCGAAACCGCTTCAGCACGACCCGTCCCGCGAAAAGCGCCGTCCCGAGAACCACGACCCCCAGGATCGCCAGCACCCAGACGCGCGACAGGAGGTCTGCGACCGTGCGCTTCAACGGCAGCCAGCTGCTCAGGGCGTATTCCTGAACGGGCGGCTTCGGGTTGGCCTTCGCCTTGACCAGGGCCAGGGCATAGAGCTGCGCGCTCTCCGTCGGCGACCTCAGGAACTTCCGGTCGGCGGCCCGCTCGAGAGCCGTCGCGGCCACCGGCGAGGAGGGGTTCAGGGTGACGTACTTCGAGAAGTACTCGGCCGCCTCGGAGCCCCGGCCCAGCTCGGAGGAGACCAGCCCCATCTCGAAGTGCGCCTCGATCGCGGCGGGCCGGCCGGGAAAGCGCTCGATCAGCCTGCCATAGATCGCGGCCGATTCACGCAAGAGCGCCGAGTCCTTGTCCCCGGTCCCCTTGTCGTGCGTGGCGATCGCGAGCGTGTAGAGCGCGTTGGGCAGGAGAGGGCTCTCCGGATAGTCCTTCTCGAAGTCCTTCAGGACCTCGATGGCGTCCCCGGGTTTGGCCTTCAGGCGCATCGCCTGCGCCATCTGGAACTTCAGGGAGGGGACGATGTCGGGGGTCGGGTTCCGGTCGAGGGCCTTCTTGTACAGGTCGATGGCCCGGTCGATCTCGTCGGCGCGCTGCGCGGCCGAGCCCGCCTGGTACAGCAGGTTCGAGGCCCGCGGATCGTCGGGGAAGCGGGTCGCGGCCTCCTCGAGAAGCCCCACCGCGGGAAGCCATTCGTTCTGCAGGAGCCTGCCGCGCGCCTCTCCGGCCAGCGCCGCGACGATCTCCGCGTCGGTCGGACAGAGGGTGCGGGCCTCCTGGAACTGGACGATCGCCTCGCTCCCCCGTTTCTGGGCCAGCAGGTTGTCCCCCCGCACCAGGTGATCCAGCGCGGTGCCGCCGAACCCCTGGGCCCGGATGAGAGAGAAGGAAAAAAGGGCCGCCGGCAGGAAGACCGCGACTCTCAGCCACCTGGAGGACGCGCGCATCATGGGCGGCTATTGTAGGGCATTTTCGGACGAGAATGAGCGCTCCATGAGCCGGCTTTGGAACGAGCCCCTGGGCAGCCGCGGCGCCCTTTCGGCGCGCCTCGCCCGTCTGGGGCAGGCGCGTCTCAGGCGCGTGCGCCGCCTCCTTCGCGGTCCGGAGCACCGAAGGCTCCGACCGCGCGCCGGAGCGCTCCTGGACGCGCTGGCGTCGACGCTCGACTCGCTGCCTCGCGCCTCGAGGGTTTCGATCCTGCTCGGACCGGACCTGCGTGGATTCCTGGCCGAGGCGGAGACCTGGCTCGAGGTGGGCCGGCTCGCCGCCGCGATCCCCCGCGCCGGGCGGGGCGATCCGGCCGGGAGACGGCCGGCGCTCCTGTTCGATCGCATCGCCCGGACCGAGCACCTCGCGACTCTCGTGCCTCGAGGCCGGCTCGATCCGGGGTTCCCCCTCCGATCGCTCCGCTTCGCGCGGGGACGCCTCGAGGCGGCGCTCGACGACCTGTCGGCGTTCGTGCTCGGCCTTCGCCTCGCGCACCCCTCTCCCGGTCCCCTCGACCTGGTCCTTCGGTTCCGCGAGGACGCCGAGCAGGGGCGGCCCAGGGATCGGATCGATCTGGGGGCCTTCTCCGCGCCGGCCGGCCCGCTCGGGATCACGGCCCCCATGGCGGCGGCCCGCCGCGAGGGGACCCGCCTGGACGCGGCGCTCCGCCGGGGAGCCCTGGCGTTGCGGATCGCGGGCCGTGAAGCGGCGATCGTCCCGGCGGCCGGATCCCGGATCACGGCGCCCGACCTCGAGCCGGAAGGGGGAGGCGGCCAGGGATCGTCGCGCCGTCGCGGGATCCGTCTCGTGCGCCGCGCGACGATCCCCGGCACGTCCATCCTGCTCGCGCCCCGGGTCGACTCCCGGCCGCGCCGGCTCCGGGTGACGCGCCAGGTCCCGGGCCTGGAGCGCCGGCTGGCGCGCGCCCTGCGACTCGTCCGGATCGCCTGGCCCGAAGCGTACCGCGAGATCCTCCTGCGCACCCGGATGGTCGTGCCGGTCCACGAGCCGGGGACGGTGAGCTGGTCGCTCGCCGCCCGGCCCGGCATCTCGTTCATCCACGTTTCCGGAAAGTCGCTCGTCGACCTGGCGGACGATCTCCTGCACGAGAACAGCCATCACCGGCTGCACGACATGGAGGAGGCGGCGCGCCTCCTGCGGCCGGGGGCGGACACCGAGGAGGTGCAGGCGTTCGATTCCCCCTGGCGCGGCACGCGCCGCCCGCTGCGCGGCATCCTGCACGGCGCCTTCACGTTCCTGTTCCGCGCCGGCCTGTTCCGCCGCATCCTGCGCGCCTCCCGCAGACATCCCGGCCTGCTGGCGGCCGACCTCGGGCGCGGCGGTCCGGCGTTCGTCCGGAGCGAGCTGCGCCGCGAGGTCAAGATGATCGGCCGGGCGCTCGAGGACCTGAAGCAGGCCTCCGCGGAGGGACTCCTGGCGCCGGCGGGCGCGCGGCTGGTCCGGCAGATGTCGATCGCCTGGCGGGACCTGCGGCGCGGGTGAAGTCCGGGAGCCGCTCAGTCGGCCGGGCCGCCTCAGCGGCCGGGCGACTCCGCCTCCTCGATCACGTGCAGGCGTCCGGCCTCGAGGCCGGTGACCTTCTGCACCGTGCCGTCCGGCCAGGTCACCTGGACGTCGGCGGGAGGGACGCCGCCGTCGCGGCCCGCGCCCAGGCCGAAGGTCAGGACCGACTCGCTCTGGGAGGCGTACGAGGCCGCGGATCGCACCGTGAGCTGGCCGCCGGTGCGCAGGCGCGCCACCGCGCCGACGGCGTCGCGATTGGACTTCCGGCCGACCAGGCGGAGGCGCAACCACGGACCGGCGTTTCCGCCGTCGTTTCGCAGGAGGATCGCCGGACCGTTGTTGGTCGCGACCGCGATGTCCAGGTCGCCGTCGCCGTCGTAGTCGGCATAGGCGGCGCCGCGCCCCACGATCGGGCGCATGAAGTCGGGGCCCACCCGCCCGTCGGCCTGCTCGAAGCGGCCGTCTCCCGTCCCGCGGAAGAGATGCGGCGGCTCGGCGTGGGTGACCGACGGCTGCACGCGGTTGATGTCGTTCTCCACGTGGCCGTTGGCCACGAAGATGTCGAGGAGGCCGTCGAGGTCGAAATCGAAGAAGAAGCAGCCGAAGGCGAGCGTCAGAAGGCTCGGCTGCCCGATCCCCGCCATCGCCGCGTCGTCGATGAACAGGCCCTTCCCCTCGTTGTGGTACAGAGCCAGCATCTCGTTGGAGAAGTTCCCGATCACCAGGCTCTCCCGCCCCGAGGCGTCGTAGTCGGCGGCGTCGATTCCCATGGCGCCGCGCGCCTTCCCTTCCTCGCTGAAGGCGATCCCGGCGGTGCGGCCGGTCTCGGCGAACGTGCCGTCCCCCTTGTTGTGATACAGGAAATTGGGCTGCGTGTCGTTGGCGACCGCGAGGTCCGGGAGCCCGTCGCCGTCGTAGTCGAAGGCGACCACTCCGAGCGACTTGCCGGTCGGGTCGAGCACTCCGGCGCGCCGCGTCACGTCCTCGAACGTGCCGTCGCCGCGATTGCGGAACAGGCGGTTCGTCGCCCCCCTGTACGACTCGGGGGTGCAGTACGACTTGCTGACGCCGTCGAGGGTGCAGAAGATGTCCTCTTTCGGCGACCACTGCACGTAGTTGCAGACGAACAGGTCCAGGCGGCCGTCGCGGTCGTAGTCGATCCAGGTGGCGCTCGATCCGAACGCCGGATCGGACACGCCCGCCTTCCGCGTCACGTCCTCGAATGTCCCGTCCCCGCGGTTGCGGAACAGACGGTCGGGGCCGAGCGCGTTGACGAACAGGTCGACGTGGCCGTCGTTGTCGAAGTCGGCCACGGCCACCCCGATCCCGTACATCTCGACCGCGAGGCCGGCCCTGCGTGTCACGTCCTCGAACGTGCCGTCCCCCCGGTTCCGGTACAGGGCCTGGGTCGCCGCCTTCCGGCGCTTCTCCGGCCACTCGGCGCCGTTCACGAAGAACAGGTCCTGGCGCCCGTCACCGTCGTAGTCCAGAAACGCGAGGCCGGCCCCCATGGTCTCGGGCAGGTACTTCCTGCCGAACGCGCCGCTGGTGTGAACGAACTCGATGCCGGCCGCGCGTGTCACGTCGGTGAACACGACGTCCTTCGCGGCCGGGCGCGAGACGGCCGCGGGCGCCGCGGCGGGCGTCCCGTCCTTCCTTCCGCACCCGGTCCCGAGGCCGCCGAGCAGAAGCGCGAGGCCGATCGCGGCTCCTAGCGCCGCCCCTGCAGTGTCTCGGATCATCGGGATCCCCTCGTGCCGGTCGCCGCCGGCCTGTCGTCCGTCGCGCGGTCCGCGGTCTGCGGCTCCGCCGGCACGTAATGGTTCGGGTGCTCGTGGATCGGCTGGCGCTCCAGGTTCTGCGCCGCGTTGAGGCGGCGGTAGGGGCCGGTGATCGCCTGCGCCGACTCGTCCGCCTTGAAGCGCGTGTAGAGGACCTCCTCGCGCTTCTCCTCCTCGGAACGGCCCAGGGCGCGATAGCAGAGCATCAGGTTGTAGTGGGCCGTCAGGTCCTCGGGATCGACGCGCAGAGCGCTCTCGAACTCGGCGATCGCCTCCTCGTGGCGCCGCTGCAGGAAGAGGATGCGGCCGATCTGATTGCGCACCACCCGATCGCGCGGAAAGCGCGCGGCGGCCGCCCGCAGGTGCCCGAGCGCGTCGTCGTACCGGCCGCGCGCCTTGAGCGCCAGGGCGAGGAAGTAGTGCGCGCTGGCGAGGTCCGGCTTTTTCGCCAGCGCCTTCTCGAGGAGCGGAATCGCCGCCTCGTGGTCCCCCTCCTGCACCAGGACCCGCCCGGCGTTGACGAATCCGTCGGCGTACTGCGGATCGATCGCCATCACCCGCTCGAACGCCCCCTTCGCCGCCTTGAGGTCCCCCTGCAGGAGCATGCCGATCCCGTAGTCGTTCCAGCGCTCGCGGTCGACGGGCAGGGGGGCCGGGGCCGCGGCCGGACGATCGCCCGTCGGGGCGGCCCCGTCCACGAGGGGCAGGACGACCTTGTCCTCCGCCACCACCGTGATCGGCAGGTCCGGCACTTCCTTGATCTGTCCCGAGACCCGCGACGTGTCGCCGGTGAACGACACCTTGCGATCGTCGAAGTCGGGGGACACCGCGTCCGGGGACGCCCCGGAGTCGCTCACTCCGGCGAATGCGAACCGGGTGTTGTACCAGTGGAACTTCCGGTAGTTCATGCGCGCCGAGACGGTGATCGGCCCGCGCGCCCCGCGAGGGATGGCGACGCGGAAGCGCCCGACGTCGGCGGCGCCCGGGGGGATCAGCCGGGCATAGACCAGCGCGCGGGTGGACCAGGCGTTGCGCTTGTTGATCTCGTTCCCGTGGGCGTCGATCTGCAGCGACCGGTAGCGGTGCGCCCCGGCCTCGACCGGACCCTTGCCGCCGTCCTCGACGAAGCCGCTCCAGTAGATGACGCGGCCGTCCGCGTCCTCGGCCTTCAGCTCCAGCCACACGTCGAAGGCGTCGACCGTCCCGCCCGGGAAGAAATGCCCGATGTTGCGGGTGCGCGCCACCACGTCGAGGCGGTACGTCCGCCCAAGCCGCAGGAACGGGTCGGCGCGATCGAGGGGGGCGATGAGCGGCGGCTCCGCGGGCGCCCCCCGCGACGGCCGCCCGCGGGCCGGGGCGGCCTGGGACGATCCGTCCCCGGGTTCCGGAATCTCGGCGAACATCGTCAGGGCCCGGGGCTGCGCCTCCTCGCCGGAGGGGGCCCCCGGCGGCGCATCCGGGCTGCCCCCGGCTCCCGGAAGCGGGCCCGCGGCGGCGGCCTCGCTGGCGGCGAAGACGTCGACGGTCAGGATGCCGGCGGTGAGGAAGTCGCGCGTCGCCTTGAGCTGGGCCTCGTCGCGGTTGGCGAACGGCACGGCGGTGTTCGCGCCGGGGAAGCGGTGCGAATGCACGAAACCGTCGCGGTTCCCCTGGTCGGCGGACCGGACGAGCGGCATGTGGCAGTCGCCGCAGTCCTTCGACTTCGGCGGGTAGTAGAAGGCCCGCGCCCCCTGGCCCGAAATACCGCTCCCCTGCCAGGCGTCGTACTCGTTGAAGCCGCGGAACCAGCGGTAATGGTTCACCGGCACGTCCAGGTGCACCTTGTGGCAGGCGGAGCAGAACTCGGCGCGGCTCTCGCGATGGAACGGCTTCAGCATGGTGGCCTTGTGCGGACCCGGGTCGAGGCGCGTCATGTAGTCGTGCAGGCCGTGCATGAGGGGATTGCCGCTCGCCACCAGCTTGTGCATCTCGGGATACTCCAGGACGTAGCCCCCCTGGCCCATGGTGTCCTTCACGCCGACGATCGAGTGGCAGACCAGGCAGCCGATCCCCGCCTGCGCCTGCGGCGTGTCGATCTGCTCCACGATCGGCCGGTCCATCCGCCCGGTCAGGAGCACCGCCTGGTCGTGGCACCCGCCGCACCACTTGGAGGGGCCGGTCCCGACGACCTCCTGCATGTACTCGATCGATTTGCGGTACCACTGGTTGTTGAACGACGAGAAGTGGTGCATGGAGGATTCCCACTGCGCGGTGATGTCCGGATGGCACCCCTTGTTGCCGCAGGCCTTCGACTCCAGGAAGAAATCGTGCGGGATGAGGCGGTCGCCGACCGTCCTGACCGAGGACGGAAAGAACGGTCCCTTCGGGCCTCCCCCCTCATCGAACGGCGTCAAGGGGGGCGTGACGGGGTTGACGATCGTCGCGGCGGGTGGCGGGAAGAGCCGGCGCCAGCCCCAGGTGCCGGCCGGCAGCGCCAGGGCGATCGCCAGGACCAGCGCCACGCGCCGCGCGCCCCGGGCGTTGCCGCGTGCCGCCTGCCAGGCGATCCCCGCCAGGAAGGCCAGAAGGGCCGCGACCACGTGCGCCGCCAGGATGGGACGATACGGCGTAGCGGTCCCGGTGACCGCCAGGACCAGGCTCGTGGCGACGGCCACGAGGGACGTCGCTCCGACGGCCGCGAGGGCGATGCGGCCCCGGCCTGCCGCGGACCGCTCCCAGGCGCGCCGGACCGCGGCCGGGCCGCGCCAGAGAAGCGCCAGGACCAGCAGGACGCCGGTCGCGACGTGCGCCACCACCTGCGCGTGGTAGAAGATCGTCGCCGAGTCGAAGGCGGCCAGGTATGCGGCGTTCGCCAGCAGGAACACCAGGAGCGCCCGCACGAGCGACGTGCTGCGGCGCGGCGCGCCGCCCCTCTCCCCACGTGTTCCGTCCAGCGTCAGCATCCCCCGGCTACCCGCCCGTCGCGTCGGGATCGATGCCGTGCTTGCGCAGGTAGTACGCCAGGTTGCGCTGGTCGATCCCGAGCAGGCGCGCCGCCTCCTTGCGCACCCCTCGCGAGCGCCGCAGGGCCTCGACGATCGTTTCCCTTTCGTGCCGGGCCGCCACCGCGCGGATGTTCAGCTCGTTCTCTCCCGCCGGCGCATCCGCGCCGGGCGCCCCGCCCGCGGCGGCGGTCGAGGCGAGGCCCGCGACCGGCGGCAGGTCGAGCGACACGAGATCGGGGCCGGGGTTCAGGATCAGGGCCCGCTCGATCACGTTGCGCAGCTCGCGCACGTTGCCCGGCCAGGTGTACGCGACGAGGTCCGCCTGGACCTCGGGGGCGATCCGCGGAGGCGACTGGCCCAGGCGTGCGGCGATCTGGCGCACGAAGAGCTCGGCGAGCAGGGGGACGTCCTCCCGGCGGTCGCGCAGGGGAGGCAGGGGGATGCGCACCACGTTGAGGCGATAGAAGAGGTCCTGGCGGAAACGCCGATCGGTGACGGCGGCGTCGATGTCGCTGTTGGTGGCGGCGATGACGCGGACGTCGACCCGCGTCGGGCGCTCGTCGCCGACCCGGTCGAACTCACCGTCCTGCAGGACCCGCAGGATCTTCGCCTGCGCCTGCAGAGGCATGTCGCCGATCTCGTCCATGAACAGCGTGCCCCGGTGGGCCAGCAGGAAGCGCCCCTCGCGGTCGGCCGAGGCGCCGGTGAACGAGCCCTTGCGATGCCCGAAGAACTCGCTCTCCCACATCTCCATCGGGATGGCGGCGCAGTTGACTCGAATGTAGGGTGCCGGGTTCCTGCGGCTCAGCCGGTGGATGAGGCGCGCGACCAGCTCCTTGCCGGTGCCCGACTCCCCGAGCAGGAGCACGGTGGCGTCGCTGGCCGCCACGGCGCGCGCCGTCTCCATCACCTGGCTCCACGCCCGCGACCGGCCGAGCGGAGGATCGTCTCCCGGGAGATCGGAGCGGCGCAGGTAGTCCACCTCACGCTGCAGCGCCCGGGTCGCGAGGGCCCGGTCCAGCGCGACCTCCAGGGCGTCCGGATCCGCCGGCTTGAGGATGTAGTCGGCCGCGCCGGCCCTCACGCACTCGATGGCGGAAGCGATCGTCCCCTGGCCGGTGAGCACCACCACCGGGATCAGGGGGTAGGCGTTCCGCATCCGCTTCACCAGGTCGAGTCCGTCCGCCCCCGGCATCCTGAGATCGGTGAGGACCACGTCCACCGGGGTCCGGCCGAGGGAGGCGAGGCCGTCGGCGACGCTCGCCGCCAGGTCGACGTCGTAGCCGCGCTCGCCCAGGACCTCGCCGATGGAGGTGCGCACGTACGCCTCGTCCTCCACGACGAGCACCCGGCCGCGGGCCGGCTTCTTCTCAGGCATGACTGGAGCCGCTCCGGGTGGCGACGCCGCCGCCGGCCAGCCCCGTCCGGGCGGCCGGGAAACGCAGCCGGAAGAGCGCGCCCCCCCCGGGACGGTCGGAGACGGCGAGGTCGCCGCCGTGCTGCGTGACGATCGAGTAGCAGATCGACAGCCCGAGGCCGGTCGACTCCTTGGTCGAGTAGAACGGCTCGAAGATCCGCGCGCTGTGCTCCCTGGGCACGCCGGGACCGCGGTCGGCGATCTCGGCGACCACCCGGCCGTCGTCCCGGCCGGTCGCGATCCGCACCTCCCCCCCGCCCGGCTGGGCCTCGCAGGCGTTCAGGAGGAGATTCAGGAAGACCTGTCCCAGGAGGGCCGGGCTGGCCTGCACGCCGAGCGGCGAAGGGGACAGATCCTCCTCGAAGCGGATGGCGGCGAACTCGGGGCGCGAGCGCACGAACTCCACCGCCTGGCGCAGCGCGGCGTTCAGGTCGACGACCGTGCGGGGGGCGCTCGCCGGATCGGCGTGCTGCAGCACCTGCCGTACGATCTCGCCGGCGCGCCTCAGCCCCTCCTGCGCGCCGTCCAGGCGGCGCAGCGCCTGCGGGACGTCGCCGCGCGCCAGGTCCCCGCGGGCCAGGCTGAGATAGTTGGACATCCCCTCCAGCGGGTTGTTGATCTCGTGGGCCATTCCCGCGGCCAGCCTCCCGACGGTCCCCAGGCGCTCGGTGTGGAACAGCTGCCTCTCCAGGTCGCGCACGCGCGCCTCCTCGCGCGCCCGCGCCTCGAGGGCCTGCTGGCGGCGCGCCTGCTTGATGGCGAACGCTCCGAGAAGGAGCGCCAGGCTCATCACCGCCAGGTTCAGGATCAAGGTCAGCCGGTAGCGCGCCGCGAGCGGCTGCATCAGGGTCACCGCCGGTCCCCGGAGCTGCGAGCAGGCGAGACGCCACGGAGCCGGCGCGGACCAGTCCTCCGTCCGCACGTCCGCCCGGGCGTGCATCCCGTCTCCGCCGGCCGCAGCGGTCGCCGGGGCGGCGCTCCCCGCATCCGAGCCCAGCAGGTTTCCGCCCGCGTCCAGGAGGATGCAGCCCCGCGAGCCGTCATCCACGGGCCGGTGGAGGGCCAGGAGGTGGCCCGCGTCGAGCGTCGCTTCCAGGACCACCGCACCTGACACCTTCCTGACCCCCGTCTTGAACTCGAACCGTCCGGTGATGGCGCGCCCGCCCCTGCCGGCCCCATCCGCCGCGGGGGCCGGGGGATCGGCCGAAGGCGCGATCGCCGGCACGTCCCCCGGTTTCCACAGGACCGGGATCCCTCCACGCCGGCCGGCGGCGACGAGGACGGCCCCGTCCGCCGAGCGGGCGGCGAGATGGGACGCCTCCGGATGCCCCCGCAGGAACAGCAGCAGGGCCCCCTCGGCCTCCAGCCGCCGCCAGCGCGCCTCCCGCGGGTCGCGCGACACCAGAGCGGATTCCAGGCCGAAGAACACCGGCGATCCCGTCAGGAACGCCAGGTCGGCGCGCATCGAGGCCAGCGTACCTTCCAGCACGCCGGCCTGCGCCTCCGTCTCCAGCCGCAGGAGCCGTTGGGCCTCGTCGGAAACGCCCCTCTGCGCCACGGCGATCGCCCCCAGCCCCGCGATGTTGATCGCCAGCGCGGCGGCCAGGGTCACCGCGGTCAGCCATCCCACCCCCGGGCTCCATGTCGAGCCCGGGACCGTGGCGCCGCTGCGTCCGCCGCTTCCCCCCGTATTCACGCCTCAACTATAGCGCACGCCCGCGGCACGTCGGTGCACGCCGAAAAAGACGTTCGAGTCGTCCTCGCAAGATCCGATCCAGGACACAGGAGGGCGCGATTCTCATGCCGCGGAGGTCTTCCAATCCGTTGAGGACTCGACGTTTCGATGTTCGCACGGGGGTCACGCCTCGGGCCGCCCGCGGAGCGAGGATCGCCCGAATTATGAAGCCCCGCGAGCCGGGATCATAAAAGACCGGGGTCCGTGTGATCCGGGCTAGAGGGCGACGGGCGAGATGTCCAACTCCGGACCCAGGGCCTGGCCCACGACGCGCGCCAGGGCGTCGATGTCGTACGGCTTCTGGACGTAGGCGATCGCCCCCTCGCTCAGCATCTCGGTGGCGGTGCTCTCGGCCGAGTAGCCGCTGCTGACCAGGACGCGCACGTGCGGATCGATCTCCTTCATGGCCTTGAAGCACTCCCGCCCGCCCATGACCGGCATCGTCAGGTCGAGCAGGACCAGGTCGATGGTCGCCGACTGCTCGCGGAACACCTTCAGGGCCTCCTCGCCGTTCCGCGCCGCCAGGACCCGGTAGCCGTGCAGCTCGAGGATGTCGCGCGCCAGGGCCAGGACGGTCGATTCGTCGTCGACCGCCAGGATGGTCCGCTTCCGTGACCCCTTGCCTGCCGCGCCGGCCGCGGGCGCCGTAACCGGGGCGCTCGCCGCGACGGGAGCGCGCCGGGTGATCCCCGCGAGCCGCTCCAGCAGGATGTCCGGCGACTCGGTCGCGGCGCGAAGCGAGGCCGCCGCCTCGTCATACACCGGGAAATGCACCGTGAAGGACGCCCCCCGCCCCGGCTCGCTGTCGATCTCGACCCAGCCGTCGTGTCCCTTCACCGAGCCGTGCACCATCGCCAGTCCCATGCCGGCGCCCCTGCCGAGCTCCTTCGTGGTGAAGAACGGCTCGAAGATGCGCGGCTTCACGGCAGGCTGGATGCCCCGGCCGCTGTCCCGGACGGACAGCGTCACGAACCGGCCGGGCCTCGCTTCGAGGTTGCCGTGCGCGTCGGCCGCCGACAGCTCCCGGTTCGAGGTCCGGATCGTCAGGCTCCCCCCCTCCGGCATCGCCTCCCTGGCGTTGGCGCAGAGGTGCATGAGGATTTGCTCCACCTGGGCCGTATCCACGGCGGCGGTCCAGAGATCGGGCGCCCCTTCGAACACCACCTCGATCACCGGCGGCAGCTTCGGTCGCAGCTCCCCGATGAACTTCGCCGCGGTCTCGTTCAGGTTCGCCGGCGACGGGCGCGTGGCCGCCCGGCGGCTGAACGTCAGGAGCTGCGCCGTCAGCTCGGCCGCCCGAAGCGCCGACTTCTCGATCAGGTCCATCTTGCGACGGTTCGGATCCTCCTCGGTCAGGCGGACCTTCACCAGCCGCGTGTAGCCCAGGATCCCGGTCAGGAGGTTGTTGAAGTCGTGCGCGATCCCCCCGGCGAGCGTGCCGACGCTCTCCATCTTCTGCGCCTGGCGCAGCTGGCCCTCCAGGTGCTGCCGGTCGGTCGTGTCGCGCAGGATCCACTCGGTCACGGTGCGGTTGTCCAGGGAGACGGGGCCGCCGCGCGCGTCGACGAAGAAGCGCTCGCCGTTGGAGCGCACGCAGGGGACGGCGTGAAAGCCGTCCTGGCCCCCCGCCGACGCCGCCCGGTACGCCTGCATGAGGCGCTCGGCGTCCTCTGCGGGGTGCAGGTCGCTGAGGGTGAGGGCGCACGCCTCCTCGGCGGTGTAGCGAAACAATCTGCAGAACATCGCGTTGACTTCCAGGATGCGGCCGGTCTCCGGGTCGGCGGTGAGGATGGCGTCGTAGGCCCCCTCCAGGAGCAGCCGGTGGCGCTCGGTCGAGGCGGCCAGGGCGGCCTGCTTCGCGTCGAGGTCCCTCACCATCATCGCCACGTCCTCGGTGAGCTGCGCCACCTCGAGCGTGCCGGCGGAGGGAGGCGGCGGTCCGGTCGCCCCCTTGGCGTACGCCCGCACGAAGGCCGCGACCCGCAGGAGAGGCTGCGCGAGGATGGCGCGGATCCAGACCAGGAGCAGCAGGCTCCCCAGCAGGATGCCGACCGCCGTCACCACGCCGCGATCCTTGATCTCCTGGTACATGACCGCCAGCTGCCTCTCCTGGTTGACCTTCAGGCAGAGCAGCCCGCCGAGATTGGAGAGGTTGGGGTTGACTCCCTCGAGAAGCAGCGGGGAGACCAGGATGAGGCGCCTGCCGTCCTCCACCAGACGGTGCTGCGGCCGGGCCGTGCTGCGGGCGATCACGGAGAGGGCGGCGAAATCGGGATCCGGGATGATCGAGGCATCGTGCCCGATCCAGTCGCGCCGGCTGGCGGCGATCACCCGGCCGTCCTTGCCGATGAGCGCGACGTAGACCACCGACCGCTTGCTGCCGGTCTCCTCGATCACCTCCTGCACCGCCGAGCGCGAGCCGAGCCGCAGGAAGCGCTGGGACGCCGAGAGGAGCTGGTCGGCGAGCATGTCCCCGTAGCGCACCCCCTCGTCCGCCAGGAACTGCCGCGCCTCCATGGAGTGGTAGTAGAGCAGGCCCCCCGCGATCCCCATTGCGGTGACGACGAAGGCGAGGCCCATCAGGGTCGAGGTCGGGAACCGGGAGAGGACGCGACGCACGGAGGCCGCCTACAGGGACTCGATCAGTTCGGGTCGGATCAGATCCGTTCCGGAGACGGCGTGCCGGGTGAGGCCATGGCGCACCAGGAACTCGGCCAGCCGGGCCGCCGTCTCGTGCAGCTTCCCCGGGGCAGCCTGGCTCCCCATGAGCTGGCGGTTCTCGGACAGGTCGGGGACGTGGGCCCCCTGGAGCCCCTGCAGGAACTCCTCGACCGTCAGGTCGTGCCGGCGGGCCATGCCGGCGGCCGCCTCCAGCGGCTGCTCCTTCAGGTAGGCGACCGCCTTGAACCAGGCACGCAGGACGCCGCGCAGGTCGTCGGAGCGCCCGTCGACCACCGACCGGCGCACGGCCATCACGTCGACGATCTCACCCGGGATGTCGCGCGACGAGAACAGCACGCGCGCCCCCTCGCTGCGCAGGAGGCGCCCCAGCCCCGGCTCGTACGTGATGACTCCGTCCACCGTCCCGTCGTGGAAGTCCTGCTCCGCCTCCTCGGGGAGCCGGCTCACCGGCTTCACATCGTCCGGCCCGAGCCCGCCGATCGTCAGGATGCGCTCGAGCGCGTAGGACCCGAGCGCCGACTCCTCGTAGGCGATGCGCCGCCCCTTCAGCCCCTTCAGGTCGGTGATGCCGTTCCTCACGACCAGCGCGTCGCCGCCGAAGGAGTAGTCCACGACCAGGGTGACGACCGGCTGGTCCTGGAAGTTGTCGGCGATCTGGACTTCGTTCAGGGTGGCGAAGAACCCGTCCACGTTCCCCTGGTGGTAGGCCCTCAGGATTCCGGTGTAGGAGGAGAAGTCGATGAGATCGACCTCCACCTTCTCGGCCTCGAAGTACCCCTTCTCGCGCGCCAGGTAGAGGAGCTCGAACGGCGGCCAGGCGTTGACGCCGATCCTCAGGGGCTCCTGGCGGCCCTTGACGCAGGCCGGGCAGAACGCGAGAAGCCCAAGGACGACGGCCGCCGGGACCATGCCCCCGGCCCGCCTGACGCGTCCCACGGAACGCCTTTCGCTCACCGATTCGACCCCTCGCAGACCCTCGCCACGGAACCGATGCCGGTTCCCGGGATCCCTTCAACAAGTTAGGTTCCCGCCGGGGGGAGTCAAGTCTCCAGGCGGGGGATAAGTGTCGGGGAATTGGGCATTTCGGAGGGGGACTCCCCCGCCGGGGCTCCCTTATACTGGGCGGGTGAGCGGGATCGATCCGGTTGTCCTGGAGATCTGCAGGAGCGTGCGGGACGAGGGGGGCCGGGCCTTCCTCGTGGGGGGATGGGTGCGCGACCTCGAGGCCCTGAGGCTTCGGGGGGTCGAAGGGATCCCCGCCTCCGAGTACGACCTGGAGGTCTACCGGCTGCCGGCCGAGCGGCTCGCCTCGCTCCTGGGGCGCTTCGGGGACGTGCGGCTCGTCGGCCAGTCGTTCGCGGTCTACAAGGTCGTCCCCCGGTCCGGAAGCGGCCTGAAGGCGCCGATCGACGTCAGCCTGCCGCGGCGCGATACCAAGGTCGCTCCGGGGCACCGCGGTTTTTCGGTCCTGGGGGACCCGGAGCTGTCCTTCGAGGAGGCGACGCGCCGCCGCGA
>Ga0075421_100004985_pt1 | contig 16012 bp, 16 predicted proteins | sample SoiMetdeltSBSDD5_FD_75292 | JGI IMG/M metagenome (GOLD analysis project Ga0075421, IMG submission 75292) | Bulk soil microbial communities from a Populus tree surrounding site in Tennessee, USA - Soil MetaG P. deltoides SBSDD5 | ecosystem: Environmental > Terrestrial > Soil > Tree plantation...
ACACAAGCCGTGCGCACCTCGTTTCCGCCACACCCCGCCACGCAACCCCCTCACCAGCAACAGCTTCAAGCCGGACTATCCCAAACCTCGACCCACACTTATACCTGGAGAGCCGAAAATCTCCACTGCGCGCATACCCTACCGCGTGCCCTCAGCTGCTGATCTTCCCGAGCGGATCGAGGCAGTCCTCACGGTCGTCAACCTGCTCTACGCCACAGGTCATACCGCACCGTCGGGCGATGCCCTTACGCGCACCGACCTGGTGGCGTGGTCCCTGGACCTGGCGCGAATGCTTCGCGAGCTACTCCCCCAGGATCCGGGCGTAGCGGGTTTGCTCGCCTCGATTCTGCTCACTGATGCCCGGCGCGATGCCCGTATCGATTCGCACGGCAGGCTGGTTCTCCTGGCCGATCAGGACCGATCGTTGTGGAATCATGACGCGATTTCGGAAGGCATCGGTCTGGTACGCCAGGCGTTACGTAAGAGGCCGCCGAGTAAATACGCGCTGCTGGCCGCGATCGCTGCCGTTCACAGCGGATCGCCAGGCTGGGAGGCGACCGACTGGGCCGAGATCGTGGCGCTCTATGATCTGCTCATTTCGACCTGGCCCTCGCCAGTCGTGGCACTCAACCGGGCAGTCGCTCTAGGCTTCGCCCGAGGACCCGCGGCGGGCCTTGCCGCCCTTGACGAGCTTGGCGCAGAGCCACAACTTTCCGGGTATGGATACCTTGCCGCAGCCAGAGCCGACTTTCTGGCCAAACTTGGACGCATCAGTGAAGCCCGAACCGCATACCAGGAAGCGTTACTGCTGACCGAGAACGCAGTCGAGCGGGAGTTCCTGGACAGCCGAATGCGAAGTCTCCCGGACAGCTGACGGTGTGGATCAGCGCCAATGTCTTCGGCCGGCCGGTGCGCAAAACGGCTTATCTGACCTGATGCAGCCGCTTCCTAAGGCGGGATCACAGCGTCGGCAGGCGGTCTGCGGTTGTGGGACTCCGCCCATGATCCAAGAAGAACATGTATGACTGCAATCCGTCGTGCCGCTGGTCACAGCCTTGATCGAATGACATGATCGTTGAGATCGGACATCGGTGATCATGGCAGTACTCAATGGACAGCGCCTGCTCGACCACCTCGCAGAGCCGCTGCGACGGTGCTCGACCGGTTGTGGTCGCCCGCACCATCCAGCACTATGTCGAGGTGAACGGGTTGACGGATAGCTCTCAGTCCCTCGCTGAGGCCTGGACGCGTCGCTCCAGCGCCTCCCGCAGGTAGGTCATGTTGGCCTTCTCCTCGCGGCGGATGGCGAACAGGAAGAGCGGGAAGATCAGCCGGAACCAGCCGTGCGGCCGCGGCTCGAACTCGACGTGCAGTCTGGTGCCCTCCGGAACAGGCTCGAGCCGGCATATGAACGTGACCTCGATGGCGCCACCGTTGTGCATCGTCCAGGTGTGCGGCCGGTCGAAGTGGACGGTCGCGAGCTCGACGTAGGGGCTGTTGTTCCACTTCGCGCGGTACTTCGTGCCAAGGCCCACAGGTCCCTCGGTGATCTTCTCCATTACTTGGCACCTGGGGTTCCACTCGAGCTCGGCGCGGTGGTCCGAGAGGTAGTCGAACGCCTCCTCCGGCGTGCACCGGATCACCACGGAGTTGCGGATGACCGTCACGGCGGCCCCTTCCTCGCGACACTCGCACTAGACCACTCACTAGTGGCACCACTAGTAGAATGCCTGGCATGGCAACCGTCAAGACCCCTAAGCCGAACCGCGCCGAACGAGCGCGACAGACGCGCCGCCGCATGATCGACAGCGCAAGGGAGTTGCTTGTCGCGCAGGGGTATGCCGCTACGACGATTGAGCAGATAGCCGCCGCAGCGGGTGTCGCCGTGCAAACCGTCTACTACACGTTCAAGACCAAGGGGCAGCTTCTCAGTGAGGTCGTCGAAGCGACCGCGGCCGGTGACGACGCCCCGGTGCCACCGGCGCAGCGAGCGTGGGTGCAAGAGATGCTGGCGGCCTCCTCCGCCCAGCGGGTCCTTGCTCTGGGTATCGAGCACGGCACGGCCATCTACGAGCGGGTAGCCACGCTATGGCCAGCGGTTGCCGCCGCGGCCGTCGCCGATGCCTACGTCGACCGGTACTGGCGCGGCGTCGCGGCCAACCGCCGGGGCGGCCAGCGCGCGATGGTGGCCAGAATCGCCGAGCTGGGCGGCCTGCGTCCGGAACTGGATGTCGAGCGGGCAACTGACTTGGTGGTCGTGCTCGTCGGACACGATGTCTACCGCGGTCTGGTGCAGGAGGCTGGCTGGACCGTCTCCGCCTACAAGGCGTGGTTGTTCACCACGCTGGTTCAGCAGCTGCTGGGCACGCGCAAGGTCGACTTGAGGGCCACCGCCGACCTGTCTTTTGGAGGGCTGGTCCAGCAGCGGGCCGTCTCTTGACACCCGCCCGGACAGTCAACCCAGAACACCAACCCGATGATCAATCGCGCGAATCGGGGCAGAATCGGTCCCTTGACCTTGCTGGCGTCAGCGATGCGCGGATGGCTCCTGTCGGGCATGGCTTGGGGCAGACCTTACTCAGCCCGTTGACAACGTTCAGCAATGCTGCTGCGTCGTGATGAGTGTGAGCATGTATAGCGAGCCATCTGCCGTTGGCTCCGTACCCGTGGCGCCCACGGTGGTTGACGAGCTCGGGGATGCCCCCGTCCGCGTCAGGCCAGGGAGCACGCGTGACCGGGAGTTCCTCGAGTTCGTGTGCGGGTCCGGTCGATATTTGTTACGCACTGCTGTGCTGCTGTGTGGTGACCCGGTCCGTGCGGAGGAGTTGGTCCAGGCCACCTACGAGCGCATGTATCGATCCTGGCGCGTGGCGCGCGACGGCGACCCGCAGGCGTACGCGCGTCGCGTGCTGGTCAACCTGCGGGTGGATGGGTGGCGGCGCACGCGTCGCGAGGTCGTCGTCGACCCGGGCGCGCTCCCCGAACAGGCCGGGCCCGACAACACGGGTGCCGTCGTCGCCCGTAACGCCGTCGTCCAGGCTCTGGCTCGGCTGCCACTCGCGCAGCGGCGGGTCGTGGTGCTGCGACACCTGCTCGACCTCACCGAGACCGAGGTCGCCCCGAACTGGAGATCTCGGTCGGCACGGTCAAGTCCCACCACGCGCGCGGCATCGCCCGGCTGCGCGAGATCTTCGCGGAAGGGGATCTGCGATGAGCGTCCAGCTACACGATGACGACATCGTCGCCCGCCTGCGGGCCGGCGCGCCAGGCTACCCGGATGCCGGTCCCGACGCCGGGCGTACCCTCGCCGCCGCCCGACGAGCACTGCGCCGCAGCCGGGTCCGGCGGGCGCTTGGCAGCGTGGCCGCGGTCGTGGCCGCTGTCGTCGGACTCACGGCGGCAGGCCCGATCGAGCTGCCCGGCATCGGCACGTTCGTCATGCCTGGCGGGTACGACATCAATTCGCTCATCAACCAGGGTGAGCCGCCCGTGCTCCCGCGGCAGCGGCTGCTCCACGACGTCGCGGACCTGAAGCTTCAGGTACTGCCGGTGGCCGAGGACTTGGGGCTCACCCTGTACATCGACGAGGGAGCGGCGTGGGATCGTCCGGCGTGCCGCGTGTTCACCTCGTCGCACGGAACGTTCCGGGACCGCGACTCGGGTTGCGCGAATCCCGACGACCCCGGGCTGCCGTTCGACACCGAGAGCGAGGCTGCGTTCACCCGGGTATCCGACGCGATCGAGCACTCTGGCGTGAATGTGTACCGGATCGAGAAGGGCGGCTGGGGCCCCGGCACGTCGTTCCACCTCCGCGACAGCTCCTGGATGTGGAACTGGTACTACTCCTACGTTCCCGGCACCCCGGCCGACGCCCCAGAAGAGGTGCGGACGGAGACAAGACTCGGCGTCAGGCTGCAGGTCCACGTCAGCGGTGACTGGTGGTTCACCGTGGAGCCCGACGACTGACATGGCGACGTCGGCCGGCGGCTCGTTGCGTCCATGGTCATCCGACAGAACGCGCAGTCAGCTGCCCGTTCTGTCGGATGATCGAAGGGCGCGGTATTGGGCAATGTCAGGCCGAGGTGCACAAGATGTTGAAGCGGCGATGAGACTGTATAGCCAGGTCGATGGCGCCGATACCGGTGGCGAGTTTGTCGGCGATGTCCTCTTGGGTCATGCCCTGCTCGTGCATCTCGGCGATGGCGGCCCAGCGGATTCGGGTGATACGCCGATCCCCTTCTCCTTGCACGGCGGCGATCAACGCACCCGCTGCCACGGCGCGCTCTGTCGGGGGCAGCTGTTCCAAGGCGGCGATCATGGTAGCGACCACATGGTGCGGGTCGGTGGTCAAAGCCGTACCTCCTTGCCTAGTTGTCCCCCTTGTACATAGCGGTGATGTCCGTGGCGCTGTCACAGTCCGCGCCGCCATCACTATGATCGTCCACGCCGCATCGCAACTGCCCGCCTCGACCTTGCCCTTTCCCTGGTTCGATTGGGCAGCCTCGATGAAGCCGCTGGGGAGGCGTTAGCTGCCCTCAGATCCGGCCGAATCGTGCCGTCGAGTGCGTGGCAGGCCGCCGAAATTCTGACGGCTGTCGAGGCGGCAGGGCCCAGCGACGCGGTAGACCTTCGCGAGGCATACACAAACGCCCTTAACAGCCGATCACCAGGCTTGTCTCGTCCCAGCTGATGCTTGATGAGTCCGTCCCAGCTGACGCTTGACGTTCGGCCTAGAGGGCACCGTCGTAGCATCTGATCACTGATCGTCCGCCAGCCTCGGGACTTCCCCTATACAAGTCATCCGAGGGCCCGTCAGGAGGAGAGCTGCATGCAGGTGACTGTACGGAGAGCGACATTGAACGACGCCGCGACGTTGGCCGCGCTTCGTTTGAAGGCACTGGCCGAAGGGCTTGGCTACACACGGACCGACGGCGTCGCCTTTGCGCAGTTGTTCTCCGCCTGGATGGGGGAGCATCTTTCGACTCACCTACCGTTCGTCGCCGAGGTGGACGCGGACGTGGTTGGAGCGGCGTGGCTGATGGTCGCTGAACGGGTGCCCAGTCCCGAACGGCGCTATCGGCGACACGGCGACGTCCAGTCGGTGTATGTGGTGCCTGAGCTGCGTAACCGTGGGATCGGTGTGGCGCTACTAGAGGCAGTGCTGGCCGAGGCGGCCACGCTGGACCTCGAGCACGTAACTGTCCACTCCAGCGACCGCGCCGTCCCCGTTTACGAGCGAGTGGGCTTCCAGCACGACCGACGTTGGCTGCACTGGAAACCAGAGTGAAGCCCTCCTCTGCGCGGGTCGGTGATCGTGTTGAACGTCAGGTGGGACGCGAGTGTCAAGCATGTGGCGAGCCGCACCAACGCCATGTGGTTCGGATCGTCAAAGTCGACCGTCCCGTCAACCTCAGGCAGCCAGATGGGTCTACGCCATCATGACGAGTTGCACGGCCACGACGATGTCGACGGCCGCGCACCATTCGGCGTAGGAACGCGACACCACCTTGTCCAACCGGAGGTGAACGTAGTCCCATATGCCGTGGAAGAACCAGCCCGCCGCGACAATGTAGCGCGCAAGTTCCGGTTCGACGGCGAGCCCGGCCAGGGCCAGCGCGCCGAATCCGAGCATCCCCCACGCCTGCACCCGGAACATGTCCGGCTTGCGCAGCTGCCCGTCCGCGGCGCCCCAGACCAGCACGACGAGCGCGACGGCGGACAGAAAAGCCGACGGCGCAACGACATCGATGGCTCGAAGCGCCACAATCGCGGCCAGCCCGGCGAACAGCACCAGCCAGGATGCGTTGCGGCGCCTGATTTTGGCGAGCACCAGATAACCCAACGGCAGCAACAACAACGCCTCCCCGAGTCCAGCGACACCGTCGTCCGACACGCCGCCACCGCTGAAAGCCACCACTGAGGCGATCCCGACCGCTATGGGCCACCGCCGCACGATCATGCTCAGCCAGCGCTTCCCGGCGCTCATCGCGCATACTCCTCACGCCGGCGCAGCATCACCAGCGCCATCAACGGCAGCATCGCGACATGCGTGAGCACCATCAGCGTGCTGCCCGACATCATGCCCAGCCAGCTCAGCGGCGCAAGTACAAGCGCCGGCACAAACATCGCCGCGACCATCTCAAGCGCGGCGGCCCAGCCGTGCCCGCGAAAACGCATCCAGACCACCATGCCGACCGACATGTCGAACGCCATCTCCAGCGCCACCAGCGCCGGATGGGTCGCGATCCGCAAGGCGCCGAGCACCACCATTCCCGCGGTTATGGCGGCGAGCATCTCCCCGAAGTGACGAAGTGTTCTCATTTCGCTTGATTTCCTTTCCGGGTACCAAGTCCAGCCAGTCCACCATCGAAGAGCGGCACCGGCGCCAGTAGTGGCGGATCCGCATGCGCTTGTGTGCGAATGTCATCGGGTCTCATGACATTTGTCATCAGCCGTGCTCAGGGGCCTGGTCACAGCGTCGGCGCCTGGGACAATGGCCGGGTGCGGGAGGAGCGGATCGAGCGTGGGGCGGGGCTGAGCGGCTTGCGCCGGTACACGTGGTGGACGGTGCCGGGCACCACGGCAGTGGTGCTGGTCCTTTTCGTCGGGGGTTGGGTGGTGGGCGGCGATGCCCCGGTTTGGGCGCGCGCTGCCTGCGCCGGCGCACTCGCCGTCACCGTGCTGGCAAGCGTTGTCCTGCTCAGCCGCCGGCTCGGTCTCGCCCCCACGGCCACCATGCACTTTCCTTGGCTCGTGGCAGGTTCGATGGGAGCCGCCGTACTCGGCGTGATTCCGTTGGCATACCACCAATACGGACTCTGGGCGGTCGCCCCTTCGATACTCGTGGCGATCGCCGCTACCTTCCTGCCACCGTCGCGCCAGCGGGTACTCATCGCGATTGCGGCGGTGTGCTCGGCTGTGCCCGGCGCAGTCGTCAGCCTCCTCACCAGTGATGGCAGGGTGCTTTATGCCGCCATGTTTCCCTTGGGGCTCATGGTTTTCACCGCATGGGCGGTGCTCGGGCCGTTGTGGGTGTGGGACATCGCGGGCCGCCTCAACGAGGCGCGCCGCCTCTCCGCCGAGCTGGCGGTCAAGGACGAGCGGCTGCGCTTCGCCGCCGACCTGCACGACATCCAAGGCCACCACCTGCAGGTGATCGCACTCAAAAGCGAACTCGCGGCCCGCCTCGCCACAGCCGACCCAGCACGTGCCGCAACCGAGATGCGACAGGTACAGCAGCTGGCAACCCAAGCGCTGCAAGAGACTCGGGCTTTGATCCAGGGGTACCGCCGCACCACGCTCGCAGAGGAGATCACCAATGCGACCCGGGTCCTGGCCGCCGCCGGTATCGACGCCACCATGGACCTGGACCCACCCGCCCAGCCGCTGCCCGAACCAGGCCGCCACCTACTCGGATTGGTAATGCGCGAGGCCACCACAAACGTGTTGCGCCACAGCCGCGCCACTCAAGCCTCGGTCAATTATCGCGTGGCCGGCGGCCGCGCCGAACTGCGCATCACAAACAATGGCGTGACCGCTGATGAGGTCGCTTCAAACGGCACCGGACTAGCCAGCCTCAGCGAACGCCTGACCGCAGCCTTGGGCGAACTGACCTGGCATCACGACCGCGAGCACTTTGTCCTTGTAGCAAGCCTTCCCCTCGATACCCTCGCGAGGATTCAATGATCAGCCTTCTCCTCGCCGACGACGAGCACCTGCTGCGCGGCGCCCTCGCCTCCCTGCTCGACCTCGAGGACGATCTCACCGTCGTGGCGCAGGCCGCCACGTCCACCGATGCCGTCCGCCTAGCCCTGCAACACCGGCCCCAGATCGCCGTGCTCGACCTGGAGATGCCACCCGCCGACGGCCTTCGCGCCGCCGAACAGATCCGCGCCGCCCTGTCCACCCGCATCATCCTGGTCACCCGCCACGCCCGCCCCGGCGTCCTTCGCCGCGCCCTTGCCGCCGGCGTCAGCGGGTTCGTCCCAAAGACCACGCCGGCGACCCGGCTGGCCGAAATCGTCCGCGACGTAGCGGCTGGACGGCGCTACGTCGACCCCGACATCGCCGCGTCGGCGTTGACCGAAGGCACCTGCCCCCTCACCGACCGGGAACTCGACGTGCTCCGGGCCTCCCGCACCGGCGCCACCATCAACGACATCGCCGGCCAGATCCACCTCGCGCCGGGTACGGTCCGCAACTACCTCTCCTCCGCCATGACCAAACTCGGCGCCCCCACCCGCCACGCCGCCGCCCACCAAGCCTGGGAAGAAGGCTGGATCTAGGCGCGGTGGTCGTGCCCGACCGGCCTGCCCCGTTGAGGAATGATCCATCGCGGGATCGATCCGGTTGCGTGGGAGGCTTTCAGCGCCGCCACTTCGATCCGTCGATCATGGGGCCGTGCGCCGGCTAACGGCTAACCGAATTGATTAGTGGCGCTCCGTCCAAAGACAGGGCCCCACCTGTTCGGTCAGTGTCGGCCTACCATTTGCCGCCCGCCTGCTGGCGCGTCGGTGCGTTGAGGCGGTTGAAGGTGTTGGTGATGGCGATATTGAGCAGCAGTGCGGCCAGCTCCTTCGGGTCGAAGTGCTTGGCGGCCATATCCCACACCTGGTCGGGCACCGGGTCGGGGTTGTCGGCGAGCCGGGTGACGGCTTCGGTCAGGGCCAGCGCGGCGCGTTCCTCTTCGCTGAACCAGGGCGTCTCACGCCATGCGGCGACGGTGTCGATCTGTTCGTCGGTGGCGCCGTGTCTGCGGGACTGCTGGGCGCCTCCGGCCACGCAAGGGCTGCAGCCGTTGATCTGGCTGGCTCGCAGGTGGCTCAGCGCCAGCAGCTTCGCGTCCACTCCGGCGCCCAGGATGGCTTTGTTGACGGCGATCAGCGCCTGCATCGCCTCGGGGATCAGCGTCGCCGGGTTCGGCATGCGTTCGGTTTGCATTGTTTTCTCCTTTGCCGGTGCGTTCTGACGGGAGTCATCTGATCACCGGCGCGTCGAGGCCCGCGCCGTCCGTGGGACATCGTGGGACACGTGGGACGCCCCTAGCTGCGGAAACAGAACTCTGAAACTTGGCCGCGGGCTGGGACGGGTACCGTGTTCGGGGTGTCGAGCGTCCAAGAGCGCCTGGTCGCCCAGCTCGCCCGGATCAGGGAGCTGAGCGGGCTCAGCCTGCGCGCTCTCGCTCGCCAGGCGGGCCTGAGCAGTTCATCGTTGTCCCGGTATCTGACCGGCCAGCTGGTGCCGCCGTGGGACGCCGTCGTGGCGCTGTGCCGGGCCGTGGGCCGCGATCCGCGTCCGCTGCGGGCGATGTGGGTTGAGGCGTCCAAGGCTGGGGCTGCGCCCAGCCCGCGCCGCAACGACCTTCCGGCTGACCTCGCCGACTTCACCGGTCGCGAGGCCGAGCTGGAACACATCGAGGAGATGCTGCGTAAAGCGGGTGCGGTGGCAATCGACGGTATGGCAGGCGTCGGGAAGACTAGCCTCGCTGTGCATGTGGCGCATCGGCTCTCTCCGTCCTTTCCGGACGGTGGGCTCTATCTCGACCTCCACGGTTTCACCCCCGGCCAGGAACCGCTGGAGCCGTCGGCCGCGCTGGGGCGCTTGCTCAGTGCCTTGGGTATCTCACATCCTCCAGCCGACACAGCCGAACGCGCGGCGCTCTGGCGGTCGGAACTGTCACAGCGACGGGCGCTCATCGTGCTCGACAACGCCGTCGATGCGGAGCATGTGCGTCCGCTGCTTCCGGGCGCGGGGAACTCCGCGGCATTGGTTACCAGCCGCAACCGGCTAGTGGACCTGAGCGGGATACCGCCGGTGTCCCTGGAAGCACTGTCCGATCAGGATGCGGCAACGCTCTTCGGCCGGGCATCCGGGGTCGACCTGATCGATGGCGAGGCGGCGAGGCAGGTGCTGCGGCAATGTGCCGGGCTTCCGCTGGCGCTGCGGATGGCAGGTGCCCGGCTGCGGCACCGTCCAGGCTGGACAGTCGCGGTGCTGGCCGAGCGGCTGCGCGATAACGCCAGCCGCTTTGACGCCGTGTTCGGCATGTCGCTAAAGCAACTCGACTCCGACCAGCGGCGGATGTTCCGGTTGCTAGGCGTACTGCCAGGCAGCGACTTTGACGCGATGGTGGCCGGCGCGCTTACGGGCATGGCGCTAGAACGTGTCGGTGCCGTGCTGGACGAGCTGGTGGACGCACATCTGGTACAGGAGCCCTCGCCCGGCCGGTACCGGTTGCATGACCTGATAAGGCGGTACGCGGCAGACCTCGCCGCCGAGGAGGAGCCACAGGCGCAAGCCGCCCAGCACCGTGTCCTGAACCACTACCTGGCACTGGCCATCGCCCACGATCGGACGCTGCCTTTCCAGCAACGCAAGGAAACCTTGCCGGGCGACCCGGCCAAAGCCATGGCCTGGTTCGACACGGAGTACGCCAACCTGATTGCCTGCTTCGATACCGCCGCACGGCTCGGCGCGGACGAGGTGGTGGCTGAGTTGCCCCCGGCCATGCGAGCCTGGTTCTTCCGGCATCGCGGCACGGACGACCAGGTCCGCCTGCTCGAAGCCGCCGTGGCCGCCACGGAACGGCTCGGTCGCGGCCAGCAGCGCGCTTCGCTGCTCGTGGACCTCGGCTTCGCCCTGGCTGCCGCGGGACGTCTCACCAAGGCGCTGGCCGCCTATCAACTGGCCGGACGGTCCGATTTGGACGATGCCGAGCTGGCGGCCGGGCTAGCTCTGCGCACCGGTTTTGCGCTCCGGGATCTCGGCGACCTCGAAGCGGCACAGGCTCAGTTCCGGCTAGCGCGCAACCTCTTCGAGAAGACCGGGCAGGGTAGCGGGCAGTCCCAGGCACTGGCCTTCGACGGATGGGTGACCCTGCAGCTTGGACAGCGACATGAAGCCGCCGAACTTGCCCGTGCGTCAGTCGCGCTGGCCGAAGGGCCTGCTCAGGTAACCGGGCTGGTCACACTCGGGGTCGCCCTGGCAGAGGAAAACCCCGCCGAGTCGCTGGAAACCCTGCATGACGCGTTGCAGCTGGCCGACGTTCCGCACAACAAGGCGTGGTGTCACAACTATCTCGGTGTCGCGCTGCGCATCATGGGTAAGGTCGACGAGGCACTAGAACACCACCGGCGCGCCTTCGAGCTGTTGGAACCGCTGGCCGAGGCACAGCTGGAAATCGAGTTCCTGCATACCTACGCCGAAACGTGCCGGGCGGCGGATCGTGCCGACGAGGCACTGGCGTTGGACGAGCGTGCCATCGAGCTGGCGCGAAAGCTCAGGCGGCCAGAACCCTAAGAGCCGGCCAAGGCCGGCTCTCTCAACGGGTTCGTGACCTAGCGCTCAGCACACTGCCTGCTTCACCAGTGCGACGATCTTTGCCTCGTCGGCGGCGGTCAATTTAGGCAGGGCGTACGCGGTCGGCCACATGGCGCCGTCGTCAAGGTTCGCCACGTCGCTGAAGCAGAAGGTCGCATACCTCGTCTTGAACTTCTGCGCACTTTGGAAGTGGCACACGATCTTGCCGTCCTTGGCGTACGCGGGCATGCCGTACCAGAGCTTCGGAGCGAGCATTGGCGCGCTGGCCTTGATGATGGCGTGGAGCCGCTGGCCGATCACGCGATCCGATTCCGGCAGCTCGGCGATCTTCGCGAGCACCTCGCCTTCCGCGTCCACCTTCGTCCCGCGGCGAGCAGAAGCCTTCAGCTCATTGGCGCGCTCCTTCATCGCGCTTCGCTCCTCGTCGGTGAATCCGTCGTACTTCTTGCCGTTCGCGGTGGTGGTCTTGGCGGCTTTCATGGTGGCATTCATGGCTGGTTCCTCTCGTGCGTCCGTGTCTGACGGGAGTCATCTGACCACCGGCGCGTCAAGGCCCGCACCGTCCGTGGGACACCATGGGACAGGCGGAACGCGATCTAGCTGCGCAAACATGTTGCCTGTACCGTCTACGCAGCTGGGACAAGAGTTATGCACGCTCCGGTCGGGACGCCGCGACGGGACGCCTGGGACATGGGTCAACTGGTCCGCGTCTGGTCGGCCACGCGGCTAGCCTCGATGCGTGGGACATGCTCGATGGCCCAGCCTGCGACGGCCAGCCCTCCTACGTCTACTCGCGCAAGCCGCATCAACCCGCGAGTGCGGTGGGCAAGGGTTCGGTGTGTATGACGTGCAGGCTGCTGACAGCTCGGGTCAAAGCCACATAGAGCCGCTGGATTCCGCGCGGCTCGGCGGCCACGATCCGGGCCGGCTCGGCGACCACGACAGCGTCGAATTCCAAGCCCTTGGCCAGCGTCGCGGGCACGCACACCAGACGCGAGATCTCCAATGCGTTCTCAGTGTCGCCGAGAAGGGCGGCATCGAGACCCTCGGCGCGCAGTCGTTTGTGGACAGACTCGATCTCCGCATCGGGCGCGATGACCCCGATGGAGCCTTCCTCGTTCAGCTTCTCCCGGCAGGCCGCCGCCACCGCCGCCACGAGATCCCCCGCCTGTGTGACCTGCAGTGACCCCGGTGCTTGGCGCACAGACGTTGGGACACCAAGCCCCGGCGCTATCTCGGGCAGCAGCCGCGCGGCGTAATCCAGGATCTGCGCCGGCACCCGGAACCCTTGCTCCAGCACGGCCAGCCGCGCATCCGCCTTACCCAGGTGCCTGAGCAACTGCGGCCAATCATCGATCGCCCAGACCGAAGTCCCCTGCGCGATATCACCCAGCACGGTGACCGACCCGCTCACGCATCGCCGGCCCAGCGCACGGCACTGCATCGGGCTCAGATCCTGCGCCTCGTCCACGACCAGGTGACCAAGCGATGGCCCGCGCTCGATCTCGTCGGCCAGCTCGTCCAGCAAAACGCTATCGGCCGCGGACCACTGTGCCGACTTCCACGAGCGGTAGGGCTTAGCCCACGTGAGGAGCTGTTGCTCCACTTCGCTCAGTTCACCCCTGGCCGACTCGGCGAGGAACGACGGTTGCGAATAGAGCCGGAACAGGACTTGCTCCGGGGTCAGCTTGGGCCACACCGAGTCGAGGAACTGTTTGATCGGCTTGGACCTGGCCACGGCATCCTGATCCCGGTCGTCGGGAACCGCACCGCGCCGCTCCATCTGCAGCAGCACGAGGTGCGCCAGGCGCTGGGCTATAGTGATCCGACCGACGCCATAACGCGTGCCCCGCAAGGATTCGATCATCTCGCGGATCCGGCCACTTCCCACCCGGTACCGGATGGAGCCTTTAAGAAAAATAAAGTCGTCGCTCGGCGCGCTGATGTGTGCCCACATGGCGTGTCGCAGCAATCCGGCCATACGGGCGTCGCCTTTCAGGCGAGCGGTCCGCGCGTCTTCGTCCCGCCGTGCCGGGTCCCGGCCGATCAGCTCCTCGACGGTGGTTTGGGTGATGTCGACCTCGCCCAACGCGGGCAACACGTGGCGGATATAGGTCAGGAAGGAACGGTTGGGCCCGACCACCGCGACCCCGCCGTGCCGGCCCAGCTTTTCCCGTTCGGTATAGAGGAGGTACGCGAGCCGGTGCAAGCCCACAGCAGTCTTGCCCGTACCCGGTGCGCCCTGAATGCACAGCGCCGGCTGGGTGGGCGCGCGGACCAGATCGTCCTGCTCGGGCTGGATCGTAGCGACGATGTCGCGCATCGGCCCGGAGCGGGGCCGTTCGATCTCAGCCGTTACCAACGAACTGCGGAACCCGCCGGCCTGTCCCACGAGCGGCTCATCTTCATAGGCCGTAAGCTCGGCAGAGTCGGAAAACCCGTATCGGCGGCGCAGCCTGACCCCCTGCGGATCGTCGCGGGTGGCGCGATAGAAGGCCGTGCTGATCGGCGCACGCCAATCCACGACCATCGGTTTGCCGCCGGCATCATGGACGTGGCGCCGGCCGACATACACGCGGTCTGCCGTGTAGACCGCGCCCGGCTCGAAGTCGAGCCGCCCGAAGAACAGCGGAACGCCCGGCAGGTCGATCAGAGCTACGGCGCGCTCGGCCCGCACCCGCAGGTAGAGGTTGTTCTGCCACGCGTAGTTGTTGTCCTCGGCACTAGTCAGCGGTGTCGCGGTGGCGACAACATCCTCGTGCATCGCCCGCAGCGCAGTCCGCGCCGCGGCTAGATGGGCTCGTTCGGATTGGATCTCAGCATCTCCGGACATGAGACAGCACGCCTCAACTTTCGACGGGGATTGGGTCAGCCAGTCTAGCCAGACCTGACCCCGCGAGCACCGGATTTTCCGCCCCTGACCTTTTGAGCCCCTGACCTTTTGAGCCCCTGACCTTTTGAGCCCCGGTCCGTCGTGCCTGGCAGTTCGGCATGGAGACGTTCATCAGCGACCGGGCTCTCTCGCGGCTGTAGCTCGCTAGCCCAGGCGGAAGATCTTGACGATGATCGGTGTGTCCGCGAGCACGTGCGGCGCCACAGCGTGGTAGCTCCAGACGTGCACCCAGGCGTTACCGGTACGCAATGTCAGCACCGTTTTGATCATGCCGGGACCGAAGTACTGCAGGAAAAGGAAGATAATCGATAGCGCGGCGGCGCGGGCGGAGTCGAACGCGAGCCACCCGTCGAAGCAGTGCAGCAGCGTGTAGGTGACACCTCCGAGGATCACGGTGGTGGCGGTCGAACCGGTGAGCCGCCTGAATCGCGGCACGAGAATGCACTGGATGAAGACCATGGTCGGCAGCACCGTACCGACGAAGTAGACAATGAAGGCGAGCGGGACACCCAGTGCCGCCTGACGCCCGGTCAGGTCGAAGATCGCCGCGCTGAAAGCGACAAGCTCCACGATGCTCTCGATGAGCAGCACCACCACGATCACGAACAGGTCATTGCGCAGGTTGGTCGACTTCAGGTTGAGCTGCATAGAGGAGTACTTGCGGCGGAAGTAAAGCAGCGGCGCCACCGCGTAGACCAAGAAGTTGTACCCCGCCCACACCAGCACCTCCGCGGGCGTGACCGTGTCGTCGGTGCCGTAGAGCGTGCCGTTGAGGTGGAAGCTGATCGGGTGGTAGCCGAGAGCGCTGCCCAGCGCAAACCCACCAAGCAAAGCCGCGACTCCGTACGCGACCATCCAAAGTGTCTCGCGCAGCGCGACCTCCCGCTGCGGCGCCCTCGCACCGACATCGGGGACCGCGCGCCGCCGTGTCAGCCAGTACACCACCGCTATCAGCAAAAGCACTTCGAGCATCGCGAGGTTGGGCGACAGTACCTGAGCGGAGAACGGTGCGTCGTGCAGCAAGGGACGGTGAAACGGCAGGTGACCGTGCGCCAGGAGCAGCACGGCAATGTTGGCGGCGACCCAGGCGGCCACCGTGAGCTGGACGCTGCGCTGTGCCAGCAGCGCGGCGAACCATGACGTCCTGTGCATGTTGACCCCTCCGGCATCAAGATGGGGCATGGGACGGCTCCTAGGCAAGAGTTTCCGGCGCGGTGTCGGGTTGCGCCCGGCCTGAAAGATATAGACGATGGTCGTCGGTATCGGGAGATTCGGTGGAGTCGAACAGGCTGGAGCCAGCGCGTCACAGGCTCAACCGGTATCCCCGCCGCATCACCGTCTGCACGAGATCGGTCCCATCGAGAGCGCGCCGCAAGCGAGAAATAGCCATCTCGATGGCGTGGTCGTCCATGTCGTGCCAGCCAGGCACATCGGCACGCAGATCCGCCATGGAGACCAGCCGCCCCGCCCGGCGGGCCAGAACCCGAAGCACCGCAAGCGGTCCCGGCTGGATGACGATGAACCGTCCATCCAGGACGATGGCGTGGCCACGGATCTCGAGTTCGCGGCCGTGCGGGGCCAGGCGTAGCGATTGGGAGGGCAACGCCCGCAACACCACATCCGCCAGCTCCTCGATGAACGGAGCGTCGCCCGACATTGGCGCGACGCCCGCCTCATCCAGCCGGCGGGCGGTGAGCGGGCTCAATGCCGCGCAGACCACATCGGTCCTGAGTGCGTTCAGCAGATCGTTGAGCGTGCCCTCGGCCGTGGCGTGATCGAGGACGTGCGCCGTCGCCTCCT
>Ga0075421_100004986_pt1 | contig 16011 bp, 13 predicted proteins | sample SoiMetdeltSBSDD5_FD_75292 | JGI IMG/M metagenome (GOLD analysis project Ga0075421, IMG submission 75292) | Bulk soil microbial communities from a Populus tree surrounding site in Tennessee, USA - Soil MetaG P. deltoides SBSDD5 | ecosystem: Environmental > Terrestrial > Soil > Tree plantation...
GAACATTGAACCGCAGAGGGACGCAGAGGGAACCCTACCGGGATGCTGTAACACGCTAGCGGTGCTAATTGAGGGGAACTGCCTCGGGACGCACAACGCCTCCCGACGCAGTTCCCCCTCCCATTCCCGCTCGTTCCGAGCGCCAGTGTCCCGTTAGGCAGTCCTCTGCGTCCTCTGCGTCCTCTGCGGTTCAGTGTCTTCTCCGCATCCGCTGCGGTTCAATGTTGTCTCCCAACTGTTCTGACGAGATGAAGCCAGCGGCCGCAGGATCCCAATTCCGCGACTGGCAGGGTACGGCTGCGGCGAAAGGAGGTTAGACTAGAGAGGTCTGCGGGCCGGTACGCAACGTGCCGGTCCGAGTCTATCGCCACATCGTCGACGGCGGAGGGGCACATGGCGCACGGCCACGGGCATTCGCACGGGTACGAACCCGAGCATGAGCATGACGACGAGCATGACGAGCTGCAGCACTGCATCGAGGAGTGCCTGAACTGCCACGCCGTGTGCACGATGACGGCGCAATACTGTCTGACCGAGGGCGGTGAGCACGCGGACGTCAACGTGATTGGCGTGCTGCTCGATTGTGCGGAGCTCTGTCAGGTGAGCGCGAACTTCATGCTGCGTGGGTCGCCACACCACGTGGTCACGTGCGCGGCATGCGCCGAGCTCTGCCGTGCATGCGAAGAAGCGTGTCGGTCGATCTCCGGTGACGAGCGCCTCGTTCACTGCGCCGAGATCTGCGCCGCGTGCGCGGAGTCGTGCGAGAAGATGGCATCGGGTTCAGGGCTCAGCGACTCAGGGGACGTCGAAGAGGACTGAGACCGCCCCGGCGGGCGCGCTGATTGCGTTAATGCGCACCCGCCATGAACGACCGCGTGAAGTCCGCCACCGAAGAGACGCGAAAGCGCACCGACGACGAACTTCGCGGGCGCATCATCCAGCTCGGCTTCTCCGGCGATTCGGAGCGGTACGATCAATTCGTGTCCGCTCTTCGCGCGGCGCTACCGGACGACGTGACCGTCATCCTCCGCGGCAGCGCCGTCATTGGCGTGCGCTGGGAGGACGGTGCGCCATTCGACGCCGACGGACCAGGCACGAGCGATCTCGATCTCACGCTCGTCGGCGGCGACATGCTCAAGCTCTGGGATGCCGCCGCGTTCTACATCCCGAAATTGCACACGGCACCGCTCAACGACGACACGGCGCATACCTGCCCTTCCCTGGTCCCCCTCCGGCGGGCGCTCTGCAGGATCGCCCAGCGCGCCGTGAACATCCAGGCGACCTCCAGCATCGTGCAGTACGCGAGGGACGTGCTCTTCGATCAGCCGTACTTCACACTGATCGAAGGCAAGAAGCGCGATTCGGAGGAGGATGAAGTGGTCGAGCCGGCACGCGTGTGACGCTCCGCCTGCTCAGTTACAACATCCGCTTTGGAGGCATCGGGCGCGAGGCGGCGATCGCCACCGTCATCCGTGCGTGTGCTCCCGATCTGGTCGTCCTGCAGGAGGCGACGGATCCGCGCGTCGTGGCGCGGCTCGCCGAGCTCGCCGAGCTGCCGCACTGGGGTTCGCGCGCGCGTCACTCGACGGGTTTCCTGAGCCGCCTCGCGATAGCCCACCACGCCTGGCACAGCCCGTTAGGCGCTCGGCATCCATTTCTCGAGGTGGTCCTCGAAGGCGTTCCGATTCGCGTCTTCGGGCTGCACCTGAGCGCGTGGTTCTCGAAGTGGAGCGAGCGACGTCGCGCGCGCGAGATCCGGCTGCTGCTGGACGGGATTCGCGAGCATCAGCATGGCTTTCATCTGATCGCCGGTGACTTCAATGCGCTGGCTCCCGGCGAGCGGCTTCAGGTAGCACAGATGCCACGATGGATTCGCGCGATGGTGTGGGTGAGCGGCCGAGACATTGCGCGCGACACGATTCAGGTGATGCTGGATGAGCACTACGCGGATGTGTGGCGACGGCTTTATCCTGGTGTAGACGGCTACACGTTTCCGACGTGGAGCCCGCACGTGCGGCTCGACTACATCTTCACGCCCGAGCGATACGCCGACCGGATCGCCGAGTGCGAAGTCGTGACCGACGTACCCGAGGCCGCGGCGGCGTCCGATCACTACCCGTTATTCGCAGCCGTGCATACTGCGTAGCGCGGTACTGCGCGGTCAGGGTTCCGCGCCGACGGGAAGGACTTTCGCGTCGACGCCGCCCATGATGGCGATGCCGGTGATACGCACGACTGGTGCGTCGCGGGCAACGCCGGCGTCATCGATGCGATCCTCGAACCCGCCCATGAAGGCGAAGCCGTCCGTCTCGAGACGCACTCCCGGCGGGACTCGCACCTCGAGCCCACCCATCAGCACGAACGCGTGAATCTCCGTCACACCCGGCGGAAGTTGCGCCTGGCGCAGATCGAGCTCGACACCTCCCATCACCGCGACGACCCGCATCCGGCGGGGAATCACCCAGAGCCCGCGGCGCACGATGCCCGACATGATCGCCACCAGATGCTCGCGCAGCTTCGGCGGGCGCGGGTCGAGCTCGCCGGTTGTCGGGGCTGGCGCCGGCACCGTCAGCGCGGGTAGTCCCTCGACGAGCGCCTCGACCTCTTGGGGAGTCGATGCCGAGTAGACGCGCGCCATCCGTGTCTCGAGCTCATCAAGCGACAGGTGATCACGCGCGAAGTGCTCGCTGAGCGCTTCGATCACACGTTCCCGCACCTGCTCGATGGGTCGCGACGGTAGCTGGCGGGGTTCTCGGGGCTCGGTCACGCCTGAACAGTCGCCGATCGACCTCTTTGAGGGTAGTGCACCAGAGTTGTCATTCCTCGCTACGCTCGGAATGACAAGCCGAGAGCCAGCGGCGTGCGGCTTGCCCTTCGATTAGCATCAATGGACGGCGCGTCCCTCGCGCCTGCCCACGCTGGTGAACTGCCATGACCGAACCGGAACTGTTCGCGGGGACTCCCCTTTCTGCCGCTATGCGGCAGCAGCTCGAAGATGTCCGTCGCGCGCTGCTCCGGGTGCATAAGGCGCTCCTCGAGGATGCGCGGATCCGGTATGAACGCGAGCAGGGACGCATCGAGGGGAGCGGTGCCCTGCTCCGACTCGTCCTCAACGACCCGTGGTTCGACTGGCTTCACCCGCTCTCGGAGCTCGTGGTTCAGATGGACGAGCTGCTCGCGGCGGACGACCCCAAGGCGAACGATGGCTTTGCCCTCCTCGGCCAGGCGCGCGCGCTGCTCCGTCCTGACGCCGCCGGCGATGGCTTCCAGCGCCGCTACCACCGCGCGATCCAGGACGCGCCCGACGTCCTCATTGCCCACGTCGCGGCCGGCAAGGTGATGGCCGCCTAGCAACTCTTGCCGAGTATTATACAGCACTGTATAATCGCGCATGTCGTCCGACATGCGTCGCCATTGGTTCTACATCCTGCTCTCGCTCGCCGAGCGAGATCGGCACGGCTCGGGGATAGTGCGAGACGTGCTCACGCTCACCGGCGGTGACCTGCGGCTCTGGCCGGTCACGCTCTACGGCTCGCTCGACGAGCTGCGCGAAAACTCGTGGATCCGCGAGCTCGAGTCGGCGCCGGCGGACGCAGATGAGCGCGGCCACCGGCGGTGGTTCCGCATCACCCCGCAAGGGCGCCGGGCACTCGCGGCGGAGCTCGAGCGGATGGAGCGGGTCGTCGCCGTAGCGCAACGTCGCCTGGCCGGCGTCGGCGAGCCGTTTGGGGAGGCATCGTCATGACGGCACGCCGGCCGAGCCGCGCCTTCGCGGCGCGCGCCTATCGCGTGCTGCTCCACCTCCTCCCGCGTGAGATGCGGGATCGTGACGGGATGGAGATCGAAGCGCTCTTCGTCGAAGGCGCCGCGGCATCGCGTGAACAGGGGATCTTGGCGTTCCTCGGATTTCTGATCGCCTCCGGGTGGGATGTCGTGCGTCGCGCACCGTACGAACGGTGGCGACGTCGTGGTCGCCCCCGGGGCCGGGAGGAGCACATGGTGCAATCGTTCGTCAGCGACCTTCGATTTGCCGCGCGGTCGTTCGCCCGCCAGCCCGGTGCGACCGCGCTGATCCTTCTCACGCTCGCGTTAGGTGTCGCGGCGAACACGGCGGTGTTCGCGATCGTCGACGGTTTCTTTCTGCGACCGTTCCCCTTCCGGCAGCCCGACCGGCTCGTGTACCTCAACGAGCGTGCGCCGACGTGGAACCTCGATTTCACGCAGATCAACTACCCGGATTTTCACACCTGGCGCCAGCGCGCGCGCGCGTTCGAGAGCATGGCGTTGTGGGGATCGTCGAGCATCAATCTGGCGGACGCGACGGGCGCCGACCGGGTCGATGGCCTGGTCGTCACGTACGACTTCCCCAAGGTCCTCGACATCCGTCCGGTGCTCGGCCGCACGTTCACGGCCGAGGAGGACGTCCCGAACGGTCCGCGCGTGGTGGTGATCGGCTACGGGTTGTGGCAGACGCGTCTGGGCGGTGCTCGGGACGTCGTCGGGAAGTCACTGCGCATCAACAGCGTGCCGCACAGCATCATCGGCGTCCTTCCGCCGGAGGCCGACTTCCCGGGCAACGTGCAGTTTTGGCTCCCGCTGGGCGGCGACCCGAACCAACCGGGCGGTTCCTACTCCTACGACGGCATCGCTCGCATGAAGCCGGGCGTCAGCGTCGAGCAGGCGCGCGCGGATCTGATGAACGCGCACGCGCCCATCTGGGCCGCTACGGACAGCGCGCATATCGTGTCGCCGCGGCTGGACCCGCTGCGCGAGCAGTTCGCCAGCAACTACCGCGTGATGGGGAAGGCGCTCGGCGCCGGCGCGGCGCTCGTGCTGCTCATCGCCTGCGCGAACGTCGCTGGCGCCATGCTCGCCCGATCGATCTTCAGGCGGCGGGAGATGGCAGTGCGCATGGCGTTAGGCGCCAACGCGACGCGTGTCGGCCGGCAGCTCATTACGGAAAGCCTCGCCCTCGCGGCGGTCGCGGGGCTGATCGGCACGCTCCTCGGACGGTGGGGACTCAACGCGCTCGTCGCCGCCGCTCCGGATCAACTGCCTGGCTGGGTGCAGTTGCACGCGGACGGCCGTACCATCGCGTTCTCCATCGCCGTCGTGCTGCTCACCGCAACGATCTTCGGGCTCGCACCCGCGCTGCAACCGCGACGCCAGAACCTCGCGGGTTCCCTCGCGTGGGGTGGCGGGGCGCGCACGAGCGGGTCGCTCCCGCAACGGCGGCTGCTCGATGCGCTCGTGGTGATCGAAGTCGCGCTCGCGCTCGTGCTGCTGACCGGGAGCGGACTTCTGCTCCGCGCATACACGAACCTCCGCCGCGTCGATCCCGGGTTTCGCCCCGAGGGTGTCACGACGTTCCGCCTGTCGCCTCCGCGCGCGAAGTATGCGAATGAGGTGGCCATCAACCGTATCTACAGCACGCTGATCGAGCGTCTCGAGGCGTCGCCGGGAGTGGTGAGCGCGGGAGTCGTCACCTGTCTGCCGTTCAGCTGCCACGAGGGGAACTTTCTGCAACCCGAGGGCGCGTCACCCACGAGTGACGGGTCGAACCCGGTGGTGCTGGTTCGCATCGCCTCGCCCGGGTACTTCGAGACGATGGGCATTCAGTTGGCGCGTGGCCGGTTTTTCGAGCCGACCGAGGCGAAGCCCGGACGTCCGCAGCCGGTCGTCGTGAACGAGGAGTTCGCGCGCGCCAAGTTCCCGGGCGTCGCCGACCCGGTCGGCCGTCGCATCGTCTGGAACGGCGACACGGTGGCGTCGCGCAAGCTGACGATCGTCGGGGTCGTGCGCGACGTGAAGCACTACGGACTCGCGACGCCGATGCGGCCCGGCGTATATCTCTCGATGGCCGGAGTCGACAGCTTCACATACCGCAGGTCGTTCGGTGTGGCGATTCGGTCATCGGCCAACCCGGCGAGCGTCGCCGCCACGGCCCGGGCGATCGTTCGGCAGCTGGATCCGGAGCTCCCGCTGATCGACGTGCGCACGGCAGAGGCGGCAGTAGCGCAGTCGATCGCCCCACGGCGAGCAATGGCGTTCGCGTTCGTGGCGTTCGGCTTCGTCGCGCTCGCCTTGGCGGTCGGCGGGATCTACGCGGTGTTGTCATACGTCGTCGCGCGGCGCCGGCAGGAGATCGGCATCCGCATGGCGTTAGGCGCGCGGCGCTCCCAGGTGCTGCGCCTCGTCGTCCGTCAGGGGCTCCGACTCGTGGCCTTTGGCGTGGCGCTCGGGCTCCCGCTGGCACTGGCTGCGACCGGGTCCTTGTCGGAGCTGCTCGTCGGGGTCAGTCCGCGGGATCCCGTCACGATCGGCGTGGCGATCGCGTTGCTCGCCATCACGGCCGTCATCTCGGCACTCGTGCCAGCGAGGAGGGCGGCAGGTGTCGATCCGAAGACTGCTCTCGGCGACTGACATGGCCTCCCGACTCAGAAGCGTTCAGCAGTGAGTGATGAGTGATCAGGTGAGCAGTAATCAGTCCTGAGTGGTTTAGTCATCGGTGGCCAGTGAATCCCTTTCGCGAATCACTGGCTACTGGCTACTAAACCACTGGCCACTGATGACTGTTCCCCTGACGGTGCCCACTCGCCATTGAAGCTTCCGCGGATCGGGCCACCCTTCGTGAAGCCACTCCGTGTCGTCAAATCCGCTTTCGTGCGGCTTCGACGATCTTTTCTTTCTCCCCCCGCTCGAACATCGCGTACGCCTCCGCGTCGGAAATGCCCGCAATCCGCGCGAGCATGAACACCCCAGCCATCGCGTGGCCTGGGTTGCTCCACTGCGCGATGTCCACGATCGCGTCGAATGCCCGCGCCTTGAGCGCCGCCAGCATCGCCGGGTCGCGTGACTCGGTGAGCTGCATCAGCGCGAGCGACGCCTTGTTCCGATCCGTCCACGTCAGGGCGTTGAGCAGGTCGATGAACGGCTCGTACGGCACGCGGATGCCGAGCTCCGGGCGGCGCTGCGCCAGGCCGGCGATGAGGGCGAGCGCGCGCGTCGCGTTGTTGCGCACCTCTGAGGCCGGGTCGCGCATCGCGTAAACGAGGTCCTCGACGACCGACTGCTTGTTCGACGCATAGCCCATGATCTGCGCGGCAAGCGCCCGATGGGCGGCGTCTGCTGACGTGCGCAGCACGGTCCTGAGCGAATCGAGGTTGCTCGCCGCGACTGTCGCGAACCGCCGTTGGATCATGCGGACCGTCGAATCGGACCCGAGCGCGTGGCCCTCGGAGATGTCCTCGCTGAAGATGCCCCGCATAATGGCGCGCTGGTGCGCGTAGTCATGCGCCTGACCCAGCGACACGACGTCCGCTGACAGCCGGCTCGCGCCTTCGGGCGGCGAGTGCAGCTTGACCGCCGGGGCGCCTTCCTCGGCGATGCCGACGTACAGCATCGTCTTCCCACCCTCACAGCAGACCGGATCGACTGCCGCAGACGCGACACCTGGTAGTTCAGTAAGGCGTGCCGTTACGCTGAACAACGTCAGCGCCGAAATCGAGTCGCCGACACTCAAACCGAGCGCGTCGCGCATCTGCGCGTGTGTCGTCTTACGCGCGCCGTAGAAGTCGATGGACCCGATGGGTGGAAGTTGGGCCATCGCGTCCGTCCCACCGATTGTGGACGCTACCAGCACCAGACCAACTAAACGGGTCGCGGCAACTCGCCGGATTGGCGGTTTCCGCCAGCGGTGAAGGGCCGTGACGATGTTACCTTGCGCCCGTCCATGCGCGGGCGCCGGTGTCAATGAATGGGACATTCGCGAAGGGGATGGTGTACCGGGCTCAATAATGTGGCGCTGTCTCGCAACCTCGAAAGTCTCAACGCTGACCATGCTATTCGCTCGGATCCTTTCTACGGCGCTAATGCTTACGCTGGTCGGCTGCATCGAGATTGCCCTTCCGAAGCGCAACAAGGCACCCACCAACCCGACGCTCGAGGGCAAGCGCAACACCGAGCCGGGCAATAGTTTACTCGACTTGGACACGGTGGGTGGGAAGGCCGTCGTCGGGAAGGAGCCGCCCAACCGTCTCATCGCGCAGGATGGGACAACCTGCATCGTACCGGTGGACAAGTACGAGAAGATCGTTCTCGGCGCATCCGCCGTGTGTGTTTGGAGCAAGACGGGCCGGTAGCCCAGCGCCTGATCCGGGCCTCGTTGACGCTTGTAGTAAACCCATTGCAACTGGCGTGAGTCAAACCAGTCGGCGGTTCTCCCAGGAGGCGCCGACCGCCGCAACGCCATCCCCACCCGCCACATCGCCCGAATTGTTGAAGGGATGCCCGTGAACCCTCGACGTCTGTTTTTCCTGCTCGCTGCCCTCGTCGCGAGCATCGCGTTCGTTCCCGATGCTGCCTCGGCACAGCAGGCCGACGTGATCCGGGGGCGAGTCATCGGTCCGGACAGTCTGCCGGTTGTCGACGTTCTGGTGACCGTCACGTCATTCTCCGGGAACGTCAGTCGGACAGCCAGAACGAACCGAGACGGTCGCTACACGATCACATTCCCGGGTGGGGACGGCGATTACATGGTCTCGTTCGCCGCGATCGGCTACGCCGCCAGGCGGTTCGAGGTCAAGCGCATGGCCGACGAGGAGATTCTCGTGGCCGATGCGAAGCTCACCAAGGTCGACGCGGTGTTGGGAGCCGTCAACGTCACCGCGCCGCGCGACAAGGTAGCTCGGAACGACGCGACACCTGACATCAGCGGTACGGAGCGGCCAATCCCGACGGCAGACGTCCCTGCGAATCTGATGGGTGACCTCGCCGCGATGGCGGCGACGCTTCCGGGTGTGCAGACCGTTCCGGGCGAAGGCGGCGACCCGAACGGCTATTCCGTCCTCGGGCTCGGCGCCGATCAGAACAACACGACGCTCAACGGGATGAACTTCGGCGGGAACGGGCTTCCGCGTGATGCGGCGGTCTCGAGCTCACTCGTGACGACACCATACGATGTCTCGCGGGGCGGCTTCAGCGGCGCGCAGTTCTCGCTGCGCACGGGGCCGGGGTCGAACTTCCTGACACGCGGGATGAGCCTCAACCTCGACGGCCCCGGGGCGCAGTGGACCGACGCGGCCGCGCGGGCCCTCGGTCAGGAGTACGCGAACGTCTCGCTCGGCGGGCGAGTGTCGGGCCCGATCACGTTCGACAAGGCGTTCTACAACATGTCGTGGCAGCTCGGCCGTCGCTCGAACGACTACTCGACCCTGATGGATACCGATCCCATCGGGTTGCAGGCGGCCGGTGTGTCGTCGGACTCGGCGGCGCGGCTGATCGACATTCTCGGAAGTGCGGCGGTGCCCGCGACGGTAGGCGGGGTCTCGAGCAGTCGCCTGAGCGACCAAGGCAACGTGTTCGGGAGCTTCGACTTCGCGCCGCCCGCGTCGACACGCGGGAGCGCATATAACCTCTCGTTCAACGGCGGGTGGAACCGGAACCGGCCGGCGTTCGCGTCCACGACCGCGACGCCGGCCAGCGACGGGGAGCGGACGAGCTGGCGGGGAGGGCTGCAAGGACGCCACACGACGTACTTCGGCGTCGGCATCCTCAGTGAAACGTCGTTAGGCGCGAACTATGGTCGCACCTCGGCGGACCCGTATCTGAGTCTCCCTGGTGGACGTGTGCGCGTGAACTCGACGTTCGACGACGGCACGAATGGCGTGCAGATGCTCTCGTTCGGTGGAAGCCAGGCGCTGAGCTCGAGCTCCTCGACCACGAGCGCACAGGCCATGAACCAGCTCTCCTGGTTCAGCGGCAACAACAAGCATCGGCTCAAGCTCACGAGCGAGCTGCGTTATGACGGCGTGTCGCAGGACCAGTCGAACAACCTGCTCGGCACGTTTACGTTCAACTCGCTCGCGGACCTGCAGGCCGGCCGCCCGGCGCAGTTCACGCGCCAGCTCACGCGTCGGACCCGCGATGCCGGACAGCTCATCGCGGGCGTCTCGCTCGGCGACTCGTGGCGGAAGTCGAGCAACTTCCAGTTGCAGTACGGCGTGCGCGTCGACGCGAACCGATTCCTCGACGAGCCGACGTACAATCCGCAGCTCGAGACGGCGCTGGGCGTTCGCAACGATCGCGCGCCGAACAACGTCTACGTCAGCCCGCGCGTCGGCTTCTCGTGGAGCTACGGGCAGGCGGCGGCGATCGCCGGGTTCCAGGGTGCGGCGCGCGGACCGCGCGCCGTCGTGCGCGGCGGCGTAGGGCTGTTCCAGAACACGCCCACTGTCAATCAAATCGGCAACGCGCTCGACAACACCGGGCTGCCGAGTGGCGTGCAGCAGCTCACGTGCATCGGAGCGGCCGCGCCGAGTCCTGACTGGACCGCGTACGCGTCGAACCTCGGCCAAGTGCCCGATCGCTGCGCCGACGGCTCGACGGGCACGGTATTCTCCGAGACGGCGCCTAACGTGACGCTGTTCGCGGCGAACTACGTTGCGCCACGCAGTATCCGGTCGAACCTGCAGTGGGACGGGCCGATCCTCGGCAACCGCCTCGCCGCGAACATCGACGCGACCTACTCACTCAATCTCAACCAGGCCAGTTTCGTCGACCTGAACTTCAACCCGGCGACGCGCTTCACCCTTGCCGACGAGGGCGGCCGCCCAGTGTTCGTACAGCCGGGGAGCATCGTGCCCACGACGGGCGCCATCGCCGCACGCGACGCACGCGTCTCGCCGCTCTTCTCGCGTGTCACCGAGCAGCGCTCGGACCTTCGGTCGGAGAGCCGCCAGATCTCGCTGCGACTCTCCCCTGCGCAGTTCAGCACGCGCTTCAGTTGGAGCGCATCGTACGTCTACTCGAATGTCCGAGAACGCGTGCGGGGTTTCACGAGCACCGTTGGCAATCCACTCGAGATGGACTGGACGCGAGCCGGATTCGACTCGCGGCACCAGATCGTGTACAGCCTTGGCTACAACTTCTGGGATGCGGTGCGCGTGAGCTGGTTCGGCCAGTTCCGCTCGGGTCAGCCGTTCACGCCGGTCATCTCCGGTGACGTGAATGGTGACGGCTATTCGAACGATCGCGCGTTCATCTTCGACCCGAACAACGCCAACGATCCCGCCCTCGAGAGCGCGATGCTGCAGCTGGTTCGGAACGGCTCGAGCGCCGCGCGCGACTGTCTCACGAAGCAGCTCGGCCAGCTGGCGAAACGGAACAGTTGCCAGGGGCCGTGGACGTCGAACGCGAACCTCACGATCTCGTTCAACCCGGCGAAGATTCGGATGCCGCAGCGGGCGTCGATCCAGTTCCAGCTCTCGAACCCGCTTGCTGCAGCCGACATGCTGCTGCACGACGACGACAACCTGAAGGGGTGGGGCCAGTTCGCGACGCCGGACCCGTCGTTGTTGTACGTCCGCGGCTTCGATCCCGCGACGCAGCGCTACCGCTACGAGGTGAACCAGCGCTTCGGCGCGACGAACCCGCAGTTCAGCGCGTTCCGGGCACCGGTCACGCTCACCGCGATGCTGCGCTTCGACGTCGGTCCGACGCGCGAGCGACAGATGCTCACGCAGCAGCTGAACCGCGGACGTACGCTGCCCGGGCAGAAGCTCCCGGAGCCGATGATGCGTGTGATGTACGGTCAGGGTGGTGGCATCCAGAACCCGCTCGCCACGATCCTCCGTCAGCAGGACAGCCTCAAGCTCACCGCGAAACAGGCGGACAGCATCGCCGCGCTCAATCGGTGGTACACGATCCGCAACGACTCGATCTGGGCGCCGGTCGCCAAATACCTCGGCTCGCTGCCCGATCGTTATGATGAAGGCGCCGCGTACGACCACTACATCACCGCGCGACACGCGACAGTGGATCTGCTCACGAAGATCGGTCCCGAGGTGAAGGAACTGCTCACGCCCGAGCAGCGCCGCAAGCTGCCGCCGTTCGTGGCGAGCTATCTCGAGCCGCGCTACCTCGCGTCGATCCGTTCCGGCACGGCAACGTTCGTTGGTGGCATGTTCCCGACCATGGGCGGGCCGGTCACGATCGGCGGCGGGCCCGTGTTCATTGGTGCGGGTGGCGGTGGTGGCGGCGCGCAAGTGATGATTCGGCAATAGACCCTTTACGCAGCAACGTGCAATGAGACTCCAACCCGAAGTGACGTCGTTAGGCCGCACACTCGTAGCGCTCGGCATCGCAGCCGGCGCGGCCGGCGCACAGAGTACGCCTGCTCCGGAACGGACCGGCCTGCACCTGCCTGCCATCCGGCCGCTCGGCACGGTCATGGCGACGGCGAAGGAAACGTTCACGATCGTGACGAACCTGCGGCCGCTCGCCGACGGACGCGTCCTCGTGAACGACCCCGCAGGCCGCCGTGTGCTCCTCTACGACGCCGGGCTGCAGAACTTCACCGTCGTGGCTGACTCGACGAGCGCGACGGCCAACGCATACGGTGGGCGCGTCGCCGGGCTCATCGCCTACAAGGCCGACTCTACGTTGTTCGTGGATCCGCAGTCGCTGTCGATGCTGGTCCTCGATCCGACCGGCAAAGTAGGGCGCGTGATGTCGGTGCCTAACGCCCAGGACGCGATGGCGTTCGCCGGGATGCTCGGCAGTGCGGGGTTCGATGGCAACGGCCGGCTCGTGTACCGCGGGTCGCCGCGCTTCCAGATGCGTGCGATGGGCGCGGCGGCTGGTGGTCCGCCGACCATTCCGGAGATGCCCGACTCCGCGGCCATCTTCCGCGTGGATCTCGCGACGCGGCAGATCGATACGGTGGGCTACATCAAGACCCCCAAGATCCGCATGAACGTGTCGCAGGATGAGAACGGTCGCGTCAGGATGATGTCCGAGATCAACCCACTCCCGCTCGTCGATGAGTGGGCCATGCTCCCCGATGGGTCCGTCGCGATCGTTCGCGGTCGGGACTATCACATCGACTGGGTGAACGCCGACGGGACGCGCTCGAGCTCACCGAAGATTCCGTTCGAGTGGCGGCGACTGAGCGATGAAGACAAGGCGGCCTTCATCGACTCGGTGAAGGCGGCCCGTGAGCGGATGGGCGCGAACGCACCGATGGCGATGGGGCCCGGCGGAGGTCCGACGTTCGTGGCCGGTGCCCCCGGCGCCGCGGGCGCGGCCGGGGGTGAGCAGCGAGTGATGATCTTCGGTCCCGGTGGCGGCCCACCGGGTGGCGCGCGGGGTGGCAACGAACGAGCTGCAGGCGCTGCGAACGTCGCGCCGCCGCAGATGAACTTCGTGCCAGCGAGCGAGCTCCCGGACTACCAACCGCCGTTCTTCGCCGGCGCGGTTCGCGCGGACGCGCAGGGGAACGTCTGGATCCGGACCATCCCGACGAAGGGTGTGCCGGGTGGCGGGTCGGTGTACGACGTGGTGAACCGAAAGGGCGAGCTCATCGACCGGGTGCAGGTTCCGGCGGGCCGGACGATCGTCGCGTTCGCGCCTAACGGGGACGTCTACCTCGCGAACCGCGATGGGCAGACCACCAAGCTGGAGAAGGCTAGGCTCCGCTGAACGGCCTGGGGACGCCCCTATCGCCGACAAAACCAGAACGCTGAGGACGCAGACCGCGCGTGCTGCGCACGCGCGGCGCAGATGACACAGAACAGACGCTTGGCGGGTGAAGCAAGAAAGAACTGAGGGGAACGCCTCTAGGGACGGTGGAGTCCCGAGCGGCCGTTCCCCTCTTCTCATTTCTCTTGCTTTGCGGCGGCGGTCGCCTCCGACCACGGAGCTTGCGTCAGCGTCCTCTGCGTGCTGCGCATGCAATGCACGCGCGGCCTGCGTCCTCTGCGGTCTGCTCTATCGGCGCGAGGGACGTCCCGAGAGAGATCAGCTCGAGTAGTACGCTGCATTCTCCGCGATGTACCCGGCCGTGAGGTCGCAGCCGTACGCCCTTGCCTCGCCGCTTCCGACGCCGAGTGAGACCTCGAGGTCGACGACCTCCGCGCCGAGCGTGGAGCGCACGACGGCGTCCTCGAAATCGAGTCGTTTGCCGCCGCGCACCACGGGCGTGCCGTTGATCCACGCGTCTGTGGTGTCGGGGCGAATCGTGCACTCGAAGCACTTGCCGACCGCCATCAGGAGTCGTCCCACGTTAGGGTCCGCGCCGGCAACCATCGTCTTCACGAGTGGCGAGTTGACGAGCGACTTCGCCACCCGTCTGGCCTCGTGACCGTTGAGCGCGCCGCGGACCGTCGCGCGAATCATTCGGTCGGCACCCTCGCCGTCGCGGGCGAGAATCTCGGTCATGCGCACGCAGCCAGCGATGAGCGCTTCGGCAAAGCGACCCTCGTCCACGCGGCCCGCTCGTCCATTCGCGAGAATCGCACAGGTGTCGGACGTGCTCGTGTCACTGTCGACCGAGAGCAGGTTGAACGATTCACCCACCGCCGCGCGCAGCATCCGGTCGAGTGTCGCCGGCTCGAACGCAGCGTCGGTGAAGATGTAGGCAAGCATCGTCGCCATGTTCGGCTCGATCATGCCCGAGCCTTTGGCGACCCAGGTGATCGTCGCGCCGCCTACCTCGAGCGACAGCGCCTTCGGGAAGCGATCGGTTGTCATGATACCTTCGGCGCCAACGAGCGGGTCATCCTGCAGGTCCGACGACATACCGCGGATCCCGCGTTCGATCAGGTCGATCGGGAGCGGAATGCCGATGACCCCGGTGGAGCTGACGAGCACGTGCTCCGGGGCGGTGCCGACTTCCGCGGCGGCGGCGGCCGCCATGCGACGCGCGTTGATGAGACCCTGCTCGCCGTTCGCGACGTTACTGACCTTGCTGTTCACAACGATCGCACGGAGTCGGCCGTGCTTGATGGTCTCACGCCCGAGCACGACTGGCGCGCCCGGAAAGTGATTGCGCGTGAACACGGCGGCAGCGGCCGCATCGACGTCGCTCGCGAAGAGCGCGAGATCCTTGGCTGTGGGCTTGAGCCCCACGTTGCGGCTCGCGCAGCGGAAGCCGCGCGGGAAGACGGGACGGTGGTGGAACGTCATAGTCTCGCGTAGACAGGAGCGCAGAGGAACCACAAAAAGTACGCTGTTTGCTGTGAGCTGGTACTCAATGCTGCAGGCTGAACCCCTCGGGACGCCCATCGTCCCGAGGGTGTTCACCCCGCAGCAACCAGCTCCAGCTCACGGCAAGCAGCGCTGGTCAAGCAGAACGAACCTAACGCTACCGCCTGGTCCGATCGTTTCCCTCCGGGCCCGTTGGGTTTGCGTCAGTCCCTCGCGCCGTGTTGCCGACGTTCTCGCGCGCGCTGCCACGAGCTTCGGCCTTGGTGTCGGGCTCCGTGTCCGACCGGGCGTCAGGCGGTGTAGGGTCTCGGTGTAGGGTCTCGAACGTCGTCGTTGTCCCCGGCAGCGGACGTGCCATCGGACGACGCGAACTCCGAGCGCATGAGCCGAGCGGGTCTGCTCCTTGCTTCGCGACGCACGAGGATGTCGATGGCGATACCGTGATATGGAGGACACTGCATGTCGGAACGAATGAAGCCGCATAACGGACGTGACACGTCAGGGAACTTCAAAGTGAAGCAAGCGGACGTGGATGACTTGCGGACTGAGCCGGAGGGAGAACATCTGGTCCGCGACGATGTCCGGCTCGGCGGCGCCGTAGAAGACACCGGCCCCGACGCTGGCCGCCGTGGTGAACATATCGGCGAGCTCGTCGACCGAAACCGCGAGGATGTCTCGCGGACGACCGGAACGACGCGACGCAAGCGAAAACGGTGACACCGTAGAAGCATGACGGGTGGATGTGCGCCTGTCGCATGTCCACTCGCCCCCTTGCCATTGTCATGCAAGGGCGACTCTGTCAGGTGCGCGGAACGCGCGTCGAACGATCGGTCGCCCACCGGAGGCAAGGCTGCGCATTGTCGGAGGCAAGTTCGCCGGCAGGGATCTCACATCGCCGGCTGATTTCCGGGTGCGGCCGACGGCCGAGCATGTGCGGGCGGCGGTGCTCGATCTGGTAGCCGCGGACCTGCGCGACGCTCGCATCCTCGACCTCTTCGCCGGCACCGGCGCGCTCGGCCTCGAGGC
>Ga0075421_100004987_pt1 | contig 16006 bp, 13 predicted proteins | sample SoiMetdeltSBSDD5_FD_75292 | JGI IMG/M metagenome (GOLD analysis project Ga0075421, IMG submission 75292) | Bulk soil microbial communities from a Populus tree surrounding site in Tennessee, USA - Soil MetaG P. deltoides SBSDD5 | ecosystem: Environmental > Terrestrial > Soil > Tree plantation...
TCGCTCTTGCCGCCCTCCCGCATGGCCACGGCCAAGTGGAAGATGTGAGTGGCTCCCTGCGCTGCCCGGCGGCAGAGCTCGGCATCGGTGATGCTCCCCGAGATCACCTCCACGCCGAGCCGGGACAACAGCTGGGCATTAGCCTGCTCTTCGGGCCGGTCGGTCAGTCCCAGTACCACGACTTCCGCGCCTCGGCGGCGGCCTTCCTCCGCCAGGTGGGAGCCGATGAAACCGGTGCCGCCGGTCACCAGCAGTCTCATCCGAACCGCTCCGCCAGCGCCCGCACGATGCGGCCACTCGCCTTGCCATCACCATAGGGGTTCACCGCATTGGCCATTCGATCGTATGCCGTCTTCGAGCTGAGCAGCTCACTCGCGACCTGCACGATGCGCTGCCGGTCGGTTCCCACGATGACCGCGGTGCCGGCGTGCACTCCCTCCGGCCGCTCGGTTACCTCCCGCAGCACCAGCACGGGCTTGCCCAGGGAGGGCGCCTCTTCCTGCACTCCGCCGCTGTCGGTGAGCACGAGGTACGAGCGGTTCATCAGGTGGACGAACTCTTCGTAGTCCACCGGAGGAATGAGGTACATGCCCGGCAGATCGCACAGGAGGCGCTCCACCGTGCTCTTCACCTGGGGGTTGGGATGGACCGGCAGCACGAACTGAAGGTCGGGAAATCGTTGCGACAGCTCCCGAATGGAGGCGCAGGTGGACTCGAGCGGTGCTCCGAAGCTCTCTCGCCGGTGGGTGGTGACCAGCACCATGCGGCGACGGGGGTCGAGTGAGGCCAGCTGGGGCGACCGAAAGACGTATTCCTGCCGAACCGTTTGGAGGAGCGCGTCGATGACGGTGTTTCCGGTGAGATGCACGTCCGTCGCCGGGATCCCCTCGGCCAGCAGCGCGGCCCGAGCCTGCTCGGTGGGCGCAAAGTGGATGGAGGCCAGCCGGCTGGTCATCACGCGATTCATTTCTTCGGGAAACGGCTGGTAGCGATCACCGGTGCGGAGGCCGGCCTCGACATGGCCCGAGGGAATCCGCTCGAGATAAGCGGCGAACGCCGCGGCGAACGTCGTCATCGTATCGCCCTGCACCAGCAGAACGTCCGGACGAATCTGGCGCAGCAGCGGCGGCAGGCTCTGCAGCACCCGGGCCGTGACATCGGCCGGCGATTGGGCGGCGGTCATGAGATCGAGGTCGTGGTCGGCCTGAAGCCCGAACACTGCCAGCACCTGGTCCAGCATGGTTCGATGCTGAGCCGACACGCAGACAATGCTCTCGAACTGAGATGCCTTCTGGAGGGCGTGTACTACCGGCGCCATCTTGATCGCCTCCGGGCGGGTCCCGAAGACGCTGAGAACTCGGATCATCGTCCCGCTGCTACCGTCCGCAGCTGCTCGGCCATGGTCTGCAGGGTGACGAACCGGAAGCCGCGCTCGACCACGACAGCGAACACCCGGCGAAGCAGCCGGTCACGAACGCCCTCGTAGCACGGGTGGCCGTAGAGCACGACGGATTCGTGTTCGTCCAGGTGCTGCTCCAGCTGACCGATCACTTCCGCCTCGGGTGTTTCGCGAGCGCCGTGGTATTCCAGGAATGGGATGGTGCGGGGACCGGAGAGGGTAACCGGGATCGTCCAGTGGCCCACCGGTCGGCCGCCGACCGTGGCTCGCCGGGGAGCGCCGCCGATAGCGTCACCGTTGTAGAGGAAGCCGAGCCGATCGAGCAGAGCCATGACCCGATCGTCGGAGTAGAAGCCGGGCGACGAGAAGCCGGCCGGCTTGCCGAAATGCCGAGCGAAGTGTCCGTAGGAGGTCTCCACATCGGCTTCGAGAACGTGGTCGGGCAGTTGATGAAAACGGCGGCTCCAGACCACGTGGTCCATGCCGCCATGCAGGCCCAGCTCGTGACCCTCGGCCTGGAGGGCCTGAAGTAACGGCACGAAGGACAGACCTACCGGCCGGCCCAGCGCCGTCTCCAGAATGAACCGGGGCCAGCCGGTCTTCTTGATCAAGTGCACGGCATCGCGGTCGGCCAGCTTGGCCTTGGAGCGTGCGGTGCCCGGCCCGATCCATTCCAGCAGATTGGTGGACCGGCCCATGTTGATGAAGAAGGTGTTGGGCACCCCGAAATCGCGGCACGCCGCCCGGATGCGCGGCAATCCATCGGTGGCGCACACCCGGTGGTCGACGTCCCAGCGGAACGCGAACAGCCGCTCGCTCACCGCGCCATCCGGCTGGCAACTTCCCGATAAATCTCCTCGAACCGCTCCGCAGAGCGATCCCAGTCGAACAGCCGAAGCGCGCGCTCCCGTCCGGCCTGCCCCATCTGGCGCCGGCGCTGCGGATCGGCAAGCAGAGAGCCTATGGCCTGGGCCAGGGCTTTGGAGTCACCCCGAGGTACAACCAGTCCGGTGACGCCGTTCTCCACCACTTCAGGGAGTCCACCCGCATCGCTCGCAACCACCGCCACCTCACAACCCATCGCCTCAGCGGCAGGAATGCCGAATCCTTCCTCCAGCGAGGGAATGACCGAGACCGCCGCCGCGCGATAGTACGGGGGCAGGTCAGCGTTCGGTACCCAGCCGAGGAAGGTCACCGCATCATCGATCCCGAGGTCGGTTGCCAGTCGGGCGAGCTCGGGACGCTCGAAGCCGTCGCCGGCCACCACGACTTTCAAGTCGGGATACTGGGGCTTGAGCTCGGCGGCTGCCTCGAGCAGGAACCGAATGCCCTTGCGGGGAAACAACTGGCGACAGGCAAAGATCATGTGGGGACCAAAGCGCGGGTCCGCACTGTTGCCGTTATCGCTGGGGCTAAAGCGGCGCAGATCAGTGCCGTTGAACACCAGCCGGATCTGCTCCGGGGGAGCGCCGGCCCGGAGCGCATGCTGGCGGCAGTCTTCGGTGATAGCCGTCAGCGCGCCGGCATGGCGCAGGGTCCAGCGCAGTGCCGGCCGTACGTACCAGCGAGTTGGAAAGTCGTACCCCTGCTCCGGATTTACGTAGACGTCGCCGCCGTGCATGGTGATGACGCTGGGGACCTTGAGTTTGCGCGCGGCCATCACGGCAGCCGGGCCGGTGGGAATAGCCCAGTGGGCATGGATGACATCCGCACCATGCTCTGCGGCCTCGACCATGATGGCCCGATGCTGGGCCTCCATGTAATGCGCCATGACGACGACCCGGGCGAAGCGGCCCAGCCAGCTCACCCGGCTCTGCGCCACCCGTCCGTAGGTCAGGTCCGGAGGTAGCTCGAGCGGGAACCGGATGACTTTGACCCCGTCGAAGCTGTCGAAGCGGGGAAGCGACCGGTGTCCGGGAGTTACAACGGTGACGGAATGACCCCGGCGCACCAAGTGCCGGTTGATGTCGTGAACGTAAGTGGCCTGGGTATCGTGGGCGTGCTGCGGGTACCAGTAGGTGGGACAGATAATACGCAACGGAGCTCCCTGCCCCTCGTGCATTCGCGGGGGCTTTCCGGGTGCTGCAACCACCAGTCCCCCTGCCGTCATATTGCAGTCATTTCAGAAGATAGCTACCGGGCTTGAAGGCTAGACCAACAGCCCCCAAAGATCAACATTTGTGCCACTTTAGGGGTGTCCTGGTCCTTGATTTAGCCAGAATTCAAGCCGATTTGCCGGACCGCTGCAACAGATAGCTGCTGCCTTAGCGCGGCGGATTCGTGGTAGCTCTGCCGTCAGTCAAGGCGGGTCAGCCGCCGAGCAGTCCCCGTACTTTTTGCGCCAGATCCTCCTGCGTGAAGGGCTTGGCCAGGAATGGAGCCCCGGGCTCGAGCAGGCCTCCCTGGAAGACCTCCGAGGCAAAGCCCGACATGTAGAGTATGGGCTTACCCGGCCAGCGCTGCTCGACCTGTCTCCCCAGCTCTCGGCCGTTCATGCCTGGCATCTTGATGTCGGTGAGCACCAGGTGAATTCCCCCGGCGTGCTGCTCGATGGTCGCGATGGCCTCTCTGCCGTGGGTGGCCTCCAGCGCCTGGTACCCGCTCCAGGTGAGCATCCGGCAGGCGAGGCGACGAACTGCCTCCTCATCATCCACTACCAGGACGGTATAGCCTCCGGGGGGGCGCTCGACTCGCGTCGAACTACGGGCCGGGCCCTGGGGGACAGTCATTGGGCGAAGGTAGCCCCCGGCCGCTTGCAGTCGCAAGCTCCGAGGTGACGTCGGACACAACTCCACTGTATGCGGCCAGCGAGATTGAGTTCATGTCTTCCTGCAGAGAACTTCTAGATGGGCTGAAGCCGCCGGAGCACGTCGTCCAGTTCTATGGCGATGACGACCGACTGCTCATCCAGAACGTCGGGCGCTTCCTCTCCGAGGGACTCAAGCGGGGAGACGGTCTGCTGGTCATCGCCACGCCGGACCACCGGACCTCTCTCACCGGTTCTCTGCGATCCGAGAGCGGCTACTCCCGGGCGGTGCTCGAGGGACGGCTGATGTTTCTCGATGCTCGGGCGACTCTGGATCGCTTTCTGGTCGACCAGTACCCCGATCCGGAGCTGTTCGAGAGTGTCATCGGTGAGAGTCTCCGCCGGGTCCGGGCTCGGGCAGTGCACAGCGGAGTGCGCGCATACGGTGAGATGGTGGGGCTTCTGTGGACGACGGGAAGGCGGGAGGCGGCGGTCCAACTGGAACATCTCTGGAACAATCTGCTGTCGCGGAGCGAGGTCAGCCTGTTCTGCTCCTACCCGGTCGACGTGCTCAGCCATGAGTTCGAGAGCGGCGAGGTGGACGGGCTGCTCTGCACTCACACCCACCTCCTGCCAGCCGATCCGGAGCTCCAGCATGCGCTGGATCGGGCCATGGACGAGGTGCTGGGTCTTCGGCTCCAAGGTTTGCAGCCGCAATTCCGAGGGCAGTGGGGTGCTGTTCCCCCAACTGAAGCACTCGTGCTCTGGATCCGCAGCAACATGCGCGGCTCAGCCGACCAGATTCTGGCGCGAGCTCGAGAGTACTATCAGCCGGTGATCGCCGCCCGCTCCTGACCAGGCCCCTCAGACCTTGCCCAAGGGTTCGAGCCTGGCGAGTTTACCCCCTGCTGGAGTGGTGGCCGAGTGGCTGAAGGCACCGGTTTGCTAAACCGGCATAGGGGATAAACCCCTATCGAGGGTTCGAATCCCTCCCGCTCCGTACCGACAGTGAGAGGTGAGAGGTAAGAGGTAAGACGGCCGCTCCCGACCGCTCCTCCCTCTCACGTCTCACTTCTTACTTCTTACCATGACAAAACCACGCGTCCGCTTTGCGCCCTCTCCCACCGGCTATCTCCACGTTGGCGGCGCGCGCACCGCGCTCTTCAACTGGCTCTATGCCCGCCACACCGGCGGCACTCACGTGCTGCGCATCGAGGACACCGACCGGGAGCGCAGCACCGAGGAGCATACCCGCGTCATCCTCGATGGGCTGCGCTGGCTGGGGATCGAGTGGGATGAAGGACCCTACTTCCAGGGAGCCAACGCCACCCAGCACCAGTCCGATGCCGAGCGCCTGCTTCGCGAGGGAAAGGCCTACCGCTGCTTCTGCACCAGAGAGGAGCTCGATGCCCAACGGGCCAGGGCCGAGGCTGCCGGCGTCGGATACCGCTACGATCGGCGCTGCCTGAACCTGCCCCCCGCCGAAGTCGAGCAGCGGCTGCGGGGTGGTGAGCCTTCCACCATCCGGTTCATCATGGGCGACCAGGAGATCGCCTGGGATGACGCGGTGCACGGACGGATCAGCTTTCAGGGACGGGATCTGGACGACTTCGTGATCCTGCGCAGCGACAACAGTGCCATCTACAACCTGGCCGTCGTCTCGGACGACATCGCCATGAGAATCACCCATGTCATTCGGGGTGATGATCACATTTCCAACACTCCCAAACAGATCGCGCTCTATCGCGCCCTCGGCCACGAGCCTCCGGTGTTTGGGCACGTTCCCATGATCTTGGGCCCTGACGGGAAGAAGCTGTCGAAGCGCCACGGGGCCACCGCCGTGGGTGACTATCAGAACGAGGGAATCCTGCCCGCCGCCATGCGGAACTTCCTGGCCTTGCTCGGCTGGTCGCCCGGCGAGGACCGCGAGATCCTGCCGGAGGATGAGATGATCCGGCTCTTCAGTCTCGAAGGGATCCAGAAGAAACCGGCGGTGTTCGACACCACCAAGCTCGAGTGGATGAATGGGCAGTACCTCTCCTTGCTTCCGGTCGAAGCGCTGCTTGAGCCGGTCCTGCGAGAGCTCGGCCGCATGAATGTTGTTGTAGGTCGGGATATCAGGCCGCTGGTTAAGTCGGTTGTAGCTCGATCAAGAACCATCCTTCATGTTGCTGAGCAAGTTGCAGTGAGACTAGACCCCAACCGGGCGAAGCTTGATTCAAAGGGAGAAGCTCTCCGGCTCAAGATGGGACCGGTTTTTGACGAGAATTTGTCACGGGCACAAAGAGCGCTGGAATACATTCCGCCGGCAGAGTGGACCCCGGATCATATTTTGACCACGCTAAAGGCTGTAGCCGAGGAAAATCATCTGAAGCTAGGCGACGTAATGCAGCCGGTGCGCGTCGCACTCACTGGATCGACCGTTTCGGAGCCGGTTAATGAGCTACTGTATGTTGTCGGTCGTGAGAGTAGCATGAAAACGCTTAAGACTGCGCCCCATCGCTTGCAGCCAAGTTCCAATTCGAAGTGAGAGTACGTGCACGGGCATTTCTGGCTCTAGGGCTTGCTGCTTGCGCGTGCGCCAAGCCCTCGCCACGTCAACCTGAGCCCGTCCCTACTGCAGAACGTCGCGACACCCTGGTTCTCCCTCCTTCCCCTCTCATCGAGCCTTCCCCCCTCCCTGCGGAACGGGTGTACGCCTCGGTGCGGCTCGCCTTTGTGGGCGACATCAATCTGGGAACCGCCACTCTGCCCGATGGCGTGCCGCCGGACAGCGGCCGGGGGCTGCTGGACCGGGCGCGCCCCAGCCTCAAGGGTGATCTGGTCGTAGGAAACTTCGAGGGTGTGCTGGCCGACAGCGGCACTCCAACCAAGTGTCTGGAACGAGTACCTCAGCCGAAGGGGCGGCGGGCTCGAAAGCAGCAGCCGGTGGATTCGTTCACCGTCCGGCCCAACTGTTACGCCTTCCGCACTCCGACCATGCTGGCGCCACGATTGGTCGAGGCCGGGTTCACCCACATGAACCTGGCCAACAACCACGCCAACGACCTGGGCCTGGCCGGCCGGGCATCGACGGAGCGGATCCTCGACAGCCTGGGCATCCGGCTCTACGGGCCACTGGGCCGGATTGCGGTGGACAGCGTCCGGAGAGGGGACAGCGTGACCACGGTGGGGCTGATCGGCTTCACCACCTATCCCTACGCCTACGACCTGCTGGATATCGAACGGAGTGCCGCGGTCGTGGATTCGATGCGGCCACTGGTGGATCTGCTGATCGTCACCTTCCACGGCGGGTCCGAAGGCGCCAAGGCGGTCCATACCGGCGAGGTCGCCGAGTCGCTGGGCTCGGAACCCCGCGGCGATCTGCGGCGCTGGGCCCGAGCAGTGATCGACTCCGGGGCCGACGCGGTGATCGGCCACGGTCCCCACGTGCTCCGGGGGATCGAGTTCTATCGCGGACGACTGATCGCCTATTCACTGGGCAATTTCCTGACCTACCGCGGATTCAATCTGGCGGGGCCACTCGGCATCACCGGGGTTCTTCAGCTCGAGTTCGCTGACAATCGAACGCTGAAGCGGGCCCGGGTCATCCCCATGTTCCAGGCTCCGCAACGGGGCCCGTTGGCGGATCCGGACCGGAGAGCGCTCGACCTAATTCGGCAGCTCTCCAGCGAAGACTTCGGACCCACGGGCGCCGTGGTCACCGAGTCGGGTGAGGTCCGACCTCCAGTACCGCCGCCCGGCACCACCCCTTAGGCGTGAGCCTTGCCTTAGGCGTGAGCCTTGCCTGAGCCGATGGCACTGCCTACTGATTCCCCATGACATCTGAGGAAGCCGACTCCCCCGACGACGACGCGGCTCCGACCCCGGCCGCAATCGCCGCCACCGCCGAGCCGGTGCAGCTCGAGGTCAGTCTCATTCAGGACGACCGGGTTCCGGCCGACATGGTGTGCATGGGCACCTATCGCAACGGCCGTCTGGTCGCGCGTTCGGTCATGTCGCCCGAAGCCTGGGCGCAGATCGAGGAGCACGGATTCTTCGACGATCCCCTGCAAGTGGTGCTGGTCGCCCGGCTGGCCCCTCCCGGCCTTCAGTGTCAGCTGTTTGCCATGGTCCCCCTGCCCGACGACATCGAAGAGGAGGGCGACGAGCCGGAAGAGCCCTGGTCGGCCAGCGTGCCCAGCTCCTCCTACGAGGCGTCAGTCGGATCCGGCGAGGAGAGCGAGGAGGATCTCCGGGTGGCTCCCGTACCACTGGGAAACATCGTGCGGTACCAAAGTGACCGGGTGCACCCCGACAGTCTCCCGTTGGAGACGGCCGATGTGCTGAAGAGGATCATCGAGGGGGACGCTTCGGAAGTGGTCGACCGGGCGTTGGCGGATTTGTTGGGGGTGGAGGGTGAAAGTGAAGAGGGGGAAAGTGAAAAGTGAAAATAGCTCCTTCACTGTTCACTTTTCACTCTTCACTTCGTTTCAAGGTGTCGCCGGCTTCTCCGGCGGCGGCGCCGTCCGCTGATTCCGCTCGAATTCGCGCTCCCGCTCTTTGCGCTCCCGCATCTCCCTGATCATCACCTTGAATTCCTCCATGTTCTGCGCCCGCTGGGCCGCATACATCAAGTCATTCCGTAGATCCATCAGGTGATTATAGGCCTTGTTCTGGTCGATGTTCCCGACCGGAATGGGGATCAGCGCCAGGACCGCGGCCGGGATCTTCAGTCCCGCGATATAGATGTTCTTGGAGTCGAGGCCGAATTTCTTCCCCGCGATTTGAGTGGTCCAGTCAGGCATACCCTGGTTCTTGGAAGCCGGATCATTGGCGATGGAATCCAGGTATGCCTGCACGATCACCGTGACAGCGCTGTCGAGAAGCTCGGCGCGGCTTCGGGTCAGACGCTGGGCCAGCTCCCGCGGAGGTACCGGCAGCGGACGAACCCACAACCGGCCCTGCGCCAGACCCGGTCCGATCCGGCCGAGTGAGGGAACGACGCGGGGACGGGGAGCTTGCCCGGTGTCTACCGCGGCCCGCTCAGGGCGACGTTCTGGGAGGGCTGGCACCGTCTTCGGCGCCGGCAGTTCCGGCCGAGCCGCTCGACGGCCCGGCAGCCCGCGCCGGTTCTCCGAAAGCCCACGCACGCTCCGTTCTCCGAAAGCCTCCGGAGACTGGTAGCGCTGAGGCGCTTCGTCGGATCCGTCGGAGGGCGGGGTGAGAACGATGAGCTGACGGGGCGGCCGAGGGACGGTCGGAAGCCGGCCGCTGATCCAGCCGAACAGCAGCAGGCTGTGTATCGCCAGGCTGACCACGACCGCAGTCCAGCGCGGCCCCGGCCGCCGAGGCATGCGGAGATCAAGCGGTGGTCGCAACTGGACCTCGGCGGATCCGTTCGAGCGCCTGACCCAGCCGCTCCGCGGCAGCGCGCAGGCGTTCGGGTCCCACCGTGAGAGCAATCCGGAAGAAGCCTTCCCCGGCGGGCCCAAATGCACTTCCGGGCAACACGACGACCCCCATCTCTTCCAGCGCGTGCTTGGCGAATGCGGCGGACTGGGCGTGCTGAGGCAAGGGCACCCAGAGATACATGGCCGCCTGAGGAGCCTCCACGCTGAAGCCGGCATCCTGCAGCGCCGTGACGGCGGCATCACGTCGGCGCTGGAGCTCGGCTCGGATCGGCGCCACGATCTCCTCGCCCTGGTCGAGGGCCGCTGCCCCGGCCTTCTGAACCGCGAGGAAGGGCCCGGTGTCGACATAGGACTTCACCCGGGTGAGGGCCCCGATCAGCTCGGCGCGGCCGGCCGCGAAGCCCAAACGCCACCCGGTCATGGAGTAGCTCTTCGAGAGTGAGAAGAACTCCAGCGCGATGTCCCGGGCTCCCGGCACATCGAAGATGCTGGGCGCCTGGTAGCCATCGAAGGTAAGGTCGCAATACGCATTGTCGTACGCGAGCAGAATCCCATGCTGCCGGCACAGGGCGACGATGCGCTCAAGGTAGGGTCGAGGCGCGATAGCCGCTGTCGGATTATTGGGATAATTCAGGAACACCAGCCGAGACCGCCGCAGGATGTCGGCGGGAACCTGATCCAGCTGGAGGAGAAACTGGTTTTCCGGCCGGAGCGGCGCGATGTACGGCTCCGCTCCTGAGAGAAGGGCACCACCGAGGTAAGCCTGATATCCCGGCTCCGGCACGATCACCACGTCGCCCGGATTGACCACGGCGAGCGGCAGATGGGAGAGACCTTCCTTCGACCCGATGAGCGGCAGGATCTCGGTGAACGGATCGAAGCGATGCCCGAACCGTCGCTCGATCCATCTCGCGGCCGCCTGGCGGAACTCGGGAAGGCCCTGCTGAAAGCCGTACTTGCTGAGCGCGGGATTGCGGAGTCCCGCCGTCATCGACTCTACCGCCACGGCGGGAGGAGGCGTGTCGTTGTCGCCCGCACCCAGATCGATGACATCGACGCCCGCCTCGATCAGCCGGCGCTTGATGCTGGGGATCTCTGCCAGGGGATAGCCCGGCAGCGCCTGAAGCCGCTGGCTGAACTTGATCATGCGCCGTCCCGTCGAACCGGGTTGGACAGCACACCCACGCCGGAGATCTCCACTTCCACCGTATCTCCGTCCTGCAGGGGGCCGGTTCCGGCCGGGGTGCCGGTGGCGATGAGGTCCCCCGGTTCCAGGGTCATGATCCCACTGAGAAACGACACCAGATCCGGAATGGAGAAGTGCATATCCGTCGCCTTGGCTCGTTGCCGCTCGACTCCGTTCACTCGCCCGGTCAGCTCCAGGTTCCGCCAGTCCAGGCCGGTGGCGATTCGGGGCCCAACGGGACAAAAGGTGTCGAATCCCTTGGCCCGGCCCCACTGCCCGTCCACTTTCTGCAGGTCGCGGCAGGTCACGTCATTGACACAGACATAGCCGGCGATGGCTCGCTCCGCCGCGGTGGGATCCGCGCTCCGAATCCGCCGGGCAATCACCACCCCGATCTCCGCCTCGAACTCCACCCTCTGGGAGACGGCTGGGAGCACAATCGGCTCACCGGGTCCGATCAAGGCGGTGGGCGGTTTGAAGAACAGAATCGGGATCTCGGGAACCTCGTTACCGAGCTCGCGCGCGTGCGCGACGTAGTTGCGGCCGATTCCAATGATCTTCGACGGGCGCAGCGGCATCATACCGCTGCGCCGGTTCCCTGCCGCGCGAAGAAGTCCTCGCACTTGATCAGAATCTGCGACCAGCTGCCGACAATGCGATCAGCCCGGGGCAGGCCGCTCAGCAGGAGCTGCCCATAGCGCTTGGTTACCGCCCTGCTGTCCAGCAGTACCACGATGCCGGTATCCTGCCGGCTCCGAATCAGCCGTCCGAATCCCTGCTTCAGCTTGAGAGCCGCGTGCGGCAACAGGTAGTGCAGGAAACCATCCCTGCCCTCCTCTGCCAGGCGTTCGAGCCGAGCGGCGGTGATCGGCTCGGTCGGTACCTTGAAAGGTAGCTTGTTCAGAATCAGGGCACGGAGCGCGCGGCCAGGTACATCAACCCCCTCCCAGAACGAATCGGTGCCCAGCAGAATGGCGTTTTCCGCGTCGCGAAAGCGCTGCAGCAACACGTCGCGAGGCGATTCGCCCTGAACCAGCAGCGGCCAGCGAGGGTCTAAACCGGCCCGAAGCTCCTGCGCCGCCCGCCGGAGCGCCGAGTGGCTGGTGAACAGCACAAACATGCCGCCATCCGAGGCATACGCCAGATCACTTACCACCTGCACCACGGCCGCGCCGTGTCCCGGCTCGTCGGTGCGTGGCTCAGGAAGATCGTTGGGCACTCCAAACACGCATTGAGACGGGTAGTCAAAGGGCGAGGGGAAGATCTCCCGGACCCGCACCGGGGAGTCCTCTCCCATCAGTCCCAGTCTGGATTCGAGAAAGTCGAACTCGCCCGCGGCCGCGAGGGTGGCGCTGGTGAGCACAACGGTCTCCAGCCGGTCGAACAACAGCTCCCGCAGGATCGGAGCAAGATCCAGCGGAACCACGGACAGGGTGACGTTCTGCCCCCGGATGCTGTACTCCATCCAGCGCACCGTCGGGGGACCGCCCCCAGCAGGCCGGAGCGAGCGGTTGAGGCCATCGGAGATAGCATCCAGCCGGCGCATGACTCCCCGGAGCTCCTGGAGCAGCTGGCCCCGGCGCTCGCTCTCCTCCGCCTGAGACAAGCGATCGGCGATGGTCTCCACCGTCTCCCGCAGCGTACGGAAGGATCCCAGGGTGGCGTCGAGGTCGAAGGCAAGACCTTGACTCCACATTGGATCCGCAGCAAAGCCGTCGTCCAGCCGCAGCTGGCCACCGGGAATCTGCTCCAGTCGCTGGAGCAGGTGCAGGAACAGGGCATCGCTCGATCGGCGCGCGTCCACGATGGCGGGTAGCAGCCGCTGTTGCAGCAGGTCCAGGCTGGCGCGGCTCAGCAGGTCGGGATGACTCTGCAGCTCGTGCGACAGGGTCGGAGCCAGGCCGCGACCATTCCGCTCGAAACGGGCCAGCAGGCGTCGCACCGCGCGGCTGCTGACCTGAATGCCGAGGTGATGCGCGGCCACGTCCTCCAGATGATGCGCCTCGTCCAGTATCAGCCGGCGGTACGGCGGGAGCACCGCGGCCTCCTGCCAGTTATCTGCGGCCTGCCGCACCGACAGATCGGCGGCAAGCAGATGGTGGTTCACCACCACGACGTCCGCCTCCGCCGCTCGCCGCCGGGCCCGGAACAGAAAGCAACGATCGAAATGAGGACACTTGAGCCGGGTGCACAGATCCGGCTCGGCACTCACCTCGTCCCACACCTCCGCGGTGGGGGTCACCGGCAGGTCACTCAGGGTTCCATCCACCGTGTGACCCGCCCATTCGGCGATTCCCAACAGTTCGTCCAGCTTGTCCTGCTCCAGCAAAGTGCGCTGAGCCGAGACGGCCTGGTGCATCCGGGAGAGACAGAGATAGTTGCGCCAGCCCTTGAGCAGCGCGAAGGTGGGTGAGTAGTCCTCGTCCGACAACGCGCGCCGCAGCAGAGGCAGGTCCTTCCCCACCAACTGCTCCTGAAGATTGATGGTGTTGGTGCTCACCACCGTGCGTTCGCCGTTGGCGCGGGCCCAGGCGAGAGCCGGCACCAGGTAGGCGAAGGATTTCCCGACACCCGTTCCCGCCTCCAGCAGCTGGACTCCCCCGTCGTTGTAGCCGTCGGTAATGTGCGCCGCCATGTCCCGCTGGCACTGCCGGTCCTCGTATCGGGAGAGCTGGCCGGCGATGGGCCCCCGCTCCCCGAACGTGGCAATGACATCGAAGGGATCGAGTTGCACCACCGGGTGTTCCCGAGGAACCTCGACCACTACGTACAGCTCGGTCGCATCGTTATTGAGGATCCCGAACCCGACCCCGGCATCGTGCAGTTGGGCCGCGACGTTCAGGTCCGCTACCGATGGCTCCAACGATCCGCTCGGGTGATTGTGCAGCAACATCTCACCGCGAGTCGCTCCGCCGGGCAGCGCTAGCACCATCTCTATGGTCCCCCGGGCCGCCACCCTGGCTCCCGTGATCACCCCATCGCGGTCCACGGCCCCAAAGAAAGAGACCTCACGGCCTCCGGCCGCAGAGATCTCACTCGCGAGATACGCGCGCACCCCTGGAGCCAGCCGCTCGCTCACGTCTTGAGTTCCTTCTTCTTGGCGGCCGGAAACAGGACATTGTTGAGGATCAACCGGTACCCCGGCGAGTGGGGATGCAGGGAGAGATCGGTCGGTACATCCCCGATCTGATGCTGGGGATCTTCCGGATCGTGACCCCCGAAGAAGGTCCAGGTGCCCTGGCCATGCTCGCCGTGAATGTATTTCACCCAGGGAGCCCCGGCTTCCTCCGCCAGAACCGTCACGCTCGGCTTAAGCGTCTTTCGGGTAAAGGAGGTCGTGAGCCCGTAGAAGTCGGGGATCACCTGGCGGTGGTTCTGCACCAGCATGGTGGCGACCGGATCGATCTTGGCGCTGAAGTTGAACAGGCTGAAGGACCCTAGCGGCTGCCGCCGGTCGGGGGAGTTGACCTGGTGCCCATCAATGTCGGAATACACTGCAATGGTGGGGCTCAGCTCCAGCTGCGCATTGTGGAAGGCGAGTGCGCGGTTCCAGTTCATGCGGGCGCTCGCCCTGGGGTCCATCGGACTGCCGTCGGCATACGAGGCCGCGATGTCTACCCCGTCGGCCGCGAGCGCAAGATCGAGCGTCTCGGTCGCCGTACACATGGCGAACAGGAACCCCCCGCCCTCCACAAACCGGGCGATTGCGCCGGCGATGGCCTGTTTTTCCGCGGGCACGGAGGAAAATCCCTGCTCCCGAGCCATGGCTCGGTTACGCTCAACCATCTCGACCAGCCAGGGCGCACCGGCGTAGTTCAGGAAGAACTTGGAGTATTGGCCGGTAAAGTCCTCGTGATGCAGATGGAGCCAGTCGTACAGTTTGAGCTTCTGAGCCAGAACCTCCCCATCCCAGACCTTCTCGAAGTCGATGCCGGCATAGTTGAGCGCCATGGTCACTGCGTCGTCCCACGGCGGCGCATTGGGCGGCGCGTACACCGCCACCTTCGGCGCTTTCTCCAGCGGCACCGCATCCATGTTGCCGCCCCGGAGTTGTCCTCGGGTCTCCGCCAGCCGTCCCTCGTCTATCGGCTCGACGCTGACGCCGGCAAGCGCGGCATCTCGCACGGTAGCCGCATCGCCTGGCAGCAGAAATGAGCCGCTCCGAAAGTTGAGGAACCACTCCGCCCGGGCTCCGCGCTTGAGCGCGCGGTAGGTCAAGCCATACGCCTTCAGGTGATCACTCTGGGCCTCGTCCATGGGAACCAGCAGCCAGGGAGCCGCGTCCCGAGCCCGCCAGCGTCCCCACGACAACGCAGGGTGCAGCGCGACCAGCCCCGCACCTGCGCGGGTGACGAACTCTCTCCGTTTCATGTCTTGGGAATGGCTCCCCGAGCCTCGTCCAGCTTGCGTCGCGCCTGGGGAACCAAGGCGCTCTGGGGGTAGGTAAGGATCAGGTGTTCCAGCACCGTGATGGCTTCGCCCGGCCGGCCGGTAGAGACCAGCAGCTCGGCGAGGGCCAGCTCGGCCGCCGGTGCGGTGGCCGGCGCGGCCCCAACGGTGGCAGCGCGGAACAACCGCTCAGCCTCGCCGGGCTTCTCGGTGGCCGCATACAACTGCCCAACCAGCAGGCTGAGCTCCGCTCGGCCGCGCTGAACTGGAAACTCCTGGGCCAGCTGTTCCAGCGCGACTGCGGCGGCCGCGGTATCTCCCTGCTCCAGCAGAAGCAGGGCGTGTCCCAGCGCCGGTGAGCTATCCACTTCGATGGGTTGGAGCAGGGCCAGCAACGCGGTGCGGTGGGTATCCTCCTGGCGATCACCAGTGTATGGGCCCGCGGCCTTGAACCGCTCCACTGAGCCCCGGATATCGCCCCGGTAGAGACGGATGCGACCGCTCAGGGCCAGACCCTCTACACTGCTGTCAGCGGCTATGGTGGATTCCGCCCGAGCCAGATTGCCGGCCTTGACCCAGGCCGCCGCCAGGCGCCGTCTCAAATCCTCGTACTCGTCTGAGGAGATGGTGGGGCGGAGCTGGGAGAGACTCTTGTCCGCATCCTCCAGGTTGCCCTCGTTGATGAGGACGCCGACCAGCGTCGCGGCCGCGCCGGAGGAGACCGACGATGGTGCCGTACGGTCGGTGGTCAGCTGACCCAGCATTCGCCTGGCGGCGGCCTTGTCACCTGCATCGGAGTAGGCCTGTGCGGCCTCCAGCCGCAGCCGGGACGCCTGCGCATTGGGATAGCGTTCGGCCAAAGCTTCGAGAATACGTCCCAGAGCCAGTTTGCC
>Ga0075421_100004991_pt1 | contig 15999 bp, 15 predicted proteins | sample SoiMetdeltSBSDD5_FD_75292 | JGI IMG/M metagenome (GOLD analysis project Ga0075421, IMG submission 75292) | Bulk soil microbial communities from a Populus tree surrounding site in Tennessee, USA - Soil MetaG P. deltoides SBSDD5 | ecosystem: Environmental > Terrestrial > Soil > Tree plantation...
TTCGGCTTCGGCTCGCTGGTGGGCAGCATGCTGACCGGCATGTCGCTCGCGTGCTGCCTGTACGGCTACACGGTCGATCAGCAGACGCAGTTCTTCCGGGACGTGGCGCAGAACCGCGGGCTGCGCATCGAGTTCTTCGCCGACCGCGACGCCGCACTGCGCTGGTTGGGGGTCGGGGGCCACCGACAGGTTTAACGGCGCCGTGCAAGGCTCGGCGGCATGCGCCGGGCAGGAATCTCGAACAACTGGCTGATCGCCGGGTTCACCTTCGTGGTGACGGCGTTCGCCGTGCTGCTGATCGCCAACCTCAGCCTGGGCGACAAGCACATCGAGCAGCGCGTGGAGACGCTGTACAGCACCGCCGAGGCGCAATTCCGCCGCAACGTGAACGTGGTGTTCGGGCCGGCGTTGCTCCCGGGCAACCGCGCGCAGGCGCTGGTGAACGGCGACGCGTTCTTCCCCGACATGCTGAAGGCGATCGGCGCGGCGCAGAAGACCATCACCTTCGAGAGCTACATCTACTGGTCGGGCGAGACTGGCGCGGCGTTCACGCAGGCGCTGATCGAACGCGCGCGCAACGGCGTCAAGGTGCACGTGCTGTTCGACGCGCTCGGCAGCGGCAAGATCGACAAGCGCTTCGTCGCGGAGATGAAGGCCGCCGGCATCGAGGTGGAGAAGTACAACCCCTGGCGCTGGGACACGCTGGCGCGCATGAACAACCGCACCCACCGCAAGATCATGGTGATCGACGGCCGCGTGGGCTACACCGGCGGCGCCGGCATCGGCGACGAGTGGCGCGGCAACGCGCAGGATCCGCAGCACTGGCGCGACACCCAGTATCGCGTCGAAGGCCCGGTCGTCGGCCAGATGCAGGCCGCGTTCATCGAGAACTGGATCGAGGTCACCGGCCGCGTGCTGCACGGCGAGGAATACTTTCCCGAGCTCGCGCGCGCCGGCAGCCAGGCCGCGCAGTTCATCGTGACCTCCCCCGGCGGCGGCTCGGAGAGCATGCAGCTCATGTATCTCATGTCGATCGCCGCGGCGGCGAAGTCCATCCAGATCTCGGCCGCGTACTTCGTGCCCGACGAGGTGGAGGCGCGCGCGCTCGCCGCGGCCGCCAAGCGCGGCGTGCGCGTGCAGCTCATCGTGCCGGGCCCGCAGACCGATTCGCCCCTGGTGCGCCGCGCCTCGCGCTCGACCTGGGGCCAGCTTCTGCGCGCGGGGGTCGAGTTCTACGAGTTCCAGCCGACTTTCTTTCACTGCAAGGTGATGGTGGTCGACGAGCTCTGGGTCTCGGTCGGCTCGACCAACTTCGATGCGCGCTCCTTCAGCGTGAACGACGAGGCCAATCTGAACGTCTATGACCGCGAATTCGCCGCCGCGCAGGTGCGCATTTTCGACGCCGACCTGAAGCGCTCGCGGCGCGTATCGCAGGAGGAGTGGGAAAACCGGCCCTGGACCGAGAAGCTCTGGGAGCACACCGTCGGGCTGTTCAGTTCGCAGCTTTAGCCAAAAAAGGGTATTCTTCAACTATCGTTTCATGAAACTGGGGTAGGTACATGAAACAAATACTCTTTTCTTTGATCAGCCTGATCGCCGCGACGGCGTGGGCCCAAGCGCCCGCCAAGGAAGCGGCGAAACCGGAACCCGCCAAGGAAGCGGCGAAGCCGGAAGCCGCCAAGGCGGAGAGCGCGAAGCAGGCGGCCGCTACCCCGCGCAAGCCGCGCCGGTGGCACGAGGACGCACGTCACTGCCTCGAGCTCCCCTCCAACACCGAGGTCATCAAGTGCGCAGAAGAGTATCTCTAGCGTCCCGCGGCGAGGGCATGCCCTTGGGCACGCTGTCGCTCGGTCCTGCGAGGTCGACCCCGACGTAGAAGTCGCTGCGCCCGCGGCGCACGAGCAGCCCGAACCGGCCGCCGCCTTCCTGGGCGAGCAGCCGGTTGAATTCCTGCAGGCTCTTCACCTTGCGGTGGTTCACGCCGTACACGATGTCCCCCACCCGCAATCCCGCGCGCTGCGCCAGCGCGCCCGTTTTCACGACCGCCAGGCCGTAAGGCAGCCCGATCGATTTCAACGTCTGCGGCGGCAGCTCGCGCAGGCTCAGGCCGGTGTCCGCGCTGTCGATGGTGACGAGCCGCAATCCGCCGTCCGGCGCAGGACCGCAGGCGGCGAGAAAAATTACGACCAACAGCGCTAGGCGTCGCATGGTGTGTAGTGCGCTCTAACCTCCTGCAAGCCACGCGCCCGGGGGCGGAGCGACACTTGCTCCTTATGGACAATGCGACCGTCTGCAAGAGGTGCGGTGACTGCGTAAGAGGTGCCGTGTCGTATAACTTCTACAGAAGGAGAAGGACGTGAAACGAATGCCCTTGCTTTTCCTCTGCGCGCTCGCCGCCTGCGCGACCACCGAACCGCCCGAGAAGGAGATGGCGCAGGCGCGTGCCGCGCTAGCCCAGGCGCGGCCGGTGGTGCAGCAGGAAGGGCTGAACGAGTACGCACAGGCGCATGCCAAGCTCGAGCGCGCCGAGCGGGCAATGCAGCAGCGCCACTACGAGCACGCGCGTCTGCTCGCAGAGGAGGCCGAGGCCGACGCGCGGCTCGCGTGGGCAACTTCGGAAAACGCGCGCGTCAAGCGCGCGCTCGATGCGGAAAGGGCAAGCCGATGACATTCCATCCCAGACTGACCCTCATTGCCGCGCTGCTCGCGTCCGGCTGCGCGACTCTCTCACCGGAATCCCAGCAGCAGCTCACCAGCGCGCGTACCGCCTACTCGCAGGCCGCCGCCGATGCGCAAGTGCAGCGCTATGCGCCGGCCGAGCTCAATACCGCGGCGCAAGCGCTGCAAGATGCCGAACGCCTGGCGAAAGACGGCGCGGATTCCACCCTCGTCGAGCACAACGCTTACCTCGCCGAGCGTCGCGCGCGCACTGCCTTGAGCACCGCGCAGATGCGGCAGGGCGAGGCCGCGGTGCTCGAGGCGCGCGCCGAGCGTACGCGCGCGCAGCTCGCAGCGCGCGAGATCGAAGCCGCGGCGGCGCGCGAGGAAGCGCAGCGCGCGGAAATCGCGCGGCAGCAGGCGGAGGCGCGCACCCGCGCGCTCGAGCAGGAGAAGGTAAAGGTCGTGCAGGACCAGTCGGCGGCTGCCGGGCTGACGGCGGAAGTGAAGAGGCTGGAGGCCTACTACCCCGGCGTTCAGACAAGACAGACTCCGCGCGGCTTGGTCCTCACGCTCAATAACGATCTGCTTTTCGACAGCGGCGCCGCGCTCAAGGGCGGGGCGGACCGCGCGCTCGACGATCTCGCCGGGTTCCTGCGTAGTCATCCGAACCGCAAGGTGGCAGTCGAGGGGTTCTCCGACGGTGCAGGCCCGAAGGACGCGGCCGAGCGCCTGTCCAAGCGCCGCGCCGAGGCTGTCAAGTTCGCCCTCGTGCAGCGCGGCATCGAGCCCCACCGCATCGACGCGCGTGGCTACGGCCCGTCGTTCCCGGTGGGGACCAACGATACGGAGGACGGGCGCCAGCGGAACCGGCGCGTCGAGATCATCATCAACCCGTCCTAGCCGACCTTCCCGTCACCCACCTCGACGGGCACGTACACCGTCGCTTCTCCTCGGCGAACGAGAAGGGCGACGGTGTCGCCGGACTTCTGCTCGCCGAGCAGGCGGTTGAAGTCCTCCAGGCTCTTGATCGCCTCGCGCCCGACGCCGACGATGACGTCGCCGGGCCGCAGCGGCGTGCGCCCGGACTCCGCGGCTTCGACCAGCAGGCCGTACTCGATGCCCAGCGCGCGGCGCTGCGCGGGCGGCAGCTCGCTGACTACCAGGCCGAGGCGGTTCGGCTTGGCGGCCTTGTCGGAAGCGGGCTTGGGCGTGCGCGACTCGGCGACGAGCTCCGCGGCGGTGAACTTCACCTCCTCGGCCTTTCCGGCGCGCCAGATGCGCAGCGTCGCACTTTGTCCCGGCTTGGTCGCGGCGACGAGGCGCGGCAGCTTGTTCGGGTCGTCGATCTCCTGGCCGTTGAACGCGAGCACCACGTCGCCGGCCTTGAGGCCCGCCTTGTCGGCCGGGCTGCCGGGCTCGACCGTGGCGATGAGCGCGCCGTTCGGCTCCTTCAGCTGGAAGGACTGCGCGAGCTCCTTGGTCATGGGCTGGATGCGCACGCCCAGTCGACCGCGCGTCACCTTGCCCTCGCTTTGCAGCTGCTTGCTCACTTCCAGCGCGACCTCGATCGGGATCGCGAACGACACGCCCATGTAGCCGCCGGTCTGGCTGTAGATCATGGAATTGACGCCGATCACCTCGCCCGCGAGGTTGATGAGCGGCCCGCCGGAATTGCCCGGGTTGACCGCGACGTCGGTTTGGATGAACGGCACGTAGGTCTCCGCCGGCAGCGAGCGCCCGGTGGCGCTGATGATTCCCGCGGTGATGGTGTTCTCGAAGCCGAACGGCGAGCCGATCGCCGCCACCCATTCGCCCGGCTGCAGCGAGCTCGATTTGCCGAGCTTCACCGTCGGCAGGTCCTGGGCGTCGATCTTGAGGAGGGCGATGTCGGTGCGCTCGTCGGCGCCGATCACCTTGGCCTTGAACTCGCGCTTGGCGTCGGCGAGCCGCACCGTGACTTCGCCGTCGCCCGCGACCACGTGCGCGTTGGTGAGCACGAAGCCGTCCTTGCTGATGATGAAGCCCGATCCCAGGCCCTGGCCCGGTCCCGGGCCGCCGCGCTCGGGCGAGTCGGGCATGAACCGCCGGAAGAATTCCGCGAGCGGATCCTCGGGCGCCTGGCCCTGGCCCGGCTGGTTCCGCGCGTTTTTTGCCGGCTCGCGCTTGGTGATGACGTTCACCACCGCCGGGCCTTGCTGCTTCATGAGCGCCGTGAAATCCGGCAGGTTCGCGGTGCGCCCGCCGGCCGCCGACTTCGGGGCCTGTTGTGCCGGAACTGCGGTGACGAACGCGGTTAACAAGACTGCGACGGCGAGGGATCTCATGGTAAACCCCGTCCTGCAAGCTTCGCGCCCGGTCGGGCCGGCAGGGTGCCCGCGCTAGTCTGATTGGCGGCTTGCGCGAAGATCAATCATTTCGACGCCGGCGGCGTGAACCAGTCCGCTTTGGCCACCACCTTGGGCTTCTCCGGATCGCCTTCATAGGCGGGCGTCATGATCTGCACGCGGTACTCGTTGAAGACGTCAAGAATGTTCCGGTGCAGGGCGGAGTAGAGCGCATTCATCTGCTGCGGGTGGTCGGTGTAGACGTTGATCTCGTAGGTAATGCAGAAATCTCCGAGCGACTTTTGGAGCACGAAGGGCGGCGGATCCCGCAGCAGCCCTTGCGTGCGGCCTGCGGCCTCGATCAGCATCGCCTCGACCTGCCGCCACGGCGTTTCATAGCCGATACCGACCGTCGTGTGCAGGATCAGGCCCTGCTCGCGCGCCAGCGAACTGTAGTTCACGACGTGGCTACCCAGGATCGCGGCGCTTGGAATCGTGACCTCCTCGTTCTTCGGGGTGCGCAGATGCGTGACCTGCTGGCGCATCGCGACGACGTCGCCGGTGACCTCGCCGACCTTGATCCGGTCGCCGACTTTGAAAGCGCGCCGGTAAATGAGGGCGTACCCTGCCAGGCTGTTCGCGACCATGGAGGCCGCGCCGAGCGACATCAGCAGACCGAGGAAGAGCGAGACGCCCTTGAAGGCCTCGGTGCTCGAGCCGGGGATGTACGGATACGCCAGCACCACCGCGAACGCGATGACCGCCAAGCGCAGCAGCCGGTAAGTCGGCCACGACCAGTCCTGGTCGAATCCCTTCGGCCGGATCGTGCCCCTTGCGACGCCGGCGAAGAACAGCCGGACCAGCTTCAGGATGTAGGCTGTGATGACGGCGAGGAGCGCGATGAACACCAGCCCGGGCAGCGCATCGACCAATCCGATCCACATCGTGGCGAGCGGATCAATGACCAGGTCGGCGCTGCGGCGCGCGAGGCGGCGGGTCCATGGAAACAGGCCCAGGGCGTAGCAGACGCCGGCATACACCAGCACGAAGCCGAGCAGAAAATGCACCGTGCGCAGCCCGCCTTGCAACGCGCTGGCCAGCTCGCCCGCGGACAATATCCGGAACGATTTCGCCTCCAGGTCCTTGAGCCGCGATTGGACGCGGCGCTCCAGCGCGTTCGCGCTCCAGCGGAACAGCAAGCGCAGCGCGAACAGCACGACGAGCATCACCCCAAACACGATTGCGGCATGAATCGCCTGCGAGCGCAGGTAGGGGGCGCCACGCTCCTCGCGGTGGCGCGCGACCGCGCGGGCGATGGCCTCTCGGTACACCATGGCCAGCGCTTGATGGCTGTCGGTATCTTCCATGCGGGCATCGAGATCGAATACCGACACCACCGGGCGTTCGCCGGCGACAATGTTCGAGCGGTCCCCGGCCTCGACTGCGCGCAGCGCGGAAGGCGGCACCGACGCATCCCGCGCGATTGCCCGGATCCTGGCGGCAACGGCCTCGGCGCGCTGTCTCGCCGGGTAGCTGCTGATTCCACGCAACCGGAACAGCGTTTCGCCGTCGATGACCACTGGCGCGGTTTCGATCCTTTCCGCTGCCGGCGGGGCCCCGCCTTGGGCGCGGGCCGCCTGGGCCAGCATCAGCGCCGCGCAAAGCGCCCCCGCGATCGCTGGCCGCAGCCCGGCGCGCAGCCGGGCGACGGCCGTCATAGGCGCATTGGGGAGCACGGCCCAGCGTAGCGGGCCTCACTACAGTCCGGTATTGGACCTAGGTCCAACGCCGGCCCCGGTTTTGCTTGGCTTTCCGGGCACTCTCTTTTGGTCTACTTGGAGGCTTGCCATGATCGTCCGTGTGCTGGGAGCGTTCGCCATCGGCGCGCTCGCCACCTATTTCTTCGATCCGGTTTCCGGCCGTAAGCGCCGCGCGCAGCTGCGCGACAAGGCGGTGCACGCCGGCCACGAGATCGGCCACTACGCCGAGGGCACGGCGAAGGACCTGCGCAACCGCGCGCAGGGCTTCGTCGCCGAGGCGCGCGGGATGGTCGAGCGCCGGCTAAGCCCGCGGCGCCAGCCAGGATCGCAAGTCGATATCGACCCGACCCAGCCCCAGCCTTAGAAGGGCAGGCCGAAGTCGGCGCGGATCTGCCAGTAGCCGACGGCGCTCGTCGCCTCGGAGAACGCGATCCACTCGCCGCCGAAGTAGGCGCGCACGAAGCCCTGGTCGCGCGGCAGGTCGTAGCGCAGGCCGCCGCCCACGCCGTAGGAGAGGCGGGTGAGCCCTGTGTCGGGCGCCTTATCGCTGCACACCTGGCCATACCAGGGATAGACCCAGCACGCGTTCGCCGGCGCCTCGCCGCGCAGGTTCGTGTCGAGGAAGATTAGGCCGGCGGCGGCGCTCAGGAACGGCGTAAACGAAGTGGAAAGCAGGTTCCAGGTGCCGTTCACGCGCAGCGCGAGGCTCTCCATGTCGCCGCGCGTCTCGAAGCCGGCGCCGGCGTTGCCGCTGCCGGGGGCGACGCTCGCGCGATAGTTGAATTCTGCGAGCGTTGCTTCCACGCCGAGCGAGAAATAGCGGGTCAGGTTGCGCGCCGTGGCGAGCGTGATTCCCGCGCCGCCGTCGTTGCGCGCGCTCGCGCCGCCTTCGAAGGTATAGCGCTCGGAGCCGGTGGCGAAGAGATGCAGGCTCCACTCGTTGGTGCCGCGCCGCTCGACCTGGGCGAGAGCCCCGTTCAACACGGTCAGCAGGACAAAAAAGAGGAGCGCTTTCACGGGGCCAGGGCGGCCGCGCGGCCGCGCTCGACGTCGATCTTGCGCAGCAGGACGAGGCCGATCACGAAATAGATCCCGGTGACGAAGATCCCGAGCCGGTGATTCCCGGCGAAGATCCAGGTTACCGCGCCGTAGGTCAGCGGTCCGAAGATCGACGCCGCCTTCACGGCAAGGCCCCACAGGCCGAAGAACTCGGCGAGCCGCGCCGGCGGCGCGAGATAGCCGACCACCGCGCGCCCGGCGGCCTGGGATGAGCCCATGCAGAGGCCGGCGAGGTTGGCGGCCACCCAGAATGCCTCGGCGCTCCCGGCGCTTCCTGCAATCAGCACCATGATGATCCATCCGATCAGCGTGATCGCCACCGCGCGCACGTGGCCGACCGCGTCCTGCAGGTAGCCGAAGCCGAACGCGCCGACCGCCGCGGTGACGTTGACCACGAGGATAAGCAGAATGGTCTGCTGGGTGGTGAAATTCATCGCCTGCTCGGCGTAGATCGCGGCGAGCGCGACTACCGCCGTGATCCCCGCCTGGTAGAAGACGAGGCACAGGAGGAAGCGCCGCAGGTCCTCGAATTTTTGCGCCTCTTTCAGCGTTTCGCGTACGCGCGCCCACGGATTTTCCATGCGCGGCTGCGGCACGGCGCGCTCGCGAAGCAAGAGGAACGTCGGCACCGCGGCGAGCGCGAAGAACGCGGCGGTGATGAGCATCGTCACCGGCACGGTTTCGCTCGCCGGTCGCGCCGAATTGCCCATGATGTAGACCAGGCAGATGCCGAGCGCGGCGAGCCCGCCGAGGTAGCCGAAGCTCCAGCCCCAGCCCGACACGCGGCCCATGGCGCGCGAATCGGCGAGCTCGGGCAGGAACGCGGCGATCAGGTTCTCGCCCGCGCCGAAAAAATAGTTGGACAAAATGAGCAGGAGGAGCGAGAGCGCGACCGCGCCGGGCCCGCCAAAGTAGAGCGCGGCGGTAAAGGTTACGCAGCCGACCGTGGTGGCGAAGAGCAGCGGCTTTTTCGACGCGTGCGCGTCGGCCCACGCGCCGATCAGCGGTCCGGTGACGAGGATCGCGGCGTACGAGACCGAGAGCGCCGCGGTCCACGCGAAGGTCGCCCAGGGTTTTTTCTCGGCCACCACCGCCACGAAGTAGGCGCCGAACACCGCCGTGATCACGACCGTGGTGTACGCGGAGTTTGCAAAGTCATACATGCTCCACGCCCATACCTCACGCACCTTGACGTCGGCCGCGAGCGAGCGCCTGGAAGTTTGCACGGGGCGATTCTACGGGCGATGCGGTATAGTGTGTTTCGCCTATGGAACAAGCAGTTAAGACTCAAGGGAGCGCGTCGGGAACGCGGCTGACGCTGGCCGAGGTGCTCGACTGGCTGGTGGCCGACCATCTGGCCGAGGCCGAGCCCGCGGAGAAGCTTCGCAAGGAGCGGCGCTACTACCGCGGCACGATGCATCCGCTGGTCATCGTCGCGGACCAGAAGTGGAAAAAGGGCAATACCCCTCTCTCGCTCGAAATGCTGACCGAGTGGCTGGCGAAGCGCTCGGGCCTCGAATACCTGCACATCGATCCGCTCAAGATCGACTTCGCCGCCGTGACCGAGATCATGTCGTCGGCCTACGCCACGCGCTTTCGCATCCTGCCGGTGGCGCTGAACACCAAGGAGGCGGTGATCGCCACCGCCGAGCCGCGCGTGCGCGACTGGGAAGCCGAGCTCGCGCGCATGATCAAGCGCGAGATCCGGCGTGTGGTGGCCAGCCCGCTCGACATCGAGCGCTACCAGGTCGAGTTCTACAACCTCGCCAAGTCGATCAAGGGGGCCAACAAGAGCACTTCGGTCAGCGGCTTGTCGAACTTCGAGCAGCTGGTCGAGCTCGGCAAGGGCGACAAGCAGATCGACGCGAACGACGCGCACGTGGTGCGCGTGGTCGACTGGCTCTGGCAGTACGCCTTCGATCAGCGCGCGAGCGACATCCACGTCGAGCCGCGGCGCGAGCTCGGCATCGTGCGCTTTCGCATCGACGGCGTGCTGCACCAGGTCTACCAGATCCCGTCGCCGGTGCTCGCCGCGATGACGAGCCGCATCAAGATCCTCGCGCGCATGGACGTGGTCGAGAAGCGCCGCCCGCAGGACGGGCGCATCAAGACCCGCACCAGCGACCAGGACGTCGAGCTGCGCATCGCCACGCTGCCGACCGCCTTCGGCGAGAAGCTGGTGATGCGCATCTTCGATCCCGAGGTGCTGGTGCGCGATTTCGCCGAGCTCGGCTTCCTTGACGAGGACCGCAGGCGCTGGACCGACATGACCGAGCGGCCGAACGGCATCGTGCTGGTCACGGGCCCGACCGGCTCGGGCAAGACCACCACGCTCTATTCGACGCTCAAGTCCCTCGCCACCACCGAAGTAAACGTCTGCACCATCGAGGATCCGATCGAGATGGTCGAACCCGCGTTCAACCAGATGCAGGTGGTGAACGCCATCGACCTCGGCTTCGCCGAGGGCGTGCGCGCGCTGATGCGCCAGGACCCCGACATCATCATGGTGGGCGAGATCCGCGACCTGGAGACCGCCGAGATGGCGGTGCAGTCCGCGCTCACCGGCCACCTCGTGCTCTCCACCCTGCACACCAACGACGCGCCGAGCGCGATCGCGCGCCTGCTCGAGCTCGGCGTCGCGCCCTACCTTCTCAACGCGACGTTGAACGGCGTGATGGCGCAGCGTCTGGTGCGCACGCTCTGCCCGCACTGCAAGCAGGTCACCGAGCTCAACCGCGCCGAGGACCAGGATGCCTGGAACGCGCTGGTCGCGCCGTGGAAGTCCAAGCACCCGGCGCGGCTCTACAAGCCGGTCGGCTGCCTCGAGTGCCGCATGACGGGCTACATGGGACGCGTCGGCATCTACGAGACGCTGCTGTTCTCGCAGGCCCTCAAGAGCCTGGTCACGCAGAACGCGGACCTCGCGGCGCTGCGCGAGCTGGCGTTCAAAGAAGGCATGAAGCCGCTGCGCATCTCGGGCGCGATGAAGGTCGGCGCCGGCCTCACCACGATCGACGAAGTGCTCAAGGTCGCGCCGCCGGTGCGGGACGCGGCGCGCTAGCGTGCTCGACGTCGTGCTGCTGATCGCGGTTTCCGGCGTCGCGGTGTACGTGACGATGGTTTTCCTCGCGCGGCGGGACGCAAGAGCGCTGCTCAAGGCACAGTCCGACTCGGCGCGCTTCCGCGGGCTCACCGAGCTCACCGCCGACTGGTTCTGGGAAACCGACGCCGACCACCGGCTCGTGTGGCTGTCGGGCGGCGCGCCGGTCGCCACCTTCTTCGGCCATACGCCGACCTACGGCAAGCGGGTGTGGGAGATTCCGGGCGTGCAGGTCGAGCCGCACGCGCTCGAGGGGCACCTCGAGAGCCTGGGCGCGCGCCAGCCGTTCTTCGACCTGGAGATCTCGCGCGCCGACGAGCGCGGCGCGCGCCAGTACCACATCATCTCGGGCCAGGTGCGCCTGGACGAGGAGGGCCGCTTCCTCGGCTATCGCGGCGTGGGCCGCGACGTCACCGAGCAGCGCAGCGCCGAGCGCGCGTTGTTCCGTGCCAAGGAGCGGCTCGAGCTCGCGCTCGACGGCGGCAACCTCGCCGAGTTCCACTTCGACGCCGAGCGCGGCGAGCTCTCGGCGGGCGACGGCTGGGTGCGTTTCCTCGGCCACGCCACCTCGCCGGCGGTCACGCTCGGTGCGGAGCTGATCGCGATGATGCACCCCGAGGACCGGGTGCGCTATACCGAGGCGCTGGTGCGCGCGCTGCGGCACGAAGCGCCGGTGTTCGACTGCGAGTTTCGCATCCGCACGCGGCAGGGCAAGTGGAAGTGGCTGCAGGCGCGCGGCCGCGTGACCGAGCCGCGCCGCGTCTCGGGCACCGTGGCCGACATCGACGAGCGCAAGCGCGCCGAGGCCGCGCTCGCCGAGCGCGAGCAGCGCTTCCGCGACGTGGTCGACGCCTCGGGCGAATACGTCTGGGAGCTCGACGCCCGGGGGCGCTTCACCTACCTCTCGGAGCGCGTCGAGGCGGTGCTCGGCTATCCGCGCGCCGAGCTGCTCGGCCGCAAGCCGCGCGACTTCATGCCGCTCGGCGAGCCGCGCGCGGTGCAGGAATGGTTCGCCGGCCGCGCCGAGCAGGGTCAGCCGTTCCGCGACCTGCTGCACCGGATGATCACCAAGTCGGGCGGCGTGATCTGGCAGACGATCAGCGGCGTGCCGGTGCGCGACGCGGCCGGGAATCTCATCGGCTGGCGCGGCACCGGCGCCGACGTCACCGCGCGCAAGCACGCCGAGGCGCGCATCGAGCAGCTCACCACGCGCGACGCGCTCACCGGCCTGCCGAACGCGACCCTGCTCGCCGACCGCGCGAGCCAGGCCATCCTCACCGCGGCGCGCAACCGCGGCCAGTTCGCGCTGGTCTGCATCGACCTCGACCGCTTCAAGCTGGTGAACGAATCGATGGGCCATCGCGCCGGCGACGCGCTGCTGCGCGCGGTGGCCGAGCGCCTGGGGAACCTGGTGCACGGCGACGACACGCTCGCGCGCCTCGGCGGCGACGACTTCATCCTCGTGCACTCGATCAAGTCGGTCGAAGGCGCCGCGGCGCTCGCGCAGCGGCTGCTCGAGGTGCTCGCGCGCCCGTTCGTGGTCGAGGGACGCACGCTGAACGTCGCGGCCTCGATCGGCATCAGCATCTACCCGAACGACGGGCGCGATTTCGTCGAGCTGCTGAAGAACGCCGACGCCGCGCTCTACCACGCGAAGGAAAGCGGCAAGGGCACCTGGCGCCTGTTCGCGCCGGCGCTCAACGAGCGCGCGGCCGAGCGCCTGCGCCTGGAGAACGAGCTTCGGGGCGCCTTGGCGCGCGGCGAGCTGGTGCTGTACTGGCAGCCGGTGGTCCGCGGCTGGCCGCCCGACCGGCGCGTGAGCCCGCTGCACTGGCGGGGGCGCGTGGTCGGCGCCGAGGCGCTGGTGCGCTGGCAGCATCCCACGCGCGGCCTGCTCGCGCCCGAGCACTTCGTGCCGCTCGCCGAGGAGTGCGGGCTGATCCGCGCGATCGACGACTGGACGCTCGAGCGCGCGCTGTCGCAGGCCGGCGCCTGGGAGCGGCGCTACGGACAGAAGCTCTGGTACGCGGTCAACGTTTCCGCGCCCGAGATTTCACAGGGCAGCGCCTATGTTGAAAAGCTCGCCGCCACGCTGCGTGCCCATCAGCTTGACGGCCGCCAGGTGGAGCTCGAGGTCACCGAGCGCGTGCTGATGAGCGGCCTGGCCGAGACCGTGGCGACGCTGAAGGCGATCGGCGAGCTCGGCGTGCGCTTCGCGATCGACGACTTCGGCACCGGCTACTCGAGCCTCGCCTACCTGCGCAGCCTGCCGATCGACAAGCTGAAGATCGACCGCTCGTTCCTGAGCGCGATCGATTCGCAGGCGGCCGACGAGGCCATCGTGCGCGCGATTACCGCGCTCGCCACCACGCTCGGCATCTCGGTCGCGGCCGAGGGCGTGGAGAGCGCGGCCCAGCTCGAGCGGCTGCTCGGCCTGGGCTGCGAGGAGTGGCAGGGGCACTACTTCCGCGCGCCGCTCGACGCCGCCGGGTTCGAGGAGCTCCTTTCCGAGTCCTTCTCGGCGCGCACCGCGCGCAGCTCGGAAGCCTGAATCAGGCCTTCGGCGGCGGCGTGCGCCGCCGCCGGCTCGCTGTCCGGCGCCAGCACGAGCTGGCATCCGGTCTTTGCCACCTCCGAGGCCAGCTTCTCGATCTCGGTAATTCGTTTCGGGCTCACGGAGCGGATGTAGACCGCGCGAATGCGCTGCGGAAAGCGCGCCACGATCGCGCTGTAGATCTCCGGGTCCTCCTCGCCGCTGTCGCCGATCAGGATGAACTTGAGCTTCGGGTAGGTGGCGAGGATCTCCTCGATGCGCCGGCGCTTGTGCTCCTTCTCGCGCCGCAGGCCGAAATCGCGCAGCATCAGCGGGCCGAGCGGCAGGCCCTGCACCTCGAGATACTCGATCAGCGGGGCGTACAGGTTCCACGGGCTCTTCGAGACGTAGAAGAAGGGATTCACGCCGGCGTGCAGCGCGCGGTAGAAGGCGGCGACGCCGGCGAAGGGCTTGCGCGTGCGCGCGTTCGACAGCGCCACGCTCAGGATCATGCGCACCTTCTTCGTGACCTGGCTCGACACGATGGTGTCGTCGATGTCACTGATCACGCCGAAGCGCGCTCTTCTGGGGGGCACCAGTACCCTCCCGATGGCCGCGACTCCTGCATTCGACGGCTCCAGCAGCTCGATCTCGACCTCCTGCCACATGCCCGGGCCGATACGGCCGCGCGTGGCGATCTCCAGCCGGAAGTAGCCCTCGCGGTCGGTGAGCGCCTCGGTTTCGCGTCCGAGGAACCGCGCGCGCAGCCGCGCGCCCGGCACCTCGTCGGACTCGAGGCGCTTCCAGAAGTGGACCAGGTTGCGCCAGCGACTGTGCTCGGTGGAGGCGGGGAGGAAGCCCTCGTCCTCCAGCACGCGGCCGCAGACGGTGAGCTTCTCGCGCGTGCCGTACCCGAGGTACGGCAGGATGATGATCTGATCGGCTTGTCTTGGTCTCAGCGCAGGACCAGGGCCGACAGCAGCCACGACACGACGCTGAAGAGGATGGCGCCGACCACGGCCGACCAGAAGCCGCCGACCGTGAATCCCTCGAGCAGCTCGGCCACGCCCCAGAAGAGGAGCCCGTTCAGCACGAAGATGAAGAGACCCAGCGTGAGGATGGTGACCGGTAGCGTGAGCAGCACGAGCACCGGCCGCACCACGGCGTTGATCAGGCCGAGCACCAGGGCCGCGACCAGCGCGGCGTTGAAGCTCGATACGGTGACCGAAGGCATCAGGTAGGCAACCGCGAGCAAGGCGACCGTGTTGATCAGCCAGACGAGCACGAGGCGCAGGATCATGGCTGCGCCGAGTAGAACAGGTTGGTCAGGCTCTTGATATCGAGGCGGCGAAAGCGCGTGTAACCCGCCCGGCGCACCATCGCCTCGGTCGCCGCCGGGCCGAGGCAGGTGCCCAAGCCCGGGCCGCCGCGCGCGAGCGACTGCGTCATGCAGTGGAACAGGCTGAAGCCGTAGAAGGTCGCCGCCACCGGGTTGCGGTTGTCCTCGAGCCGGTCGGCGGCCTTCGGTTCGACGATGAACAGCATGCCGTCGGGCTTGAGCAAGGCGCGCGCCTGCTCGAGCGTCGTCAGCGGCTCCTTCAGGTCATGCAGCACGTCGCACAAGGTGATCAGGTCGAAGCCGCCGCGCTTTTCCACCGAGGACATATCGCCGACCACGAAGCGAGCCGAGCTGTTCAAAGCCTTGGCGCGCTCGATCGACCCCGCGTCCGGGTCGACGCCGACGATCTCCGCGTTCGGAAACGCCTTGGCGAGCGCAATGCATACCCGCCCCGAGCCGCAGCCGACGTCGAGCGCCCGGCCGCCGGCGGCGAGCCTCTCAGCGGCGCTGGGCAGCGACTTCAGCCAGTAATCGGTCAGCCGCGTCTCGTACTGGCCGCGATTCACGAGGTCCAGCGCGCTCACGCAGTCGGGGCCGAAGTCCTCGAAGCGCACGCCGCCGCCCTCGGCGAAGGCGCGCGCCACGTCGGGCGCGACGCGCATGAGCGGCGGCACCATGGCGAACAGGCCGCCGACGAAGTGATCGGTGTCGTCCGATGCAAGGAAGTACGCGTGCTCCTCGGACAGGGCGTAGGTCTGCGCGGCGGCGTCGTAGTCGAGGTAGCCAGCGGCGACCATTCCCTTCAGCCATTCCTCGACGTAACGGGGTTCCAGTCTTGAGAGTTGCACGACCTGGGGTGCCGAGAGCGGGCCTTTGCCATTCATAGCGCGCCACAACCCGGTCTTCACCCCGACATAAACCATTCCCGCGGCCATGGCGCCTGCCATATCGCGGAAAACCTGGTCCAGCGCCTGCCGGGCTTTTTCCTTGTCTATTCCCAGAGCCCCTTGGGCATGGGCAGGCCGGCGTAGTCGGCGGCGGCGAGCGGCGCGTCGGGCTTGACGCCCAGGCGCTCGAGCACCGAGATGATCTGGCGCGCGTGCTGCGCCGAGTGCCAAGTGCAGCGCTCGAGCAGCTCGTGCAGCGGGCGCACGCCGTAGTAGGTCTTGACCGTCTGGCGGCAGGATTTGTCGGCGAGGCGTTTCCACCAGGCCTCGAGCTTC
>Ga0075421_100004992_pt1 | contig 15999 bp, 10 predicted proteins | sample SoiMetdeltSBSDD5_FD_75292 | JGI IMG/M metagenome (GOLD analysis project Ga0075421, IMG submission 75292) | Bulk soil microbial communities from a Populus tree surrounding site in Tennessee, USA - Soil MetaG P. deltoides SBSDD5 | ecosystem: Environmental > Terrestrial > Soil > Tree plantation...
CCGGGGATCAGCTTGTTCGCCGTCACCATCATCCCGCTGGAGGTCGTCTGGATCGGAGGGGCTACGACGTTCGATCCAATGGGACCCAGGGGGCGGTTGAATCCGTGCATTGGTGAGCTCCAGGAGGGAGTGGGAGGAACCGTTGGAATTCGGGCAACGCATTCCAATTGGCATGCCAGCTCCTCTTGCCGCCTGGGCTCCCGGCTGGATCGACGGATCGTCAGCACTTACGAGTGCGCTCCGGGTCTCCAGGGCCCCGACTGTCCGGAAGGCGCCACGGAACGTTCAAACGAAACGGAACGCTTTGAACGTTTCGTTCAATTTGCGTGGTGTTCCGTCCACTGCGCAACAGTGTCCGCGGGCTGTCATTCACGCTCGGAGGTGCGCATTTCGGCCACTCCGTACTTCTGGAGCTTCCGCTCCAGGGTCGGGCGGCTGATCCCGAGCAGCTCGCAGGTGCGGCCCTTGTGGCCGCGCGCCAGCTCGAGCGCCCGGAGGATGTGGACTCGCTCCATCTCGTCCAGGGTGGGGAAGTGGGCGGGATCCTCGGAGGCGCCGGCGGGGACGGGCAGCGGCGTGACGCGCAGGTCGAGGGGGGGCAGGGTCTCCGCCAGCAGCACGTCCCCGGTGGCGTGGACCACCGCGCGCTCGAGCACGTTACCCAGCTCGCGCACGTTCCCCCGCCAGGGGAGCGCCTTGAGGTGCTCCAGCACCTCGGGGGGCACGCGGGTGACGCGCTTGTGCAGCTTCTCGTTGATGTGCTCCAAAAGGTGCTGCACCAGGGCGGGGATGTCCTCGCGCCGCTCGCGCAGCGGCGGGATGTGCAGCGTGATCACCTTGAGGCGCTGGTAGAGGTCCTCGCGGAAGCGGCCCTGCGCCACCTCCTCGCGGATGTCGCGGTGGGTGGCGGCGATCACCCGCGCCCGGAGCCGGATCCGCTTCACTCCGCCCACCCGCTCGAACTCGCGCTCCTGCAGCACGCGGAGCAGCTTGGCCTGGAGCACCAGCGACATGTCGCCGATCTCGTCCAGGAAGACGGTGCCGTCCTCGGCCACCTCGAACTTGCCGAACTTGGTGGCGGTGGCGCCGGTGAAGGCGCCCTTCTCGTGGCCGAACAGCTCCGACTCCAGCAGCGTGTCCACGATGGCCGAGCAGTTGATGCCGATGAAGGGCTTCGGCTCGTCGAAGGAGTAGTTGTGGATGACGCGGGCGATCAGCTCCTTGCCGGTGCCGGACTCGCCGCTGATCAGCACCGTGGCGCCCACCGTGCCGGCCACCTTGCCGATCTCCTTCACCAGCGTCTGCATCGCCGGGGAGGTGCCGACGATGTCGCCCAGCTTGGCGGCGCCGGTGTCGGGGCTCATCTGCGCCGCGCGGCGCGACAGGCTCCGCACCGCGAGCGCGCGGGAGACCACCAGGTCCAGCGCCGCCGGGTCGGAGAACGGCTTGTGGATGTAGTCGAAGGCCCCGGACTTCATCGCCCGGATGGTGGTCTCCATGTCGTGGTAGGCGGTGACGATCACGATCGGCGCGTCGCCGCAGGCGGCCTTCAGCTCGGGGATGATCTCCAGCCCGTTCCGGTCCGGGAGCATCATGTCCAGGATGACCAGCGACGGCGGGGCGTCCTGCGCGGCCCGGAGCGCGCCCTGCGCCGAGGCGGCGGTCACCACGTGGAACTGGGGCGACTCCTCCTCCCGCGAGTCCTCGAAGTGCATCTTGAGGGACTCGAGCAGGGAGAGGTCGTCGTCGACGATGAGCAGGGTCTCCATCGCTAGCCGGCGAAGGTGAGGGTGAAGAGCGTGCCGGGGTTACCGGTCCCCTCCGCCACGAACTGACCTCCGTGGCTCATCATGACTCTTCGCAGCGCCGCCAGCGAGAGCCCGGCGCCGCGGGCCAGCCGGGACCCGAACGGCTCGTAGAGCGTGCGCTGCTCGTCCGCCAGCACCGCGGAGGACGGGTCGGAGATCACCGCCTGGGCGCCCTTGCCGAAGCGGCGCAGGGTGATGGGGAGCCGGGCGCCGGGGTTGAGGCCCTGGGCCACGTTGAGCAGCAGCTGCGAGAGCACCGGGCGGAGGCGGCCGGAGTCGGCCTTCACCGGGGGCAGCTCGCCGTCCTCCTCCTGGAAGGCCAGCGCCACCTGGCGCTCGGCCAGCTCCGCCTCCACCATGCTCGCCGCCTCCTGGAGCAGCGCGCGCACCGAGGTCAGCTCGGTGACCGGGGGTGTGTCGCGGCCGTACTCGGAGAGGAGCCACAGCATCCGCTCCATGGTGCGGATCTCCCGGTTGGCGATGGTGAGGCGCCGCTTGTCGCGGTCGGAGAGGCCCGGGTTCCTGGCCAGCGTCTGCACCGCCATCTTCACCGAGGAGAGCGGGTTGCGGATCTCGTGCGAGAGCGACGAGGCCAGCTTGGAGATCTGCAGCGGCGGCGCCCCGTCCAGCAGCGCGGTCAGGCTCAGCGCCGAGGCGGCCCGCCGGCCATCCTCCAGCGACACCACCCGCAGCCGCAGGCAGACCGACCGTTCGCCCCGCGCCACGGTGAGGTGCTCCACGCAGCCCTGGGGCGTGGCCCGGCCGTGCAGCTCCAGGGCGGCGGCGGGCGGCACGCCCAGCACCTCCGGGAGCGGGCGGCCGGCCAGCTCCTCCGCCGGGCGCCCGAGGACGCGTTCGGCCGCCCCCTCCAGCGTCGTGACGCGGAGGTCCGGTCCCCACGCCAGACTCACTGAATCGAGCAGCAACGGATCCATGGCCACAGCAGACCGCGTCCGACAGCGGGCGAACATTAACGGCTAAGGTCCAGCTTTGTCCCATGCGCGGCGGACCGAACCGTCTGATCTCCGGCTTTCTGTTCGTTTCTGGCGCAACCGGGCTCACCTACGAGCTGGTGTGGTCCAGGCACCTGGGGAACCTCCTGGGGAACAGCGGCGAGGCCCACGCCGTGGTCCTGGCCACGTTCATGGGAGGGCTGGCCCTGGGGGCCCGGGCGTTCGGCGGGGTGGCGGACCGGGTGCGGCGGCCGCTGGCGCTGTACGGCGCGCTGGAGCTGGCCACGGCGGCGTACGCGCTCTGCTTCCCGGCGGTGCTGGGCGCGCTGGGGTCCGTGTACGCGGGGGCGGCGCCGTCGCTCGGTCACGGGGCGAAGGTGCTGGCGCGGGTGGCGGTCTGCAGCGTGGCGCTGCTCCCGCCGGCGCTCCTGATGGGCGGGACGCTCCCCGCCATGGTGAGGCACTTCGCGGCCGACCTCGCCTCGGCGCGGCGCGAGCTGGCGCGGCTGTACGCGGTGAACTCGCTCGGCGCCGCGGCGGGCGCGTTCGTGGCCGGGGTGGGGCTGGTGCCGGCGGTCGGGCTGCTGCGCGCCGGGTGGGTGGCGGCGGGCGCGAACGCGGTGCTCGGCGCGGCGGCGATGGTGCTGGGGCGGCGGTGGGGCCCGGGCACCGGCCCTGGCTCGCCGTCCGGGTCCGAGCAAGCACAAGCTCCCGGCGGGCCGGAGCCGGAGGACCGCGCGGTGGTGGCGGCGGCGCTGGTGGGCGCGGCGCTCTCCGGCTTCACCGCCATGCTCTACGAGCTGGGGTGGATCCGCGTCCTCTCCATCGTCCTCGGCGCCTCCGCCTACGCGTTCACGCTCATCCTCACCGCGTTCATCCTCGGCATCGCGCTGGGGAGCTTCTGGCTGGCCACCCGGAGGTGGAGCGTCCCGCCGCTGCGCGCGTTCGCGTGGGTGCAGGCCGGGCTGGCCGTCTCGGCGTGCGCGGCCGGGCCCATCGCGGTGCGGCTGCCGTACTGGTTCTACCGGGCGCAGGCCGGGCTGGTGCGCTCGCCGGAGACGTGGCCGTGGTACCAGGCGCTGACCTTCGGCTGCTGCCTGCTGGTGCTGGTGGTGCCGGCGTTCTTCCTGGGGGCGTCGTTCCCGGCGGCGGCGCAGGTGGCGGGGCGGCGGCTGGAGCGGATCGGCCGGCAGCTGGGCACCACCTACCTGTGGAACACCGCGGGGTCGATCGCCGGGGCGCTGCTCGGGGGGCTGGTGCTGCTGCCGGCCATCGGCCTGGAGCGGTGCTTCGGGCTGGGGGTGGTCTGCAACGCCGCCGCGGCGGTGCTGGCGCTCCGGGCGGACCGGGGGCGCCGCCTGGCGTGGGTGGCCGCGGTGCCGGGGATCGCGCTGGTGCTGGTGGGGCTGTCCGGCGGGGGCTGGGGGACGCTGCTGGCGAACGGCTCCACCCTGCGGATGCGCGGCCCGCCGCCGGAGAGCTTCGCCGCCTACCGGGCGATGGTGGAGCGCGGCTCGGAGGTGCGGTTCCGCGCGGACGACACCTTCGCCACCGTGCTGGTCGCCCGGGGGCCGCCGCCCGCGCCCGGCGAGCCGCCGCACCGGATGATGAAGATCAACGGGAAGGTGGACGCCAGCAACGGCTCGGACGCGGAGACGCAGGTGCTGGCCGGCCACCTGGGCGTGCTGCTCCATCCGCGCGAGGTGGAGCGGGCGCTCGTCATCGGCGCGGGCGCGGCGATCACCGCCGGCTCGGTGCTCGCGCACCCGGTGCGGTCGCTGGACATGGTGGAGATCTCGCCCGCGGTGCTGGAGGCGGCGCGGCTGTTCGGCGAGGACAACCGGGGCGCGCTGGACGATCCGCGCACGCGCGTGCACGTGGACGACGCGAAGACGTTCCTCGCCGGCGCGCGCGCGCAGCCGTACGACCTGGTGGTGAGCGTGCCGTCCAACCCGTGGGTGTCGGGCGTCTCCGGCCTCTTCACCCGCGAGTTCTTCCACGCGGTGTCGGCGAACCTCGCGCCCGACGGCGTGCTGGTGCAGTGGATCCACACCTACGAGAGCGACGAGCCGCTGATCCGCCTGGTGATGCGGACGATGCGCGAGACCTTCCCGCACGCCACCACCTGGGTCGGTCCGCAGGACCTGGTGATGGTCGCCAGCCGCGCCCCGCTGCGGCCGGACTTCGCGGCGCTGGCGGAGCGGATGGCGCGGCCGGAGGCGCGGGCCGACCTGGAGCGTATCGCCATCCGCGACCCGTTCACCCTGCTGGGCAAGCAGGTGCACTCGGACGAGGCCCAGCGCGAGCTGGCCGGCGCCGGGCCGCTGAACACGGACGACCTCAACCTGCTGGAGTACGCCTCCCCGGTGGCCTTCTTCCTCCGCCGCGACTTCGTCCCGGTGCGCGACGAGCGCCGCGCTCCCGGCGGCGGCGGGCGCCTCTGGCTGGCGTCGTACCTGGGAGGACGTTCACCGACCGGCCCGGAGCTGGAGGGCCTCTACCGGAACGCGTCGCGCTACCACGCGCCGGACGACCCGTGGGTGAGGTCGGTGGCGGAGGCGTGGCGCGGGGCCGCGCCGGGCTCGGTGGAGGCGAGCGCGGCGGTCTCGCGGGCGGCGCTCGCGCAGCGCGACGTCACGGCCGCGCTGGAGGCCTGCGCGCCGCTGGTCGAGCGCGGCGAGCGCTCACCGGAGCTGGTCGCCGCCTACGTCCGGGCCGCCGCGCAGATGGTCTGGAACCGGCGCTCGGTGGTGCTGCCGGAGGGGGCGCCGGTGGACCTGGCCCTGCGGGCCGCGGGGGAGGCGATGGAGCGGAGCCCCGGGGACGGGAGGGTGGCGGAGGCGCTCGGGAGCCTGTGCCAGGCCCTGCCGGACGGCGGTTGTGTGGGTCCAAGTTCTTGGAAAGAGGCGGTTACCGGGCCATCCTCCCATTGACGGATAGTGGACCGGGCGAGCGTCCGGCACTGTCCGCTCCGACCCCAGACGTACTCCCGCGTTCCGGAGCGCCCCACATGACGACCAAGGCCCGCAAGATCCTCAGCCGCCGCAAGGCCCGCGGCCAGGGCATGACCGAATACATCATCATCGTTGCGCTGATCGCGATCGCGGCCATCGGCGTGATCACCCTGTTCGGCGACAACGTCCGCCAGCTGTTCGCCGCCTCCGCGCAGGCGCTGGCCGGCAACGACACCGTCTCCAACCAGGGCCAGTCCGCCCAGCAGTCCACCCTGAAGAAGAACCTGTCGAACTTCGGCACCAACAACGCGTACTGAGGGGGCTCGCAGCTCCCGGTGCCGTTGTGGTGGAGGCGCGCGCGGCGACGTAGAGTCGCGCGCCCTCGATGATTCCCTACATCCATTTCCCCAGCTACAAGCTCGGGCCGTTCACGCTCGAGATCTTCGGCGTCTTCGTCGCGATCGGGATCTACATCGCGGCGCGCATCAACTACCGGCAAGCGGAGCGCGAGGGGCTGGAGCCGACGCCGATGGCGGACTTCGCCTTCTGGGGCGTGATCGGCGGCGTGGTCGCCGCCCACCTGGTGCACCTGTTCCTCTACCACCCGGAGGAGCTCCAGCAGAAAGGGGCGCTGCAGATCCTGAAGTTCTGGGACGGGCTGTCCTCGTCGGGAGGGGTCGTCGGCGGGCTGATCGTGGCGTGGGTGTACTTCGGGATGAAGAAGATCCCCTTCGACCGCTACGCGGATGCGCTGGCGGTGGGCATGGCGCCGGGCTGGGCCATCGCGAGGATCGGCTGCTTCCTGGTGCACGACCACCCGGGCGTGCGCACCGAATTCCCGTTCGCGGTGAGCTTCCCGGCTGCGTACTGGGGCGGCCCGCGGCACGACCTGGGCCTCTATGACTCGCTCTGGCTGTTCGCGATCGCCGGGGTGCTGTACTGGATGCGGCGCAACGGGATCCTCCGCCACCGGCTGATGGCGGTGATGGCGCTGATGTACGGGCCAATGCGGTTCTTCTTCGACACGCTCCGCGCCACGGACCTGCCCTACGTCGACGCGCGCTACCTGGGGCTCACCCCCGCCCAGTACGGGTGCATCCTCATCGTGGCCTACGGGGGGGTGAAGCTGGTGCGGACCCGGGAGCCGCTGAAGGGACCGCCGCCGCTGCGCCCCGCCACCTCCGCCAGCCGGTCGTGAAGGCCCAGACGCAAACGGCGCGGCCCAGGAACCCCTGAGCCGCGCCGTCTATCGCAGATTCGTTCGCTCTAGTTCTGGAACGGGGTGTTCTCGGCGAAGTACTCGTGGCTGTCCGCGTTGTTGCGCGCGTTCGTCGGGTTGCTGATCGCCAGGCTCTTGGCCGCGCTCTGCCCGTAGGCCCAGTCGTCAGTGCCCGCGGTCACGTTGAAGTGGCTCATCTCGTGGACCAGCGTGCCGCCCTTGGAGTCGGTGCCGCTCATCGGCGCCTGCCAGAAGACCTTGCACAGGTAGATGTTGTAGGGCTGGGTCGGGTACACGTAGGCGTAGTAGTTCTGCTTGCACTTGCAGTCGTAGAAGATGCCCTTGGTCACGAACGCGTCCTGGATGGATGCGAACTGGTTCCTCACCTGGGACCAGTTGCCGGCCGAGTAGGTGCCGAACCAGGTGGTGTAGCGAGGCGTCGCGCTGCTCGGGCCGTTCAGGTAGTTGAGCGCGCCGGTCGCGTAGGTGGTGGCCTGGCTGGTGGCCTGGACCAGCAGCGACTGCTGGGTGGCATCACACCGGTTGTAGCCAGTGATCCCCTGGGTGGTGACGTCGTCCGGCGCCGGCTCGAGCGGGAGGTTCGCGCGGCCCTGGATCTGGAAGGTCAGCTCGTTCGAGCGGAGCGTCCCGCTCTTCTGGGCGCCGCCGGTGCTCACCGACACCTTCATCTCGTAGCGGATGGAGTACGAGCCGGTGGTGGAGAAGTCGTACAGGTTGGAGAGCGAGATCTCCTGGCTCGCCGACTGCCCGGGGGAGATGGACAGCAGGTCCTCCTCGGTCGGGGGCGGGCGCTTGTAGTGCGCGCCGAGGTACTGGATCGCCTTGCCCTCGCGCGAGACGGCGAAGAGCGGCTCCTCCAACTGGGCGGACGGGCCCTGCCAGCGCAGCATCTGGAGGGTGCTGCGGCCGCTGTTGGTGATGGTGAGGGTCACCGAGACCGGATCCGTCGCGGCGAACGTCGCGCGCGCGGCGGAGATGGTGGCCGAGATCCCCGCGTTGTCCTGGCGGAGCTCACCCACCTCCTGGCCGGTGGTGTCGGGAGAAGTGGTGTCTTCAGGCGGAGAGATGCAGGAGAAGAGGACGGCGGCGAACAGCGCAGGAAGTGCGCGGATGATTCTCACGGAAGACCTCCGGGGGGTCGGCAAGAAGGGGGCGCGTATTACGCGCTTTTTCGCGCGCCGTCTAGACGCCGTGCGGCGAAGAGGGCGACCACCACTCCCAGCAGCGCGAGGAGGGAGATGGCCGCACCGACCTGGAAGCTGCGCGGCCGGTACCGGAGCACGACGCGGTGCTGGCCGGCGGAGATGCGGACCGCCTGGAGCGCGTAGTCGGCGCGGTGGATGGGCGCGTCGCGGCCGTCGATCTCCGCCGTCCAGCCGGGGTAGTGCGAGTTGGAGATCACCAGGTAGCCGTCTCCGCACGCGGCCACCTCGATTTCCAGTGTGGCGGTCGTTTCGGAAGCGATGTGTGTCTCGGAGCCCTCGCAGAGGGGGCTGAGGATCGGCTCGCCGTCGGCCAGGAACGCCTCGCGCCGCCAGCGCTGGCCGGGCTGGAGCACCCGGCGCAGCGCCTCCTGGTCCGGTACCACCTCCGCGCGCTGGACCACGAACGCTCGCGGCGCGGAGGTCTTCGAGCGGTAGAGCGCGGGGAGGCGATCCGGGCGCGCGACCTCCTGGAGGTCGGGGTAGGGAGGGCCCTTCCGGCGCACGTAGTACTCGACGCCGGCGAGGTCGAAGATGCTCCGGTCGCCGCGCAGGTGGAACTCGTCGGAGCGGGCCGGTTCGATCGCGCCGTAGCCCTCCAGCGCGTGGATCCGCTCCTCGAGGTGGCGGTTGGGCACCAGGGCGTCCCGGCTGCGGTCGAGCGTGTCCAGCTCGTCCGCCCGGACCAGGTCGTCCGTCACCGGGAGGCTCACGCGGCCCTGGAACGTGGGTGGGAGCAGCGCCGCCAGCATGGATGGTTGATTCATCCGGTCCGGGACCCACCATCCGAAGCCGACCTGGAACGCGTGGAACATCGCCAGCTCCGCCAGCACCACGCCCGCCAGCCCGGGCCGCCGCCAGCGCCGTGGGACCCAGAGCAGCACCGCGACACCCACCATCGACCACGCCCACACCCACGGCGCGCCGGCCGCCACACCCTGTCGCAGGACCCCGGCGGTCGCCAGCGCTCCCGCTAGCAGGAAGAGCGCGATGGCGGAGAGGGCGGAGATCGCGTGGGCGCGGACGCGCCGGCGGACCCGGCGGAAGAGCGTCACGGTTCGATCGAGGCCGGCCCCGGCCAGCACGGCGACGCAGAACGCGATCCCGACCAGGAACTTGGCGGGGAACCGGAACAGCTCCAGGGGTGGGACGCGCCAGAGGGCGGCGGAGGGGGCGAAGCTGGAGCCGAGGGCGACGAACGCGAGGAGCGCGGCGCAGAGGGCGAAGGGCAGCACCCGGCGCGAGCGGCGGAGGGAGGCGAACGCGAGCGCTCCCACGGTGGTGCCCAGAAACTCCGTCAGCAGCCACCACTGGTCCGGGCCGTCCCAGTACGCGCCGCGCGGCGTGTCCGCGAACGGCCAGACGAGGGCGAGGAGCTGGGCCGGGGCGGTGGACCAGTCCAGCTGGTCCGTGCGGCCGCCGCCGCGCGTGGAGGTGGAGAGGAACTCGGCGGCGGGGAGCAGCAGGTAGGCGCTGAGCGCCAGCGCCCAGGCGGCGGCGAGCGCGAGGAAGGGCGCCGCGCGGCGGCGGGGACGGTGCGCCGCCACCAGCGCCGCGCAGAGCGGGAGCTGCCAGAGGAGCGTCTCCGGCGAGCCGGCCAGGAAGGAGAGCGCGGTGAAGGCGGCGGCGGTGGCGGCCTCGCGCGGGCCGGGGCGGGTGGTGAGCCGGAGCCACCCCAGCGCCATCCAGCCCGTCCAGGCGGCGGCGTCGACGACGTTCTGGTGCCCGCCGAGGTCGGTGAGCATGGGCGAGAGCGCGAAGGCGGTGGCGGCGATGGACGAGGCGAGGTGGGATTGCCTGAGCTCGCGGCCGAGTCGCTGGACGCCGAACCAGGCGATCAGCACGTGGAGGAGCTGGCGGAGCGTGACGCCCACCACCGGTCCGCCCGCCAGCGCGGTGAGGATGGCGAGCGGGTAGAGGCCCTGCGAGATGAGCGCCGCGCCCATCGGCTGGCCGAGCCGCATGTACGGGTTCCAGAGCGGGAGCTCTCCGTGCCGGAGCGATTCGAGGATCAGCGCCGAGTAGGGGATGAAGAGGCGGAACGCGTCGCGGCCGGCGATCACGGCCCCCCGGAAGATGGGGCGGTAGGCGAAGGCCATGCCCGCGACGAGCAGCGCGATCGTGATGAGCCAGCGCCGGCGCGCGGGGGTCACGCCGCACGCCTCCGGGTGCGCCACAGCGCCAGCGCGAACGCGCCCCACGCCACCACGGAGAGCGCGAGCCCCACGGCGAAGCTGGTGGGCCGGTACCGGAGCACCACGTGGTGGACGCCCGCGATGAGCGGCACCGCCCGGAGCGCGTAGTCCGCCCGGACCACCTTTGCCTCGCGGCCGTCGACCTCCGCCACCCAGCCCGGGTAATACGAATCCGTCACCACGAGGTAGGCGTCCTGGCACGCCACTGCGTCCACCTCGATCGAATTGTGCGTGGCGCGGGTGATCTGCGCCCTCGATCCGGCACACCCCGTCGAGCTGAGGACGTCGCCCTCCGCCAGCATCGCCTCGGATTGCGCCAGCCGGCCCGGCAGGAGCAACCGCCGGAGGACCTCGGGGTCCGACACCGGCCGCGCCCGGTGGACCACGAACGCGCGCGGGAACGCGGTCTCCGACCGGTACAGCGACGGCAGCTCACCTCCACCCCCCACCTCCGCCAGGTCCAGGAACGGGGCCGGGCCGCGGCGCACGTAGTACTGCACTCCCATCAGGTCGAAGATCGCCCGCTGCTCGGATAGATGAAACTCGTCGATCCGCTTCGGCTCCGGCGCCCCGTATCCCTCCGGCGCCGAGAATCCCTCCTCCACAAACCGGTTCGCCCACAGCGCGTCCCGGCTCAGCTCCATCTGCGGCCGCGCCTTCGGAGTGAGGTCGTCCGGCCGATACGCGTCGACGCTCACGCGCCCCTCGAATGGCCGCGGGATCTCCGCCCCCAGCACCGAGGGCCGCTCCAGCTTTCCGGGCTCGATCCACCCGGTGCCCACCGCCATCAGGTGGTACGCGCCCAGCTCCACCATCGCGCAGGCCGCCACCGCCGCGCGCCGCCATCTCCGCGGCAGACCCAGCGCCAGCGCCGCCGCGAGCCCCACCGCCAGCGCCGCCCAGAACACGCCCGAGCTCAGGCCCGGCCGGAACACCGGGGCCCGGCTGAGCGGCAACGCGATCACCAGCCACAGCAGCGTCCCCGCCAGCGCGATCGCCGGGGCCCGCCACGATGGCCGCCGCCGCCGGAGGAGCACCACCGTCCGGTCCAGCCCGAACCCGGACAGCATCGCCAGGCAGAACAGCGCGCCCACCAGGTACTTCGCCGGATAGCGGAACAGGGAGAACGGCGGAACGCTCAGCACCCACGCCGCGGGCGGGAAATGCCTCCCCAGCGCCAGCAGCCCGAGCACCACCGCGCCCACCGCGAACGGCCACACCCGCCTCGAGCGCCGGAAGGAGAGCGCCGCCAGCGCGCAGGCGATCGACCCGGCGAACAGCGTGACCACGAACCACTCGTCCTCGCCCCAGTACTGGTCCCGCGGCTGGTCCGCGAACGGGAGCGCCATCGACGCCAGCTGCGACCAGGACGCGCTCCACTCCAGCGTCCCCTCCAGGTCGCCCCGGCTGCTGTTGAGCGCGTACTCCACGCCCGGCACCAGGAGGAGGCCGGCCAGCGCCGCCCCCCACGCCCCCGCGCCCAGCGCCGCCCCCGCCGCCGCGCGCCTCCGCTGCCGCGCGGACCACCCGACCACCGCTCCCACCAGCAGCACCTGCCACAGCAGCGTCTCCGGCGATCCGCACAGGAACGAACCGGCGATGCCCGCGGCCAGCCACGCCGCCGCCGCCGCGCTCGCCCGCCTCGCCACCCCGAGCGCCGCCAGCACCAGGAACGGCGTCCAGCACGCCGAATCCACCACGTTCCGCTGCCCGTGGAGGTCCGCCAGCATCGGCGAGAGGGCGAAGGCGGCGCTCGACAGGACGGAGCCCGCGACGCTCACCCGGAGCCGCCGCGCGAGGAGGAAGGTGCCCACCGCCGCCGCCGCGATGTGCAGCGCGTGGTGCACGGTGAATCCCACGTACGGTCCGAAGGCGAGGGTGATCCCGATCTCCGGGGGATAGAACGCCTCCGACTGCAGCGTGGCCGCGAACGGTTGCCCCAGCCGCAGGTACGGGTTCCACAGCGGCCACTCCCCCAGCCGCAGCGACTCCAGCAGCAGCACCGAGTCCGGGATGAACAGCCGGAACGCGTCCCGCCCGGCCATCACCTTCCCCAGCAGCGCTGGCCGGTGCACGAACAGCAGCCCGGCCAGGAGCCCCGCCCACAGCAGGAGCGACCGCCGCCGCAGGCGCGGCCTCACCCGCCGCATCCCTGGACCGTGATCGCGGCGCCCTTCCGCACCGCCTCCTCGCTCACGTCCGCCGTCCCGGTGGCGCCGCCCGGGCAGGTGACGCGGTAGCGCCCGGGGTAGCTGACCCGCAGCACGCGCCCGCGCGCCGCCGGTGAGTACCGGTTTCCACCGACCTGCGGGCCCGTCGCGCGCAGGGCCCCGCCGCGGAGCACGGCGCCCGCCACCACCTCGAACAGCCGCGCGTAGCTGCCGCCCTCCTTGCGCTCCCGCTTCTCCACCGAGTCGTGGACCAGCCGGAAGTGCCCGGTGGTGTCCTCCGGCGACGCCATCCACCCGTGCTCCAGCAGCTTCCCCAGCGCGGTCTCGCTCACCTTCTCCCCGTCGTGCCCCAGGATCCGCTCCGACGGCGTCACCAGCACGTAGCGCGCGCCCGCCTCCACCGCGCGCTGGTACGCCTCCTCGTCCGTCGGCGCCGCCAGCACCTCGGCGGCGCGCCGGTTTCCCTCCACGTAGACCTGGAGCTGCGAGAAGAACGTCGCCACCGACGGGCGCTCCGACCAGAGCGGCAGCGTGTGCCCCATCAGGTAGCTCGCCACCACCCCGTAGGCCGGCCGCTGCCCGTCGTACGGGCTGGGCGAGGCGGGCGGCAGGTGCTCGCGCATCCACAGCAGCGTGGGGCGGACGAGCCGGACGTCGGCCGGCGGGGCCTGGGGCGGCTGCAGGGCCAGCGAGAGGACCAGCGGCGCTCCGCCCACCACCGCGGCCATCCACCGGAGGCGGCGGCTGGCGACGAGCGCGAGGCACTCGGCGAGCAGGACCGACGCGCTCCCCGCCAGCGCGGGCGCGAAGCGGGCCTGGAGCGCGGCGGCGGCGAGCAGCGGCACCACCGTGCAGAGTGGCGCCAGCAGCGGGATGTCGTCCTGCCGGAGGTGCCGGAAGGTGAGGAACAACCCCAGGGGGAGGAGCAGCAGCAGCGGGCCCAGCAGCTGGATCGCCCAGCGCGGGTCTCGCCAGAGCGGCTGCGACTCGATCACCAGCGCCAGCAGCGGATCCGCCCGCCCCAGGTGCGACGCCGCGTCGCACATCGGCTGGAACAGCACCGCGCCGATCGCCAGCGCGCTCGCCATGGCCGCGAACGGCGCGACCTTCCGCGCGATCTTCAGGGCCCGGGGATCGTCCTTCACCGGCCGGGGCGTGACCTTCGACGGGGCGATGCTCGCCAGCCGCCGGTTCCTGATCAGCAGGGCCAGCCCGAAGGCGCCGCCGAAGCACGCCAGCGCCAGCAGCGGGTGGAACGCGGAGATCTCCTCGTACTCCAGCGACCGGAGCGACCCGAACGCGGCGGCGGACGCGGCGCCGAGGCCCGCGGCGATGATCCCCGCCCAGCCCAGCGCGCGCGCGAAGCCCTGGTCGCCCGGCCTCAGCCACGCGGCGATGGCGGCGGCCACGGCGACGCAGGGGACGAACATGAACGCGCTCGGCGCCAGCATCCGGCCGATCCCGATCAGCGCCCCCACCAGCGCCGCGGTGCGGAAGGACGGCTGGCGGATGAGCGCCATCACCGCCAGCGGGATGGCGGCGGCGAGGAAGCCCTCGTGGAGGTGGTGGTCGGCGTTCCCCAGGGCGCCCGCGTCCACCAGCACCGGCGTCAACCCCAGCAGGGCGGCCAGCGCGAGCGACGGGCCCGCTCCGATCACGCCCCACGCCAGCAGCAGCAGCGCGGCCAGCCACAGCGCCGACAGCGCGGGCCCCACCCAGGCGGCGCCCAGCTCGGCGCGCCGCTCGCCCGCCACGGCCACCGCCCCCGTCACCGCGTAGGCGTGGAGCGGGGGCAGGATGATGCGGGCCCCTTCCGGGAAGCTCACGTACGGGTCGAAGGTCTGGTAACGAGGGAAGGCGTGGAGCTGGAGCCTGGCGAAGCGCGCGTAGTAGTGGGAGTCGGACGGCAACAGCTCCACCTGTCCCGGCGCCGGGAAGGCGGTGCGGAAATTGGCGCACCGGGCCCAGAGGCTCGCCAGGACGAGGAGCAACGCGGCAATCCGCACCACCATCGGCGAGGATGAGAGCATTGGCGGCGGGGATGGCAACATCAACACCAGCGGCAACGGCGGCCGCGGACACCGCGGCCGGAGCCTGCCCGGCGTGCCTCCAGGGCCGCTCCGACGAGGCGGAGGCGACGCCGCGCCTGCACGTCCGGCGCTGCCGCGCGTGCGGCCACCGGGTGGCGGACTTCCCCGGCCCCCGGCCCTCGGAGGAGGACTTCCTCCTCCAGGACGCGGGCGACACGTACACCGGCTCGCTCCAGGTGACGCGCCGGCGCCAGGCGCGATACCTGCTCGAGGCGCTCAGGCAGGAGGCCGGCCCGGTGCAGGGGCTGCTGGACTACGGCTGCGGGCGCGGGTGGTTCCTGGAGGCCGCCCGGGCCGAGGGCATCGCCCCGCTGGCGGGGGCGGACACCTCCGGCACGTCAATGGAGGCGCTCGCCGGGATGGGGATCGCCGGGGTGCGCATCGAGGACCCCCTGCGCCCGTCGCTGGCGGTCCAGAAGCTCCCCTTCCGGCCCAGGGCCGTCGCCCTGCTGGACGTGGTGGAGCACATCGCGCCGGACCGGCTGGCCGGCTGGCTGGCGGAGCTGCTGGACGCGCTCCGGCCCGATCTGCGCTTCGCGCTGATCAAGGTGCCCATCTCCAGCGGGGTGATGTACCGGCTGGCGGCCGCGCTGGCGCGGGCGGGCGTGGTGGCGCCGCTGGAGCAGCTCTACCAGGTCGGCCGGATGCCGCCGCACGTCAACTACTTCAGCGTCCGCTCCATGGAGGCGCTGCTGGAGCGGCTCCGGCTCCCGGTGGCGCGCGTGATCCGCGATCCCGAGTTCGAGGCCGGCGGCCTGAAGGAGCGCGCGTCGTTCCTGCAGCGGCTCCCTCCCACGCTCGCCGCCGCGGCGGGCAGCGCCGCCCTCGGCCTCTCCCGCGTGCTCCGGATGGAGGACACCGCCTCCTTCCTCTGCCGCACCTGACCTGCGGACTTGTCCAGGCGCGTCGTGCGTCGCCGGGCGACGCGGCGGCGTCCGCCCGGTACTCCGCCCTGACGGTCCCAGCGCTTCAAGTGCCTGGATCGAGGTTCTTTTTCACCCGGTACGGCGGTTGCTCAATGGCCCCGCCAATGCCCCGAATCGCAACGTCCGAGGTGGTGGTTCCCGCTGAGCTCTCCCCCGCCGCGCGCGAGTCGCTGATCGACTCGCTCTACCAGATCCAGCGCGAGGTCTTCGACGGCGTGGACCGCCAGGCCTTCGCCCGGTACGTGGTCCTGTCCGAGGCGGATCGCACCTCCATCCTGGTCCACCGCAACGCCGCCGGCGAGATCGTGGGCTACTTCGCGGTCCACCAGTTCGACCGCGAGCTGGCGGGCGAGCCGGTGACCATCTTCCGCGCCGAGGCCGGCACCGCGCGCGCCTACCGCGGCGGGAACGCCAACAATCGCTTCGGCCTGTGGTGCGGGCTGCGCGCGCTGCTGGCGAA
>Ga0075421_100004993_pt1 | contig 15998 bp, 17 predicted proteins | sample SoiMetdeltSBSDD5_FD_75292 | JGI IMG/M metagenome (GOLD analysis project Ga0075421, IMG submission 75292) | Bulk soil microbial communities from a Populus tree surrounding site in Tennessee, USA - Soil MetaG P. deltoides SBSDD5 | ecosystem: Environmental > Terrestrial > Soil > Tree plantation...
ACGTATGTTTTCAGGGTAACTGTAACCGATAACAGCGGCAAAACCGATACTGATGATGTGACTATCTATATGACGAACAATTAGATTCTTCTACTTCATGTACAGCATTCCGTTACTTTGCATTTGAAAAAAGGAAGTATTGTTCAAAAGTTTCGGCCTGAACAGAATGGAGAAAACAACTATGAAACTAAAGATTGAAAAAAGGTAAGCAGATGTTGGCTGATCATACATTTGCAGCGAGCCCAGTATGCAGAAAATTATCAGGAAGAAAAAAGGTATCGCCAATAATAGTATCCATCGGGAGACAACTTTAGAATGATTATCGTCTATACTCAGCGAGATGAAAAACTTCCGGTAAAAATAAAACGTAAGGCCGGTAACGAACGCCACAAGCGCATATACTGAGTGCCTGATCAAGGGAACAGGCGAATCCAGTTCAGGTCCAACAGAAAATATCTGGCTGGCAAAGGGCGACTGAATATCGGTGGCTATCCTGTCGAAATAATAAATTCTGATACCTATAAGGAAAACCGCTGAAGATGCAATGGTGCCAATGATCCATCCCGGAACTTTCGGGGTGACGCGCTGAATGATGATAAGCATCGTGCTGCAGGCGTAAACAATTCTCATGCATTTTACCATCAGGATCTGAAACCGGTTCAACGAATGCAGGTACGAGAAATAATTCATTGCAAAAAGGCTTGTAATTATAACCAGAATGCAGATCTTAAGCATTGAGTTCTTTCTCATTTTAAAAAGCACATCAAAGAACGCTATTAAGCATAGCACGATATATACGAGGAAAAGATGCTTTAATTGCATGTATTGCGAAGGTGGAGGGGTAAGTAAAGGGGTATCAAATATTCACGGCTTTGGAAGTTAACGACATACACAGTAAGTTATTGCATGCAACCGGATAAATATGGTGTACACAATTGGATTCTGGGTAATGATTCATAATTTACGACAAGAGAACTTTAATTATGAAAGGTATGAACAAATGGTCCCGGCGGCAGTTAATTAAAAACGGAGCGGTCGCCATCATAGGTACGCCAATGGTTTTATCGCGCGATTACAATGAGTATGCTGATGTGCTGGCTGATGAGCCGTGGCACGGAATGAAAGCGGGCGTTGCCTCGTACACATTCCGGAAATTCAGTGTCGACGATACCATCAAGGCGATGAAGCGTCTTAATCTTAGCTACATTTCGATCAAAGATTTTCATCTCCCGCTCGACAGCACCACTGAGCAAAGAAAAGCGGTGGTGCAAAAGTTTAAGGATGCCGGCATCACACCAGTAAGCTGCGGAAATATTACTATGAAAAACGAAGAAGCCGATATTCGCCGCGCCTTTGAATATGCGCGCGATTGCGGCATGTTTGATATTGTTTGCAGTCCCGATCCCGCGTCTATGCCTATACTCGATAAAATGGTGAAGGAGTTCGACATCAGGATCGCCATACACAATCACGGACCGGAAGACAAAAAATTTCCTTCCCCACACGAGGTATGGAAAGCTGTACAGCCTTACGACCGCCGCATTGGTCTTTGTATAGACATAGGCCATACCGCACGTGCGAAAGCTGATCCCGCTGAAACAATATTAAAATATAAGGAAAGGCTGTACGACCTGCATTTTAAAGATATTGCCAGCATGGAGCCGGAAGGCGAAACCGTTCCGGGCGGAAGGGGTGTGTTAAATTTACGGGCAGTTATCAAAGCATTGGTGAAAATTAAGTATTCAAATTTATTAGCTGTCGAATATGAAGGATCGGAGGATGATCCTGTTGCTGAAGTTGCTGAAACCATCGGTTACGCAAAGGGGTTAATAAGAGGATTGTGAGGAAGCTACAGCGATGTCTGAGAGAAAAACATTTTGCACTGCCCCCATTATTTCTTAACTTCTTGTATTTCTTATTGTTCACTTAATGCGTAAACAATGAGCACCAAAACAGCTTCTTTAATCTTCGGCATAGCATTTCTTGCCGTAGGCATTCTCGGTTACTTTTCCAATCCAATTATCAGCAGTTCCGACGATGCAATCTTTCACACCGATTCGCTGCACAACATCATTCACATTGTAAGTGGAATTTTATTTTTCATCTTTGCCCTTGCTGTTCCGGCAAGCGCAGGCACCTTCCTGAAAGTATTTGGTACCATCTACCTGCTGCTCGGCATAGCCGGGGTAATAGCAATTGGCAATGATGAGCACGTGAAACTGCTCGGCTTTCTCCTTGTAAACAACGCCGATAATTATTTGCACATCGGACTGGGTGCGGCCATTCTCCTGGCGGGATTTCTGCCTGGAATAGAGGTAAATGTAAGAACCAGGACCAGCTAGGTTTCCACTAAATGAGCCGGTCTAATTGAAAACTCTTATCACCTCTAGATATAAGATAGCAAATATCCAAAACGGCAAACGCTTTCACGCATAAGCAGGATTCCCGCTCGTTACTTTTGAAATCCAATTTCCCTCCAATGAAATCGTACAATAACTCACACGTCTTTGCTACCGTGACCAGCGGTTTAGGCATTTCTGCTGAAGAGCGCCCCTCTGTTTATACTCCTATTGCCGTAAATCTTCTATATAGCAACAATCCCGACGGTTCGGTTCAATGTATCTGGTCGAAAGGTGAATGGATGAAAAAGATGCATCGTTTGCTTTTTAGCCTGGGATGGCAAAATGCTTTGCCGGGCAGATTGGTGCTTTATACTGACGTGCCTACAGCTACATTTCTCCATATGTCCCTTAAATCACCTTCCCGCATCGATAAAGCTCTCTGAAAAGCGATCTTTGCGTTTGTTATTTTATGTAAGTACATATATTCATTTATATAATTTAATTATTTCTTCACCGAGATCAATCCGATAATTTAGAATTATATTTTTTCATGAGTATCTTGTTCGCTCTACGAGCAACTGTGCTTGTTTGTGACACGGCCCTATCTCCTTCGAAAGTCCTCTTGGTTAACTCCAAATTTCCAACAACTTGTTTTTCATCCTTTATGCCACCAGCTATCTGTGTGTCCGAATAACTGTGTTTGGCCATAACTTATTGATACTAAAATTTCTTTTCACCAACGTTTATCTCCAAATCTCATTCTACGGACCAAACCGATGCTTTTAACCCTATGATTTTCTTTTACCCTTAAAACTTAAATCATGCGAATGAGATTTCTACAATTAACAGGGACGGGACGTTTACTGGTCTTGTTGGTTTTTGCCATTGTCTTATCCACTGCAACAAAGGGACAGATAGTCGTTGGACCCGGTGTTGCTCCTGTAACCACTCCGTCCGTGGGATTCAATATGGATGGAACGCTTAAAGCCAATACTTCTGCTGGCGACTGGCTCGATGGAACAGGTACCGGTACTTTTGTTCTGGACAACACCGGTACTGTGCTTAATTCAGCCACTACGTTTCATATCATCGACGCAGTTAATACCTCAGATAATGTATTTGTTGGTGGCTTAAAAAAGAACGGCAACCCTAATTCCTGGGGTTGGAAAAGTGCAGGTGCCAGTCCTTCAAAGTGTAATATTAACCACGCAATTATTCATATAGCCAAAGCAAGCAATGGCGACACGTGGATCACACTTTCAGGTGATCGTGAATCTGTAAATGGAAACAGCTTTATTTCACTTTCATTGCATCAAAACTCGCTTACTCTTGGCGCAACTACATTCGTTAGTGCGGCGTCAAATTCAACAGGAGGCCGTACACCCGGCGACGTTCAGGTATCTGCCGAGTTCACAGGTGGTGGAACCAACCCGAACCTCTATCTCGAAGAGTGGAAACAGGTATCAGGATCGTACGTTTGGGCGCCTATCACCATTACATCGGGAGCAACGGTTGCTTACGGTAAAACAAACGCCGCAACAATCAGCGGTATGCCCTATACTGTTTTCGGTGGTACTTCATATCAAACGAATTCATTTATCGAAGTTTCATTCAACATCAGCGAAATATATAGAAACAGTTCAACACCTTGTGTGGGTTCTATTAAATCTATGCTGCTGCTCACGAAATCGTCGCAGTCAGTAACCGCCGACCTATCAGACTTCGTAGCACCACAACAGGTGAATCTCGACATTAATGTAGGTCCTCCAACAGCGAATGGGGCGAACTATTGCGTAGGAGCAACTATTAATAACCTCACTGCTTCAGGAGTATCAGGAAGCACGTTGAACTGGTACACAGCAGTTGATGGAAACGGCAAGCCTACAGGTAGCTCAACTTCGGGATCTTCATATCCAACAGGTATCAATAACGCAGTAGCGGGAACATATAATTTTTATGTAACACAAACTCTGGATGGTTGCGAAAGCTCACCAAGAACCGTGACGGTAAACGTAGTAGCAAACCCTGTCGCATACACACTTTCAGGAAATACAGTTTGTTCTTCCGATGGAACCGGAGGAGTACTAACACTAAGCAATTCTCAAACAGGGGTAAGCTACCAGCTGAAGAGATCTTCGGATGATGGCAATGAAGGTTCGGCTGTAAACGGAACAGGTTCCGCTTTGCAGTGGACAAGCATTCCATTTGGTTCGAGCTTCTATGTTGTGGCAACAGGCGCTTCTCCCACAAGTTGTACCTCTACATCTAACACCGCTTCGGTGACCGGTGGTTCAAACCCCACAGTTTATTCGCTTTCCGGAAATTCAATTTGCGCATCTGCCATAAACACAGGCGTCATAACGCTGAGCAATTCACAAACCGGATTTAGCTACCAGCTGAAAAAAGCATCAGATGACGGAGATGTTCAAACTGCGAAATCAGGAACCAATGGTTCTTCACTGCAGTGGACGGGTCTCGCTGCAGGCGTTAACTATTACGTTGTGGCATCAGGCGCTGCTCCTACTAATTGTACCAGCAGAACATTAAATGCTTCGGTAACGGAAGTAGCAAATCCAATCGTGTATACACTCAGTGGAAATGCGATATGCTCTGCTAATCCAAATACAGGCGTGATAACTTTAAGCAATTCGCAAACCGGAGTAAGTTACCAGTTGAAGAAAGCATCAGATAATGGCGATGTTCAAACTGCGAAATCAGGAACCAACGGTTCATCATTGCAATGGACAGGTCTCGCCGCAGGAGTTAACTATTACGTTCTGGCAACAGGTGCCGCTCCTACAAATTGTACAAGTACAACATCAAATGCTTCTGTAACAGAAGTAGCAAACCCAATCGTTTATACCCTAACTGGAAATGCAATATGCTCTGCTGATCCGAATACAGGTGTGATTACTTTAAGTAATTCACAAACGGGTTTTTCTTACCAGCTTAAGAAAGCAAGTGATAATAGTGATGTACAGGCTGCACAGCCAGGTTCAACCGGGAATGCCCTTACCTGGTCGGGTCTTCCGGCAAGTGTAAACTTCTATGTAGAAGCAACAGGTGGCACGCCAATTTCATGTAAGAGCACAACAACAAACGCATCGGTGACTGTTTCACAAAATCCCTCGCAACCCAATGTTACCGTTGTTAATCCGTCATGTTCCAGCGCAACTGGTACTATAACAATTACGTCGCCAACAGGATCTCAATTTGAATACAGTTACAATGATGGACCTTTCACGTCAAGTGTCGGACCATATACATTTAATGCCGGGCAAGGTTACAAGATCGAAGCGAAGAGCACTTCATCAGGATGCATTTCTGTGCCACAGGAATGCACCCCTCAGGTAACGCCGCTTTCATCTAATGCAGTGCTGGATCAAACAGCTATGATAGCCGCGCCTCGTAAAACCAAAGTACTAGCTGCTCCTAATCCGTTTAACGACAGGGTAAGGTTCACGATGGAATCCGGAATATCAGGATTGGGATCTCTAGAAATTTACAACACGCTCGGCCAGCGTATAAAGGTTGTGTTCCAGGGATATGTAGAAGCAGGCAGACCTTTAGTGCAGGAATTTAGTGTTCCTTCTGTTCAACGCGGCATGCTTGTTTATGTTTTCAGGGTAGGAAATGAAAAGGTAACGGGTAAATTAATAAGCAGCAGATAATTCGATTAACCGTATAATTACCAACGGGTGCCCTTAGGGGCACCCTTTTTTTTTAGACTGGGCAGTTGCTTATATTCATCAATCAAAATCTGTAGGATGAATATTATTCATGCACGCTCTGTCATTCCGTTTTTGCTGTTTGCTGTTTCAATGCAAGGCTGCTCTTCTCCTGAATCTGCCTCCGCGAAAAAGGAGAGTGATTCGGGTCACTTCTATACAATCGATGATTTTAAAACGATCCTGAAAACAGACGCGCATGTTCACGTGAACACCAGGGATTCTTCGTTTCTGGCGCAGGCAAAGGAAGACCGCTTCAAGCTGTTTACTATTAATTGGGATGACGTGAACGATCCTCCGCCAATGGAAGCTCAGCAGGAGTATGCGCTGTTCCTTAAAAATAAATATCCTGACCAGATTGAATATGCAACCACAGTTTCCATCAGAAAGTTCAATGAAGATCAATGGCTCACCGAAACCCTTGCTTATATCGATAGTTCAGTAAAGCGGGGCGCGAAAGCTGTTAAGATCTATAAAGTGATAGGAATGTCTTTGCGCGACAAACAGGGTAAGCTTGTGATGGTTGATGATCCACGATTAGACACTTTATTTAGTTACCTGGAACAGCACAATATTCCAGTTGTTGGCCATCTTGGCGAGCCACGCAACTGCTGGCTGCCGGTTGATAAGATGACGGTGAAAGGTGATAGGTCGTATTTCACGCAAAACCCGCAATACCACATGTTCCTGCATCCGGAAATGCCTTCGTATGAAGACCAGATCAGGGCGAGAGATAACATGCTTGCGAAACATCCTAAGCTGACATTTGTTGGTGCGCACCTCGGCAGCCTGGAATGGAACGTGGATTCCCTTGCTGCACGGCTCGACAGATTTCCTAATATGGCAGTAGATATGGCTGCGCGTATCGTTCACTGGCAGGTACAGGCGAAGGACAACTGGCAAAAGGTGCATGATTTCCTTATCAAATACAATGACCGCTTGTTATATGCGACTGACCTGCTGGTTGATGATAAGTCGGATCCGGCGGAAGCAAGAAGAACCGCACATGAAACGTGGCTGAACGACTGGAAATTTTTCACAACAAATGAGCAGATGACTTCGGATCAGTTTGATGGAACTTTTAACGGACTGAAACTGCCCAAAGAAGTTATTGATAATATTTACAACAAAAATGCCCGCAAATGGCTTGGAGTGTTTTGAACACAGATGACGCATCATCTGCCAGGCTGCTCCCACCAGCGTGAATATGTCGTTATATTTTTCAGATCAACGTCTTCGCCGATCATTGGGTGTATCACGGAGATATTTTTTCTTGCGGCTTCAGCTGTAACACGTTCAATAGGCTCATCCCAATCATGTAATGAAAGCGAAAACTTAGCCCAGTGCACAGGTAATATATGTTTTGCTCTCAGGTCGATGCCGGCTTGCACCACTTCTTCAGGCATAGTATGAATATATTTCCAATACAGGTTGTATTGTCCACATTCGAGGATGGCAAGGTCAAAAGGACCGAATTTTTTGCCGGTTGCCTCGAAATGTGTTCCGTAACCACTGTCACCGCCAATGAATATTTTCAAGGAAGGAGTTTGCAGAACAAATGCGTTCCATGAGGACCGGTTCCGTTTAAACAATCTGCCTGAGAAATGTCTTGACGCAACCGCCCGTATATGAAATCCGTTTTGTAAAGCAACTTCATCGTTCCAATCGAGCTCTGTGATGCGGGAAATGTCATAGCCCCAGAATTCAAGGTGGGGAGCTACACCAAGGGCGGTGATTACGTGTTTTATTTTTGATCTTAGATTTACTATTGTTTTGTAATCGAGGTGATCCCAATGATCATGGGTGATGATCAGGAAATCTATTTCAGGGATGTCTGCTGTGGTGTAAACATCGCTGCCGGGAAAACTTTTTGTTGTAAATGATAACGGAGAAGCTGCGCCGCTGAAAACGGGATCAACAAGAATTTTCTTTCCATCTACCTGCAGGAAATAGGAAGAATGGCCAAACCATACAAGGATATTTTTTGACGGATCGAGATTGAGCAGATCCGTTTTTTTTGAAGGCAGGGGATAAGGAGGTTTGCTAAATTTGCTTTTTTCGAAGAAAAACTTTTGCATCACCCTGAGAACATTGGCGCCTTCTGTTAAATTAGGAGTGAATTCGAGATTTTGAAACTGGCCGTTCCTGTAATTCGGAGATAACTTTATTCTTTCTAACGTTTTACCTGACGCCAGCTTACCAAACTTTGGCTCGCGGGTAAAGAGAACGATAGCTAATATTAATATAATTACCAGCGAAAGAAAGATGAACATAAAAACAAATATGCCGAAATTTATTTTATTAAATTATGAAAGATAACTTCTCCACTGAATCCGATAAATACGCACGCTACCGCCCGGCATATCCGTCTGAATTCTACAGCTTCCTTAAAACCATAGTTTCCGGAACAGAGAATGCATGGGATTGCGCAACCGGCAATGGACAGGTTGCAGAGAAGATTGCATCAATTTTTAAGAATGTTTATGCAACCGACATCAGCCAGCAGCAGATCAGTAACGCGGTACGCTTACCAAACATTCACTACTCGATACAGCCTGCTGAAAGAACAGATTTTGAGAACAATTTTTTCGATCTGATCATAGTAGCTCAAGCAGTTCACTGGTTTGATTTTGAGAAGTTCTATTTTGAAGTTAAGCGCACAGGGAGAAGCAATTCATTGATTGCCGTTACAGGGTACGCCTTGCTTAAAACCGATCCGAAGGTTGAAGATGTGATTGATAAATTTTATAACAACATTGTCGGCATCTACTGGGACAACGAAAGACGTTACGTGGAAGAAGAATATAAAACGATACCATTTCCGTTTGAGGAAATAACGGTGCCGCCGTTTCAAAGCACTTATGAGTGGACATTGGAACACCTGTTCGGATACCTGGGGACATGGTCGGCGGTGAAGCATTACATTAAGCAGAAGGGCCGGAATCCGGTAGCATTAATCGAGGAAGAACTTACTGAGGCCTGGGGCAACATTGATAAGAGAACAGTTCATTTTCCGCTGATAACAAGAATCGGCAAGGTGAATGTTACACGTTAACCTTCTTACGGATAAAATTCATGTAAAGAGAAAGCAATGCGGCGAGCGCAAAACAAACAGCAATTCCCATATTAACAAGCTCCGATGAAATGTCGGTTCCTGAAAGTTTTTCTGCGAAGTATTCAATAAAATTCGATGGCAGGTTCGTTTCACCTAATTTTTCTTTCACCCTCCATTGCCAGTCGGTAAGCGGACAATATCCCATTCCAAACCATATTCCCAAGACAAACCATGACGCAGCTGTAAGTATAATTGAGATCAGGTGGAGTTTGCGCGTGGCCCTGAACATCCATCCAAATAAATTGAAGAGGATGACAATGAGGTGCAGAACGGTTAGCAGTACATCCAGCAGTTTAAGCATAAAAGTCAGATCATATATGCTGTTTGATCACCGACATTAATCTGGCCTTGTCAATCATTCCGGGATGCCGCCATAAAATATTTCCTTTCTTAAAAAGAATAAAAGTCGGAACCGCACTAACATCAAACGAACGTGCAGCGTCCTGGTTCCTATCGATATCGATCTTGATCACACGGGCTTTGCCGCTAACAGTTCTTGCAACGTCCTTAATTACGGGTTCCATGGCTTTGCAAGGTCCGCACCAGTCGGCATAGAAATCAACCAGCACAGGCGTTTCAGATTTTATGAGGTCAGCGAATTTTTCCATGTCACTGCTGTTGAATGTACAGTGCAATGCTACAAAGAATCTGCAACATTCTTGCCGGCTATTGAGATGTTGATTTATCCTGTTTGTCTACGCCGTCGTTCTTTATCCTGTTAATTATAAATGCGCCTACTTTTCTTCCCATGTCTAATCCTATTTCGTTGTCTGTCCGAAAATGGATACCACCCTGGAAGCGCGACTCGGCACCATCTTTAGCTCTTTTCATAAAGTACGCCCTGCTTTCGGGGAAGAAGTAGGAATAGATCTCCGCATTTACTGCTCCTATCATGGCATGTCCTGACGGATATCCGGGGAACGGTGGTGTAAAAAATAATACAGGGCGAAATGTTGTGTCGTACTGATCGGGCCTGATGCCCCAATACGAGTACTTCGCATCCCAGCACGCTACAAACGCGTCGTACATGGCAATAGAAGCAACCGAATAAATTCTTGCGGCGCGTGGTGGATTCAGATGGATATTATATTCGAACATCTTTTTTGTCAATACATCTTCGGGTTGCCCTGCATAATAAAAGGCATTGGACATGGAGCGGAATGTTGGCTTGAACTTTTTCAGTTCTTCCATATCTTTTTTGAAATCAGGAGGAGGTGCGGGGCGAAACTGACTGCTGCTGTCGAGCAATACGGTTTTTGCTTTACCTGCAAGCGGAAACATTGGCGTTCCTTTCCATTTGTCAGGTTCATGTGGCATTTTTCCATCCCAATTATTTTGCGGCATATAGTTTTTTGTGCGTTCAATTTCATATTCGGCGATCTTTTTACCAAGTGCGAAACCTGCGCTCGTATCGCTGGGAAATGCTACACCGGCTGCAATTCTCGATGCCATTGCCTGCGCAGCCATCTTTCTTACTGAGTCGGCCAGCTTCGGATAAAAATGCGAAATGATTGTTGATGCTACACCTGCAGTGACCGCTACCTCGCATGGATATGAAGGGCTTTCGGGTTTTGGTACAAATGATCTTATGTGTTTGTCGGCCTCAAAAGGTCGGGGCCTGTCATACGCATACTTCGTATCCCATGCTGCGACGGTTGCGTCATAAATCGCTGCGCTGAGCAACATGGCTGCGAGCATCCCGTTGTATGATGTGTCGTTCATCCATAATTTAGCCATCATATCCTGCCACCTGTAGCCCGGCGAACCGGCGTTCCAGTAATTAATGTGGTATAAAGCAGCAGAGTCAATATTTTCCTGATTTTGTAAAACAATGGCAATCTCATTTCTGTAAGCAGGTGGCTTCGGCAATCGGAATTCTTTGGCCGACGAAATGAACCATGTTCTCCATTTCCCTGCCTGCGGCTCTACCTGCGCGTTAGCCTGTAAGGCTGAAACCAGCAATACGAAAATGCATATACGTTGTCTCATAAAAGATGTTTTTGCAAGAATATCTTTAAAATGAAAATCTTTTTTATTCGTGTCAACAAACAACGGCTTATGGTATACAAACAACAGAAGAAGTTGAAATGACAAGTGAAAGTTTTACCGACATTTGATGAATCTTCAAATGAAAAAATCTTTCGTTTTCTATATATGGCTTGGCCTGGCGTTCCTTGCGCTAAGGGTGTATCACATTTGGATTACTGAGCCGGAAACTTATTTTGTGAGGTCAGTAAACACGGCATGGCTGATCGTTTACCTGGTGGCGGTCAATTATATTCTCTTTGAATACACGATACCTTTTTTTAAGCTGACATGGAAAAGGATATTACTGGGGCTGGCACTTATTTTCCTTCAGTTTATTGTGTATTCTTTAGGCTTGTATTTCTGGCGCTTTATCGGAATTCAGTTACATATCTATACCGAGATCAAAAAATATCCTTCCGTTGAAGAAGGAGTTACGAATATTATGCCACTGAGCATTATGTCGGTTTTGTTTTTTGGTGTTATAAAACATATCTATGATTACTGGCAACTGAAGAAGGCGACCCAGCAACTGCGCGTTGAGAAACAAGAGGCCGAACTCAACTACCTCAAATCGCAAACTAATCCGCATTTCCTGTTTAATACTCTAAATAACATTTACTCGCTCACCCGTGCAAAGTCAGATCTCGCCCCTGAAGCTGTAATGCGCCTTTCAAAAATTCTGCGCTACATGCTGTATGAGGCGTCGGGCGAGTATATCAGCATAGAGCAGGAGCTGAAAGTTGTAAACGACTACATTGCTCTCGAGCAGCTAAGGTACGATGACACGTTGCGCGTGAACTTTAATTACAACGTTGAAGACATGAAACAATCATTGCCTCCTTTACTGCTGATGCCTTTAGTTGAAAACGCGTTTAAGCACGGCGTATCTGAAACCAGATCAAATCCTTTTGTGGATCTGCATTTGTCTGTGCAAAACCGCCAATTGGTATTTGTGATCAAAAATTCTTCGGAGAATATTCCCGATGAGAAAGTGAAAGAGAATATAGGTTTGTCGAACTTACGCAGGCAGCTTGAATTATTATACAGGGAGTATGAATTGTCAGCCAATTATGAAGCGAATGTTTTCAAGGCCACGTTAAAGATCAATCTTGCGAGTCATGTCTAAGCTACGATGTATCATTGTTGAAGATGAGCCACTGGCAGTGCAGGTTATTGCAGACTACATTTCGCAGGTGCCTTTTCTTGAGCTGCAGGCTACTTTTAAAGATGCGATTCTCGCAACTGAATTTCTCAGGAACAATACAACAGATCTTATTTTCCTTGACATTCACCTTCCAAAGCTGAAAGGGATGGCGTTTCTGAAAACACTTGTCGAGCCGCCTGCGGTAATAATCACCAGCGCCTATCATCAGTATGCTTTGGAAGGATATGAATTGAATGTGACCGACTACCTGTTGAAACCCATTGAATTTGAGAGATTCATTGCAGCGGTAAATAAAGTGCGTAAGGCACATACAGAAAGCCGCAGCGATGAGAAGGCCTTTATCTTTCTTAATGTTCAGAAGAAAAAAGTAAAGATTTCCTTTTCCGAAATCCTTTATATCGAAAGCCAGCGTGAATACATTAAGATCGTCACCACCAAAAAAGAGTATCTGTCGAAAATCAGCACGCAGGAAATTGAAAACATGTTGCCTCCGGATCAGTTCAAGCGTGTTCACCGCTCGTTTATTGTTTCTGTAAGCAAGATCGATTCATTTACCAGCGAATTCGTTGAAGTTAACGGCATTTCCATCCCCGTTGGCAGAGGCTATAAAGATGTGATTGAAAATCTTTAGTGCCGGAAAACTTCGTTAAATTGTTTATTCAATTTACGGAGATGCTTTTCTACATTTTAGTCTTCAATCTGCTTTTCCCTCATCCTGCACCGCCTCCTGATTTCAAGGAACAGGTTATCGATTCTAGTATTAGCATTGGATATGGCATTGCCATCGGAGATGTTGACGGCGATAAGAAGCCCGACATTCTGCTGGCCGATAAAACACAGATCGTTTGGTACAGGAATGGTGACTGGAAAAAATTCGTAATGGCTGAGCACCTTACGCAGTTCGACAACGTTTGCATCGCCGCCCGCGACCTGGATGGCGATGGTAAGGTTGAAGTGGCAGTAGGGGCGCAATGGAATCCATCTGAAACAAGTATTGATTCACTTTCCGGCTCGGTTCATTACCTGGTAAGGCCGGCCAATTTGGAACAACACTGGGAAGCAATCGAGCTTCCGCATGAACCAACGGTGCACCGTATGCGCTGGGCCAAAGCGTCGAATGGGAAATATTACCTTATTGTTCTGCCTTTACATGGACGAGGTAACAAAGGAGGGGAGGGCAATGGGGTAAAAATGATGGCCTATGAATTTCCGAAAGACGTACGTGGCGAGTGGCAGATTCATACCATATCAGATGAGCTGCATTTGACGCATAATATGGCCGTTGCTGAGGCAAATGGAAAGAAAACAGAAATATATGTAGCCAGCAAGGAAGGAGTGAAAGTGATCAGTGAGCCTTTCGACAGGAAAAATGCTTTGGGTACCACTAAAGCGGAAGGAAGGGAGCACGGATCAGGAGAAATAAAGGTGGCAAGGGATTTCTTCACCACCATACAGCCTATGCATGGTAATAAGCTGGTGGTATACAAAGGTGCTGAACGAATTCTTCTCGATACCAATATGAATGAAGGTCATGCACTAGGCGTGGCCGACTTTGCAGGAGCAGGCTACGATCAGGTGGTGGCAGGGTGGCGCAATCCCGACAAAAATCAGCAGGTAGGGATAAAGTTATATTCGAAAGGTTACGGCAAATGGGAAAGCACGTGGATCGATCAGAACGGAATGGCCTGTGAAGATCTGCAGGTAGCAGATATGAATGCCGATGGCAAGCCCGACATCATTGCTTCGGGCAGGAATACCAAAAATCTGAAGATCTATTGGAATAAATAGTTTAGAGTCTGTCTCGCCCGACGAATGCCCTTCGCAGCAGCGCGATGATAAATGTTAATATCGCCGAACCGATCACTGCCCATATAACGGGGAACGGTTTGCCATCGATATTGATCTCAAAAATGCGGGGCAGATCCATTTTATCGGCGATCCATACCCCAAGATATGCTCCAATAAAACCAACAACTATCGACACAAGGCATCCGCCTAAACTATATCCGGCTAAAGATTGCCCGACTGAACCGCAAATTGCAGCAATCAACAGAAGAACCAGGAATCCGATGAGTGTCATAGTGTGATGTTTCTTTAAAATTAATATTATTTGTATTTAAAATCTATTTATGTTTCAACACCTAACCTCGCTTAATGGTGATGGTGTACATGATGCCGGTGTACTGACGCTGGGGATGATTGAGCAGTTTCTGGTGAAACAACTTCAAAGTGTCCCATCATACCCGCCTCGTGATGCTCAAGTATATGGCAGTGATACATCCAGCTACCGGGCCTGTTGTCGGGCAACCAGGCAATCTTAACTTTACTTCTGGGCGTCAGGTTAATTGTGTCTTTCCATTTTATATTTTCTACAGGCTTTCCATTTTCCTCAAGTACCTGGAAAAAAAATCCATGCAGGTGAAAGGGATGATCCATTAAACTTGTATTTGCTACTTCCCATACCTGTAATTTTCCAACTTCAACAGGATCGTCTTCAGTATGCACGGTACCGTTTACAAGGAAATCTATTCCATGTTTCAGACTGGCGCCAACTGAAAGCTTGATTTTTCTGTTTACCGGTGCGTCGGCTGGAGCAAGCGGTTCAATTATTCTTAATGTATCCGGGATACGGGCAACTGACTCTTCATTTTTTCTGACCATCACTGTTGCATACTGCCTGCGTTTATTTTTTACAAATGTCATACGGTTGTAAGGTAACGACTCAATCAGAATCGTTTCTCCTTCGTTGTATGGACCAGCCTCAATTTCTACACGTTCGCCCGGCACTATCAGCACTCTATCGGTTACTTCAGCTTTCTGCATTAATCCTCCGTCCGATCCAATTATTTTAAATTGCTTCCCGCCGGTGTAGAGGTAGAAATATCTGGCGCTCGAGGCATTAATGAATCTCCATCTTTCTATTTGACCGCCGGCAATGTTAAACACGGGGTTTTCTTTACCATTGATCAGCAGAGTTTCTCCTTCACGGCCATCGTGTCTTTCTATCCAGTTTGAAACAGGATTGCCTTTTTTGAATGATCCATTTTTGTTCAGCTTCATGTCGTCGATCACGAATATTTTTTCTCCGTCGAAAACCGGATCAGCAGGATCGTCTACTATCAATGCGCCGTACATTCCTTTTTCCATTTGTTTTGTTTCGTTGTGATGCGAATGGTACCAGAATGTTCCGGAGTCGGGCAACGAAAAGCGGTATTCAAATTCTTCGCCAGGTTGTATCGGCCGTTGTGTTGAGTCGGTGCCATCCATTGAAGATTCAAGGCGTATGCCGTGCCAGTGAATGATCGTTGGTTCCGGTAGGTCGTTCTTTACTTTTACAACTAATGTGTCGCCTTTGGAGGCTCTGAGTATTGGACCGGGAACGCTATTATTGAAGCCCCAGGCCTCGATTGTTTTATTTTCTGAAATGTTCCAGTTGAATGCGGAAGCAGTCAGGTTATAAGTTTTGGTGTTCATTATTTTAGTATTTATTTGTTTGTTTGAAATAGAGAGGCCGCAGCCTCTCTTTAGAAGAAGTAATTAAGATCCACATGTGCATGAAGGTCCGCAAAGACAAATTTCACATGAACAATTAGGATTGTGTGTTTGATTAATGTTTTCCA
>Ga0075421_100004994_pt1 | contig 15998 bp, 18 predicted proteins | sample SoiMetdeltSBSDD5_FD_75292 | JGI IMG/M metagenome (GOLD analysis project Ga0075421, IMG submission 75292) | Bulk soil microbial communities from a Populus tree surrounding site in Tennessee, USA - Soil MetaG P. deltoides SBSDD5 | ecosystem: Environmental > Terrestrial > Soil > Tree plantation...
CCTTGTTGGTTGATTGGACTAATGGACTCGTTGTCTGACAGAGACAATGCCTCGCGCCTGTGGTCCCCCTGTGAAGCCCCGACGTGGTAGTTCGTGTCGATTAGGCTCTCGCTCTCCGTTGGGTTGATGGCTTCCTTTCCGAATTCGTTTCTGGATGGACAGCCTCTGTGTTGATTGAACCGACGGCCAACTCGGTTAGTTTTTCATCTGTGCGTTTCTCCTCATCCAAGGTTTGTTGAAGCAGCTTGGTAGCCTCGTCATGTCCAAGCAATTTGGCATAGGTTCTCGCACATCCGTAGCCGGCAATTTCATAGTGCTCAACTCTCTGCGCGGCAGCAATGAGAGCCGCGTCTAAGACAGGAGGCTCCGCATCTGCTTCCAGCAGTTCAGCGCCCTCCTTGAGCAATCCCTCCATGGCTTCACACTTCTTACCTTTTGGCGACTTCCCTAGGTCTGTAAAGATCCTGTCGAGACGTTCCACCTGAGCTTGGGTTTGTTGCAAATGTTCCTGGAAGCCCTTTTCAAGATTGGGAGACGAAGCGGCTTTGGCCATCTTGGGAAGTGCTTTCAATATTTGTCGCTCTGCGTTGTATAAATCTCGCAGTTCTTCCACCAACAGTGTTTCTAGCGAATCAAGTTTCATAATGAGCCCTCCTCGACTCAGATTTGGATGAGATACATTCTTAGGCTTTGCTAGCGGAGCACGAAGCAAAGTAGCTGGGGAGCCAGGGACCAGACTGCCGAAAACGGAACGCCTTGTAGAAGGGATCGGGGGCGATTGTTGAAGACAGCGGACAAAGGATGGAGCAGGCCAACCGCAAAGAATGGTCAAAATTGTACGAGGGGTAAGATTTATTCGAGAAGACATTGCCTTTCGGCTAGACACTCTCCGTCAACCTCGGGAATGACCCTCCTCCAATCCCGGTGGGTTCAATTCAGCGGGCACACCAGCGTGCCGGATCTACGCAGCACGCAACTTGACACGGCACTCCTAGTTGGTCGTCGTTACAGGAAGCAATGGTCAGAATTGCTTCGCTGGAGCGCCGAATCTAAGGACAGCCAAGGCAATGAACAAACTACATTCCCGGGAAGTATTCCCCCGGCTAGAAATGTGACCTTGCAGTACAACAACCGCGGCCTGAAGACGGAACTTGTTTGGCGCTCAATCTGCTAACGAAGAGTGGCGTGGAGGAATTGAAATGAACCCATTAAAACAATCGAAGGGGCTACAAGCAGGAAAAGTAGGATGGATTCTTCTGTGGGCTTTGGGAGTTCCTATCCCACTGCTACTCATTTTTTTCTTGTTGCGTGGGTGCACATAAAGCAACTTCACGAGTCGATTACTTAGCCAAAAAAAGAAAGACCCAAAAAAAAGGAAAAGAACAATGGAACCGAACAAAGTGCTGGACCTGGCGGAAGACTCATTAGGTCAGCGTGTAGCCCAAAAGGTCAGCGATGTGGGCGAGACTGCCGGCCGAAAGGTGGACGCGGCCGTTGGTTATGTGGATAAGGCAAAGAGGGAAGTAACGCAATCCTTAGAGAAGATTAAGGGAGAAGGCTTCGACGGTTTGAAACAGAGGGCCCTCGACTATACCCGTCAACAACCTCTCAAGGCCTTGGCCATGGCCGCCGGAGCAGGAATACTGTTGGCTTGGGTCACGAACAGAGGGAATCGTATGTCGAAAGGCCAGACCACAGGCTGAAGCCAATCATTCCGGCTTGGACGACGACGGCGGGTTTTGGATCGATGAAAGATGATTCTGATGAAATCTCGGCTGATCCTCAACCCGACTTCCGGCTCCGATACCAGGACAAACCATCTTCCTACGCTTAACGAGCACTTGCGCGACCGTGTAGGCGCCAGATATCGCTGACGACGGGGCCTGACGACGGGTGCGAGCAGCCGCCGACGCGGCGCGGGTAGGTTATGACACTCTCTCCGTCGCCGGTGGGGGACGGGACGCTGAAGCAGGTTCTCAACGGGGTGGCCAGCGTTGAAGGCGCGTTTGCCCGAATCACCTTCGGCTTGTTTCTGCTGGGCAAGGGCAATGATTTGCCACAGCTCAAGTTGTATTCGACTAAGAGCCGTCAAATGCGGAAATTCGCGCGACAAGCGTTTAGCCTTCATATGTTTGCCGTCTGAAACGGGCCTGGTTGGACGGTGGGCGCATCATCGGCCTCACGCCGTCATTCTCGTGGAAGCCATGCCTATCTTGGGATTCGTTGGTCTGTTGAACCGCGCCTCGAGCGATCATCTGGAATGGAGGATGAGCGAGTCACGTACTTTCGCGCGCTCTAAGTTCGCCGTTCCGTGGCCACGAAGCGGTCATAAGCATGAAAACTTCCATCCTGCACCGGTCAACGCGAACCTTAGAGTTGCCCCGCTTCGATTACACAGTGAAGTTGGACTTGCTTGCCCCTAGTATCTACATTATTAGCGTCTCTCCGCGCACGGCTAGCTAGGGGGGATGTTCTCGACAATGAAATCGAGGGAGAGCACTGGACAAACTTCTGCCGTTTCGACCGGATCGTTACTCGCTCCAAGGAAGAGGAGAAGGCGCCTGGTCGTCCCCGGCCCGAGATCACCTAGACGGAGACTCACCCGGCTACCCTTGAGAATAACAATCACATCGTCATTCGCTTCCGCGCAGCGAGGCGGTATGAGTGGTTCTTCGTGCAGTTCCACCGTCCGGGTCAGGCCGAAGCGCAGGCCGAGATCAATGTGACGGCGACTCGGGCGTGTTCACTCTGGAACTGACGCGGGCGGCGAGCGCTATACGTTTAAGGTGTCCGGGTGCGACGAGAACAGTATCAGGGGTGTGAAGAACTGCTCGGATTTCACCGAGCCGGTTGTTGTCCAGGCAGCTCGTAACACAACAGCCTTCGCAGGTTCCTGGCCGGTGCGGACGCGAGCAGCGGCATTCGCCGGTTCATGATTGCACCGCCGCCGCTTCCCCCGGAGCGATCGGTTCGGACTTTCATGCGCCAACAATAGGTTACAGTGGTTCTGAAATTCACGCAAAAATTCCCTTTGGTCTGGCTAAACGCGTAAGCTCAGCAGCGGCGGCCGCGCGTGAGACTGGAAACTCCGAAAAACCGGCATCGAGGCCGCCATCTGCTGGAAGGCCTGGTTGGCCGATGCCCTCAAATCTGTCGGGAGTCGTATGCCCACTGGAGCAACGCCTGTCTCTGCTTTGGACGACAGCCCAAGTCACGACGGCGGCAGTTCTTTCTCACCTGCGCGACATGCCTTCGGAAAGCTTGCCACCGTTTGATCTGGCGTTGGTCGTCGTCGCACCGCCTTCCAAGGTAGTAACGGCAGTACCACTGGAACCAGCCGCGCGGGTCTTCGTGATAGATCCAACCCTTCTCTCGCCAATAGGAGAGCGGCTGGGAAGCGTTCACCCCGAAGTAGTTCAAGTCAGGGTTATGGCGTTGATGGCAAAGTTTGGCGTTCTTGAACCAATCCGAGGGATACTCCGCGACGCAGTCGGTCATATACTTGCCGCCGAAAATCCCGAGTTCAAGCATTTCCTTCGGAGTCAGTTCGGGTTGGAAGTCCGGAGGGAAATTCCAACCTGCCGGCTCGGTCAGGATGTACAGATAACCCTGTTGCATGAGGTCGTTGACCTCGATCCGCCGGTGTTTCATCTCCGACTCCCATTCACCGCCTGCCGCGCTCAGCCTTTGCCTCAAGCCACGGCCTTCTGAATGGCCTGCTGGATTCCCATCGGACGGATCGGGAACACGTCCAGCGCCTTGGTGTCACGAACTACCGTGGGGTTTCTCAACCCCTCAATCAGGTGTCGCCCGACCTCAAATTTGGCAGGGGTGACGAGGGCCAGCCAAAGGCCCGACAGGTAGGGCGTCAGCAGCGGTACAGGAATCAGCCACCGCCGCAGTCCTTTCTGCCGGGCGTATTCGCGGATCATGCCACCGTAGGTCACGACGTCCGCGCCGCCAATCTCGAAGATGCGGCTGCCGTCGGCAGGGAGGTCTCTTGCCGCCAGCAAGTACGCCAGCACATCATCAATCGCAATGGGCTGAGTGTGCGTGGCCAGCCAGCGAGGGCAGATCATGACGGGAAGCCGATCAGTCAGGGCCTTCACCAACTCGAACGACAGGCTCGCCGCTCCGATGACCGCGGATGCCCGGAATTCGATGGTCTCCACGCGAGATTCGCGAAGGATTTGCCCGACCTCGTGGCGGCTGCGCAGGTGCGGAGAAAGCTGCGGGTCGCTGTCGTCGCCCAAACCGCCAAGGTAAATGATACGCCTCACGCCGGCTCTGGCTGCGGCCCCGGCAAAGTTCATCGCCGCGCTACGATCCTCCTTTTCGAAATCCCTCGCGCCGGACATCAGGTGGACAAGGTAGAATGCCGCGTCAACCCCCTGGAGGGACTGGTCAAGGGAAGGAACATCCAGTACGTCCCCTTGAACGATCTCCGTAGTTTCCTTCACATGGCAACGCAGCTCCTCGGGAGTGCGGGCCAAACACCGGAGCTGGACCGCCTCCTGCTCGAGCAGCGGTGCAAGTCGTGTACCGATGTACCCGGTCCCACCTGCCAGCAGAATAATAGGCCGGTCTTGTTCCACGGGGAGGGGCATCGGTTTTAGGCTTGGAAGTCCCAGTCCCTCTGAGGCCAGCTGGCGGATAATCCATTCCTGCTCATCGACCAGCGCCCACTCGCCAATGTCGGTTTGGCGCTCAGCCGCGGCGCTTTTTAGCGGTTGGCTGCAGCGGCTGCTCACGGTTATCCGCGAGAATCAGAGCTGGCTCATGCCGCCGTCGGCCACCAGCTCGGTGCCAACGATGAACGCCGACTCGGCCGATGCAAGATAGAGCACAGCGCTCGCGATCTCGTCGGGCGTACCGAAGCGCTTGAGCGGGATTTGGGCCTGAATGTTATTCGCGACTTCGGAGAGCTGCTCTGCAGGAAGACCCAGGCGTCCAAGGAGAGCGGTCGTGACCGGACCAGGGCTTACCACATTGACACGGACGCCCCTGCTCAACAGCTCAGAAGAGAGAGTCTTTGCCAGCGAGATCAACGCGGCCTTGCTGGCGGCATACACGCTCGAATTGGGCATGCCGATGTGGGCATTGATCGAGCCGTTGAGCACAATAGCGGCCCCCGGATTCAGGAGTGGTATCAGCGCCTTGATCAAGAAATAAGGCCCTTTCACGTTGGTGTTGAAGGACACATCCCATATCTCTTCCTCGACCGCTTGGAACGGAACGAGCTTGGCCACACCTGCGTTGATAAAAACGGCGTCGAGCATCACGCCCCGCTGTTGTAGCAATGTTGCCAGCTTGATCCCATCTGCGACGCTCCCAGCATCGTTTCGCACCGCGATGGCATTTTCGCCGAGCTGTGCTGTCGCCTTGTCCAACGTAGATTGATCGCGTCCTGTGAACACGACGCGGGCACCTTCTTTCGCAAACGCGAGCGCTGCGGCCAGACCGATCCCACTATTGCCGCCCGTGACGAGCACGTTCTTGCCTTCGAATCGTTTCATGCTTGACTCCTCTTGTGACGGCTAACACCTAGGTTAGGCCGCCCGCCCGCCGCTGCGAAGCGGAGGCAAGACGGTCTGCTTGAACCACTTGTTGGGCGCCTCTTTCACGCAACTACGCCTGTGGAGGCTGAGGGTTTTCAGAATATGTCTAAGTGCTCGAGCCACGTCAGTGACCGGGTCCCAAGACTTGCCGTAGAAAAGCTCGCGCTGCCTCAAGCGCAAGCATGCTAGCCTTGTCTCTAGTCGCAATCGCGGCAATGGCGACTCCCTCCCAAACATGAATCAATCTCCAAACCCGTTCAAATGGCGCCGACTCGCGATGAGGCCTGCGCAGAAACGTATCCAGCGCATCGGTTATGAGCGGCCACAAAAACCCAGCATTGTTCGCGTACTGAGATTCGGAGTCAGTGCCATGGAATACTCCCTGTACTCGCAAGAGGGCCCAACAAGTGATTATATAGTTTTGGATATCATCCGCGACACGGATTACAACGGGTCACCAGAACTGCGGCGGAAGGCCTTTGGCTGCATTCTTTAGTTCTCGCTTACCCCCCTCCTCATGCCAACGCCGCAGAAGAGATATCAGCAGAGAAGCGCTGACAACTCTTCTGAGGCTCCACGCGGCATGCCGCTGGCCCAAGCAAAAGCCCAGGCAACTTTCGCTTCTTCCGTTCCAGGCCCTTCCTCTCCATCCGCTCCGCTTGCCCAGGCCTTTGCTTAATCAGTAATCAGGGCCAGCTCCCTCGTTTTTGAAACCGGATCACCGGGCAGAGAGATCCGTCTACTTTGATCAAAATTTCGGCGACTCCATCAGGGGACACCCGGGGGGCGGACGTCGTAGGTGAGGATTCAGAGATCCCCAAGCGTCGTGTGCTTCGACACGGGTTTCCTCTTACAGCGGGGGCTAACTTGGAGTCCACCTCCCGCGTCCGCAGTATTTGGTTAGAAGTGCCCTCTTTCTAATCAGATCGTCGGCAAACTCTTTACTCGGCAGCTTTGATTCGCAAATAGCTTTCTCTGAGTAAGACTGCTTCATCGTTGCCGTTGTCCTTGAGTGATTATTCGTTTATAGTGACGGTTTACTGTCCTTGTGCATTCACGCGCCGGGCAGACGCGCGGACGACCAGGACCGGTGCGATATGAGCAACCCTAAGTATTCGTCTGCTTTGTCTATCGAGCCGCTCCAGCGGGAGGTCCGGGACCGCTTCGGTGTGTTGCCCAACTTCTTCGGCCTCGCGAGCGAGACGCCCGATATCACGAGGAACCTGTGGGGGTTCGCCCAATTTGGCTACCTCGACAACCCGATGCCGTCTCTGTTCAAGGAGCGGCTGTTCGTCTACCTGTCCCGGTTTTGTGACATCCGCTATTGCATCGCCAGGCACGTCGGATTTCTGGTCGGTTTGGGGAGGCCAGCGGGCGACCGGCAGTGTCCGCCGGAGATGGTTGAACAGGTGGTCCGGCTGATCCGCCGGCCACTGCCGCGTAGTGACGCGCTCGAACCTCACCTGGCACTTCTCGAAGTGGGGACCGCACCTCTCATTTGCCTGCCAGGATCGGACACGCAGGCCGAGGAAGCCATCTTCGCCTGCGCCACGCACGTCTTTCTGCAGACCCCGCAAGCAGCGCGCTGTTTGGAGGCGCTCCGGCGGGCATTCGACGGGGCGATGTTCCAGCACCTCATGGTCTTCCTCACCTTTGTCCGGACGGCACACTACTGGACCAAGCTGCACCCCGAACTCGGATTCGAGGACGACCTCAAGCAGTTGTTTGAAACCCATGAGGAGCTGGCTCAGTGTGTACTGAACGATCCGGAGGCGTCGGCCTGCGAGACGACACAGGTGATCCTGGAGGAGCTGTATTCGCTCCGGCGAGAACGAGCGCTTCGCGAAGAAATGGAGCGAGCGCTAGAGGCTCAGCGGCAGGCCGAAGCCCGGCTTGCCATAGAGCTGGCGGCGATGACCCGCTTGCACGAGCTCGTCACTCGACTGCTCGTCTGCCGCGATTTCCGCACCGCACTGGACGAGGTTCTGGCCGCCACCATGAAGTTACTCGGCGCGGACATGGGCACCGTCCAACTCTTCGACCCAGAGAGTAATTCGCTGAAGATCGTCTCCCAGACCGGGCTTCCGGAGGAATTCCTCAAGCGTTTCCGGACAGTCAGGGACGACGATGGCTTGGCGTGTAACAGGGCCGTGAAGAACGGGGAACGGGTCTTGATTGAGGACCTACAGACGGACCCGGCGTACCAACTGCAGCGACCAATTGCTGCTTCAGCAGGCTACCGAGCGCTATTGCTCACGCCGTTGTTGGACTTAAGCCGAGACCTGCTGGGGGTTCTCTCCACGTACTGGCGGGAACCGCGCCGGCCTTCGGAACACGAGCTGCGGATTGTGGACCTCTGTGCACGGCAGGCGGCAGATGTCATTGCTCTCGACCTCGCCGAGGCAAAGACCGCCGACTTATTCGAGGCCGACCGCCGCAAGACCGAGTTCCTGGCCATGCTGGCCCACGAGCTGCGGAACCCGCTTGCGCCGATGCGCAATGCAGTCGAGATTTTGGAACGATCGGGCGGGGATGAGCAGAAGCTGAAACTGGCGACGGAGATGATGCGGCGCCAAGTCAGTCAGATGGTGCGTCTCGTTGACGACTTGCTAGATGTGAGCCGCATCAGCCGGGGCAAAATCGAACTTCGACTGGAGCCGGTCGAACTGGCATCGGTCGTTGATCACGCCGTGGAAGCCGTCCGCCCGCTTTGCGAATCCATGGGGCATGAACTGACGGTGGAGCTTCCGCCGCAGCCGGTCTACCTGAATGCCGACCCGAGCCGGCTGGCACAGGTCGTGGCCAATCTGCTGAACAACGCCTGCAAGTTTACTGAGAAGGGTGGCCACATTCGGCTGATCGTCGGAAGCGACGGAAGCGAGGCTTTGATTCGAGTCCAAGACACCGGAATAGGAATCGCCGCTGATCAACTTTCCCGAATCTTCCAGATGTTCACGCAGGTTGATACATCGGTTGAGCGTTCTCGAGACGGCTTGGGCTTAGGTCTGACATTGGTTAAGTCTCTAGTGGAAATGCACGACGGCACTGTGGAAGCCAGCAGCGTCGGAGTCGATCAGGGGTGTGAGTTTGTGGTGCGCCTGCCGATCTTGGCTGGCACGCCCGAGCTCCCGCCAAAGGTGCCCCTCAGCGAGCCGCCCAGGACTACCCACCGCGTTCTCGTTGTCGATGACAACCGAGACTCGGCCGAGTCACTTGCCATGCTGGTACAGCTAGCAGGCCATGAGACGTGCATAGCCTACGACGGGTTTGCTGCCGTGGAAGCGGCGGCGACATTCGGGCCTGAAGTGGTGTTGCTGGACATAGGTCTGCCGGACCTCAACGGCTTCGACACGGCCCGTCGTATCCGCGAGCAGCCGGGGGGCAAAAACATGGTGCTTGTGGCCTTGACCGGGTGGGGACAGGAAGAGGACCGTCGCAAGTCGAAGGATGCCGGCTTCGATCATCACATGGTCAAACCGGTCGACCATGCTGTCTTGATTAGGTTGCTGGCCGAGTCAGGCACCGCTACCAAAACGGCCTTCCGCTGTTAATCGTCAAATAGTCATCCGAGTTACCCGAGTCTTCACCCGATAGCCAGAGTAGCCGGGTAGTGGGCGTGTTCTGTCTGGGAATCGCCACTAGTGAACGCAACCGACTGGACCGCGCCGAACGGGATCAGTTGTTCCTGGCGGCCCTCATTTCTTCCGCTGACGATGCCCCGTGGCATTGTCACCAGTTGGAATCCGGGAAGAAAAAATATTCGGTTATGCGCTCGCCTGAAGACGTCCCCCGAGACCGCTAAGAAGAAATGTTAAGCAGGGTTGATGCAAGCGGCGCTGGCAGTGAGTCGAGGCGTTATTGAGCAGCACAAGTATTAGCCGGCACTGAGGTGTAGTTTCTAGCACCGTTGCGACCGGGGGCTGACCGAACCCAACTTGACACGAGTAGTGAGAACAACTTGGGCTTTCTAGTGGCGCCAACTCTTGGCTGGAGATAGGTTTCATGGGAAAGCGTGCCCCAAAGACGAACCGTTGGCATGGGCTCGACCGTCAGCGTCAATCTAACCGGCCCAAACTTCCTAAGGGTCTGCCTGGCTGGTCGGCCCGGTTACGTTCCTTGCTTTGGTCTTGGTGGGTTTGGGCGATAGCAGCGGTCGCTGCCCAAACTTCCGATCGTCCTTATACCGCCTTGAGTCTCGTCTTTGTCGCGACCTTCGTCTATCTGGCGGCACCCAGCGAGCGGGCCCCCGTCTATGGTCTGGACCATGAGTTCGGTATTGAGTCCGACGAGTTTCTCTCCACGATCATGGGAGCGACCGATACGCCGTTTGCTCCCGGAAATCGTCTCGATATCTATAATAACGGTGATCAGTTCTATCCAGTGATGATGGATGCCATCTCGCAAGCCAAGGAATCGATCACGATTGAAGCTTATATTTATTGGGCCGGCCATGTCGGGCGGCTTTTCGCCGATGCGTTGGCAACCAAGGCTCGTGAAGGAGTGCCCGTCAAAATCCTGCTTGATTCTTTAGGCTCGTCGACGATCGGGAGTGAGATTTTGGAGGCGCTGGAATCAAGCGGCTGTATCGTCAAGTGGTATCGGCCCCTGCATTGGTACACCATCAATCGCATCAACCATCGCACCCACCGCAAGTCGCTGATCATCGATGGCTGTGTTGGCTTTACCGGAGGCGCCGGAATCGCCGACCATTGGATGGGAAACGCAGAGGATGAGCATCACTGGCGGGACATTCAAATACGCGTCCAGGGACCTGCAGTCATTTCCCTTCAAACCGGGTTCGCCCATAATTGGCTCGAAACCACTAATGAACTCGTCTCCGGCGCCATTTACTACCCACCTCTGCAGAATGTGGGGTCTCTCCGCGTTCAAAACATTCTCAGTTCGCCAGAAACGGGATCCTCAACCATCCGCATTATGTATTATCTGTCGATCGTTTGTGCTCGGAAGTCGATCTTAATTGCGAATCCCTACTTTATTCCAGACGCTGCGGCTATCGAAATCCTTCTTGACGCCAAGCAGCGGGGTGTGGACGTGAAAATCATGTTGGCGGGAATTTATAACGATAATAGGCTTGCTCGACTGAACAGCATTCGCCTGTATGGTCGTTTACTTGAGGGGGGAATTGAGATTTACGAGTATAACCGCTCGATGTTACACCAAAAGTACATGGTTTGTGACGGTGTCTGGTCAACCATCGGAACCACAAATTTCGACAACCGGTCTTTCGCTCTCAACGAGGAAAATAGTGTGTGCCTCTATGATCAGGCGATCGCTGGTCAGTTCCAGAGCATCTTCAAAGCCGATCTTGAGGCCTGCGACCGAATTGAGTTTGGAAGTTGGAGCAACAGACCTCTCAGCGCAAAGCTCCGTGAACACGCGGCCTCTATATTTAAGGACCAAGCTTAGTCGTCGCTGATAAGCTGGAGCCTGAATTCTCTCAGCCTTCTTGACCAAAAGCTGCGTTATGCAAGGACCGACCTCTCGAATGACGGAAGCACCAGAGCAGGCCATATTTTCGGTTCCTCAGAACCTGGTGGAGGCTCAAGAGAGTCGAAGGTTTCAGTACGATTGCTGAACGGATCAGGTGGGCGGGGCGAATAAGAAGAGCACACAAACCGGCAACCAGGCGATCTGACGTGCGTAGATTGGGTGACCGTTGCCGATGGCAGAGCGTTCGAGTCCGATCATGGCGTCGTGCGGCAGCGTCACCGCCTGAGGGGGTGGTCTCGCTCCGAACATCGCGGCGTACGCACCGACGGGAGGCCGGACGGTCCAGTCTTTGTTGAATGAGGTTCGAATAGAGAAACCATTCCCAAAACCAGGCGAGGCTGGGGGGCGTTTTCCCCTTGGTCCGCGTCGATTGCTTGGCAGGGCCTTCGCGGCCGACGCCGCTGGGCTCCCTTATAGTTGACCACCGGGGAGTAGCCGACAATTCGTGAGTTGACCGGGAAAACCACAAACCGGCCGCTGCTGTCGAAGACGTCTTTGCTCAGGTGGCTGACGACCGGCGAGGGTTCGGTGTCAGCGATAATCCGGTTGACCAACACGGCATCAAGCACTTCCCCTTCATAGAGAGTGACGGGAGCATGCTCGGTGTAGAGGAGCAAAGCTTTCTCACCTTTTGGCACGGAACCCTGAGGCAATGGCTTTGGTGTATCCGCTTTTGGCACGTTGACCATGGACAATGGAGCTTGCCCTGAGGGACGGGTCGTTTCCTTCCTTGCAGCGTCGTGATACTTGGCTCCGCCAAAGCTGCGGCTGTAGACAAACATGGATTTGTCACCGTCCGAAGAACTGGTGGCAGCCGCTGTGGGTTGAGGCGCCGGAGGCCGGCTGGACAGGTAAGAAGGATCGCGAGGCGCCTGTGGCGGACGGATGACATTGGCAATGAGGTCTTCTTCCGCTTTGGCTCCATCCGCTTGGACGGGTGATTGCGAGTCATTGAGATTCAGGCCCCGGAGGAGATCGTCAACCTCTGAGGAGACCTCAGCCTCTGAACCCTTGCGAAAAATCAACGGGTCATTGTGAATCTGTGCCGCTTTGTTGCGAGCCTGCTGTTCCTGTTGGGCATCGTAGCGCTGTTGTTCACGGTCTTCAGCACTCAAGATTGGCGGGTCCTGAGTTCGCCTTTTGCCAGGCCCAAAAAAAAGAAACAAGGCAGCGACGACAACCACCCCGCCGCCGATTCCAAGAAAAACCCAGATTAAGGGCTTGGTGCGAACCAAACGGGTGGGCTTCTCTTCGATGATTTCAGTCTGACCCTGGCTTTCAGCAGGTTCCAAGATGATCTCTTGCGAGATGACAGTCCCTCAACTCTTCATTCCACAACCGAAGCCAGATTTCGAGAGGACCCAAATAGGCCCTGCACAGAACCACCTGGATCTGATAAAGTTGTCTGCATGGGCAAGACAGACATCCTGACCGAACTCCCGAGACTCAGCCCGGATGAACGGCGGGAAATCCTTGACAAAATCTGGGAACTGGATGGAGGCGATTGGTTGGACAGGGGGGAGCTGACGGATGCGGAACGAGTCCTCATCGAGCAGCGCCTGGCCGAGCATGAAGCGAACCCCGATGCTGCAGTTCCCTGGGACGAAGTTGAAGCCCGATTGCGCCAGCGCTTCAACCAGTGACATACCAGCTTCGGCTCCGTCCGCAGGTTGAGTCCGACATTGAAGAGGCGGCGCTCTGGTACGAAGAACGCGAAGCAGGCCTCGGTGAAGCTTTCGTTCACGAGGTCCGCCAGGCCATCAATACCCTCAAGTCCAATCCGCTTCTTTATCCTCTTCGACACCGTCGTCATCCCATCCGCTGGGTGTTTCCCAAGCGTTTTCCCTACCGAATCGTCTTTGTTGTGAAAGAGAACATCGTTACGGTGCTCTGTGTGACTCATGCCAAACGGCGTAAACGTGTCTGGAGAGATCGGCTGTCCGACGTGTCCGAATAAAGCACTCGCTACTGGCATCTCGCCCCTCTTCACTGTCTTAACCTGACCTCACTGACATCGTTTCCAAGCTTCAGAAAGAACCGCTTGCGGTCGTTCGGCATGAGCACTCGATGCACCGTGTAGTAATCCCCTTCGTCGGTGTACTTCACCGGTTCAAGCTTCTTGGCCTCGTCACTCTCTCCGATGTAGACCACCGGCCGGTCCTGGGACCTCGCCAGCTGGATGTAGGTGAAAATGCGGTCGTCGACCACCTTGGTGATTGCGAACCTCCGATCCTGGATCTCATAGTTCGAGTTCAGTGAGAACAACAGCTTTTGGCGAAGCTCTTTGGCTTGCTGCTCCTGGGTGGCTTGACACTGAGCTTCGGCAGCCTCGACTCGTGCTCGGGTGAGCTTCTGGGCTTCGGTTCTGACCGTCTGATTGAAGAACTGGAGATTACTGCTTTGGATCAGGACCAGCTGGTCGGTGTAGTTGCTCGATTCGGAAGAGACGCTGAAAACGAAGAGCTTCTCGTTTTCGGTAAGATGCTGCCCGATGTCGCCTTGTTGGGAACCAAAGGCGTCACGATGCCGATCGTGCCGTTCGACTCGGCATGAAACGACTTGGGATCGGTGACGACAAAGTCGGCGATCTTCCACCCCTCGGGGAGGCGAAAGGTTGTACCGACACCCACGGCGGCCATGACTTTGTAAACCTTGTCCTGGTTCTCGCCGTCGAAGTCGCACTTTAGGGTCCGCGGTTCAGCAGCCGAGGTGGAAGAAGAAAAGAGAATTGCCATCAGGCAAAGCAAACAGACTGCGCTCCGTTTCATTTTTCCTCCGGTTTGAACTGGCTTTGGCGAATACTCCATGACAATCAATCCATGAGGATTGCGTTGGGAGCGTTTGACGGGCTTGATCAACAAAACAGCCAGCCAGCGTCCCTGGTCGAGAATGTCAGGGGTTTGGGCGACAGCTTTGGAATGGAAGTAGACCTGCACCCGCAGCATGGGTTGGGTCTCGGTGATGACGAGATTTTCGATCTCGGCGATTCCTTGGGCGTTGCGAACCAGCAGGTCCCCACGCTTGGGTAGATTGATGGCCTGTTTCAACTGTGCGAGCGCTTCCGGTGCAGTCCATTTAGCTAAAGACTCCAGCTTGGTTTTCACGGTGAACCGGTTGTAGGTGTAGGCCTCATGAATCAGGTCTTCGCAGAACTTACGGACTTCGACAGGAGAACGCGTTTCGTTGGCGGCATCCACGACGGAATAGTCGATTGGAACCGCATCGCCAGTCGCCTGGTTGATGGCGATGGGAACAATGTGCTCAGCCCGGCTGTCGAGAATCTTCACAGTCAAGGCAGTGGTCAGCCCCAAAGAGACCAGCAGCAGAGCCAGCACCATCAGCTTCAGGTAGCCGTTGACAAAGGCCAGGTTGCCGCTCGATCGGATGAAGTCGTCCGTGGCATGGGACATCGAATGAACCTTTCACTCACGTTTCAAGTTGTTTCAGCAAAGAACCGATCCTATCGGAGTCTTCACTGTCGGCCCACAGCCGCTCTTGCAGTGTTGCTCAGTCCACTGGCCACAGACCGACCGGTATTCACCACGGCTCCAGCCGCGGCTCGACCGGCTCTGGCCGTGGCTCCGACCATCGCTCTGCCTGGGAACCAACTGGCGCCCATACCAGCCAGACCCAGAGCGACTGACCCGGCTCCGGAACCCGCGGCTCCCCCAACCAATGTGTTCACGACGCGATTGGTCGAGAAAACCACTCCTTCACAACGTTCAGAGACTCTTGCTTCAAGATAAGGCTCTAGAATGGCCAGCCGTTCCTCGGTGGTGCGGCAGCTTCCGGTCAAGCGGACAAGTTCGTCGATGGTGGATCTCACGTGTCCGCCGCAGACTTCCTTCATCTGCCGCTTGAGAGTTCTTTCTCTGGCATCGGTCGTGGCCAGCCAGTAGGTGTATGGATCGGTCACCGGCTGTAAGATGCGGCGCAGGCCGCCGGCAGACCAGTAGAGAACCTCGAAGTGAACCGGATCGAGCTTCCGGTACTGCTCGATGTGGTGATCCGTCATCAAAAGTTTCCGGAACGAGTTCTCAATGTCCTTCTGGCCGGCAAAGAAGAAGGCTTGTTTCAGATTGCCAATGATGGCTTTGGACCAGGGCTGGGAGGGATCGTCGAGGTCATTCAGCGACTGGGTGATCAGGTCCAGCATGATATTCCAGTGGCGGCCGGTGCGGGCAATGAGGGAGATCGGGTAAGAGAAAGCCTCGTCGGTGATGTAGCGATGGGCCTCGTCCAGAACGAACCGTTTCTCAACAGATCGGAGATTTTCATCTGCAATGTCCCGGTAGATCTTCGAGAAGATGACATAGACTAAAGCGGTCCTAAGCTCTTCTTCCCCTTCCAGGTCTCTAAAGTCGAAATAGCAGTACCGCGCCGTCTTCAGGGTGTCTCTCCCGGAGTTCAGCAGGTCTCCTCTTCGGCCTACGGTCCAGAGCTGGAAGGCACTAGCCAGTTCCCGCTGGTGGAGTTCCATCTCCATGATGTTGGATAGCAGGCTGAGCGGCGGAAGGGGTTTTGGTTCCTTCTGGTTCCTCAGGAGAATCCGGTAGGCGTTAAAGAACTCTTCCAATCCCTTTCGAATGGCCATTTCATTCGTCGGTGTTCGCAGTTCTCTGCCGACCATCAGCTTCAAAAGTCCCATGCAGAACTCAACCTGCTCCTCAGCTACCGGGGAGAGAGGGTCTTCGATGAGGAAGGGGTTGAAATGGAAAGAGGTCTCGCGGCGGGAAACTTTCAGGATGGCAGTCTCTTGAGGCATCTCCTCTTTCAGTAACGCGAATAGATCGCCGTAGGAGTTCGAGAGATCCACCACCCAGCCCATCGGGTTGACGATGAGGTGAGAGAGAATATCTTTGATGACGAAAAAGCTTTTGCCACCGACGGTGGGTCCGCAAATGGCTCGATGGTGAGCTTTTCTCTTTG
>Ga0075421_100004995_pt1 | contig 15997 bp, 16 predicted proteins | sample SoiMetdeltSBSDD5_FD_75292 | JGI IMG/M metagenome (GOLD analysis project Ga0075421, IMG submission 75292) | Bulk soil microbial communities from a Populus tree surrounding site in Tennessee, USA - Soil MetaG P. deltoides SBSDD5 | ecosystem: Environmental > Terrestrial > Soil > Tree plantation...
CTGCGCTGCCGTCCCTAGCCAATGCGCCCGCCGTGCCGGCGCGGAGCTGCGCGTGCGCGCAACCCTTTGCGGGCTGACGATGCCGTGGCGGCATCGTGGCTCGGCTTTTCGATGATGCGGATGGTCAACCCTGCGCCGCCTATTGCGGCACGTAGATGAGGATCTTCATCTTGAGCAGCTGCGGGAACGTCGATTGCAGGCCCTGCCCGAACAGCCAAAGCAAGGCCGTCAGCAGCAACAGTGCCGGGATGGCGGCGAACACCGCCTTGATGAAGAACATCACCAGCTTGCCGAACGGCACGTCAAAAGCGGTCACCCTGGCCGCGGGCGTCGGTAGGTGGAAGTCGTGGCCACTGCGCTCCAGCAAGGTCGGCCCCGTCGGTACCACCGGCGTCTTTTCACGCGCCTCACGATCCCGGGCCTCCCGCTCGCGCCTGATGGTGCGAGGCAGATCCTCCTCGTCGGCAGCAATTGTCAAAGTAGGCTCGGGCATGACCGTGCGATCCCAGAGTGGGCGCGATCCTGCTGCGCCCGAAGCACCAAACCTGATTCTGCCTTGCTAGGCCAACCGTCGCGCCCATAATCTAGGCGGCGCCTACGCTTGCCTGACTGACACTCTGCTTTGCCAATTTGGCGGATTCGGGATTGGCGCCGATGGCCCGCCATTCAGGCTTTGGACGGCTGAACGGACGATGAACCCTGCACCCGTCGCCGGCCGAGCACCGGCCCGCTTTTCCGATCCCGATCAGGCCAGGGCAGCCGCCCGCGACTTCGACTTGCGCCACCTACCGAGCGGCTTTTACGACAATCCCTATCCGGTCTATTGCGCCCTGCGCGAGCATGCGCCGGTGCATCGGATGCCGGACGGCAGCTACTTCCTATCGCGCTATGCCGACTGCGTCGCCGTCTACAAAGATGCGCAGCGCTTTTCCTCCGACAAGAAGCGCGAGTTCAAGCCAAAGTACGGCGACGGCCTGCTCTACCAGCATCACACCACCAGCCTGGTGTTCAACGACCCGCCGCTGCACACGCGCGTGCGCCGGATCATCGCTGGCGCCTTCACGCCGCGCGCTATCGCCGACATGGAGACGTCGGTCACGGTGCTGGTGGATGGCCTGCTTGAGCACATGGCGCAGAAGCAGGAGGCCGACCTGATCGGCGACCTGGCGGCCGCCGTCCCCATCGAGGTGATCGGCAATCTGCTGGCCGTACCATACGAGGAGCGCGGCCCCCTGCGCGCCTGGTCGCTCGCCATACTGGGCGCGCTTGAGCCGGTGCTGACGCCTGCACAGTTCCAGCGCGGCGAGCAGGCGGTGACGGATTTCCTGGCTTACCTGGAGGGCCTCGTCGCCGATCGCCGCGCCAACCCGGGCGATCCTGAGCGCGACGTGTTGACCCGGCTCATCCAGGGCCAGGAGGACGGCGAACGGTTGTCGCACACCGAGCTGCTGCACAACATCATCTTCATCCTCAACGCGGGCCACGAGACCACCACGAACCTGATCGGCAACGGCCTCGTGGCGCTGCTCGAGTGGCCGCAGGAGAAGGCGCGGCTGCTTGCCCAGCCGCATCTGATCCGCACCGCGGTGGAGGAGATCCTGCGCTTCGAGAGCTCCAATCAGCTGGGCAATCGCCTCAGCACCGCGCCGACCGAGGTCGGCGGCATGGCGATGCCCGCCGGCACCTTCATCACGCTCGGCATTGGCGCCGCCAACCGCGATCCTGCCGAGTTCGCCGATCCAGACCGCCTCGACGTTGGTCGCCAACCGAACCGGCATCTGGCCTTCGGCTCCGGCCCGCATGCGTGTGCTGGCCTCAACGTCGCGCGCCTCGAAGGCCGCATCGCGATTGGCCGCTTCCTGGCGCGCTTCCCAAACTATGCGCTGGCCGGCACACCCATCCGCGGCGGCCGGGCCCGCTTCCGCGGGTTCACCTCAATTCCCGTCATTCTCAACTAGATGTGCTTGCCGCTGCCGTGGAAAAGCGGGTCAACTGGCTTGTCCACGCGGACCCTTTTGCTCATGTTGGGCACACAGAGAGTCATCCGCCCCTGCCCGGATGCAGCCACAAGTATCGGCATAGTTGACCGAATCAATGGGCCAGCGGTCCGTTGCACGGGGTCCGTCGGCAGCTTCCGATCGACATGCCATGGATGGGGGGTCATGAACCTTATAACACGCCGCAAATTCATCGGCTCGCTCGGAGCCGCCGCGACCATACCGGCATGGTCCGAGAGCCACGCCGCCTCCGGGCCGATCATCACACGCGCCATTCCCAAGTCGGGCGAGAAGGTGCCGATGATCGGGCTTGGGACCTGGATCACCTTCAACGTTGGCAGTGACGAAAAGCTGCGGGCCGCGCGCGCGCAGGTAATGCAGGCCTTCTTCGATGGGGGCGGCACGCTGATCGATTCTTCGCCGATGTACGGCTCCTCCGAGGGCGTGGTCGGCTACGGCCTGGCGCATACCAAGCGCCCTGCGCTGTTCGCCGCCACCAAGGTTTGGACCATGTTCAAGCCGCTCGGCGTTAACCAGATGGAGAACTCGCGCAAGCTCTGGGGCGTGGAGCGCTTCGACCTCATGCAGGTGCACAACCTGCTCGACTGGAGCACCCACCTGGCGACGCTCAAGGAGATGAAGGCGCAGGGCCGCCTGCGCTACATCGGCGTCACGACATCGCAGGGCTGGCGTCACGGCGACCTCGCCAGCGTCATGCGCAGCGAGCCCCTGGATTTCGTGCAGTTTACGTACAACCTGGCGGACCGCGAAGTGGAGGACGTGCTGCTGCCGCTGGCGGCCGAGCGCGGCATCGCCGTCATCATCAACCGGCCATTCCAGGAAGGCGCGCTCATCAACAAGATGAAGAACTATCCGCTGCCGACCTGGGCCTCCGAGATCGACTGCACAAACTGGGCGCAGTTCCTCCTGAAGTTCATTATTTCGCATCCCGCCGTCACCTGCGTGATACCCGCCACGCGGCGCGTGGACCACATGCAGGAGAACCTGGGCGCCATGCGTGGCCGGCTGCCCGACGCCAGGATGCGCCTGCGCATGCTGCGTCACGCCGAGAACGTGTAGGCTTCTCGTGTGATGGTCGAGACATTCGCTGGAGCTTGCGGCGTGGTTTGGCGAACTTCGGCAGCAGGACACTAGCCCAATGATCCGCTCGTTTCCCTTCACCGGGGAGAGCTACTTTTCCCTGTTCGAAGCCTACAACGACACGATCTGGCCGGCACAGATTGCGGCCTACCTGCTCGGGTTGCTGGTGCTATTGCTCGCCCTGCGGCCGACGGCGGCCGGAGGGCGCATCGCGCTGGCCGTCCTTGCCCTGTTCTGGCTGTGGAACGGGATCGTCTATCACTTCGTGTTCTTCCTGCAGATCAACTTCGCCGCGGTGCCGTTCGGCACGCTGTTTACGCTGCAGGGTCTGCTCTTGGCAGGAAGCGCCATGCGTGGCGGGCGGCAACTGCGTTTCGTGCCCGATCCCACCGGCTGGGTGGCCCTCGCCTTCGTGCTGTTCGCGCTGTTTGCCTATCCGCTGTTGGCCTGGCTTGCCGGTCATGGCTGGCCAAGGGCGGCGATGTTTGGCGTGGCTGCGACCCCGATGACCATCTTCACCTTCGGCGTGCTGCTGATGCTGCAAGGCCGCTCCGCGGTCCTGCTCGGCGTGCTGCCCCTGCTGTGGGCGCTGGCGGCCGGCCTCGCAGCCGTCGTCCGTCTCGGCGCGCCGGAGGACTGGTCGCTGCTGCTGGCCGGCATCGTCGGCTTCACCCTGCTGGTGTGGAAGCGCCGGCAGGCTCAGGCCTGACTTGGGCCAACCCTCAATTTCCACCCGACCCCTGCCCCCTTTCCATCAAGGCAACGGGAATGAGTTGCCTGTGCCACCCGATTCAGCTCCAAAGTGCCGGATGCGGAGCAGTCGATCATGAGCCGATGCAGTCGAGGCACCTGGGCGTTGGCGGTGTTGTTCGCGCTCGGCTGTGCGGGCCCGGCGCTCGGCACGCAGCTGCCGGCGGGCTTTGTGTACCTGCGCGAGGTGGCGCCGGACATCCTGCAGGACATGCGCTACGCGGGGCCGGACAATTTCACGGGGCGCAAGGTGCCGGGCTACGATGCGCCACAATGCATCCTCCGGCGCGAGGTGGCGGAGGCGCTGAAGCGGGTACAGGCCGAGTTGCGCGAGCAGTCACTCAGCCTGAAGCTTTACGACTGCTACCGGCCGGCGCGGGCAACGCGCGCCTTCCTGAAGTGGATCGGCGACGAAGCCGCGCCTGGCAGCAAGCGCTATTTCCCGCGCACGGACAAGGCCACCCTGCACATGCAGGGCTACATCTCGCCCAACTCGGCGCACTCGCGCGGCATCGCCGTCGACCTGACGCTGGTCAGGCTGCCCGCCGCCGACTTGCCAGCCTTCGATCGCAGCGCGCGCTACGGCGCGTGCAATGGGCCCGCGGGCGATCGGGCTCCGGACAACTCGCTCGATATGGGTACGGGGTTCGACTGCTTCGACGTCATGAGCCAGACGGAGTCCCCGGCCGTGGGCGGCGAGCCGCGCGATAGGCGCAGGCTGCTGCGCACCGTGATGCGAAAGTACGGCTTTGAGAGCTACTGGCGGGAGTGGTGGCACTTCTCGTTTGCCACGCCGACGCCCGGTCCGGCCCGCGACTTTGCGATAGAGGCACCGCGTGGCGCGCCTTGATCAGTACGTCCCTGCAAGTCGCGCTTTGTTTGTGGTAGCGACGCCGGTCCAGCATTTGCAGAGCGCTCAACACATCGCTTTGCAACTCGAAAGCGTGATGCTGGGCTTGGCGTCGGTGTCGGAACTCTGCATGAAGCAGAAAAAATCCAACGTCTTGCTCTGACCGAGGATTGCGACCACATTCACTGCATTCACGTATTTCTCAATTCTCCGCCCAGTCTGCCAAGCGGCCGAAGAAGCGGAGGCACTTGTCCAGTTCCTCAACGCGCAGGAACTCGTTGGGGGTGTGGGCCTGGGCGATGTTGCCGGGGCCGCAGACGATCGACGGCGAACCGCCCAGCTGGAACAGGCCCGCCTCGGTGGCGTAGGACACGGCGTAGGTCTCATTCTGGCCAGCCAGCTTCAGCGTCAGCGGCACGATGCCGGACTTGGTATCGGCGCCAAACGCCGGCACCTGGTTGGTGATGGCGATGTCGATGGCCGCCTCTGGCGCAACGCTGTGCATTTCCGGCAGGCAGTGCTGGGCGGCGAAGCGGCGCAGACGCTCATCGAGCGGCCGGTGATCGAAGCCCGGCAGAGCGCGGATCTCCCAGCCGAACCAGCACGGCACCGGCACGATGTTGGAGGCGGTGCCGCCAACGATCTCGGTCACCTGCAGGCTGGTGTAGGGCGGCTCGAAGCGTAGGTCGCGCGGCTGCGCCTTGAGCTCCTCCTCCATGCGCGCGAGTTCAGCGAGCATGCGGCCAGCGTAGGTAATGGCGTTGACGCCCAGGTGCGACATGCTCGAATGCGCAGCCCGCCCCTGCACATCGACCCGCCAGCGCACCGGACCCTTGTGCGCATCGACCACGCCCATCTCGGTCGGCTCGCCGACCCACACCATGCGCGGCAGCGGCAATGTCTTGCCGAGTTCGGCGATCATCGGCCGCACGCCAGTGCAGCCAACTTCCTCATCGTAGGAAAAGACGATGTGGAACGGTGTCTTGAGCGGGCGGGCAACGAGGTCGGGCACCATCGCCAGCACGCAGGCGAGGTAACCCTTCATGTCGGCGGTGCCGCGGCCGAACAGCTTGCCGTCGCGCTCCACCATCGTGAAGGGATCGGTGTCCCAGGCCTGGCCGATCACCGGAACCACATCGGTGTGACCCGACAGGCCAATGCCGCCTACTCCCTTTGGTCCGATGCTGGCGAACAGGCTGGTCTTCTGGCCGTCCGCCGTCGGTACGCGCTGGCTATCGATGCCGAAGCCCTTCAGGTAGCCCTCGACGAAGCTGATCAGCGGCAGGTTGCTGTTGCTGCTCGTCGTATCGAAGGCGACGAGACGCGCCAACAGCTCCTTGGCCAGGGTTAGGGAGTCGGCCATGCGCATGGTGTACCTCAGTTCAGGCTGCGTTTGGCGTGTGGGCTGTCGAGCGAAAAGGCAGGAATAGCCACGTTGAACAGCTGGCCGCCGTCGGTGGTCATCTGGTAGCTGCCGACCATGATGCCGGACGGGGTCGGCAGCGGACACCCCGACGTGTAGCGGAACGAGGTGCCCGGCTGGATGGTGGGCGTCTGGCCGACGACGCCCGGCCCCCGCACCTCCTCGGTGCGGCCGTCGCCATCGGTGATGCGCCAGTGCCGCGAGCGCAGCTGCACGACCTCGCTGCCCTCGTTGCTGATCTCGATGGTGTAAGACCACAGGTAGCGGCGCTCGTCGGGCGCCGACTCCTCCTCCAGGTATTGGGGCGTGACGCGGACGCGGATGTCACGGGTCACGGCTTCGTACATGAGTGATCGCGGTCTGGCGGTTGCAGCCTAGGTCGAGGTTAGCCGATTCTAGACGCCGCCAGCGCCTGGTCAATGTCGGCAACGAGATCGGCATGGGCCTCGAGACCGACCGAAAGTCGCACCATGCCATCCGAGATGCCCAGTTCCGCGCGGGCCTCCGGCTTGAGGCGCTGGTGCGTGGTGGTGGCGGGATGCGTGATCAGGCTCTTCGCGTCGCCGAGGTTATTCGAGATTCTGATCAATTTGAGTGCATTGAGGAAGCGGAACGCCGCTGCCTTGCCCCCGCCAATCTCAAACGTGACGAGCGTGCCGAAGCCCGACATCTGCCGCTTGGCGAGCGCCGCCTGCGGATAGTCTGGGCGGCCCAGGTATAGCACCTTGAGACCCGGCTGCCCGGCCAGGTGATCGGCGAGCTTGGCCGCCGTCTCAGACTGCGCGCGCACGCGCAGGGGAAGCGTCTCCAGACCTTTGAGCAGCACCCAGGCATTGAAGGGGCTGAGGGCCGGCCCGGTCTGGCGCAGGTAGGTGTGCAGGTGGTCCTTGAGGAACTGCTGCGAGCACAGGATGACGCCGCCCAGGCAACGGCCCTGGCCGTCGATGTGCTTGGTGGCCGAATAGACGACGATGTCAGCGCCGAGCTTGAGCGGCTTCTGCATCAAGGGGGTAGCAAACACGTTGTCGACGATCACCAGCGCGCCGGCGGCATGGGCAATCTCCGAGACCGCGGCGATGTCGACGAGATCGAGCGTCGGGTTGGCCGGTGTCTCGAAGAACAGCGCGCGGGTGTTGGGACGGATGGCGCGCTGCCAGGCGGCGGTGTCGCGACCGTCGACCAGGGTGCATGCGATGCCGAAGCGCGGACACAGGTCCTGTGCCACGTAGAGGCAGGAGCCGAACATGGCGCGTGCGGCGACGATGTGGTCGCCGGCTTTGAGGAAGCACAGCAGCGCCGATGTGACCGCGGCCATGCCGGTGGCGGTGGCGCGCGCAGCCTCAGCGCCTTCGAGCTGGCGCATACGCTCCTCGAACATGCCGGTGGTGGGGTTGGAAAAGCGCGAGTAGATGAAGCCCGGGTCCTCGTCCTTGAAGCGGGCTTCGGCCTGCTCAGCGGTGTCGTAGACGAACGACTGGGTGAGGAACATCGCCTCGGAGGTCTCGCCGAATTGCGACCTGAGCGTGCCGCCGTGCACGAGCACGGTCTCGGGGCTCCAGGTGCCGGGATTTACCGATTGCGGTGCAAACTTGTTGGATGTGTCGGTCATGCGCGCTCCTCGCCTGCCCCTCGGCAGGCAACAAAAAACCGGCCAATCCTGCACCGCACTATATATGCCGCGGCGCTGCTTGGTCGGTTCCCGGGCGGTCACCCTGCGCGCGGCCTTTTAGCGAGTTGTTTTGCGTGGCTGCAAGCCGGCCGGCCAAATCACCACGTATGCACTGGGGGATTACCGCGTTCCCCCGCTTGGCGTCAATGGGTGATTCCTCTAGACGACAGGGAAGCGAGGTTTAGATGGCCAAAGCCCAGCACAAAGTCGCTCCCAGCAAAGGGCCCGCGCCCGCCGCCGGCATCCTGCCGGTGCAGGCGATCCGCGGGTTGATCGACCAGGGCTATGTGAAGTTGGCCGAACCGCCGCTGCTCAACCAGCTGCAGCCGGCCAGCCTCGACCTGCGGCTCGGGGCGAGCGCCTTTCGGGTGCGGGCAAGCTTCCTGCCCGGCGCCGGCAGCAAAATCGCCGACAAGCTGCATGACCTCAAGCTGCACGTGATCGACCTCGCCGAAGGTGCGGTGCTCGAAACGGGCTGCGTCTACATCGTTCCGCTGCTGGAAAGCATGGCCCTGCCCGATCATCTCGCCGCCGCTACCAATCCCAAGAGCTCGACCGGTCGGCTCGACGTGTTCACGCGCGTGATCGCGGACGGCGTCGCCGCCTTCGATCAGATCCCCGCAGGGTATCAGGGCGCGCTCTACGCCGAGATCTGCCCGCAGACTTTCCCGATCGTGGTTCGCAAGGGCTCGCGCCTATCGCAAATCCGCTTTCGCGTCGGACCCGCGCAGGATAGCGACAGCTCGCTGATCGAGCTGCACCGGCGCGAGAAGCTGGTCTCCGCCGAGCAGCCCAACATCGACGACGGCATCGCCCTGTCGGTGGACTTGGTCGGCGACAAATCCGGCCTGGTCGGCTATCGGGCCAAGCGTCACACCGGCCTCGTCGATGTCGACGCGCCGGGCTCGTGCGCCGTGCTCGACTTCTGGGAGCCGATCCGCCTGCGCCAGCCCAAGCGCCTGATCCTCGATCCCGATGAGTTCTACATCCTGGCCTCCAAGGAGGCCGTACACGTGCCGCCTTCGCATGCGGCCGAGATGGTGCCGTTCAATCCGCTGGTCGGGGAATTCCGCGTGCACTACGCAGGCTTCTTCGATCCGGGCTTCGGCCATGCGGCGGCGGGCGGCAGCGGCGCCAAGGCCGTGCTGGAGGTGCGCAGCCACAAGGTGCCCTTCATCCTGGAGGACGGCCAGATCGTCGGTCGCTTGATCTACGAGCGGGTCACGGACGTTCCGGAAATCTTGTACGGCGGCGACCTAAAGTCCAACTACCAGGGCCAAGGCCTCAAGCTGTCCAAGCATTTCAAGTAGCATCGGGAGACTGAACAGCCCGTCGCGTTGCCACAAACGTGACGTATGTGCACGCTGTCGCCTCGATCGACCTGACCCATGTGAGCCTTCCATGCCAAGAGCCTGCAAATTCGCGCTGGCGGCCGCCTTGCTGACCGTCCTGCCGCGCATGGCCGCCGCCGATAGCCTGCAAGACTGCCAGGGCCAGGATGTGGATCGGCGCATCATGGGCTGCTCGGAGCTGATCGAGCGCAACGAGTCGGCTACCGACCTTGCCCACGCGTACGCCCTGCGCGGCCTGGCCTACTCGCTGCAGGGGTCCTACGACCGCGCCATTGTCGACTTCGATGCGGCCATCGAGCGGCGTCCCAACTTCCCCGCCGCGCTGAACAACCGGGCGTGGGCATATTTTCGGTCCGGGCGGGTACGGCAGGGCCTGCCTGACATCGAGCGCTCGATCGAGCTGGAGCCTGGCAGTGCCTTCGCCTACGACACGCGGGCGCATATGCGCCAGGCGTTGGGCGATCAGGCTGCCGCCATGCGCGACTATGATCGCGCGTTGTTTTATGGCGCGAGCCAAATGGCCAAGCTCTACCAGTGCGGCCTGAGCGACCTGGGTATTTATACCGGCCCGCTCGATGGGGTGGGCGGACTGGTGCTGTTCCAGGCACTGGAAAAATGTGCAGCCATGCAGGACTGCGATCCCCTGCCGCCGAACGACAAATGCCGTTGATCATATGGCCGGCTTTGCCTTATTCGAGGCGCGGAATTGGTCTATTGGGCCAGTCACTTGGCGTAGGCTCCGCCTCGTGCAAGAGTCGCAACGCGCGCCGGAGAACTGCACGCAAGGGGGGATTTGATCCTGTGGGTGTGCTGCTGACGGGTAAGAAATGGATCTTGGCGCTGGCCGCGGTTTTGCTGCTGGCGGCGGGCGGATCCTCCAGCGGTCGTGCCGACAGCGCCGCCGATTGCTTTGGCGAGGATATCGAGCGCCGCATCGAGGGCTGTACGGCACTGATCCAGAGCGGCGACACACGCTCGGCCGACCTGAGCTTGGCCTATGCCATGCGCGCGCTGGCCTATTCGCTGAAGGGCAGCTACGACCGCGCCATTCCCGATTATGACGAAGCCATCCGCATGAAGCCCGACTTCGCGGTGGCGCTGAACAATCGCGCCTGGGCCTACTACCGCTGGGGCAAGCCGGCGCAGGGTCTGCCCGACGTCGAGAAGTCTCTGGAGTACAGCCCGACCAGCGCGCACTCCCTCGACACGCGCGCCCACATCCGCCAGGCGCTCGGCGATCCGGAGGCGGCGCTGCGCGACTACGACCGGGCCATGTGGTACGGCGGCGGGCGCATGATCAAGCTGTACCAGTGCGGACTGACCGAGCAGCGCCTCTACACCGGCGAGATCGACGGCATCTGGCGCCAGGAGCTGGCCGATGCGTTCAAGAAGTGCGTGCGCGATGTGACCTGCGACCCCCTGCCCGCCGACGAGCATTGCCGCGCCGCGACGTCTTAGCGAGCGCAGCCCTGCCAGACCGCTGTTTGACTATGCCGCGGCGCGGCCCGCGCACCAGGCGTCGAATACCGGGGGCGTGATCGGCTGCGAGATCAGGTAGCCCTGGCCCTCGTCGCAGCCGAGCGAAACCAGGATGTCGTAGATTTGCTGCGTCTCGATGCCTTCGGCGACGACCGTACAGCCAAGGTCGTGCGCGATCCCGATCATGCTGCTGACGAGCGTACGGGCGCGCTGCGAGCGGTCCAGATCCACGATGAACGAGCGATCGATCTTGAGGACGGTAACCGGCAGGTGCTGGATGTAGCCGAGGTTGCTGTAGCCGGTGCCGAAGTCGTCGATGGCGATGGCCACACCCTGGCGCCTCAACTCGTCGAGCTGCTCGATGACCCGCTTGGGGTCGCGCGCAACTGCGCTTTCCGTAAACTCGACCTCGAAATCCGACGTGTCGATGCCGGCCGCGTCGATGGCGCCCAGCAGCCGCTCGGCAAAATCGGCCTCGCTGAGGTTGAGCGCCGACGCATTGATCGACGTCCTCAGGCGCAGCCCATCGCGATGCCAGATGCGCGCCTGCGCCAGCGCGGTACGCGCCACCCACTCGGTCATCGGCCGGGCCAGGGCCGTCTGCTCCAGGAGCGGCACGAACTCGCCCGGCATGACGCTGCCGAAGCGCGGATGCTGCCAGCGCAGCAGCGCCTCTGCACCCACCAGTCGTGCCGAGCTGATATCGATGCGCGGCTGGTACACCAGAGAAAGCTGGTCCTCGGCGCGCAGCGCTGCCGAGAAGTCGTTCACCAGCGCAAAGTGGCGCGCATGCATCTCGTCGTGAGCCGAGCTGTAGGCAGCGCTGGCGACATTGCTTACGCGCGCGTCGTCACAAGCGGCAATAAGCCGTCGCAGCACGTCGTGGGGAGATATGGCGCCGGCGGAGAACTCGTACATGCCGAACGCAGCATGCGGCAGGAGCGGGATGCCATCACAGTCGATCGGCTCGCCGAGATCGGCGGCGAGTTCTGCGGCCAGAGAGGCCGCATGATATCGCGCATCGGCAGAAAGCAGCGCCACGCATCGCATGGGGCCAACGTGATAGAGCTTGGCCGAATTGCCGAGGCGACGTAGGACGACGGTCATCGCCTTCTCGGCGAACCGGTCGGCGCGATCAGGACCTACCACGCGCTGGCTGCGGTGGAACTGGTCGCCTGAAACGAACTCGATCAGCACGGCCGAGACCCGCTCGCCGGGACTGCGCGTGGCCCGTTCCTCCAGATCCTCGAAGAGCTGATGCTGGTTTGGCAGGCCGCTGGTCGCGTCGACACGGCCGATCATGCTCTGCAATTCGATCTGGCTCATGACCATGCCGGCGAGGTCGTGCAGAACCCGCTTGTGCTCGTCGTCGATCTGACGCGGCTTGACATCCACCACGCAGATGGTGCCAAGGCCATGCCCCGCGCGGGTGAAGAGTGGCGCACCCGCGTAGAAGCGGATGCCCGACGTCACCAGCGGCGAACCGGCAAAGCGCGGATCGAGCTCGAGGTCCGGCACGACGAAGATGTCGTTGCCCTGAATGGCGTAGCTGCACGGCGCCTGATGGCGCGGGATCTCGGTGATATCGACACCGACCTTGGACTTGAACCACTGCCGATCGTGATCGGTGAGCGAGATCGTCGAAACGGGCGCAGCCAGCAACTGACTGGCAAGCCTGGTCAGGCGGTCGAAGCTCTCGCTCGGCGGCGTATCCAGCAGCTTCAGGTCGCGGAGCGCGTTGAGGCGAGCTTCCTCGTTGTGTACCGTGTCGATCACACGCATGAGGCCTCCGGTAGGACTATCGGCTAGCCGAGACCCATTGAGAATGATTTAGCCTGATGCCGAGAATGCAAGCGTTTGGCGCCCGCAGTTAGGTGCGCGTTAACCTAGCCAACTTGCTTGTAGTGTCATGCCAGACCGCCCTGGCGCTGGATGAAGCCGATCACGACGTCGACGCCCTTCCCGGTCTTAAGGTTGGTGAACACGAACGGGCGTTCGCCGCGCATGCGCTTGGTGTCCTTCTCCATCACCTCGAGCGACGCGCCGACGTGGGGAGCAAGATCGATCTTGTTGATCACCAGCAGGTCGGAGCGGGTGATGCCGGGGCCGCCCTTGCGCGGGATCTTCTCGCCCTGCGCCACGTCGATCACGTAGATGGTGAGGTCGGCCAGCTCGGGGCTGAAGGTGGCGGCGAGGTTGTCGCCGCCCGACTCGATCAGGATCACATCGAGCTTGGGATATTTGCCGCGCATGGCGGTGATGGCGGCGAGGTTGATGGAAGCATCTTCGCGGATGGCAGTGTGCGGGCAGCCGCCTGTCTCCACTCCCATGATGCGCTCCTCAGGCAGCGCGCCGGCGCGCGTGAGGATCAGCGCATCCTCCTTGGTGTAGATATCGTTGGTGATGGCGCACATGTCGTAGCGATCACGCAAGGTCTTGCACAGCGCCTCCATCAATGCGGTCTTGCCGGAGCCGACGGGGCCGCCGATGCCGACGCGCAGGGGGCCGTTGGGTGAGCTTGCCATGGATGCTTGCCGAGGTGATGGAGGCCGCACAACAGTCACGGCAGTGTAACCCGCGACCTGCAAGCGACCAAGCGCGTGACGATGCCGCGCCGTTTGCCCGGCGTGCCACCAGCCTTCGGTGCTGCCTGCCGCCCGCTACTTCGAGACGAAGCTCTTGAGCGTATCCCAGATGCTGCGCATGCCGCTGCCAACGTCGGCCGCTGCGGCCTTGGCTGCTTCGGGGATCGAGGAGGTCGACACTTGGGAGGCCTTCACCGTGTCGGGTGTGATCTCCTTGAACAGCTTCATGTGCGCCAGCGTTGCCGGGCCGGCCACGCCGTCGGCCTGCAGGCCGTTCTTCGCCTGGTAATCGCGCACGGCCTTCTCGGTGCCGGCGCCGAACTGGCCGTCGGCGGTGACGGCAAGCTTCTCCTGCAGCTGCTTGACGGCAGTGCCGCGCGTGCCGGGCTTCAGCAGGACCAACTCGTAAAGCTGCATCGCCATGAAGGTGTCGGGTCCGGCGATGCCATCGGCGATGAGGCCGTTCTTGGTCTGCCAGTCCTTGAGAGCCTTCTCGGTGCCGGATCCAAACTCGCCGTCCGCCTTCACACCAAGCTTGGCTTGCAGGCGCCGGACGGGTTCGCCCGAAAGACCCTTTTTCAGTATGGCCATGGCTACCTCCAACACATTGGCTTCGAAAACGGTCTGCGATTGGCGCAATATAGCCCGGCGCGCTGCCTACACAGCAGCGTCGACCGCACGTGTTTGATGGACGTCTAAGAACGTCTGCGGTGAACCGCATGATCTAGTGGCAGACGGTTAACCACACCAGCTCAGGTCAAGCCTTATTCAGCACCCGAAACGACGGCGGCTGTCGCGCCGGCCACCGGTCTCGCCCGCGGCAAGCGCGGTACCCGCTCAAACACGCTCTGCGTGCGCGCATACCCGAGCCAGCGGCCGGCCTACGCGTCAGGTTTGGGGCCAAGCAGCGGCATCACGTCGACGGCGTCGCAAGGAAAAATCGTGAAGTGCGGATGGCCTTCGAACAACTTCGCCGCGGCCTCATGCGTAGGCGCGCGCACGACGACGAAAACCGTCAGCTCATTGACAACGTCGGCTACGCCATCCTGTGACGTGCGCTTGGTGTAGCGGCCCGCTTACATAGACGATGTCGGCCTTATGCGCTTCGTCCCAGGCTTTCAGCGCGGCGAGCCCGATCTCGTCCTTGGCGCGCCGCTCGGCTTCAGACATCGCATACCAGGCCTGCCAGCGCGCACTCTTCTTGTTGCTGAGGAAGACCGCGAGATAGGTGCCGTGCGTGCTCATGGGGGTCCTTGGTTTGGCGCTTTTCGCAAGTAGGGCAGAATTTCGGTCTACCACACGTGTCGGGAGCAGCGGCGCGCAATCTCGGCCATGCAGGAGAAAACGAATGACCATAACAATCACCGCCTTCGAACGGTCGCCAGATCGCGGCAGGGGGCTGGCGCGTGACACCCGCATTCGTTGGGCGCTCGAAGAAGTGGGCCAGCCTTATGATGTTCGTCTGATTTCCTTCGGCGCGATGAAGGAGGACGCGCATCGTGCGCTGCATCCGTTCGGGCAGATCCCAACCTATGAAGAGGGCGATCTCGCCCTGTTCGAGTCGGGGGCGATCGTGCTGCACATCGCAGAACGTCATGCGGGCCTGCTGCCGAGGGATGCGAACGCCCGGGCGCGCGCGATCGCCTGGCTGTTTGCCGCGCTGAGCACGGTGGAGCCACCCATTGTCGATCGCGACATCGTCACCTATGCGGAGCGCGACAAGAGCTGGCGCGAGGAGCGCATGCGCATGGTCGACGATCGCATCCGGGTGCGGCTTGGCGAGCTTTCGGCTCGCCTCGGCGGTGCCGATTGGCTCGACGGCGGCTTCAGCGCCGCCGACCTTGTGATGGTGCACGTACTGCAAAGGTTGCAGGGGTCGGGCATACTGGACGAATTTCCGAACCTCTCCGCGTATGTCGCCCGCGCCGAAGCACGACCGGCGTTCAAGCGCGCTTTCGCCGCTCAGTTGGCGGTTTTCACCGGCCAACCAGGTGAGTGAGGCAGCATCCTGGCCTCGAAGTCGTTGGCGGGTTTTGGCTAGGAGCGGAACAAGCGCGTGTACTGCGTCTCGTGGCGCATGGAGGCGACATCGGCGGCGATGGCGGCGCCGCCGGCATCATCGAGGCTGGCTGCCAGCCCTCGCGCGACGATGCGTGGAATGACCGGCTCAAGGCGGGCAATGACACGCAGGCCGTCGGTCTGGCCGAGGGGTATGAGGCGTATACCGGCCGACACCAGGTTAGCGGCGAAGGCTTGCACGAAGGCCTGTGCCGTGGCCGGCAGCGGCAGGCCGTGCGCGGCTGCGCTGGCGCCAACGGCGACGGCATAGGCGACCTGCTGGCCGTCACCCATGAGAAGGGCCAGCGCCGGATGCGGCCACACCGCCTGCGTGGCGGTCAGAAACGCTGTGCCCTGCGCCATGCTCTCCAGGTGTCGCTCGGCGGAGGGAGCGAAGGCAGCGGCAAGCTCGCCGACTTCGTGCAGGAGCTTCGGGTCGCCGCCGGCAACGGCTCGCCAAGCCTCAGCGAGAAAGATCGCGTCGGTGCGTCCGGCGCCGAGTGTGAGAATGTCCTCTATCCAGTCGCCGAGGCTTCGGCAGTCGCGCACGTGGCCTGCTTCGACCACCCATTCCAGGCCGTGCGAATAGGAGAAGCCGCCCACCGGGTAGGCGGGCGACAGCCACGTCATGAGGCGGGCGAGCGTAGCAGCTGCCCCCCTGTCCTCGTCATTCCCGCACTGGCGGGAATCCACAATACTTGCCTCGTCCAGGCCGCGAGGTGTCGCGGGTCCC
>Ga0075421_100004997_pt1 | contig 15990 bp, 11 predicted proteins | sample SoiMetdeltSBSDD5_FD_75292 | JGI IMG/M metagenome (GOLD analysis project Ga0075421, IMG submission 75292) | Bulk soil microbial communities from a Populus tree surrounding site in Tennessee, USA - Soil MetaG P. deltoides SBSDD5 | ecosystem: Environmental > Terrestrial > Soil > Tree plantation...
ATCTCCACGACGATTCGTTAGCGGTCCCCCGCTTCCGTGATATCCTGAACAGCGTTTTTCCGCCAGCATGTCAAGCCGGAGCCAGCTGCCCAAAGTTTGTATCGCCCTCGGATTCGCCGATACGGCGACGCTGTTGAAACACGCCCGGGCAGAAGTGGACTCGGGGGAAACATTCCTCGAATTTCGCCTCGATTATTTATCGAATCCCATGGACGGAGTCGCGGCGATGCGGAGGTTCCTGGGTGAACATCCCGAATGTACGCTGATGGCCACCTGCCGCCGTCACCAGAATCACGGCCACTTCAACGGCAGCGTCGAAGAGCAGGTGCGGATTCTGGATGCGGCGATATCGGCGGGCGCGCGCGCGATCGACATCGAGATCGAATCGGCGGAAAACGCCGCTGTGCGCCTGGAACAACTGCGCAGCAAGGCGCTGGTGATCGTTTCATTCCACAACTACGGCGGCACGCCGGCGGTGGATCCCATTCTGCGGCGCATGATGAAGGTGCCGGCCGATTGCTTCAAGCTGGTCACGACGGCGCGCAAGCCGTCCGACAATTTCCGCGTGTTGTCGCTGGCCAAAGCGTACGCAAAGGTTCCCATGGTGCTGCTGGCGATGGGCGAGATGGGTTTGCCCACGCGCGTGCTCTCGGCGGCGATGGGAGGGCTCTACACCTACGCCGCGCCGAACGCGGCCGAGGGCACCGCGCCCGGACAGATTTCGGCGCGCCTGCTGCGGCACATCTACCGCGTGGACAAATTCACGAAGTCGGCAAAAGTGTACGGCGTGGTGGCCGATCCCGTCCGACACTCGATTTCGCCGGCGGTGCACAATCGCGCATTCCAGAGCCGCCGCATCGATGCCGTGTATTTGCCGATGCTAGTCCACCCGGCGCAGTTGAAGGACTTCTTCACCATGGCCGGCAAGATGCCGATTCAGGGCTGCAGCGTAACCATTCCGCACAAGCAGAAGGTGATGCGGTATCTGGACTGGATCGATCCGCTGGCGCGCCGCATTGGCGCAGTCAACACAATTACGCGGCGAGCGGGGAAATGGCGCGGCACCAACACCGATGTCGACGGCGTCATCGTGCCGCTGAAGAAAAAGATCAACATTCCCAAGAGTTCGATCCTCGTAGTGGGCAACGGCGGGGCGGCGCGCGGAGCGGCATTCGCGCTTGCCGGCGCCGGGGCGAAGGTATCGATTGTCGGCCGCAATCCGGACCGCGTGCGCGCGCTGGGCAAAGCGTGCGGGGCGGTTCCGTTGATGAAGGATCAGTTGCGCGGCAGCCATTTTGACGCCATCATTCACGCGACGCCACTGGGCATGTACCCGCACATAAATGAGTGTTTCTTCGACGACGAGATTCCCGGCGATCTGGTGTTCGACATGGTGTACAACCCATTGGAGACGGTGCTGGTGAAGCGCGCTCGCGAGCAGCGTAAGGAAGTGATTCCGGGCCTCACGATGTTCCTTGAACAGGCGGCGCACCAGTTTGAAACCTGGACAGGCGAATCGGCTCCGCGGCCGGCGATGGAGAAGGCCGCCATGGAGGCGCTGAACGGCGTCTCTCACCCTGCCGTAAAATGATGGCATGCCCAGGCTCAATCGCCGTCAACTGACACAGACCCTGCTCACGGGCGCTGCGACGGCAGCCGTCGGCGCCAGCCTGAGCTCGCAAGCTCCCTCATCTGAACCACCGGCGGACGATCTACTGGCTGCGGCGAAGCGCCAAATAGCGAGTAACCGCGAAACGCTTGACCGGATCAAGCTCCCCATGGCAACTGAGCCCGCCAGCGTATTCAAAGCCATCTGAGGAGCCAGCATGCCAAACGTGGATGAATCCGTTTTCTGGCTCTCAATTGCCGAACTTAACACTAAGCTCGGCGCGAAAGAATTCTCCTGCGAAGAGTTGACGCGCGCATTTTGCGATCGGTTGGAGCGGCTCGCACCGCGATACAACGCGCTGGCTCTGCCGTTGCGCGAAGAGGCAATAAAGAAGGCGAAGGACGTCGATTGGGATTTGAAGCGTGGCAGGCAGCGCTCCAAGTTGCATGGCGTTCCATATGGCGCGAAAGATCTGCTGGCTTACCCAAAGCATCCCACGACGTGGGGAGCAAAGCCGTACGCGGGACAAGTGTTCGATGAGCCGGCAACCGTTCTGCGCAAGCTCGATGGCGCGGGCGCCGTGCTCATTGGCAAACTCTCGATGGTGGAACTTGCGGGCGGCGGCGGCTATATGTATCCCGCCGCTTCGCTACAAGGACCGGGCCTGAATCCATGGGATCCGACGAAATGGAGCGGCGGCTCCAGTTCTGGCTCGGGCAGCGCGGTTGCCGCCGGACTAACCACCTTCGCACTGGGCTCGGAGACTTCGGGGTCCATCCTCACGCCCTCGGCCTACTGCGGCCTCACCAGCCTGCGCCCCACTTACGGTCTCGTGAGCCGCGCCGGGGCCATGGCGCTCTCCTGGAGTCTCGACAAGATCGGGCCCATGTGCCGGTCAGTGGAGGATTGTGGCCTAGTGCTGCAAGCGATCGCCGGTAAGGATAACGACGATCCCGGATCGGCAGGCAAGAGCTTCTATTACGCGCCCCAATTTGCCCGGAAGTTTTCCGATCTGCGCATTGGCTACGCGCCGTCGGACTGGGAGGCGAATTTGCCCGAGGATACGCGACCGCATCTGCAGGCGGCGCTCCAGGTGTTTAAGGGGATGGGATTCCAATGGAAAGAATTGGAGCTCCCCGACTTCCCGTACGGTTCCGTCCTCTCGATGGTGCTAGGCGGCGAGGCGGGCAGCATTTTTGAGGAACTGATCAAATCCGGAAAGGTGGATGAGCTTGCCGACAGAAATCAGATTGCCGGGCTCAAGTCATACCTTGACATCAACGCACGCGATTACCTGAGAGCCATGCGCGTTCGTTCGCTGATCCAGGGCGAGATCCGCAAGATGTTCTACGACGTCGACGTTCTGATCGCGCCGACGCGATTGACAGTTGCCTCCGGCGCAAAAGATCCTCTCCGCCGTGTTCCAGCGCCGGGCGCCGCTCCCACGCCTCCACCGAAAAGTGCGACTGCCGAGAAACGCGGTCTCCGCGATCACATCCCCGCGGGAAACCTCGCCGGCCTGCCGGCGCTTTCCATGCCATGCGGTTTCGCCGGAAATTTGCCCGTGTCGGTCTCATTGATTTCGCGGCCTTTTAACGAAAACACGCTGCTCGCAATCGGAAGCGAATACCAAAAGCAGACCGAGTGGCACAAACGTCATCCGAAGGTCTGACTTATTTACGGAATCCAATGGGCCGCTCCCCGCGTCCTATAAACGAGCTAGTCTAATAAGAGTCATGCCTGAAGAGAAAGGGATGATCCGGCGTTTCGCCTGCGCCGAGAAAAGCCCCGACACGGCGAATGGCACGGGTATCAGCACGACCTCCGGATACCGCCTGCCGCCGGACTTTGTCGAGAAGGCAGTAGTCCGCCTCGGCTGGGTAAGCGCGATCTACGCGATCTTCTTTCTCGTCATGTATGTGTCGCATCGGCTCACGCCGATGGGACACAACCTGCCTCCTGACATGAAGCTGTTTTACGCCGTTATGGCGTTTGTGGGAGTCGGATTGGGCGCGGGCATGTCGATCTTTGCCCTCTCGAGCAAGTTGCCCGGGCAGGTGAAGCTCGATGTCGGCTTGGGGTTCGAAGTGTTCGGCGCGCTAGTCATTTCCATTATCGAATCGCGCCAGGCGCTCCAGCCCGATGAAATTGTCCGGGGTCACTCGTCCATCGCCGTCTGGGTCGTGTTCTTCATTCTTCTGGTGCCGACCTGCCGCATGCGCTCCGCCTTGGCTGCCGTCCTTACAGCATTCATGGGTCCGTTGGGCCTTTGGCTCAATATTATGATCTTCGGCATCCCGGTCCCGACCGCTTCGCAGTGGGTTTTACTCCACGTAGGAACATTCATGACGGCCGCCTTTGCACTGCCCATGAGCCGTGTCATATACAGCCTCGGCGCACAGGTAAGCAAGGCGCGTGAGTTGGGCAGTTATGAAATGATCGAGGTCATCGGCCGTGGCGGCATGGGTGAAGTATGGCGCGCGCGGCATCGCATGCTTGCCCGTGAGGCGGCGATCAAGCTGATCCGCCCGGAAATGCTGTTCGGCAGCGATCAGACGCAGCCGGAATCGGCGCGCCGGCGCTTCGAGCGCGAGGCGCAGGCCATCGCCGGGTTGCAATCGCCTAACACCGTGACGCTGTACGACTACGGCGTGAACGGCGACGGTGTCTTCTACTATGCGATGGAGTTGCTTGACGGCCTGGATCTCGATTCGCTCGTGAACACATACGGCCCATTGCCTGCGTCGCGAGTGATCTACCTCATGCAACAGATGTGCGATTCGCTGGCCGAAGCACACGCACGTGGGCTTACACACCGCGACGTGAAACCGAAGAACATCTTCTTGTGCCGGATGGGCCTGAATTACGACTTCATCAAAGTCCTCGATTTCGGCCTCGCCAAGTGGAAAGACGCCGGCACCGAAACACAACTCACGCGCGAGGGCATCACGACGGGAACGCCTGCATATATGGCGCCGGAGTTGGCGCTTGCCACCGATGACATCGACTCTCGAGTGGACATTTATGCGCTTGGCTGCGTGGCCTACTGGCTTTTAACCGGCAGGCTGGTCTTTGACGCTCCAAATGCCATGGCCATGGCCCTGGCTCACGTCCAAGCACCGCCGGTTCCGCCAAGCCAGCGGACCGAGCTCGAAGTTCCCGCCGAGTTGGAAGCGTTGATCATGGATTGTCTGGCCAAGAGCCCATCCGCGCGCCCGCAGACGATGCGGGATATCTCGCGTCGGCTCTCGTCCATGCGTCACACCGAGCGCTGGTGCACGTCGGCCGCCGAGCAATGGTGGCAAGTCCATCATCCTTCTCCGTGCCTGCAGCCGATGCCCACGCCCGAGTCCAGCTCGGTTTCCGCCACGGTGATGGCGGCCGCGAACTAACCTGCGCCGGTAAAATACTTTGCTGCCTCACCGTTGACGTCAGTCACGCGCCATCACATAATGCATGGATTCATGCAACGACTGGCGATGGCTCTCCTCCTCTCCGTGATTTGGTTTCTGCCCTCCACGTCCCCCGCGCAACAAAAGGGCAAGAAAAAAGGAGGCGGCGCGCCCAAGGCGATGGCCACCAACGCAAGTGGACGTATCGCCGGCACCGAGATCGGCCACGAGTTCAGGCACGACGATCTTCCCTCGATATCCATCGCCCCCGATGGCACGTTGTGGTCCGTGTGGTTGAGCTTCGTAGGCGACCGAGACGATGTCGTCATCCGGCCGTTCGTCAACGGCGCCTGGGGCAATCTGCAATGGGTGCCGAACACTTCCGGCGACTCATGGCTTCCGCAAATCGGCGTAGACGCGCAGAACCGCGTATGGGTCGTGTGGAGCCAGATGCTGGATGGAAATTGGGATCTCTACGCGCGCAGGTTCGATCCGGCCAAGCAGGAGTGGGGCGCAATAGAGCGGCTCACCAGCGATCCACTGCCTGACGTGAATCCGCGCCTGGCTTCCGACGGCAAAGGAGGCATGGCCATTGCGTGGCAGGCATTTCGCGCGCGTAAGGACGCCGCGCCGAACGGTCCCGCACCGCGCCCATTTGGCAACATCATGATGAAATCTCTCGAAGGTGAACGTTGGGGCGCGGACGTTCGCATAACCGATCACTCAGCCAACGACTGGGAGCCGGCGCTGGCCTTCGACGCTTCGGGCAACACATGGGTCGTCTGGGACTCTTACGCCAACGGCAACTATGACGTGATGCTGAGCCGCGTCTCCGGCGGCAAGCCAGGCGCGCCAATAGCCGTGGCCAACACGCAGCGATTTGAAGCGCGTCCCACCGTCGCGGTGGATACGTCCGGCCGCGTCTGGGTCGCATACGAAGCGGGCGCTCCCGGCTGGGGGAAGGATCAGGGCTATATTCTTCGCAACTCGCCCAAGGGCGTCGTGCTCGGCGGGATTCGCGAGCCGCGCGTCGCCTGCTATGACAACGGCACATGGCGCCATCCCGCGCAGCCTGTCGGCGAACCCTTTAGCGATTCGAACACCTACCAGCCGCATGTATTCAGCGATGGCGCGGGTTCGGTGTATGTCGTCGCCAAGACGCGCTACAACCAGCCCGTCCAGCCGCGCGGCAATCGTGGCTATTGGGAATACCGTGTGTCGCATTTGGACGGCGCAAAATGGAGCGCCGCCAAGGTACTCGACGATTCGCGCGGCCGCTCATCCACGCGCATGAACGCGGTACTGGCAAAGGATCGTTCATTGTGGATGGTGTGGGATTCCGACACGCGAGGCGAGGCTTTCTTTCACAAACCGAAACGGCAGCGAGTGCTCGCGGGAAAGATCGAACCAGCGGCGGCGAGTTCCGCGCCCACGTGGGGAGCGCCTCCCACGGAAACGCTCGCGCTGACCGTCGCTCATGCCAACGAGGATGCCGACCTCAAATTGATTCGCGGCTACACGGTCAACATCGGCGGCAAGAAGAACTCCATCGTGCGCGGCGATTTTCACCGTCACACCGAACTCAGCTGGGACGGGGGCGGCGCAGCCGACGGCTCACTGCAGGACTTTTATCGTTACATGATCGACGCCGGCTCGATGGACTTCGGCGCTTCCACCGATCATCAGGGCGGCGCGTGGCCGTACTGGTGGTGGTACACGCAGAAGATGACCGACATGTACCACGTACCCGGCCTCTATCTGCCGATCTTCGGCTATGAGCGCAGTGCTGTCTATCCGAACGGCCACCGCAATATGTTCTTCGCCAAAAGGTCCGAATCGCGCGTAACGCCGTTCCATCTGAAGACCGGCGCGGCCGGCTTTGGCCTTGGTGTGAGTCCGCTGGGTGACGAGCCCGGCATAGGTTCGGGTGAACTTGTCGAGAACGATACCAAGCTCCTCTACGAAGAGGTCCGCGCGCGGAACGGCATCGCGATCTCGCACACCTCAGGAACGCGCATGGGCACCGATTGGCGCGACAACGATCCTGAATTGGAGCCGGTCGTGGAAATCTTCCAGGGCGCGCGCACTAGCTATGAGAAGCTTGGGTTCCCCTATGTGGTTGAGAAAGGCAAAGACGATCAGCACATGGAGGTAGCCGGCTATCAGCCCGCTGGCATGGTGAACAACGCCTGGGCAAAAGGCTATAAGCTCGGCATCACTACCAGTTCCGACCACGGTTCCACGCACATCAGTTACGCCCTCGTGTACACCGACAACGTAACGCGGCAGGGTGTGCTCGATGGCATCCGCCGCCGCCATACCTACGGCGCCACCGACAACATCATTCTCGAAGTGCGCATGGGCCGGTACTTCATGGGCGACGAATTGAAGGCCTCCAAACCGCTGCCGATCACGGTGAAAGCCCACGGCACTGGGCCGATCGCGCGCGCCGAAGTGATTCGCGACAGTGAAGTCGTCTATTCGACCGAACCAAAGAAGCAGGACATTAACTTCCAGTACATTGACAAGGCCGACTTCTCTACACGTCATTACTACTACGTGCGTCTGATGCAGGAAGACGGGCAGATCGCCTGGTCCAGTCCGTTCTTCGTGAACTACAAGTGATCGGCGCCTAGCGCAGGACGATCTCCTCGACGCGGAACCGCGCCACTTCGTCCGCGTTCGCGGTAACCCCCAGGCCCGGCGTGTTCGGGATCGCCAGCATGCCGTCGTCGCCCGGCACGAATTGCTCGCGGATCACGGCTTCGCGGAACGGCAAGGCTGTCTGATCGAACTCAAATAACTGCGGCGCGCCGCCGAGGGCTTCGGTGAGAGGAGGCGTGATCGCCATCCAGTGTAGGATCGCCGCCGTACGAACTGCCGTGCCCCAGTTGTGTGGAGCGAGCCGGATGCGATTTAGCCAGCACAGGTAGGAGAGCCTCCTCGCGCCCGTCAAACCGATGATCTCCACCTCGGGTTGCAGCACGTCCACTCTGCGTGGCTGCACGTAGTCGAGAACCAGCGCGTCGAGCGTCGCCGTTTCGCCGCCCGCGAGCGGGATGCGCGTGCCAGCGCGTAGCCGGTCATAACCGGCAAGGTCGTCGGCGAGCACGGGTTCTTCGAACCACATGGGATCGAACGCCTCCAACTGCCCGCAGAGACGCAGCGCCGTGCCGCTGTCGTAGGCGCAATTGGCATCGACACCGAGACTCACGTCCGGTCCTATCGCTTCGCGCACGGCGCGCACGAGGCGAACGTCCTGCTCCGGGTCGTATCCCACCTTCATCTTCATCGCGCGATAACCGAGCGACTTCCAATGTAGCGCCTCCTCGGCCAGGCCCCGCTGCGGGTCGGGCCAGTCCTGCATATACAGAGCGGTCAAATACGGCTGCACGCGATCGCGCACTTTGCGGCCGAGCAACTTCCAAACAGGCACGCCGAGCGCCTGGCCATACAGGTCCCACAGCGCGGCATCCAGGCCGCCGCAGGCCACAGCGCCTCGCCGCCGCTGCCCCACGGGCAATGTGCGCAGGTCATCATAGATCGCTTCCACATCGAACGGCGAGCGTCCCAGTACCAACTCCGGATGCGCGCGCAGCCGCGCTTCGGCCCACAAGCCGTCACCCCAACCGGTGAGCCCATCGCTTGTGCGAACCTCAACTAGTGTTCCCGTCCGTGTTGTGGTCCAGTTCAACGACCAGCCAAAACGGCGATCGAGCGATCCAGCCAGCCGGTGAATTCGAATCTCGTCAATGCGCATGCCAGTCATCTCGTATAGCATGTCTGTTCATGAGAGCGCCAATTCTCCTCCTGTGTGTCAGCGCCCTTTGGGCGCAACCTGATGTCGCCGTCGTCGAAAAGATCGCCGGCAAAGTGGGCTTCTATAGCGCCGCCGGCAAACGCGTCGCTGAAGTGAAGATCGGTACGTATCCGCACGAGATCGTCCCCTCGCTCGATGGCAAGACCCTGTTCGTCTCCAACAACGGCATTCTGTGGATGCAGTATGCGGGCGAAGGCGGCAACACCATCGCGATGATCGACCGCAAGGCCAGAACGAAAATCGGCGATATCGACCTCGGCAACAACCGCCGTCCGCATGGGATCGCCGTACATCCCAAGACCGGCCACCTTGTGATCACGACGGAGAATCCCGACGGCCTCATCCTCGTCGATCCCGTGGCGAAAAAAGTCTTACGGCGCTTCGACGTCAAAGGTGAAGACCCGCACATGGTGCTCTTTGACAAACCCGGCGAATGGGCTTATGTGTCCAATTCCACCACGGGAACCGTTGCCGCGATCCGGATTGCGACGGGTGAGACTATTCTCATTCCCACAGGCAAGCGTCCGCAGGGCGGCGTGCTTTCTCCCGATGGAAAGACAATCTATTTGACGAATGCCGACAGCAACGCGATCTCGCTCATCGATACGGCGCAGCGCAAGGTGGTGGGGGAAATCAAAACGGGAGGCGGTCCCAATCGGGTCACGATCACCCCCGACGGCAAGACTCTTGTCTACTCGCTCGGCGCCGCCCACTCAGCCGCGTTCGCCGACGTGGCTACGCGCAAGGAACTGCAACAAGTGAAACTCAGCGGCCAGCCGCTCTCGCTGACAATGAGCCGCGATGGTAAGTGGGCTTTCAGCGGCGTGCAGGACAAAGACAAAGTGCACATCATCGACGTCGCCCAGCGGAAAATCGTACGCACCATCGATACGCCGAAAGAGTCCGGACCCGATCCGGCGTTTCCGCTAGACTAAGAGGGCTATGAGCGAGGAAGCTGCCTCCGAGCAACCGTCTGATAACTTACAGTTCGACCACGCCGAAACCGACGGCTCGCCCGGAAGCCCGTCCTGCGCGCTTTGTAACAATGCGTTAGTAAGCGAGTATCACGAACTGAATGGAGCGCCTATTTGCATGGTATGCAGGGCACGCGAAGAGGAACGATTCGCGGCAGACGGTGGTTGGGGCCGTTTGTTCACCGCGGGATGCCTCGGTTTCGGCGCAGCGGTTATGGGTTCGATCGTCTATGGGGATTCACCAAACTTACAGGCTTTGAGCTTGGCCTGATGGCGATCGCTGTCGGATGGCTGGTCGGAAAGGCTGTCATGAAAGGCAGCAACTACCGCGGAGGCCGAAAGTATCAGATCCTCGCTGTAGCTTTGACTTACTTCTCCATCACGTTCAGCTATATTCCGTACCTCTTCGAGGCGGCTGGCAAGCAGGCCGCTGAAGAAGCGAAGAAGAATCCCGAAAGCTTAAAGAAGTCCGTCGCCCCAGCAGCAACCGATCCGCCGCTCACCGCGGGAACCGCGGCAATCGCCGTGGGCGCGCTGGCTCTGGTTATTCTGGCCGCACCTTTCCTTGCAGGTTTCAGCAATGTGATCGGCTGGTTTATTATCGCCTTCGGGTTGTGGGAAGCCTGGAAGTTCACGCGCAAACAACCCTTCGAGTTAAGTGGACCGCACGTGCTCGCGGAGCGCAAGACAGAATGAGTTGTCCGGATTGCGGAACGGAGTGGGGTCCTGGCGCACTCGTTTGCCCGTCCTGCCGTCTCTTAGTTCATTCGGAACGATTGAAGGAATTGGCAGCCCAAGCGGCAGAGGCCGACGCAGCGGGGAAGTTGGAAGAAGCGCTCGCGGCTTGGTCGGCGGCGTTGGCCTTACTGCCGGCGAACGCCAAGCAGCGGCAGGGCATCGAGCAGCGCGTAGAGGACCTAACCTCGCGCATCGCCAAGCACGAAGCGGCAAAACCCAAGGCGATGCCGCAGTGGGCGAAAGGCCTGGGAATTGCGGCTCCCGTCATTCTCCTGTTGCTCACCAAAGGAAAATGGCTGCTGCTGGGACTCACCAAGCTGCCGACGCTGATTTCTATGTTCGCGGCACTTGGTCTCTACTGGAGTTTGTGGGGCTGGCAGTTTGCCCTTGGCTTCCTCCTCTCGATTTACATTCACGAGATGGGGCATGTCTACGAGTTGCAACGGCGCGGAATCGCAGCCACGGCGCCATTGTTCATACCCGGATTTGGCGCGGTCATCTTTTCGCGGCAACGCTTTGTCTTGCCCTCCGATGATGCGCGCATCGGGCTGGCTGGTCCCTTGTGGGGCCTTGGGGCCGCGCTGGTGTGCTGGGGACTCTTTGCAGCCACTGGGAACGCCTTGTTCGCTGCACTGCGGCACTTCGGCGCACTCGTCAACATCTTCAATCTGCTGCCAGTATGGAGTCTTGATGGCAGCCGGGGAATGCGTGGATTGAGCCGCCCTCTGCGTATGGGACTCGCTGCAGCGGCGGTTGGGACGGCCTTTTTCACGGGCAACATCTTTGCTTGGCTCATCGCCGGATTGCTTCTCATCCGGCTGTTCGCCCTTCGCGGCCAGCCGGACGAAGTGACGGCGCCCGATTGGTTCGTCTTTGCCCTCTTCGCGGGCCTGATTATTTCGCTGGCTTGGATTGCAGGATTGCCCACTCCCGGGATCCCGCCCGCTGCAAAAGCTTAAGCCACACCCAAACTGCTCGCGCAGAACGGCAGTCCCTGTTTGCCGTGGAATTGGTGTTCACCGCTGAACACTTCCTGGCTGGTCTTGTCCGCCGCGCCGAACGCCTCATAAATCTTTTGCACCTTGGCGAAGCTCTCGCGGCTGGCATCAATGGGGAAGATGTTGTCGCGGTCGCCGGACTCTACAAACAAGGCCCGCGGCGCGATGAGACCGGCAACGTCGTACATCTCGCACCAGTTGAGAATGCCGGGTACATAGTTGTCGATGCAGTGTGACAAGCTCACGATCGAGGCAAGAAACGTGTTCAAGTAGCCGCTGATGAACGCTGTGTGGATGCGTGGTTCGAGCGCCGCGCCAAACGTAGTGATGGTTCCGCCGCCGGAGATTCCCATTAGGCCGATGCGCTTGGCATCCAGTTCCTTGCGCGTCTCAATCCAATCGCACACACGCATCACGTCGTAGACGCGCCAGCCGACCATCGTCTGGCCGAACAGAAGAGCCGCGCCGGCCGTCGGCTGGCATGCACTGTTGCCGAGGCCGCGTGCTTTGGTGCGCGCATCGCGGCGGCAACCGAACGCGATGGGCTCGATCGCCACGGCAGCCATGCCGTGCTCCACCACTTGCACCGCGTAGTCGTACTGATAGTGCGGCTTGGTGGTACGGTCATTGCCTTTGTCGTCGACGGCCACGAGGTCGTCGACGCCGCGCCCATGGCCGGGCACGCAGATCATCGCCGGATGCGGCGCGGCCTTGCCGCCCGGCGTCAGCAGGTATCCCAGCAACGCCATGCCCTCCTGCGTCGTAATGACGAACTTTTCTCGGCGGTACTTGGGAAACTCGCGGACCTCGAGCGTTTGCGGGGCCAGCGGAACACGCTGCGCAGGGAAGCCGCCGACAAGTTCCACCAGCTTCGCCCGCAATTTCTTCTGCCAGGCCTGCGCCTCGGCTTTCGACTTCGCGTTGAAGGTCAGCTTCATCGGCATCTGGCGGTAGCGCTCTTTCGTCCACGCCACGGGATCGAATGACGCCATGTTCACCTTCGACTCAAACCCATCGAGGGCGGTCGAATAGGCCGTTACCTTGGCCACTTGTCCTACGCCTCGTTGCACCGCCGCCAAACCCAGTCCGGCCGCGGCCAGTTGCCGCCTGGATAGTTTCGTCCTCATACTCTAAAGAGTCTATGCGCAAATTCGTCTTTGTGACAGCCCTGCTTCCCGGCGCCGCGCTTCTGCTCACCTCCTGCGCCGCGCCGCCAAAGGCCGACACCAATGCGGCGGAAGCGTTGATGACGCCAACGCTTGTCCTCGAACACATCAAGAAGCTTTCGTCCGATGAATTCGAAGGCCGCGCACCCGGCACACGAGGCGAAGAGCTTTCGGTCACCTACATTTCGGATGAGTTCAAAAAGCTCGGGCTCAGGCCAGGCAATCCCGATGGCACCTATTTCCAGCGAGCGCCGCTGGCCGGCATCAGTTCGACGACAGTGGGCGGGTTCGTGATCAACGGCAAGCGCGTCGGTGTCACGGCGGGCAAGGACTTCGTCGGCGCCTCGCACCGGTTCCAGGAAAACGTGGAAGTGAAGGACTCAGAAGTGGTCTTCGTCGGCTACGGTGTCGTCGCTCCCGAGTATGGCTGGGACGATTACAAGGGACTCGATGTGAAAGGTAAGACCATCGTCATGCTCGTTAACGATCCCGCCGTCCCTGACCCGGCCGATCCGTCGAAACTCGACGAAAGGTTCTTCCGCGGCCGCGCCATGACCTACTACGGCCGCTGGACTTATAAGTACGAGATCGCCACCGCCAAGGGCGCGGCAGCAGCGATCATTATTCACGAGACAGGACCCGCCGGCTATCCTTTCGACGTCGTGACGGGAAGTTGGAGCGGTGAGAACTTCGATCTCCAGAGTGAAGACAATAACATGGGCCGCATCGCCGTCGAGGGCTGGGTCTCGCTCGACAAGGCGAAGGAGATCTTCACGGCCGCTGGATTAAAGTTCGACGACATGAAGAAGGCGGCCACGAAGAAGGATTTCAAGCCCGTGCCGTTGAAGGGCAGGGTGAGTTTCACGGTAAAGAATCAGCTGCGCAAGATCGAATCGCGAAACGTGGTAGCCAAGGTCGAAGGCTCCGATCCCAAACTAAAAGACGAGTACGTCATCTATTCGGCGCACTGGGACCATCTCGGACGCGACACGACGCTGCAGGGCGATCAGATCTTCAATGGCGCCATCGACAACGCCAGCGGAACTGGCGCACTGATTGAACTGGCGCGTTCGTTCGCCGCGCTCAAGCCCGCGCCGAAGCGCAGCGTTCTGTTCGTCGCGCTCACCGCCGAGGAACAGGGTTTGCTGGGTGCCCAGTGGTATGCCTCGCACCCGCTCTATCCTCTGAACAAGACGTTGGCGAACATCAACATGGACGGCATGAACCAGTGGGGAAAGACGAGCGACATCGTTGTCATCGGCCTCGGCAATTCCACGCTGGACGACACGCTAGCCGCGGCAGCAAAGGAGCAGAATCGCACGCTCGTACCCGATGCCGAGCCGGAGAAGGGCTTCTATTACCGCAGCGACCATTTCGAGTTCGCAAAGAAGGGCGTACCCTCCCTCTACATCGAACCCGGCACGCGCTATATCGGCAAACCGGACACGTTTTCGCAAGAGAAGCGCGACCAGTACACAGCGCACGACTATCACAAGCCCTCGGACGAGATCAAACCCGACTGGGATCTTTCTGGCGCCGTGGAAGATATGAAGCTGCTGTTCCGCGTGGGCTATCGAGTGGCCGAAGGCGAGAAGTGGCCGGAATGGAAGCCGGGCACGGAGTTCAAGGCGCTGCGCGAGTCGATGCTGAAACAGTAGGCTACAGGTTCACTTCTACCACTTCGTCGAACAGGTTAGCCGGTAGTTGGATGCCGTACTGCTTCATCCGCGCCAGCACCAGCGGATTGCGGCTCACCGCTTTAAAACGGCCCATCACCTTGCCCGCATCGTCGACGCCGACGCGCTCGAAGGTGAAGATCTCCTGAATCTTCACGACCTCATCTTCGACGCCCAGCACCTCGGCGATGGAGATGATCTTGCGCGATCCATCGGAAAGGCGTGACACCTGGACCACCATCTTGATGGCGCTGGCAAGTTGATTCGTTACGACGCGCGTGGGCAGGTCGAGGTCGGCCATCAGCACCATGGCCTGCAGGCGCGAGAAGGCGTCCTTAGGCGAGTTGGCGTGCACGGTGGACATCGATCCTTCGACGCCCGTGTTCATCGCCTGCAGCATATCGAGCGCTTCCGGACCGCGGCACTCACCGACGATGATGCGGTCCGGCCGCATGCGCAACGCCGTGCGCACCAGGTGGCGCTGGTTGATGCCACCTTGCTTGTTCAAATTCGGTGGACGCGTTTCAAACTTCACGACATGGCGCTGCTGTAGTTGCAGCTCGGCCGTGTCCTCGATGGTGATGATACGCTCCTCTTCCGGGATAAAGCGTGACAGCGCGTTGAGGGTCGTCGTTTTGCCCGAGCCCGTTCCGCCGCTCACCAGCACGGTGCTCTTGCACTGCACGCAGGCGGCAAGGAACTGCAGCATGCTCCGCATGACGGTCCTGTTTGCGATCATCTCGTCGGAGGTGATCACATGGCGCCCAAAGCGGCGGATGGAGAGCGCCGGACCGTCGAGGGCGAGCGGAGAGATGATCGCGTTTACGCGCGAGCCATCGAGCAATCGCGCGTCCACAACCGGATTGGCTTCGTCCACGCGGCGGCCCACCTGGCTCACAATCTTTTCGATGATGTGCAGCAGGTGGCTGTTGTCCTTGAAGCGAACCGGCGTGAGCGAGAGCTTACCGGCCCGCTCGATGTACACCTTGTCGTAGCCGTTAACGAGGATGTCGGAGATGCTCGGCTCCTTGAGCAGCGTTTCCAGCGGCCCGAGGCCCAGCACCTCGTCCAGCACCTCTTCCACGATCTTGTTCTGCTCGGCCGTGGTCATGGGCACGCGCTCTTCGTCTAGCAGGCGCTCGACCAGCCGCCCGATCTCGCTTCGTATGCGCTCTTTCGGGATCGACGCCACGCGGTCGAGATTGATCACCCCGATCAGCTTGCGGTGAATCTCGCTCTTGAGTTCGAAGTAGCGGTTGGCCGAGTGAGTGGAGCCGCCGATGCCGCCTGGGCTGCTTTGAGGGGCAGATGGCGGCGTGTGGTCGCGCGATGACGCGGTGGATTTACTCTTCGCGGCAGGCGCGGGTACTTTCACCCTGGGCGAGCCCAAGCCTCCGGACGGCCGGATCGGTACCGTAGAATCGTTACTGGCCAACTCTGCTCCTCGCGTTCTCTATTCGAACACAAACCGGAAGGCGGAGTCGCGGCGAGCCGCCAGCGTATGAGTACCAACTCCGGCAACCCCTCTCTGACTCCGATTGGCCACGTGCGGAACGACTGTGCCGACCGCAAGGCGATGGCGGTCCTTGGAGTTCCATCAGCCGTGGAACTGCTGCC
>Ga0075421_100004998_pt1 | contig 15990 bp, 15 predicted proteins | sample SoiMetdeltSBSDD5_FD_75292 | JGI IMG/M metagenome (GOLD analysis project Ga0075421, IMG submission 75292) | Bulk soil microbial communities from a Populus tree surrounding site in Tennessee, USA - Soil MetaG P. deltoides SBSDD5 | ecosystem: Environmental > Terrestrial > Soil > Tree plantation...
ACTACGGCATCGGCAAGTACAACGACTTCAACACCTTCTACATCCAGGCAGCCTCGGGAACCTCGGGCGGCTCCTCGGGCTCGCCGGTGATCGACATACGCGGACGCGTGGTGGCGCTCAACGCCGGCGGCAGCAGTGGCGCTGCCTCGAGCTTCTACCTGCCGCTTGCGCGCGTGCAGCGCGCGCTCGAGCGCATCCAGGCCGGGGAGCCCATCACCCGCGGGACGCTGCAGACGGTGTTCCGTTACACCCCCTTCGACGAGCTCGATCGGCTCGGTCTGCTCCCGGACACCGAGGCCGAGGCACGCCGCGCGGAACCGTCGGTCACGGGAATGCTGGTCGTGAGCGAAGTGCAGCCAGGCTCGGCCGCCGAGGGCGCGCTGCAGCCGGGCGACATCCTCGTGCGGATCGACCGCAGGCTGATCACGACCTTCCAACCGCTCGACGAGGTTCTCGACGACTCGGTGGGCAAGACGGTGACTCTCGAGGTGCAGCGCGGCGGGTCGGTCCTCGAGCGAAAGCTGGAGGTCGAGGATCTGCACGCCATCACGCCTGCCGCCTATCTCGAGTTCGGCGATTCGGTCGTTCATACCATCTCCTACCAGATGGCACGCCATTTCAACGCGGCCGTTCGCGGCGTGTTCGTCGCGAACCCCGGCTACGTGCTGGGCGCGGCCGGCGTGCCGCGCGGTGCGGTGATCACCAGCATCGCGGGGCAGACGGTCGCCGAACTGCCCGATTTCACCAAGGCGGTGGCGTCCCTGCCGGATGGCGGACACGCGACGTTGCGCTACACGACGCTCGACGACCCGAAGGGTACGCAGACGCGCGTCGTACGCATGGACCGGCGATGGTTTCCGGCGCGCGAGTGCCGTCGCGACGACACGACCGGCTACTGGCCCTGCACAGATCTGCCCGCACCGCCGCCGCCGGTGCCGGAGGAGCCGGCACGCACCTCGTTCGCGATGACCGGCTCCGCTATCGCCGATGCGCTCGCGGGTTCGCTGGTGATGGTCAATTTCGACATGCCTTTCTCGGTCGCGGGGATCTCCGAGCGCAACTATCACGGCACCGGGCTGATCATCGACGCGGAGCGCGGGCTGGTGGCCATCGACCGCAACACCGTTCCCGTGGCTGTCGGCGACGTCAAGATCGTCTTCGCAGGCTCCGTGGAATTGCCTGGCCGAGTCGAATATGTGCATCCGCTGCACAACCTGTCGGTCGTTTCCTTCGATCCAAAGCTCCTGAACGGGACGCCGATCCGCGCCGCCCGCCTCGATACGCGCGAGCTGCACGCCGGGGAGGCCGTGACGGTGGTCGGTCTCGGCGCCGATTCGAGGCTGCGCTCGCTCGCGACCTCGGTGGCCTCGATCGAGCCCGTGGCGTTCCCGCTGTCCCGCACGCTGCAGTTCCGGGACAGCAATCTCGAAGTGGTGAGCCTGGTGACCCCGCCCACCGATTTCGACGGCGTGGTCGCCGGACCGGGCGGCGTCGTGCGCGCCATGTGGTCGAGCTTCTCCGCCGAGAACAACCGCGAGCTGGTGCAGTTCAATCGCGGCATCCCGGCCGAGCTCGTCGCGGAGGCGCTCAAGGCGGCGCGGGGCGGCGAGCCGCTGTACTCACTCGAGGCGGAGTTCTCGCTCGTGCCGCTCGCCTCGGCGCGGCAGCTCGGCGTGCCGGAAACGTGGCTGCGCCGGATCGAAGCGCACAGCCCGACGCGCCGCCAGGTGCTGAACGTCGCGCGGGTGGTGGCGGGCTCGCCTGCGGTCGGCGTGCTGCACGAGGGAGACCTGTTGCTCGCAATCGACGGCAAGCCGGTCAACCGGTACCGGGAAGTCGAGCGCGCCTCGCAGGCGCCCGAGGTCATGGTCACGGTCGTGCGCGACGGGATCGAGCAGACCTTCGCGCTGACTACGGCCGCGCTGCGCGGCAGCGATATCGACCGGTTGCTGGTCTGGGCGGGCGCGGTGCTCCACAAGCCGCATCGCGCGATGTCGCAGCAGCGCGGCATCCCGCCCGACGGCGTGTTCGTCGCGTATTTTTCCTACGGATCGCCGGCGACGCGTTACCATCTTTTCGCCGGCCGCCGCATCGTCGAAGTCGACGGGCGTCCGACGCCTGACCTGGACGCCTTCATCGAGTCGGTGCGAGGTCGCTCCGACCGCGCGGCGCTGAGGCTCCGAACCATCACCTGGAACGGCACGACGGAAGTCATGACGCTCAAGCTCGACAAGCACTACTGGCCGGCCTATGAACTGGTTCGCAGCCCGGCCGGATGGGAGCGCCAAGAACTGGATTGAGGCTATCATTCGGGGATGGTGACCGTCCGGCTCCCCCAGTCTGAGATCGACCTCGCGGTCGTGGCCCTGCGCGAGGGCGATGTCATCGGCTTTCCGACCGAAACCGTGTACGGGCTCGGCGCGGATGCGCAGAACGGCGAGGCTATCGCCCGGATCTTCGAGCTGAAGGGACGTCCCGCGACCCACCCGCTCATCGTGCACATCGATCATCCGCGCTCGCTCGAGCGATGGGCCCTCTCCGTGCCCGCGCACGCGCACCGGCTGGCCGAGCACTTCTGGCCCGGGCCGATGACGCTGGTGCTGCAGCGGGCGCCCGCTGTCAATCCGGCAATTACCGGCGGACAGGACACGATCGCGGTCCGCGTGCCCGGTCACCCGGTGGCGCAGCAGCTGCTGCGCGGCTTCGGCAGCGGTATTGCCGCGCCCTCCGCCAATCGCTATGGCCACGTGAGCCCGACCCGCGCCGAGCACGTGCGCGAAGACTTCGGCGACGAGGTGCCGATCGTTCTCGATGGCGGCGACTGCAAGCTCGGGCTCGAATCGACCATCGTGTCCTGCGTCGAGGATGCGCCGCGCATCCTGCGGCCGGGCTCGATCACGCTCTCGCAGCTCCGCGCGGTGGTGCCGAGCGTGCGCGGCAATGCTGATGCCGGCTCGCCGCGCGTGCCGGGCAGCGACGTCAAGCACTATGCGCCGCGCACGCCGCTCTCGATCGTCACCAGCAAGACGCTCGAGGAAGTGGTGGCGCAATCGACGGTCGATCATGAGCGCGTCGCTGTGCTGGCGATGCGCCCGCCGCGGCTGGCGAACAAGTTCATGACCTGGATCAACGCGGGACGCCGCGCCGACCTCTACGGGCGCGACCTGTATGTGAACCTGCGTACGCTCGACAAGTCGGGCGCGCGCGAGATCCTGGTGGAAGAGGTGCCGGGCGGGGAGCTCTGGGAGGCCGTGCGCGACCGGTTGCGCCGCGCTGCCTCGGCGGAGAACGTCGTGGCGGTGGACCCGGATATTGCGGCGCTGCGGGCGGACATGGGCGAGGACGTCGGCTACCCATGAGCCACGGGCCGGGCCCGCGCGCCGGGCGACCGCCGACGGCTGTGTCGGTCGCGCGCATCCGGAGCCTCGTCGCGAAGCACGGCACCCCGCTCCTCATCGTCGACTGCGATGTCGTGCGACGGCAGTACCTCGCACTCAAGCGCGCGCTGCCGGGCGTCGACCTGTACTACGCCCTGAAGCCACTGCCGCTCGCCGCGGTGGTCGCGGAACTCAGGGATCTGGGCGCGCACTTCGACGTCGCGACCAGCGGCGAGTTGCGGCTGATCCGCGCACAGGGTGTGCTGCCTAGCCGCTGCATGCACACGCACCCGATCAAGAGCTCAGGAGAAATCGCCGCCGCGCTCCGATACGGCATCCGGCGATTCGTCGTCGACAATCCGGACGAGCTGCGCAAGTTCACCCGGCATCGCAAGCGCGTTGAGCTGCTGCTGCGGGTCTCGTTTCGCAACCCTGCCGCGGTCGTCGACCTGTCACGCAAGTTCGGCTGCGAGCCGGCCGCCGTGCCGGCACTGCTCGACATGGCGGCCGATCTCGGCCTTAGTATCGGCGGGCTCTCGTTTCACGTCGGGTCGCAGGTCGCGGACCCCGGCAAATACGTCGAGGCGATCGCCGCGTGCCGCGACCTGATGGCGGACGCGACCGCGCGCGGTCACACCGGCCTCGGCTGCCTCGACATCGGCGGCGGGTTCCCGGTGGCGTATCGCCGCGACCCTCTACCCATCCAGCGGTTCTGCCAGCCAATCCGCCGGGTGCTGGCGCGTCTGCCGCGCAATGTCCGCGTGCTGGCCGAGCCCGGCCGCTTTATCGCCGCGCCGGCCGGCACCGGGGTCGCCTCGGTGATCGGGCGCGCGCAGCGCGAGGGACGCTGGTGGTACTACCTCGACGACGGTCTGTATGGATCGTACAGCGGGCAGCTCTACGATCACGCGCACTATCCACTGGAGTGCATCGGCGGTCTTGGTCCGCGTCATCCGTCGGTCCTAGCCGGGCCGACCTGCGACAGCATCGACGTCATCCGAGAAGATCTCCCGCTGCCCGAGCTCCAGATCGGCGATCTCATAGCCGGGCGGATGATGGGTGCGTACACCGCGGCCTCGGCGAGCGATTTCAACTACATCCCTCGCGCGCGGATCGTCGCGATCGGTCAGCGCGTGCGTGGCGATGCGGATTGAGGTCCTGGACCACGTGGCGGGTGCCCGCGCCGCGCGCGGCATCACGGTGATCATCGATGTCTTCCGTGCCTGCTCGACGCTGGCCGTCGCCGTCGCCGAGGGCGCCTCGCGGGTCCTGCCTGCGGGCTCCGTGGCGGAGGCCGAGGCGCTTCGCGCGCGGCTGCCGGGCGCGCTGCTCACGGGCGAACGGCACGGGCGGGCGCTGCCCGGGTTTGATGCGGGCAACTCGCCGACCGAGCTCGCCGCGCTCGGCGTGTGCGGACGCGTGCTCGTGCACACGACCCACGCCGGGACGCAGGGTCTCGTCGAGGCGAGCCGTGCCAGCGACGTGCTGACTGGCGCCTTCGTCAACCTGAGCGCAGTCGCGGGATACATCGCGGCGCGCCGGCCCGACGAAGTCTCGCTGGTGCGGATGGGCCACGAAGCACGCGAGCGCTGCGTCGAAGACGATCTCTGTGCCCGCTGCCTGGTCGATCTGCTCGAGGGGCGCGACCCGGGTCTGCGGCGCGTCGCGGAGCTGCTGCAGGACGCGCCCGCGGCCCGCAAGTTCTTCGATCCCGCATGCGAATTCGCGCCGGAGGAGGATTTCGACCTGTGCACGGACGTCGACCGCTACGACTTCGTGCTCCGCCTCCGGCGCACGAGCGACGGACCGCCGGAGCTCGAGCGCGTCGATCCGCCCTGGCAGGCCGGGGCTGCCGCGCAATGAGCGGGGACGCGGCCGCGGCGCGCGGCATCGAGATCGCAGGGGTACCGTTCGAGTTCGTTCTCTTCGCTGTCACACTTGCGGCCGTCGCGGTCCTGCACCGTCATTCGCTCCAGGCTGCCCTCGCCGGGCTCGCCGCAGTCACGGCCTACAAGCTGTTCGCGACCGGGTTCGACGGTATCGCGGGTGCGGCGGGACTCGCGCATCACCTGCGGCTCGAATGGGTCGTGCTCGTGAACCTGTTCGGTCTGCTGATGGGCTTCGCGTTGCTGTCACGACACTTCGAGGAAAGCGGGGTGCCTGACCAGCTTCCGGATTTCCTTCCCGACGACTGGCGCGGATGCTTCGTGCTGCTGGTGATGGTGTTCGTGCTGTCGAGCTTCCTCGACAACATCGCGGCGGCACTCATCGGCGGTACGGTCGCGCGGACTGTGTTCCGCGGCCGCGTGCACGTGGGCTACATCGCGGCGCTGGTCGCGGCGTCGAACGCCGGCGGCTCCGGCAGCGTCATCGGCGACACGACCACGACGATGATGTGGATCGACGGCGTGAGCCCCGTCGACGTGGTGCACGCGTACGTTGCGGCCGGCGTCGCCCTGGTCGTGTTCGGTATCCCTGCCGCGCGGCAGCAGCAGCGCTACGCGCCCATCGCGCGCACGGCGACCGCGGGTGTCCGGGTCGACGGCGCGCGTCTCGCGACGGTGGCATTCGTCCTGGTGGTCGCCATCGTGGTCAACGTGGCGCTCAACGTGTACCACCCGGACCTCGCGAAGCAGTGGCCGTTCCTCGGCGCCGCGGTCTGGGCGGCCCTGCTCGTCGCGGTGCCGCTGCGGCAGCCGGACTGGTCGGTGCTGCCGGCGACGCTGCGCGGCACGATCTTCCTGCTGGCCCTCGTCCTGTCGGCCTCGATGATGCCGGTGGAGCGCCTGCCCGCGCCGTCGTGGATGGCGACGCTCGGACTCGGATTCGTGTCCGCCGTGTTCGACAACATCCCGCTCACCAAGCTCGCGCTTACCCAGGGCGGTTACGATTGGGGCATGCTCGCGTACGCGGTCGGCTTCGGCGGCTCGATGATCTGGTTCGGCTCCTCGGCGGGCGTCGCGATCACCAACCTGTTCCCGGAGGGGCGCTCGGTCGGGGCCTGGCTCCAGGCCGGGTGGCACGTAGCGCTCGCCTATGTCGTCGGCTTCGCGGCGCTGCTCCTCACGCTCGGTTGGCAACCGCATGGACCCTGAGCGCGCGGCAATCACCAACATCGTGTTCGACGTCGGCAACGTCCTGCTGCCGCTCAACTATGCCCCGTTCGTCGCCCTGCTGACCGAGTCCGGTGCCGACCTCAGCGACCTTCCGGACTGGCTCGCGCGGATCGGTCTCGACGCGCACGAGCGCGGGGAGCTCAGCGGCGAGCTGTTCCTCGAGCGGCTCGCAGCGACATGCCGCGGCCGCCCGCTGGATCCGGCGCGGCTGCGCGGCGCGTGGCTCGACATGTTCGACGAGGCTCCGGAGATGTTCGCGCTCGCCACCGGTCTGATGTCGGACTATCGCGTCTTCCTGCTCTCGAACATCGGCGACCTGCACTGGGCGCATGTCGACGCGCGCTACGGCCTCGGCGGTCTCGTGCACGGCGCACTGACGTCGTTTCGCGCAGGCGCGGTCAAGCCGCAGGCACAGATCTTCCGCGCGGCCGAGCGTCAGTTCGACCTCGAGCCCGGGCGAACCGTCTTCATCGACGACATGGGCGCCAATGTCCGCGGCGCGGAGGCCTGCGGCTGGCACGGCATACGCCACGTCGATGCGGTCGCTACGCGCGCGGCGTTGCGCCGGCTCGATGTCCGCCTCCCCGCCATCTTCGGAGACACTTGAGTCATGCCGGCACTGCCCGCCACCGTCACGCTGCTCGTGCTTTCGAACGTGGTCATGACCTTCGCGTGGTACGCGCATCTGAAGGACATGTCCGGGCGCGCATGGTATGCCGCTGCGCTCGCGAGCTGGGGATCGCGCTCTTCGAGTATCTGCTACAGGTGCCGGCAAACCGCATCGGCTTCAGCGTGCTGAGCCTGCCGCAGCTCAAGATTCTGCAGGAGGTGATCACGCTCGTGGTGTTCGCGCCCTTCGCGGTCTACTACATGCGCCAGCCGCTCAAGCTGGATCATCTGTGGGCGGCGCTCTGCATCCTGGGCGCGGTCTATTTCGTGTTCCGCAAGTGACTGCGATCCACGGCCGCGTCGCAGCATGCCGCGCGGGCGCCGACCCGACGCTGGTCGCACGGCTCGATTCGGGTTGGGTGGTGATGGGCGATCCGCAGGTGATCACCGGTTACTGCCTGCTGCTCCCCGATCCCGTTGTGCCCGACCTGAATGCCCTGTCGCCGGATGGGCAGGTCGCCTTTCTCGCCGATATGGCGCTGCTCGGCACGGCGCTCCGCGATCTGACGGGCGCCGTGCGCATCAACTACGCGATCTTCGGCAATCTCGAGCCGGCGCTGCACGCGCACGTGTTCCCCCGCCAGGCCAGCGAGCCCGCGGGGCTGCGTACCGCGCATCCGTGGGCCTGGGACTGGTCGCAGGCCCCGGTCTTCGATCTCGTACGCGACGGGCCGCTGCTCGCGGCCCTGCGCGCGCGGCTCACCGTGGGCGGGGCTCCGCCCCAGGAATCGGCTCCGGATCCGTGAGGACCGTCGAGTATTGGCGCGGACCTCGGGCGCCGGGGGTGGAAATCTGCGCAGAGCCCGCTAGTCTCTAGCCATGGTCCCCCGATCCTGGCTGGTGCTGGCCTGCGTCGCGCTCGCGGCGGGCCCGGCCGTGGGCGAGGTTTACCGTTACAAGGACAAGAGCGGCCAGTGGGTGTACGCGGACCGCCAGCCGGACGCGGTCCCCGCTGAGTCGCTGCAGCTCAAGTCGGGCGGCGCCACGCCCAAGATCGCGGTCGAGCCGCGCAAGACGCCCGAGGGCATCTCGATCGTGGCGGTCAACGAGTGCCGCTGCAGCGTCGAGTTCGGATTGCGGGTCGGCAAGATGAGCAATGCGCAGATGGTTCGCGCGACCGTCGGTCCGCGCTCGGAGCAACTGCTGCTTGCGCTCCCGCCGCCCGCGGGCAAGGCGCAGATCCCCTTCGACTTCGGCTACGTGATCGGCGTGCCCGGGGCCGAGCACGCCCCCAAGGGCCCCTATCGCGCGCCGTTCGCCAACGCGCGCTCGTTCACGGTGAGCCAGGCTCCGCCGGATCAATTCACGCATATCGATCCGGCGAGCCGCTACGCCATCGACTTCGCGATGCCCGAAGGCAGCGCCATCCACGCGGCACGAGAGGGTGTTGTGATCAACGTCGCGCACAGCTTCTATCGCGGCGGTCTCGCGCCGTCGAACCAGGACGAGGCGAACTTCGTCCAGATCATGCACGACGACGGCACGAATGCCATCTACGCGCATCTGCAGATGGACTCGATCCGCGTCCAGCCGGGGCAGCGCGTCGCGCGCGGCGAATACATCGCCAACTCCGGCAACACCGGCTTCACGAGCGGACCGCACCTGCACTTCGTCGTGCTGCGCAACGCCGGGATGCGCAGCGTTTCGGTGCCCGTGAATTTTTCCGGGCCCGGCCGCGAGGTCGTCGTGCCGCGCACCGGCGATCTGCTTACCGCGTACTGACCGCGAACCCACGCAAGCCTTCGGGCTAGAATCGCGGCCGAGTGTCCCGGGCCGCGCGTGGAGGTGCGGTGCGCTTCGAAAACAAAGTCGCGATCGTGACCGGCTCGGCCGGCGGCATCGGTGAAGCCTACGTCCGGGCTCTCGCGCGCGAGGGCGCAGCGGTCGTGGTCGCGGACATAGACGAGTCGCGCGGCCGGGCCATCGCGACCGACATCGCGAGCCGCGGAGGGCGCTCGCTATTCGTCCGGACCGACGTGAGCTCGGTCGAGTCCGCCGGCGCCTTGGCGGAGGCGACGATGGAGGCCTTTGGCCGCCTCGATTACCTGGTGAACAACGCTGCGCTCTTCGCCGGCATGCGTCTCGACCCGCTAGTCGCCGTCGACCTGGACTATTACCAGCGCTTCATGAACATCAACATGAACGGCGCGCTCATCATGACGCGCGCGGTGCTGCCGCACATGCAGCGGCAGGGCGGGGCGATCGTCAACCAGACATCGACCGCGGCGCACATGGCCTATGGCATGTACAGCGTGGCCAAGTACGGCCTCAACGGCCTCACGTTCGCGCTGGCACGCGAGCTCGGCCCGCTCGGTATCCGCATCAACGGCATCGCACCGGGCCCGACCGACACGCCGGCGCTGCACGGCAACGCCACCGACGCCCAGCTCGCAGCGATCCTGGCAACCATGCCGATCGCGCGGCTCGGTACGCCCGACGACCTCACCGGGGCCATGCTGTTCCTGCTCTCCGACGAGGCACGGTGGGTGACGGGCCACGTGCTGAACGTCGACGGCGGCCAGTGGATGCGCACCTGAGTCCGCCGATGGTCGAACGCGCGGCCTCGGACATTCTCGTCGACGGAGTGCTGCGGCCGGCGGCGGGCGGCCGCCGCTACGACAACATCGGACCGGCGACCGGCACGACGATCGGCCAGGCTGCGGACGCGGGTGCCTCCGATATGGATGCCGCGATCGCCGCGGCGCGTCGCGTCTTCGACGAGGGCACGTGGGCTCGCGATCGCGAGCTGCGCGTGCATTGTCTCTGGCAGCTTCGCGACGAGCTGCGCCGGCGCGCGGACGAAGCGCGGACGGGCATCGCCGCGGAAACCGGGGCGCCGCTCGGGCTGACCTACGGCTATCAGCTCGACCTGCCGATCCGCTTCATGGACTGGACCATCGCGCTGACGCGCGATCACGCGTTCGAGCGCGATCTGGGCGTGACTAACGCCATGGGGATGCCGACGCGGCGTCTCGTATGGAAGGAAGCGGCCGGCGTCGTCGGGGCGATCACCCCGTGGAACGCGCCGGTGCAGATCAATCTCGCGAAGTGCGTGGCGGCGCTGGGAGCGGGCTGCACCGTGATCCTCAAGGCGGCGCCGGACACGCCCTGGTCTGCGGTGCTGATCGCCGAGGCGGCGGCGGCGACCGACCTGCCGCCCGGAACACTGAACGTCGTCACCGGCAGCGACAAGACCGCGCTCGGTGCGCAGCTGGTCGAGGATCCGCGTGTCGATGTGATCTCGTTCACCGGGTCGACCGCGACGGGCAGGCGCATCATGGCCGCGGCCGCGGCGGGTCTAAAACGGGTATTTCTCGAGCTCGGCGGCAAGTCCGCGAACATCCTGCTCGACGATGCGGACTTCGGCCAGGCGCTCTGGAGCGGGCTCGCGGTCTGCTACCACGCCGGGCAAGGCTGCAGCATCCCGACCCGGATGCTGGTGCCACGCGCGCGGGTGGAGGAGGCCGTCGCGACGCTCAAGGCGGTGTTCGAGGGTCTGCCGTACGGCGATCCCTCGAGCCGCGAGCAGATCCTGGGGCCCCTGATCTCGCAGGCGCAGCGCGAGCGCGTACTCGGCTACGTGGAGATCGGGCGGCGAGAGGGCGCGCGGCTCGTCACCGGGGGGCGGGTTCCGCCGCGGCTTCCGCACGGGTTCTACGTCGAGCCGACGCTCTTCAGCGAGGTCGACAACCGCATGCGAATCGCGCAGGAGGAAATCTTTGGCCCGGTACTCGCCGTGATCGCGCACGACGGCGACGAAGATGCGGTGCGCATTGCGAACGACTCGATGTACGGCCTCGCGGGCGCCGTGCACTCGGGCGACGGCGAGCGGGCGCTCGCGGTCGCACGGAGGCTTCGTGCCGGCACGGTGAACGTCAACACGGGTAACGCATTCGACGCGGACGCGCCCTTCGGGGGCTACCGACAGAGCGGCATCGGCCGCGAGATGGGCATCGAGGGCTTCGAGGAGTACCTGCAGACCAAGACCGTGGGTCTGCCCGCATGAGCGGCACGCTCGCCGGAAGGGTCGTGATCGTCACGGGCGGCTCGCGCAACATCGGGCTGGCCGCCGCGGCGGGTCTCGCGCGCCGCGGCGCACGCGTTGCGATCCTGGGCCGCGACGAAGCCTCGCTCAGTGCAGCGCACCAGCGCCTCGGCGAGGGGGCCTTGCCCATCACGGTCGACGTTGCAGACCGCGACGCGCTTCGCCTGGCCATCGACCGCGTGCATCGCGAGCTCGGCCGCATCGACGGGCTGGTCAACAACGCCGGCATCTCGTACGCGACCCGCATCGAGCGGCTGCGCGCCGCGGACGTCGCCGCGCAGGTCGCAGTCAATTTCCTCGCGCCGGTGTATGCGTGCCAGGCGGTGATTCCACACCTGCGCGCGCAGGGCGGCGGACGGATCGTCAACGTGTCCTCGGCGACGGTGCACGAGGAGATGGCGTTCGCGCACCTGTCGATCTACTCGGCGACCAAGGCCGCGCTCGAGCAGTTCTCGAAGGAGCTGCGCTCCGAGGTGCGAGGCGACAATATCGCGGTGACCACCTTCGTGCCCGGTAACACCATGACGGGCTTCGGCGACGCCTGGGACCCGCAGGCCGCGGGCGAGGCCTACGCCGCCTGGCTCGAGCACGGAAGCTACTGGGCGGGAATGATGTCGCCGGAGCCCGTGGGCGAGGCGATCGCACACTGCTTCGACTTCGCGCCCGACACCTCGCTCGACCTCGTGCTGATGCGCCCGGTCGGCAAGCGCCCCAGGGTCATGGAGAAGGACCTGTGAACGACGGTCCTGCCGATCCGGCGCAGGCCAGGCCCGCTGCCCCCAACTACGATCCCTTCGACTACCGGCACCACGACGACCCCTATCCAGTCTATCGCCGCCTGCGCGACGAGGCCCCGGCCTACTACAACGAGCGGTACGGCTTCTGGGCGCTGTCGCGCTATGCCGACTGCTTCGCGGCGGCGCGCAACTACCGGGTCTTTTCGAGCGCGCAGGGCACGACGCTCGAGCCCCTCAAGGGACAGCTGCCGCTCCTCATCAACACCGATCCGCCCGATCACGCGCGTCTGCGACACCTGGCGGACCGGCTCTTCACGCGCTCCGCAGTCGCGCCGCTCGAGGGCGCCGTCCGCGAGCTCGCGCGCGAACTGCTCGAGCCGCACCTGGCGACGGGCCGGATCGACGTCATCGCCGACTACGCCGCCCGGCTGCCAATGGCGGTGCTCTGCCGGCTGCTCGGTGTGCCGAAGCGCGACGAGGACATGGTCCGCGGCTGGACCGATACCGTCGTGCACCGCGACGAGGGCGTGTTCGCGATGCCCGAGGCCGGGCTCGAAGCGACGCTCAAGATCTTTGCCTACTACGAGAAGGATCTGCGCCGTCGCGCGGATCTGCCGCCGGAGGCAGACCTGATCGCGAGCTTCGTCGAGGCCGAGGCCGCAGGCCGGCTGAGCCACGAGGAGCTGCTCGGCTATCTGTACCTGCTGTCGATCGCCGGCAACGAGACCACGACCAAGCTGATTGGCAACATCGTCTGCCAGCTGCACCGGCATCCGGACCAGCGGCGCCTGGTGCTCGACGACCGCGCGCTCGCGCCGCTGGTCGTCGAGGAGACCATGCGTTTCGACGGACCGACGCAGATGATGGCGCGGACCACCACCGAGGACGTGACTCTCCACGGTCGGACCATCCCCGCCGGATCGAAGGTGGCGCTGCTCTTCATCTCCGCGAACCGCGATGAGCGCAAGTTCGAGCGTGCCGAGGTGTACGACATGCGGCGCAACGCCCGTGATCACCTGGGCTTCGGCGCCGGCGCGCATGCCTGTCTTGGCGCGCCGCTCGCGCGGCTCGAGGCCCGGGTCGCGCTGGAGGAAATCCTCGCAACCGCGCCCGACTTCGTCGTCGACGAGACGGGACTCGAGCGCATGCACTCGCCGCAGGTCCGCGGCTACACGCGCGTCCCCGTCCGCTTCACGCCGCGCGGCTGAGACTAAGCCGTGGGCCGCATCAAGGCGATCCTGCGCCTCAACATGAGCGGGCACGCCGCCGACGGTCGCGCGGAGGCCGACCGCTACGCCGCCGCGCTCGACATGGCGGCGTATGCCGACGCCGGCGGGTTCGCGGTCGTCAACGTCGAGGAGCATCACGATGCCGCGATCGGCTGGCTGCCGTCGCCGCTCGTCATGGCGGCGCTCATCATCCCGCGAACCACCCGCATCGAAGTCCGGGCGAGCGCGTTGCTTGCGCCGCTCTACGATCCGATCCGGCTCGCCGAGGACATCGCGATCCTGGACGTTGCAAGCCGCGGACGTTTCAGCTTCGTGCTTGGGCAGGGTTACCGGCCCGAGGAGTATCACGCGCTCGATCGCGACTGGGCGGGCCGGGGCGCACGGACCGACTTCATCATCGAGACGCTGCTCGCGGCCTGGCGCGGCCATCCCGTCGAGTACCGGGGCCGCCGGATCCACGTCTCGCCGCGGCCCTACACAGAGCCGCATCCGCGCTTCTATGTCGGCGGCATGAGTCGTGCCGCCGTGAAGCGGGCGGCGCGCTATGGTCTTCCCTATTTTCCGCCGCAACCCTCGCCCGAGCTCGAGGCGGTCTACCTCGAGGAGTTGTCGCGGCTTGGGCGGAGCGGATTCATCGAGCGGCACGACGACCTGTCGCTGCTCATCCTCGACCACGATCCGGACCGCGCATGGCAGGAGCTCGGGCCGTTTCTCCTGCGTGAGGCCGAGGAGTACGCGCGCTGGACGCGCGCGGGTGTGGCTCGCGCCTACGAGGCGGCGGCGGCCTCGGTCACGGCGCTGCGCGCGCAGAAGGTGTACGAGATCATCACGCCGGAGGAGTGCCGCACGCGTGCCGCGGCGCGCAGCGAGTACCGCCCCATCCTGCATCCGCTCGCCGGTGGAATTCCCGTCGAGCGGGGCTGGCGGAGCCTGCGGCTCTTCGTCGAACAGGTGCTGGGGCAGTGAGCCCGGTGCCGGGCGCTGCTCTTCGGAGCGCTGTGGTCAGCCGCCGTCCTTGAGCACGGGCGAGACGGCATTCCGCAGCCGCGAAGCGCGCGGATAGCCGACGTACTGGGCCAGCATGATCACGATCTCCTCGAGCTGGGCCTGCGACAGTTCGCCGTTCGCAAGCGCGGCGCGCGCCTGCAGCGCGAAGAGATCCCCGTCGCCGAGCGCCGCGATGATCCCCATGATCAGGAGGCGACGGTCACGCACCTGCAGCGCGCCGCGGGTCCAGACCTCGGCGAAGAGCTGATCGAGCATGAGCGCGAGAAAATCGTCGCGCTGTCCGGGGGGTGGCAGCGGCACCACATCGCCGTAGACCTCGCGGAACATGCGTTCGCCGCGCGCGCGGCGGTCGTCGTCATGCATCGCTGCCTCCTTCGCGGTGCGCGGAGTCCCCGTTGAACACCGCCTCCATCAGCGGGCGCGCGGCGGCTGCGCCCGGCAGCTCAATCCCGGCGTCGCGCGCGATATCGAGCGCGACCTGGAGGTCCTTGGCTCCGAGCCGTCCCATGCGGTGCTGGAATTCGCGGTAGCCGCGCTCGCCAAGCGAGGCAGGGCCGTTGACGCGGAACTCGAGAAAGCGCCGCATGGTGTCCGTCAGGTTGCCGTTCTCGGTCATCACCTCGCCGAGCAGGCCAGGGTCGAGGCCGCCGGCGCGTACGAGGGCGTGCGACTCGTGCGCCGCGACGAGCTGCAGCATCGTTACGAGGTTATTGGCGGCCTTGAGCACCATACCCGCGCCGAGCGGCCCTGCATGGACGATTCGGCGGCAGGTGGCGGCGAGCACCGGGCGGACGCGGGCGAGATCCGCGGAGTCGCCGCCCACCATCGCGCAGAGCTCGCCACTGGCGGCCAAGTGCGCGCCGCCCGTGACCGCCGCGTCGACGGTACGCCCGCCGCGGACGGCGAGCGTCTCGCCCAGGTCGCGCACGGTCTGCGGGCGCACTGTGCTGTGCACGATCACGGTTGTCCCGGGCTCGATGGAATCGCTGAGGCTCGCGTCCCCGTACGCAACCGCGAGCAGCTCGACGTCATCGCGCACGCATACTGCGATCACCTCCGACGAGCGCGCGAGCTCGGCGCAGGAAACGGTGACGCGCGCGGCCGTGCCCTCGAAGGGACGGAGCGCCTCGACGTGGTTGTCGTGCACGGTCAGGTCGAACTCCGGGCGCAGCAGCAGCCGCCGCGCCATGGGCGCGCCGATGTTGCCGAGCCCGATGAACCCCACCCTCATACGGTACCTCCTGGGCGTCCGCGCAGCTCCTCGATCAGCGCTGACAGCGATTGCACCGGTGGGCCGCACTGCAGGCCCCGGCATACGTACGCGAGCAGCTCTCTCCCGGGCCGCTTGTCGGCGAGCGCGGCGGGTAGACCAGCGGCGTCCGCCGGTATGCCGAGTACGAGCCGACGCGGGTCGTAGAGACGGTCGAGCTCGGACTGCCAGGCCGCGAGCTCCGCGCGCTCGCCGCGCAGCACGACCGCGGCTGGCGGCGCAGTCAGCTCGTCGAGCGCCATGGCGAGCGTCGTGTGGCCATGCGGGTACTTCTCGAGCACTGCCCAGGATGCACGCACCGTTCGCTCCGCCGCCGCGAGATAGCGCGGTTCGGCGAGGAGAAATCCGAGTCGGACCAGCAGCCTTGCCGCGACGCCGTTCCCGGATGGCGTCGCGTCGTCGCCGAACGTCTTGGGGCGCAGAATGAGCTGTTCGTGGTCGTCGGCGGTGAAGAAGAACCCGCCCGCCTCGCGGTCCTCGAAGTGCGCGAGCATTGCCTCGGTGAGCTCGATCGCCCAGGCGAAATGCGCTGCGTGCCA
>Ga0075421_100005001_pt1 | contig 15984 bp, 13 predicted proteins | sample SoiMetdeltSBSDD5_FD_75292 | JGI IMG/M metagenome (GOLD analysis project Ga0075421, IMG submission 75292) | Bulk soil microbial communities from a Populus tree surrounding site in Tennessee, USA - Soil MetaG P. deltoides SBSDD5 | ecosystem: Environmental > Terrestrial > Soil > Tree plantation...
AAGGCCGCCCACGCCGCGCTGGTCGATGCGCAGATGGAGTCGGGACAACCGGACCGGGCACTGGCGGAGGTCGAGCGTTACGCCATTACCGTTGGGCGCTATCCGGACCGACCGTTCGTCGAGGCGAAGATCCGATTTGCAGCGGGCGAGGCGGAGCGGGCTGCGGCCGATCTGCGACACGCCGTGGACTCTTTGTCGGCCGCTGATTTCCTCGGCGAGGACGCATCCTCGACGGCCTGGAACATTGCGGCCGCCGCTAATGTCTTTGCGTATCTCGGTCAGGTCGAATCCGCAGCGCGACTGATCGAATTGAGCCACCAGGTCATGCAGGGAGGCGGCGCCATCGTCCAATCCCAGGAGGCGGCGCTGCGCCACGGCCAGGCGCGGTGGCGGATGCTGGGGGAACTCTACGCAGCCACCGGCGCACCGGCTCCGTCGCTTCGGCAGATCTGGCAGGGCGCCGCCGAAGCGGCCCGCAATGCACCGCCCGCGCGGCGAGCCGACGTGGCTTCGAGCGGCGGCCCGGCGGCAATCGGTTTGCTCGCTGGTCCCAGCGCGGATACCACCGCAATCTCGGAACTGGCCGGTCTGGCAGGGCCTCAGGAAAACCGTGAGGTCAGGGCGTTGCTCGCGCTTAGCCGCCACGACACGGCAGCCGCCCGCCGAGCACTGGCCGACTCGACCCGGCCCGAAGGGCGCGGAGTGCGCTACACGATCTACCTGAGACCACTCGCGGCCCAAGCCTACTACGCATTGGCGGATTATTCCGCGGCGCTCCAGGCGCTGGGCAACTTCGGTCCCGCAGAATTCAGCCGAACAGTGTTCGATATGCGATGGGGCATCCTGGCCCGGGTACGCCTGGTTCGCGCAACGAGCCAGGAGCGCCTCGGGAACCTGAGCGAGGCGCGGCGCGAGTACCGCCTCGCCGCCTCGCAATGGAAGCTGGCCGATGCCCCCCTACGGCCGCTGCTCGAGCAGGCCGAAAGGGGGGCCGCGCGGGTGGAGGCAAGCCTGGCCCGCCGGACGCCCTAGCGGGGCTCGACCTGTTATCCTTTAGGCGCGGGTCGAGCGGGGTGGTCGCGGGACCGTTTCGGTTCCGAGGAAAGTCCGAGCTCCACAGGGTAGACTGCCAGGTAACACCTGGGCGCCGCGAGGCGACGGACAGGGCCACAGAAAAGACACCGCCCTCGCGCAAGCGGGGGTAAGGGTGAAAAGGTGGGGTAAGAGCCCACCGCACCACCGGCAACGGATGGTGGCACGGTAACCCCCAGTCGGAGCAAGGCCAAATAAGCGGCGAGGTGTGACCCACACCAAAAGGCCCCAAGCGCAAGCAAGGGCGAGCCGCGGGTAGGCTGCTCGAGGCGGTCGGCGACGACCGTCCCAGACAGATGACCATCCTCTCGCGTGAGAGCGCGAGGGAACAGAACTCGGCTTACGGCTCGACCCGCTCTGCCCTCCGGGCTCATCTCGGGGGGCAGTGCTTTCCACCATTGCATGCTTCGAGGATCGGATGACGTCTCGGCTCTTCGCGCTCACGGCGCTGGCGGGAGTCTCGGCTTCGGCAGCTCCTAGTAGCACGCATTATCGGGTCGACCAGACCGTCGACCAGACGATCGATGCGACGGCCATCGGCGGTGCCCCACAACGACAGCGGTTCGGCGTGTCGACCTTTATTACCGTCACGCTCGCCGACACGGCCGGGGGTAAGGTGGTGAACGCAGTCATCGATTCAGTGGTGAGCGACTCGGCTCCTGTGTCGCAGGCAGCGCTGGACAGCGTCCGCGGCCTTCCGCTGCACGGCATGCTGGATCAGGCTGGTCGAATATCGGGAGTAAAACCACTTCGCGAGACCTCACTGGGCGCTCAAATGACGGATGTCGTCTCCCGGCTTTATCCGGGCCTCCGGCAGAAGGTCAAGCAGGGTGACGGATGGACGGACACCACTCAGGTCTCGACACCGGCGAATGGCGGGACTATGAATCTGCGTCGCATCACCACTTATAAGGCTAGCGGCAAGGAACGGCGCGGGAACACGGACGCACTGAAGATCGATGCGAGCTTCAGCTCTACGGTGAACGGGACGCAACAGACCACCAATGGTCCCGCGACAATCGAGGGCACCGGATCCGGAACCGGGGCTCACTACGTGGCTTCAGATGGTCGCTATCTGGGCGGCAAGTGGACGGTGACAACGAAGCTGACCTTCGCCGGCTCGTTTGCTCCCAAGCCGCTCCCCGTCACATTGATCGAGACATACGCCGTGAGCGAGCTGCCATGACGCGGTCCATTGTGGTGCTCGGCCTGCTGGCCGCGGCAGCCTGTTCCGGTGGTACGAGTCCGTCGTCTCCGGCCCCCCAGCCAGGGCCGCGTCCTTCCGGCGGCGAGAAGGCTCCCACACCTGCAGCGGGTGCCCGCGGGGGCGCAATCCTTTACCGGCCTACCCCCGGAACGATTTACGCAATCGAGCGCCGCGACAGTCTCACACTCGAGCTGCAAGGTGGCAATCAGGCTCAGCAGTTTGCTCGAACCGCCTACTTGACCGTCTCGATCGCCGAGGGATCCGGCGGCAACTATGCCACAACCATCCGGCTTGATTCGCTACGGCAGGAAGAGGGTGGGACGCTTTCCGCCGACTCCCTGCTCAGGGCGGAAGGGACCACGTGGACCGGAACGTTGTCTCCCCAAGGCCGGCTCGGCGACCTCAAGGCGGATCGCGCGTCGGGAGTTGCCGACCAGGTTGGCGCGAACCTGGGCGTACTCTTTCCGGTGCTGCCGGCGGGCGGTCTTCAGGGAGCCACCGCCTGGAGCGACACGGCCGAGCGGGCGATCAAGACGGATGCCTTCGCTGCCAAAGAACGGGCCGTGACGAGCTACCGCCTGATCAAGCAGGAAGGCCAAGTTTACATCGTCGACGCCGCCACTGGCTTCCAGCGTACCGGCACCGGAGGACAGCCGGCACAACCGATGGAGATGACCTCGCAGGGGACCAGGAGAACAACCTATCAGTTCGGCGCCGACGGTCTGGTCGCCAGCGCCCAGGGGGCCGATTCAGCGGAAATGACTATTTCCGTGCCGGCGGTCGGCCAGACGGTGCCGGTACATCAGCGAGCCAGCTGGAAGATCAGCAAGAAGTAGCCGCGATGGGCAGTCAGTCGACCAGGCGCAACGGCATCACCAGGGTGAGGAAGCTCGCGGGATCGTTCCAACCGACCGGCTCGCAGGTGGCGGCTCTCTCAGGAGCCTTGAAGGTGAGCCGTACTTCGTCGGTCGGGATGTACTTGAGAATCTCCAGCAGATACGCGGCGTTGAAGCCGATCTCCAAGGGGTCGCCGTCGTAAGTGACGGTGACCTCTTCCTGTGCCTCGCCCAGATCAGGCGTCTGAACCGAGAGCTTGCACGACCCGCTGGCGAACGCCATGCGGATCCGGTGGGTCTGATCGCTGGCGACGATGCTCATGCGGCGGAGTGCCGCCGTCAGGGCCGACCGATCGGCCGTTGCTGCCTTGTCGTTTTCCCGCGGAATGACCTGCTCGTAGTTCGGGTACGGACCTTCGATGAGCCGCGTAAAGATCTGAGTCGTCGCCGAACGGAAGCCGAGATGGTTCTCGCTCCGGGCGATCTCGATTTCGTCCTCTGGACGGAACAGGCGACGGATTTGCTCCAGAGCTTTGGGCGGAACGATGAGGTCGGCCTGGCCTGCACCGGCCGCGGTGGGAACATCCATCCTGGCCAAGCGGTGGCCATTCGTGGCCACCATGCGCATCTTCTCCGGCCGAAGTTCCCAGAGAACCCCGTTCAGGATTGGCCGACTTTCCTCAGTACTCGCCGCAAACGCCACGTGCGCGATGAGCTTCTGCAGATCCTTGGCTGGGGCTTTCCAGCCGTTCTCGAACTTGACAGCAGGGAATGCCGGAAACTCCTCCCGCGGAAGACCCAGAAGCTTGAACTTGGAGCGACCGCACTCGATTGAGACCCTCTGCTCCCCGCTTGCGACCAAGCGAATCGGAGCGCTGGGCAACTCGCGAACGATCTCCACGAGCTTTCGAGCGGGCAGGGTGATGGCACCCTCCTGATCCAGGGATGCCGGCACGCTGGTGCTCACAGCGATGTCCAGATCCGTGCCCGACAAGCGCAACCCGTCGCGGGTGGCCTCGAGCAGGATGTTGGACAACACAGGAAGAGTGGTTTTGGTCGGAACGCTGGCAGCGACTGCGACCAGTCCTTCCTGTAGCTGCTCTCGGGTGATCGTAAGCTTCATCCGCTCCTCGGCGTGCTAAAGATCAATACTTCTTCTGTATTAAAAGATTCTAGCAGTAGTAGTAGAGACTCTGGAAATGTGGAGCACAACTGCAACGCGCTCCGCACTCCGCATTTGACTGCTTCACGAGCTGTCGATCGCCTGTTAGCGGTGGGGACACCGCGACGACGATCCCCACTCATTCAGACTGCCAACACCGCCGCGCCCACATCGGGGATTATTCTGCGCACAACTCCTGGCGCGCGTACTCGATTTTCTCGCGGAACGAACGGTCGCGAGACATTTGTCGCTGCACTTTGTCCACGCTGTGGATCACTGTGGAGTGATCACGCCCCCCGAACGCCTGGCCGATCTCAACCAACTGCATCTGGAGGAGATCGCGAGCGAGATACATGGCGATCTGGCGTGGAATAGTGAGCGTCTTGATGCGCGCCTTGGACCGGAGTCCCTCCGGCGTAACGCCCCATCGGCGGGCGACGACTTCCTGCACGCGATGAATGGTCGGAAGCGGCTTGGCGCGCGCCTCAGCGCCGTCGTCGCCCGGCTTGATCTTGTCAGAGAGTGCTTCGCGGGCCAGCTCGATCGAGATTTCCTTGTGCTTGAGCGACGCGAAGAGCAGCAGCTTGATGATGCAGCCTTCCAGCTCGCGCACGTTGGATCGGACATGCTCGGCGATAAAGCGGAGCACGTCATCCGGAATGGTCATCTCGAGATGGTCCTGCTCTTGCTTTTTGCGGAGAATGGCAATGCGGTGCTCGAGGTCGGGTTGGCCGATGTCGGCCACCATGCCCGACTCGAAGCGGCTCACCAGCCTCGCCTCGAGGCCCGGGATTTCCTTGGGAGGGCGGTCGGATGTCAGAACAATCTGTTTGTTGGCCTGGTGCAACGCGTTAAACGTGTGAAAGAACTCCTCCTGGGTCTGCTCTTTCCCTTCCAGGAAGTGCACGTCGTCCACCAGGAACAGGTCGACCTCGTTTCGGTAGCGACGCCGGAAATCCGGCATCGTCCGGCTATGGATGCTTTCGATGACTTCGTTCAGGAACTGCTCTGAGCCAACATAGAGAACGCGGGTGTCGGGCGCGCGGGTGAGGCGTGCGTGTGCAATCGCCTGCATCAGGTGGGTCTTGCCGAGTCCCGTGGCGCCGTAGATGAAGAGCGGGTTGTAGGTCTTGCCGGGAGCCTCGGCGATCGCGTGCGCGGCAGCGGCGGCGAGCTCATTCGATTTGCCGATGACGAACGTCTCGAAGGTATAGCGTTCGTTCAGCGGTTGCATGCTCGCGTTGGTGGGGCCACTCGCCCCCGCTGCCTGCGTCGGCGTGACGAAGAAATCCATTTGAGGCCGCCGCTGCCGCTCTTCCTGCACGCGGAACACAACGGCGGTGGGCCGTCCAACCACCGGCTCAGCGAGACGGGTCAGAATCGGCGCGTGCTTCGTTTCGTTCCACTCGGCCGCGAACTGATCGGGAGCGCCGATGACCAATTGACCTTCGTCAAGGGCAATTGCCTCGGTAGGCTCGAGCCAGTTCCTGATGATGTCCGCAGGAAGCTCGCGCTGCGCCTCATCGAGAATGCGCTTCCACGCTTCTTTAGGGGACAGCTGCATCGGTGCTCGACAACGGGTGGGAGGGTTTGCAAGGGCAGCCGATTCTACGGGTCGGTTGTGGAAAAGTCAACCTTGACGCGTGGCCCCTTGCGTCACTAGGTTCTCGGGCTCATTGGGAGGCCAGTAGCAGATGAAACCGTCTTATCGCCCGCGCAACAAACGGCGTCTCAACAAGCACGGCTTCCGGGCACGGATGGCGACGCGTTGGGGTCGCGCAGTGCTGTCTCGCCGCCGCAAGAAGGGGCGGAAGCGTCTGACGGTGCGCATTCCCTCGAAGCATGGAGGTCGCTGACGGCGCGTGAGCGGCTCCCGCGAGTCACTCGACTCGCTCGAGCAGCGGACTTTGGTCGCTGTCTCGCCGAAGGACGCCGGCAACGAACCCAGCACCTCGACATGATCTGGTTGGACAACGCAACGGGTCACCCGCGGATCGGACTGATTGTTCCCAAGTTTCAGTCCAGTGCGGTGGCCCGTAATCGCTTGCGACGGCAACTCAAGGAAATTTGGCGGCGGGACCTCCAGTCGCAGCTCCCCGCCGGTGATCTCGTGGTGCGGGCTCGCCGGGAAGCCTACGGCGCCGGGTTCGAGGCGCTCCAGGGCGAGATGAGGCTTTGGTCTAAAAGCGTGAACGGTGCAACGAAAAAGCGTGAACGGTGAACAGTTAAAAGCGTGAACGGTGAACGGTGAACGGTGAACGGGGGTTGAGTCAGTCTGGTGCCGGTGTGCATGGGAGGCGCGAAACGCCATTCGAGCAATCTCGTTTACCGTTTACCGTTTACCGTTTACGATTTTTTTTACAACGGCTCCCCCGCCAAGGGCTCGCCACCCTGATCAGGACTTACCAGGTGGTGATATCTCCCGCACTTCCGCCCGCATGCCGGTTCACGCCGACCTGCTCGCAATATGCGCTCGAGGCGGTGGGCCGCTACGGGGCCCTCCGAGGCTCCTGGCTCGCCGCGCGTCGGCTGGTGCGCTGCCACCCTTTCAATCGGGGCGGGTTCGACCCGGTCCCGTGACTCGGTGAACTAGCTCGATGGATCGCCGTGCCATCTGGGCCATCGTTCTCATGATGGCCATCGCACTCGCGCCTGCGCTGTTCATAAAGCAGGGCCATCGGCCTGCCGGCCGGACGGCAAGCGACTCCACCACAACGACACCGGTCCCTCCGCCACCGACGCAGGCGCCCGCCGCGGCGCCCGCTGGGCCACCCGCTGGTACTGCGAAGGCTCTGGCGGAAGACACGGTACTCGTCACCTCACCACTCTACACCTACGGAATCAGCACCCGAGGGGCCCGACTGATCCGGGCCACCCTCCACCGCTATCCCTCGATGGCCGCGTCTACTCGAGGGCGCCCGGCTGATCTGATTCGCCCCGGCACCGGCTTGCTGGGCGCTACCCTCGTGCGGGGCAATGACAGCCTCAAGCTGACCGACGTGATCTTCACGCCCAGCAACTCGAAGCTGGACGTTGCCGCGCCGAGTCCACTCCGGCTCACCGCTCAGCACGGCGACGTCAGTGTCGAGTTGACGTATCAGTTTGCTCCCGACGATTACCGGATCGGTGTCTCAGGTCGGGTCACTGGAGTCGGGCCTAACGGGGGCCTTCTCCTCCTCGATCTCGGGCCAGGCCTGGCCAACACGGAGGCCGATTCCAACGAGAATCATCGAGCCCTGGCCATCGTGACCAAGCAGGGCGATGCGGAACGGACCGATTTTGCGAGCCTCAAGCCAGGCGAGCCAAAGACACTCAGCGGGCCGTTCGAGTGGGTTGCCGTCAAGTCCAAGTACTTCGTCACCGCGTTGCTGGCGTTTGACAGCACCGGCGGAAGTATCAGCGGCGCCACGGCGGCTGCTGCGGCCACTGCCCCCAAGCACCCGACGGCGGCCGAGATACGGCTCAGCTTGCCGGTTGGGCCGGCAGGGGTATTCGCCTTCTCGCTATATGCGGGTCCGATGGAGTACGACCGGTTGCGTCAGATCGGGCACGACTTCGACGACGTCAATCCTTACGGCTGGCCTGGATTCCGTACACTGATCCGGTTCTTTACGGTACCGATCCGTTGGCTTTTGGTCTTCATGCATCAGGAGCTGGGTCTTGCCTACGGAATCGCGCTCGTGATCTTCGGCGTGCTGGTTCGGCTGCTTCTCTGGCCGTTGAACCAGAAGGCGATGCGGTCCAGCATGCAGATGCAGGCGATCCAGCCCCTGATGAAAGAATTGCAGGAGCGCTACAAGGACGACCCCACCAAACTGCAGACCGCAACGATGCAGCTCTACAAGGAGCACGGGGTCAATCCGTTCGGCGGCTGCTGGCCGATGCTGCTGCCGATGCCGATCCTGCTGGCGCTGTTCTTTGTCTTCCAGAACACGATCGAGCTCCGGGGGGCCTCGTTCCTCTGGCTGCCGGACCTCTCGCGCCCGGACCCGCTCTACATCATTCCGCTACTGATGGGGCTCACGATGTACGGTGTGAGCAAGGTGGGTCAGATCGGGATGGAACAGACCCCGCAGATGCGTAGTATGCTCTACATCATGCCGGTAATGATGACCGTGCTCTTCCTCAACTTCGCGTCGGGCCTCAACCTCTACTATGCGGTCCAGAATCTGACCAGCATCCCGCAGCAGTGGATGCTCGCCAAAGAGCGGCTGAAGCGCCAACCGCCTCCCCCAGCTCCACCCCCGAAGGTTAGCAAGGCCAAGGCACGAAGCGAGAAGTAGATGCTTTCCGACGTCATCGTGGCCCTCGCTACTCCGCCCGGCCGCTCAGCCCTTGCAGTAATCCGGCTCAGCGGCCGTGCCGCGTTCGACGTGGCGCGGCAGGTCGTTGACGGCTTCGAGATCACGCCTCCGCGTCAGGCCAGATTGGCAACCTTCAGGAGTGCGCAAGGGCAGGCGATCGACCGCGGCCTCTACACGGTCTTTCCGGGTCCCCGGAGCTACACCGGCGAAGACCTGGTCGAGCTATCCTGCCATGGCGGTCTGGCGGTTCCTACCCAGGTGATCGTTGCATTGACGGCGGCCGGAGCCCGGGCGGCCCATCCCGGCGAATTCACTCGGCGTGCCGTGCTGAATGGGAAATTGGATCTGATACAGGCTGAAGCAGTTGGCGACCTGATCGATGCGACGGCGCCGGCACAGGCCGGCGCAGCGCTCGCGCAGCTCGAAGGTGGATTGTCTCGAAGACTGGCTGAGCTCCGCACGCAATTGATCGAGCTGCAAGCGCTTCTCGGCTATGACATCGACTTCCCGGGCGAAGACGACGGACCCGTGCCTGCTGCCCGGATTGCGCGTGCGCTCGACGATGCGTCTTGTCGGGTGGTGCAGCTCCTGGCGACGGCACCATCGGGACAAAGGCTCAGGGAAGGGGCCTTGGTGGTGTTCGCGGGTCGCCCGAACACCGGCAAGTCCTCACTCTTCAACGCATTGCTCGGCGTCGACCGGGCGCTGGTGACGGAAATTCCCGGGACGACGCGTGATGCGATCGAGGCTCACACCGCATTTCTCGGCTGGCCTGTCCGCCTGGCCGACACGGCCGGACTTCAGAACGCGGTCGATCGAGTCGAGCGCATGGGCATCGAGGTGAGCCATCGCTATGTCGGCTCTGCAGACCTGGTGCTGCTCTGTGCGGAGGCCGGCCGACGGCTCGGATCCGATGAGCGTGCGATACTGGAGCAGCGGCCGGCGGTTCTGGTTCGAACCAAGGCGGACCTTTCGAACAAAATGCCCGATGGCGGGCTCCGGGTGTCGTCCGTTACCGGTGAAGGTCTGGGACACCTGAGGCAGGCCGTCGCGGAGCGGATTTTTGGTGACCGAATTTCTTTAGCAGATCTCGAGCCGGCATTGACCAGGGAGCGCCACCAACTGGCGCTCTCGCGGGCCAGGGAGGCCCTGGCGGACGCACAACCTCACCTCGGCACAGGTGGCGACGCGGTCCTGGTGTCGCACCACGTTCGCCGAGCGACGCTCGCGCTGGATGAGCTGGTCGGGGTAATCGACGTGGAAGAAGTGCTGGCGAGCGTGTTCGCGAGCTTTTGCGTCGGGAAGTAGTTTCGCCAACTACCGCTTGTGGCTTCCGTCGCAGAACGGCTTGGTCTTTGAAAGGCCGCAGCCGCACAACTTGACCTGCCCCGGGACCTTGGTGGGCGGTGGGATCAACTCCCGACCTTCGTTGTCACGTACTGTGACCGGTCCTTCGATGACGTAAGGGCCGGTCGGCTTCCAGGTGACGCTGGTTCGGGGCGGAAGCGCATCTTCAGACATGGAGGGAAAGCTACTTACGCTGTCTGCATTCCGTGCGCGGCATCTTCCGCGGCCTGAAACTCTCCGGCCGGCGCCCGCAAAGCGGCGACCAGTCCTCTTTCCGCTACTAAAGCCTCGACCATCCGATATCCCAGGTAATAACCTGACCGCTCCGGCACGACCCGCCCGTTGACCAGGCGTGCAGCCGGGCTCATGCCGCCAGAGAGATAGCGAAGCCGTAACCCAAGCGCCGCCCGGTCCAATTCGGGAGCGACAGCCCGACGCAAGAACGCCTCCAATTCACGGAGGCGGTGATACTGGCGCCGGGGGTAGCCGAAGTAGTCGGCCGCACCGAATGCCGGCGCGACGGCCCTCGAGGCGTGGACTGCCAACCCTTCATTGACCAACAGCTCCCGCAGCGTAGCTCGACTGCCGGTTTGCCAGTAGTCGTAGTAGCCGCCGAGGTCCGCGACCAGACGCCGCATCTCGCTTTGACTGCCGGGCGACGTGTACCGCACCGTGTGCGCCAACTCGTGTCCCAGCCAGAGAGGAATGAGATCTGGTGGCAGACCTATGCCGTACGTATCCGGATTGGCGCGGCCAGTGAAGTGTTCGAGACAAACAAACGCTATGCCCCGGCCGGCCACCACGAGCTCGCCGGCATTGGCACCACCCACACCAACCATCAGATAGCAATCGGTGGGCCGGTCGATCTGCAGTAGCTCTGCTGCTCGGCCGATCGCGTCTTCAGCCAGAGAGTTGAGGCTGGCCGATCGTGCGAGGGCGCGCAGATCGTCGCGCGGCGCCTTGAGCGCGTTCGCGACAATGGCCTCTGCGTGCGAGCTGTCGGGGTCAAGGACGTAGTTGTGCCAGTAAGCGTCGAGAATCGGTCGGTGAGCGTCGCGATACTGCTGGTAGGCTGCCTCAGGATTGGCCGCGTCGAGGACGGCGAGAAAATCCGGGAGGAGATTTATGAGCACGCGGCACTATACGAAGCGATGCCATCGCGACGCAAGGCTCACGCGTGAATCGGTTGTGAGAGTCAGTGCTCCTGTTTCTTCTGGCGGGCTACTTCGTCGAGAAAGCGTCGCTCGGCAGCAGTGAGACTGCTCAAGCCCAGAGCACTGATCTTGTCGAGTACGCGATCGACCTCCGCCGCAACGGGGTCGGCATCGATGCGACGGCGGCGGGTCGGCGAGGCCGGCGCCGGGCGGCTCGATTCCGGTACGCTGGACTGCACCATCACCACGCGCTCAACCGGGCGCGATGTGGTTGTTGTGGGCCGATGAGAAAGAGCCTGCACGCGGAAGAACAAATACCCCGCAATCAATCCGCCGATGTGCGCGATGTGGGCGATGCCATCGCTTTGGCTTCGATAGACCACTGCCAAGAAAACGTCGGCCGCAGCCAACACTGCCACCAGAACTCGCGCCCGGACCGGAATGGGGAAGGGGAACAGGATCAGCTCGGCGTCCGGCCAGAACGTCGCGTACGCCATGCCGAGACCGAGAACAGCTCCGGAGGCGCCGTAGAAGGGTGAGACCGCCATGAAGCCGGACAGGCCCAGCGCGAAGAGCGCCGCGCCGACCCCGCAGAAGAGATAGTAGAAGATGAAAGAGCGACTACCCATCCGGGCTTCGACTGCTGACCCGAACACGAACAGCATGAGCATGTTGCCCAGCAGATGCAGCAACCCTCCGTGCACGAACATGTACGTCAGAAACGTCCAAGGCCGGGCGAGGGCGTGCGCCGGATCGAAAGCCAGCCGACCGACGAGTGCTGGCGACGTAAAGAGCGTCAGGGAGAGCAGCAGGATCACCGCATTTGCGATGATCAGCCGGCCCACCCAGGGCGTGATCCGGGGATAGGGAGGGGAATTCATCGTGCCGACGCCCTTAACTCCTATTTAAGCTTCACCTTAGGTCGGCCGGGCAGACCGGGGGATCCGGCAGATCCGGTCACACAACTCGGGGAACTCCATGCCAACGGCTCGGGCGGACTGGGGGAGAAGGCTGGTCGCCGTCATGCCGGGCAGCGTGTTCACCTCTAAACAGAGGATTTCCCCGCGCGGTGTCAAGCGAAAGTCTACCCTCGAATAGCCCCCAAGCTTGAGAGCGTGGTGAGCGAGCAGGCCCAGCCTGCCGCACTCCGCCGCCACTGCCGCCGGGAGGTCAGCCGGAAAGATCTCCTGGGACATGCCCGGCGTGTATTTGCACTCATAGTCGAAAATTTCGTGCCGTGGGATGATCTCCCCAACCGCGAGAGCTTTGCCCTCGAGAACCCCAACCGTCAACTCCCTGCCATGCACGAACCGCTCGACCATGACTTCGTCGTCGTACTGACGAGCGAGCGCGACCGCTTCGTCGAATTCTCCCAGTTGTTTAACGACTGACAACCCCACCGTGGATCCCTGCTTGGATGGCTTCACTACGACGGGCCAGCCCAAGCGGTTCCCAACCTCTCCGGCAGAAATTGGGGTCATCAACCAGTCGGCGGTGGGGACACCGGCGAGGCGGAACAGTCGCTTGGAGACGTCCTTGTCCATGGCCATCGCACTGCCCAGCCTGCCACTTCCGGTATAGGGAACCCCAACTATCTCGAGCAACGCCTGGAGCGTACCGTCTTCCCCGCGGCCGCCATGAAGAGCAAGAAACAGCACGTCGGCGTTGCGCACCACCGGGATGTTGCCCAGACCCGACAGTAACACACCCCGTTCCAGCGCCTTTAGGTCGGCCAGTTTGGGGGGTTCTCGTCCCACGCTGCTCGCAACCAGGGTGGCTTCTTCGCCCTGGGGGATGTACCCTCGCGCGGTATCAACCACTGAGACCTCGTGGCCGCAGGCGCGGAGCGCCGCGATGACCTGTGCCGCGGACGCCAGCGCGACATCCCGTTCGGTCGAGGTGCCGCCGGTGAGGACTGTGATGCAGCTCACGTCGGGTTACCGGGCCCCGATGAGCTGCTGCAAAACGTCGTAACGGCTGACGATGCCCACCAGCTTTCCGCCCTTGCGGACGAGCGCGGCGGGACTCTCCCGGGTCAGCATTGCTCCCAATCGATCAGTTGGGAAATGGGCATCGACGATGGGAAGCGGCGGATCCATCACCTCCCGGACGGGCCGATCCAGTAGGGCGGGCTGGGAAAGCGCTCGAGTCATCAAGGTGTTCTCGAGCAGAGTGCCGATGGCCTCATCGCCATCGACAACGGGAATCTGGCTCACGTCCCAGGTATTCATGAGGCCCAAGGCCTGCCGTACGGCCGCGGCAGGAGCGACGCTTACCAACGGCGGGGCGCCCGATGGACGCCGGCTGAGCAGCTGCTCCACGGTAACGCGAGGTGAATCCAACAACTGATTTTCCCGCATCCATTCGTCGTTGAATACCTTCGATAGGTAGCGCTCGCCGGTATCGCAAAGAACCGTGACCACGACAGCCGCTTGATCGTCGAGCTCGCGGGCCACGTCCAGCGCCAACGCCACGTTAACGCCCGAGGAACTCCCCACCAGAATTCCCTCTTCCCGCGCGAGACGGCGGGTCATCAGCATCGCCGTTCGATCGCTGACGGTCCGGAACTCGTCGATGTAGTCGAACCAGATGTTTGCGGGGATGGCGTCGCCGCCGATGCCTTCCACCTTGTAGGGGGCGCCGCCGCAGGTCTCTCCGGTCCGGGCAAACCCCGCGTAGACGGACCCTTCAGGGTCTCCGGAGATAACCGTGATCTTGGGGTTATTCTCCTTCAGGAACTTCGCAGCGCCGCTCACGGTACCACCGGTGCCTGCGGCTACCACAAAGTGAGTGATCTTTCCTCCGGTCTGAGCCCAAATCTCCGGGCCGGTGGTGCGGTAGTGGACCTCGGGATTGACCGGATTGAAGTACTGGTCGGCGAGAATGGCACCGGGGGTTTCCCGCACAATCTGCTGAGCCTTGGCTCGGTAGTGATCCGGGTGCTCGGGTGGAACGGCGGTGGGTGTCACCACCACCTCCGCACCGTATGCCTTGAGCATCCGGACCTTCTCCTGCGACATCTTGTCCGGCATGGTGAAGACACACCGATAGCCCTTGATCGCGGCCGCCATGGCGAGTCCGATCCCGGTGTTCCCGCTGGTTGCCTCGACGATGGTCCCACCTGGCTTGAGCCGTCCGTTTGCCTCCGCGGCCTCGATGATCGCGATTCCAATGCGATCCTTCACCGAGCCGCCCGGATTCTTGTGCTCCGCTTTGCCATATATCGGCGTGCGGACGCCGGCGCCGATTCGGGCAAGCCGGATCAGCGGCGTCCACCCGATGGTGTCGAGCACCGATTGGTACGGGTTCAGATGCTGGGGCTCGGACATACTCCTACTTTCTTCCCTGCGGATTCCGGAATTGAATCGGCTGCAGGAACGCTGTGGCGACCGGCGTACCCGCGTGCATCGCGGGCGCGTAGTGCAGCTGTGGCACCGCCGCCAGCGCAGCTGAGTCCAATGCCGGATACCCACTGGATTCGGCTACTCGAGTCGATTCTGCCGCTGCCATACCGTTCGCATCGACAAAGAGGTGCAGCACCACGATTCCCTCGACGCCCTGCGTGAGCAAGGCGGGGGGAAAGCCGACCGGTGACTCCGCGTTGAGCGCCACTGGAGGGCTTTCGGGAGGCGGAGCCGACCCCGGGCGTTCCGTCGGCAGCCGAACCGTAGCGTCGTCCGAGCGGGCACATCGGCCTGGCAGCACCATGGCCAACGCAAGCAGCGCAGTGGAGCCGCGTCCTATCATCGGCCCTCAGCCCGCCGCTGCAGATCCGCCAACCGATTCAAGGCTTCGAGCGGGGTCATCGCATCGAGATCGAGTCCCCGGATCTCCTGCATCAACGGATCCGAGCCGGGGTCCGCCGCGAAGAGGGTGAGTTGTCCGGGATCAGCGGGTGGCGCAGGTGCACCCGCCACCACCCGGTGCTCCCCTTCCAAGGTGGCGAGCACTTCTTTCGCTCGGGAGACAACCTGGGAGGGCAACCCGGCAAGCCCGGCCACATGAATGCCGTAAGACCGATCGGTTCCGCCCGGCTCGAGCCGGTGGAGGAACACCACGGTCTCTCCGGTCTCCCGCACCGCGACATTCAGATTGCGGGCGTGCTCCAACTGTTCAGGCAGCTGCATCAGCTCATGATAGTGAGTCGCAAACATGGTCTTGCAGCCGATCCGATCGTGCAGGTGCTCGGTTACGGCCCAGGCGATTGCGACACCGTCATAAGTAGACGTTCCTCGTCCAATTTCGTCGAGCAGGACCAGGCTACGTGCAGTGGCATTGTGCAGGATTGCACTGGTCTCACTCATCTCGACCATGAAGGTCGACTGGCCACGCGCCAGGTTGTCGCTCGCGCCCACCCGGGTGAACAGCCGATCCACGGCGCCGATATGGGCGGCTTCCGCGGGGACAAAGCCGCCCATCTGGGCGAGCACGACGCAGAGCCCGATCTGGCGTAGAATGGTCGACTTACCTGCCATGTTTGGGCCGGTGACCAGCAGAACCCTCTCCGATTCGGCGAATCGAACATCGTTCGGGATGAACTGCTCGCGCGGAATGAGCCGCTCAATCACCGGGTGCCGGCTTTGGCGGAGCATAAGGCCAAAACTGTCGTCCACCACGGGGCGGACGTAGCGGTACTGCACCGCCACTTCGCCTAATGCGCTCCACACGTCGAGCCGGGCGAGAGCCCGCGCGGTGCGCTGAATTCGATCGATTGCCCCACCGACTCGATTTCTGAGCGCCGCGAACAGCTCCGCCTCTCGAATCCCCATCCGCTCTTCGGCACCCAGCACCTTCGCTTCGTAGGTCTTGAGCTCCGGTGTCACGTAGCGCTCGGCGCTCGCGAGCGTCTGCCGCCGTTCGTAATCCGGAGGAACCTTGGTCG
>Ga0075421_100005004_pt1 | contig 15977 bp, 13 predicted proteins | sample SoiMetdeltSBSDD5_FD_75292 | JGI IMG/M metagenome (GOLD analysis project Ga0075421, IMG submission 75292) | Bulk soil microbial communities from a Populus tree surrounding site in Tennessee, USA - Soil MetaG P. deltoides SBSDD5 | ecosystem: Environmental > Terrestrial > Soil > Tree plantation...
CGACGACTGCCGATACTCGGGGGACGGTCAGCGATGTCTCGGCGATGTTGGTCGCCAGAATCACTCGACGCGCCGGGCCGGGATCGAGCACACGATCTTGCGCCGCCGCATCCAGCGATCCATGGAGCGGAACGATGTCGAGGTTGCTGTCGATCCCTCGCCACCGCCCGTCGCGGCCGGCTCGATCGATCTCGCCGGCGCCAGGCAGGAAGCACAACACATCGCCGCGCGTTTCGCGCAGGCAGACGGCAGCCGCGTCGAGGATGTCGGCGGTGGGCTCGTAGCGGAGGTCGATGGGGTGAAGCGCGCCCGCTACCTCGATGATCGGACAACCATCGAGGTAGTTCGCCGCCCGCGCCGCATCGAGCGTCGCCGACATGATTACCACGCGCAGGTCCGAACGCGCCAGCCACGACTGGCGCGCCAGCGCGATGCCGAGATCGGCATGAATGCTTCGCTCGTGGAACTCATCGAGAACGATCGTGGTGAACCCGGTGAGCAGCGGATCCTGCTGCAATCGGGCGGTCAGGATGCCTTCGGTGGCGAACAGCACGCGGGTTCGTGGCCCGAACTGCCGTTCGAACCGCACGTGCCAGCCGACCTCGCGGCCGATCGTCCATCCCTGCTCGTCGGCGACGCGCCGCGCCAGGCTCCGCGCCGCGACCCGGCGGGGCTGCAGCACGATAACGGGGCCATCGACGGCAAGGGCAGGTGGAACGCGGGTCGTCTTGCCCGCCCCTGGCGCCGTGGTGACGACCACCGCGCGCTCGCGCCGCGCGGTATTGACAATGGCTGGCAGAACGCTGTCGATCGGCAGCGGTGTCGTCGGCACCTCAGGAAGGTATCAACTTCCGACTAGAGGCGGAAGCTACAGCGTCATCGTCCTGTGGCTTCCGGCTTCAGCCGGAAGACCGCGGCTGGAGCCTAGTCACGGAGCGATGCAATCGGGTCGAGGCGCACGGCTCGGAATGCGGGAACGAGCGTCGCGAGAATCGACACCGCCAGCAGCAGAGCCGAAACCCCGGCGAGCGTTGGAATGTGAATCGTGCTCACACCCCACACGAATCCCTGGAGCGTGCGCGCCAGCGCGAGCGAGGCGCCGAGGCCGACGGTGACGCCGATCCCGGCCGTGACCGCGCCGTTCCAGACGAATGCCCGGAGAATGCGGCCGCGCGTGGCGCCGAGCGCGACTCGAAGCCCGATCTCGCGCGTGCGCTGCGCGACCGAATACGCGATCAGCCCGTAGATCCCGGCAGCAGCGAGCAGGAGGCCGATGCCGGCAAGGCCGGCGAGCAGGCTCATCTGTCGCCGCTCACCGGCGAACGAGTTGGCTTTCACTTGATCCATCGTGGCGAACGCCGCAACCGGCTGGCGCGGATCGACCGCGCGAAGCGCGTCACGCATCGCTCCCTCGAGGTCGCCACTGCCATCGGTACGCACCACCCAACTCATCGGAAAGTAGGTGTGCGACGCGCGGATGCCGGCTTCGTTGGCCTGGGAGACCGGCACGTACATGAGTGGCGGAACCCGCCGTTTCAGCCCGCCTTCCCGAACGTCGCGGGCCACGCCGACAATCTCGATCGAGCCATCGGAGTCGAACGTGCGGATGTGATGGCCCACCCCCATCGTGCCTTTCAGGTAGGCGGCAACGAACGCTTCGTTGACCACCGCGATGGGTGGCGCGCCGGCGCGATCCCGATCGGAGAACGCCCGGCCGGCGACGATGGGGATGCCCATGACGGTGAAATAGTCCGCGCTCGCGTAGCGCCATTCGACATAGCGCATCTCGGGCGGAACCGGTCCGTCGAGAACCTTGACGCCGAGATTGAGCCCGCGTTCGATCGGCACGCCGTTGACGACCGCAGCGCCGCGCACGCCTGGCAGCGCTCGCAGCCGCTCGAGCCCCTGCTCGAAGAAGCGATTCACCTCGGCCGCCGATGCGTAGCGATCGCCTTGCAGCGACATACGGGCGCGCACGACGCCACGCGGATCGAAGCCGGGATCGACCGCCCGCAAACGCACGAATGTCTGCAACAGCAAGCCGGCGGCGACGAGCAGCAGCATGCACAGCGCCACTTCGGCGATCACCAGCGTCGAGCGCAGGAAGGTCGAACGCGGTCCACTGGTCGTGCGGCTGCCGTCGTGCCTGAACGCGAGCGCCAGATCGGCGCGTGACAAGCTGGCCGCGGGCGCGAGGCCGAACAACACGCCGGTCGCGACCGCAAGCGCGAACGTCCCCAGCAGCACTCGACGGTCGATGACGATGTCCTGCGGCACCGATGCCACCGACGGCAGCAACGACACCAGCGCCGGAAGCGCGGCGTAGGCGACGAGCACACCGAGCGTGGCCCCGGCCAACGATAGGACCACGCTCTCAATCAGGAGCTGGCGGATCACGCGCCGGCGGGCCGCGCCAAGCGCCGCCCGCACGGCAATCTCGCGGCCCCGCGACGCGGCGCGCGCCAGCAGCAGGCTCGCGGTATTGGCGCAGGCAATCAGCAGCACCACGGCCACCGCGCCCCACATCATGAGCAGCAGCGATCGCGAGTCCCGGCTGATGCTCTGCTGATACAGCTCGAATCCAGAGACGACTTCTCCGCGAAGGATCTCGCTCGGGAACTCGGCGCGCATCGCCGACCAGACCGATGCGGCGTCGGCATTGGCTTGATCGATCGTCGTGCCGCGAGCGACCCGCGCGACCACGTGATAGTTGTAGCCACCTCCCGGACCGGTGGTGCCCGGCCGAAGAGGGATGAACAGGTCGGCGCGTGGCGTGGTCGTGAATGACGACGGCATGACCCCAACCACCGTGTGGTCGGTTCCGCCGAGCGAGATCGACCTGCCCACGGCCGAGGGATCGGCGTTGAAATGCTGGCGCCACAAGGCATGGCTCAACACCACCGCCATCGGACCACCGGCGCGATCGTGCTCCTCGGCGAACGCCGTGCCCCAGAGCGGCGCCACGCCGAGCACGGTGAAGTATTCCTTCGACACGGGCATCGCGCTCACATAGGCGGCGGTGTCGCCGATGGCGAGGTTGAACCCGGTGGGATCGCGGCGCGCGTAGATCGCGTCCACCGTGCGCAGGTGGTCCCTGAAGAACAGGTAACGCCGGCCGGTGTGGCGGTCGCTGATGTCGCCGGCCGATCGCCGAACCAGCTCGACCAGCTGCTCGGGCTCGGGATAGGGCAGCGGCCGCAGCAGCACCGCATCCACAACGCTGAAGATGGCGGTGTTGGCGCCAATGCCAAGCGCGAGCGTGACCAGGGCGGCGGCCGTAAACCCCGGTGCCCGTGCGAGCACGCGAACGCCGAACCGAAGATCTTGGAAGAGCGACTCGAGCCTGGTCATACCGGCTTTGATGGTATGACACGGCCGAGCGTTTAACGATTGTCGGGCTTCGGGATTCGGGGCTCGGGGCTCGGGGCTCGGGGTTCGGGGTTCGGGATTCGTGACAGGAATTCGGGGCCCGAGGCTGAGCCTCGAACCCCGACTCCTGGCTGGGGACGCCTTACGCGACGGCTGCTTCGAGAAGGCGCTGCGCCGGTTTGTCGAACTCGAGCGCGGCGGCGGCCAACCACGCCGCGGCCTTGACGAGCGCGAACTCCGACGAGGTGACTTCGTGGCCCCGGTCGAACGTCACCTGCAGAACGGTGCGCGCGCGATCGTCGCCGGGGACGTCGAAGTAGAGCGTCTCGAGTCCGCCGGATGGGGCGACGCCGCCCTTGATGAACTGCACGTGGCGCGCGCCAACGAGCTCGCGGACGCCGAGCGCGAAGCGAACGTGCGCCGGCTCTTCGTTGGTGGCTTCGCCGATCGCTTTGGCCAGGACCTGGGCGAGGGCCTGGGGACGCTGCGGCCCGCCAATGTCGATTTCCTTGTCGAACGCCGCGGCGGCGTGATACCGGACGCCAAACCCGTCAATCCGCGCAATCTCGCTGCGGATGAACCGCACCGGCACCAGCAGGCTGGAGTTGCTGCCCGACAACAGCAGGTCGGCCGTCGAACCGGGCGCGAACTTCGAACCGCTCTCGAACAAGACGCCGGTCGAGGAGATGTTCACGACCGACACGTCGAGGCCATCGCCGAGGCGGACTTTCGACAGCCACGGTACCTCGTGCAAGCCGCGGCGCTTGGCGATGCGCCGCTCATCGCTGGCGGTACCGCGGAACGTGTCGTTCACGCGGCGGACGTCGTCGGCCGTGGCGTTGCGGAGCTGATCGTCGATCGAGCTGACGACCGTGAGCGAGGTGCCGCGCTTGCGCGCCATCTCCTCGCGCTCGGCGCGATGGGCCAGGATTTCGGCGTACTCCTCGCGGGCGTCGCGGGCGCGCGCCAGCGCGTCGACCACTTGACCACCAACCATCGAGCGGTCGAAGAGGGGGCCGATGCCAGTCGGCCGGCGCCTGAACCAGCGCAGGAGGCCGCGGCGCTCGTCGCTCGGCGCCTCGGCGAGCATGTCGAGCGCCGGCACGGTCATCAGCTGCACATAGGGCGCGTCGATGCCCCGCAGATGGGCCATCAGCTCGCTCTCGTCGCGCGGGGTGAGCAGCGCGGGCGCGATGATCAGGTCGGGCGTCTTCTCGTCGACCAGCGCGAGCGCCGACGTCACGGAGTCCGCGATTTTCAGCTCGGACTTCACGTGCTCGCGCACGAGCATCGCCAGCAGGCGCCGGCGCTTCGGATCCGATTCGATGGCGATGATGCGCGACATCAGGTCTCCCCTCGTCAAACAGGAACGCAACGGCGGCCCTCCCGCCCAGCGCCACCCTTTCTCGCAACGGCGGTACCTGACACATCCAGACATGTAATTTCGGGCAACAATATGACTTTGGATGACTTAAGACGTACTTACAGGTCTTGGATTCCGCAATAGTCTGCGGTTTGGGCGACTTCGTTCAACGGTTTCGCAACTTTGAAGTCTTCGCGGGAGGGTTCTTGCCAGCCAGGGCAGACTTAAAGGCGGCGGACCGGCAGACGAAGAGGGCGGGCGGGCCGGACGGGCACGAAAAGCAGGGACCGAGGTATTTTGGCCACGCCTAACCGCGACGCTCGATCTTCGCCCAGGTGTCCTTGAGGGTGACGGTACGGTTGAAGATCAGGCGCCCGGGCTGGGTGTCGGGGTCGACGCAAAAGTAGCCGAGGCGCTCGAATTGGTATTTCGTGCCTGGCAGCGCGTCGGCGACTGCCGGCTCAAGGTAGCAGCGATCCAGCACTTCGAGCGATTGGGGATTGAGGTCGGCGCGATAGTCGTCGGCCGCGCCCGGATTCTCGCTGGTGAACAGGCGGTCGTAGAGGCGCACGGTGGCAGTCAGCGCGTGCGCGGCGGACACCCAATGGAGCGTCGCTTTCACCTTGCGCCCGTCCGGCGCGTCTCCCCCGCGCGTCGCCGGGTCGTAGGTGCAGCGCAACTCGGTGATCTCGCCGGTCGCGGGATCCTTGATGACGCCGGTGCAGGTGACGAAATACGCGCCGCGCAGCCGCACTTCGCGTCCCGGGCTGAGGCGGAAGAACTTCTTCGGCGGATCCTCCCGGAAATCGTCGCGCTCGATGTAGAGCACGCGCGAGAACGGGACCGCACGCGAGCCGGCAGCCGCGTCTTCGGGGTTGTTGATGATCTCGAACGTCTCGGTCCGATCCTCGGGATAGTTTTCAATCACCAGGCGGAGCGGCCCGAGGACGCCCATGACCCGCGGGGCGCGGCGGTTCAGATCGTCCCGCACCGCGTGTTCGAGCAGCGCGACGTCCACGGTGTTCTCGCGCTTGGCGACGCCGATGCGGTCGCAAAACGCGCGAATTGCTTCGGGTGTGTAGCCGCGTCGCCGCATCCCGACCAGCGTCGGCATGCGCGGATCGTCCCAGCCGGAGACGTGCCCCTCGTCGACCAGCTCGAGCAGCTTGCGCTTGCTCATCACCGTGTAGGTGAGATTGAGCCTCGCGAATTCGATCTGACGGGGCTTGGACGGCACCGGCAGGTTGTCGATCAACCAATCGTAGAGCGGCCGGTGATCCTCGAATTCAAGCGTACAGAGCGAGTGGGTGATGTGCTCGATCGCATCCGAGGGCGGGTGCGCGAAGTCGTACATCGGATAGATGCACCAGTCATCGCCGGTGCGATGGTGATGGGCACGGCGGATGCGATAGAGCACCGGGTCGCGCAGGTTGATGTTCGGCGACGCCATGTCGATCTTCGCCCGCAGGACGTGGGCGCCGTCGGGGAATTCGCCGGCGCGCATCCGCGCGAACAGATCGAGGTTGTCGGCGATCGATCGCGATCGATAGGGACTCTCGCGGCCCGGCTCGGTGAGCGTGCCCCGATAGGCGCGCATCTCGTCGGCGCCGAGGCTGTCCACGTAGGCCAGGCCGTGCGTGATCAGGTGCACCGCGTACTCGTACAGCCGCTCGAAATAGTCGGAGGCGAAGTACGGCCGGTCATGCCAGGTGAACCCCAGCCACCGCACGTCTTCCTTGATCGACTCGACGTACTCGACGTCTTCCTTGGTGGGATTGGTATCGTCGAACCGCAGGTTGCAGGTGCCGCCGAACTCCTGGGCGACGCCAAAATTGAGGCAAATCGACTTGGCGTGACCGATGTGGAGGTAGCCGTTCGGCTCGGGAGGAAACCGCGTGGCAACGCGGCCGCCATTGCTGCCGGCTTTGAGGTCGTCGGTGATGATAGTGCGGATGAAGTCGGCCGGCGCGGCGCCGGCGCGGACCGAATCCGCTGTGGGATTGTCCGTCACGGTCAACCTACGATTATATTTCGGGTTCCGGGTCCACGGTTCGGGTTCGGGGAGTTGGGGAGTTCGGAGGGTGACATGAATCGTTCACGCCTGCTGCTGTTCGTGACGCTGGTCGGTGCCGTAGGTCTGGGCGGCTGGGCCGTCCGGGCACAGTCGGGGGCGGCCCCGGATCCTCAAGCGACCCTGCTCGCCGAGGTCCGTCAGCTGCGGCTGGCGATCGAGGAAATGTCGCGCGCCGGCGCGCGCGTGCAACTCGTCCTGGGCCGGCTTCAGCTGCAGGAGCAGCGCATCAACAACATGCTGCGCCGGCTCGAGACGGTGCGCGCCGAGCTCGAGGGAATCCAGCAAGAGCACGACAATCTGCTGCGCCAGTTTCAGGAGGCGGAGAAGGAGGCCACCGAGGCGACCGACCCCAAGCATCGCGTCCAGCTCGAGGCCATCGCGCGGCAAGCCAAATCACAACTCCCCGCAATCGCGGCTCGCCTGCAGCAGCGCCAGACAGAGGAAAGCACGCTGACGGCCGACATCGGCAACGAGCAAGCGCGATGGACCGATTTCAACCAGCGCCTCGAGGAGCTCGAGCGCGCGCTCACGCGCAAGTAAACCATCATGACTCACATGCGAAGTTCATCGACTCGTCTCGTCCTCGCGCTGACGCTCGGCGTTGCCGCCGCATCGGCATTCCTCTCGGCGCGCGCGGCCGCCCGGCCCGGCGTCGACTGGCCGCAATTCCGCGGCATCCGTGCCAGCGGCGTCGCCGAGGGATTCGCGCTTTCCGCCAACTGGGATGTGGCCACCGGCAGGGACATCGCCTGGAAAACGGCGATTCCCGGCCTGGGGCTCTCGAGCCCGATCGTCTGGGGCGACTTGCTCTTCGTCAGCACCGCGATCAGCGGACAGAAGGATGCCGGGCTGAAAGTCGGGCTGTACGGCGACGTCAAGCCGGTCACCGACGACACCGAGCACGAGTGGCGGATCTACTGCCTCGACAAGAAATCCGGCGCCGTGCGCTGGCAGACCACGGTGCACAAGGCGGTGCCGAAAGTGAAGCGCCACACGAAGTCCACCCACGCGAGCTCGACGCTCGCCACCGATGGCGAACGGCTGGTGGCATTCTTTGGATCCGAGGGCCTCTACGCGTTCGATCTCAAGGGCAAGCAGCTCTGGAAGAAAGATCTGGGCGTACTCGATGCCGGCTGGTACGTCGACCCCTCGGCGCAGTGGGAAACCGGCAGCTCGCCCATCCTCCACGACAACGTCGTCGTCATTCAGGTCGACGTGCAAAAGGGGTCGTTTCTCGCCGCGTTCGACGCGCGCACCGGCAACGAGCTGTGGCGAATCCCCCGCGCCGACGTCCCAACCTGGGGCTCACCAACGGTTCACGAGGTGAATGGCCGGACGCAGTTGATCGTCAACGGCTGGAAACACATCGGCGGCTACGACTTCAAGACCGGTAAGGAAATCTGGAAGCTGCAGGGCGGCGGCGACATTCCCGTTCCCACGCCGGTCGTCGACGGCGGCTTGATCTACATCACCAACGCGCACGGCCCGAAGGCGCCGGTGTATGCGATTCGAGAGAGCGCGACCGGCGACATCACGCTGGCCGACGGCGCGACCAGCAATGGGGGCGTGGCCTGGAGCGCGGCGCGCGATGGCGGCTACATGTGCACACCGCTCGTCTACCGCGGCATCGTCTACATCGTGAAGTACAACGGCGTCCTGACCGCCTACGACGCGAAGACCGGCGAGGTGAAGTATCAGCAGCGGCTCGCCGGCGGAACGTCGGCATTCACCTCGTCACCGATCGCCGCCGACGGCAAAGTGTATTTCGCGAGCGAGGAAGGGCACGTGTTCGTGCTCAAAGCCGGACCGGCGTTCGAAGTGCTGGCCGAAAACGACATGGGGCAGAGCGTACTGGCGACGCCCGCGATCTCCGAGGGACGGTTGTTCTACCGGACGCAGGGGCAGGTGCTCGCGATCGGCACTGCCGCGAAGCGCTGACCCCCTGCCATGGGCCATGGGGTCAGATCTTGTATTTCAACATCGCCGAAAAGGTTCGAAATGTTGAAATACAAGATCTGACCCCTAGGCTCGCCGCAGGTCCTACCGGCGATAGTGGAGAATCGGTGCATGGTGGCCGATAGTGAGGGCAAATGTTCTACTTCTTCCAGCGCGGCACGGAATTCCTTCAATGCGAGATCCGCGGGGACGATGAGAACGGCTATGAAATCGTGATCACCGAGCCAAAACGGCCGGAGCGCCGGGAGAAGTACCCGACCTCGCAGGAAGCCTACGAGCGATGGATGCAGCTGCAGGAATCGCTCGTGTCGGCCGGCTGGTGGGGACCACACGGCAGGGACTAACGCTGACGGGACCAGGGTCCCGACATGCAACCTTCCTAGCCCCGAGCCGCGAACCACGCCGGCCGAAGCCACCCCGCACATGAACCGTCAGAACGAGTCTCGTTCTGGAGCACGGCCGCACGCATAGCGGCCGCGGCGATAGCGAGCAACTCTCTGCCCGCCAACAACTTCACGCTCGCATCGCAGGCCAGGCGTCGATCTTGCCTCGCTCACAGTGCCGTCCCACCGCGGGCAGGCTGTGTCTTGATCGGGAGCCGGAGCCATGAAAGCGAAGCTGGGGCGCCTCGAAGAAGTGAACAAGGAGCTGTGGCTCCTGTTGTCGTTGTTCGGCATCTGCCTGCTGCTGAACCTGGTCGTCGACGGCCAACGGATGGTTCTCAGCTTCTATACCCTGCCCACGCTCGGATCCGCATACGTCTACGGACGCCGGCACGCGACGCTGACCGCCCTGGGCAGCGTGCTGCTCGTCTGCCTGATGACTTGGTACAACCCGGTGCTGCTCGCCGCGACGGCAGGGATGACGGTACCAGGCGAACGCTGGCTGGACATCACGGTGTGGGGCGGCGTGCTGATGATCACCGGGTATTCGATGGGCACGCTCTACGAGCACAGCGCACTTCAGATCAGCGAGCTTCGCCAGACCTACCACGGCGTGCTCATGATCCTCCGCCACTTCATCGCCAAGGACACCTACACGGAGAACCATTCGTATCGCGTGTCGGTGTACGCGGCGACCATCGCCACTCAGCTGGAGCTGCCGCCGGGCAGAGTCGAAGACGTGCGCGCCGCCGGCCTGCTCCACGACATCGGCAAGCTCGATATCAGCCGCGAGCTGTTGTACAAGGCCGCTCGGCTGACCGAGGACGAGTTCAAGCAGATGCAGGAGCACGTCGCCAAGGGAGTCTCGATCCTCGAGCCGGTGGGCGGATCGCTGCGCCGCGTCATCCCCATCGTCCTCTCGCATCACGACAAGTTCGACGGCTCGGGGTACACGCCGACTCGGGGTGACGAGATCCCGATCGAGGCGCGCATCATCACGGTGGCCGACGTCTACGATTCGTTGACCAGCGATCGGCCCTACCGCAAGGCGATGTCGCCGTTCGACGCGAAAGAGATCATCGTCAAGGGATCGGGAAGCGACTTCGATCCGGTCGTGGTCGCCGCGTTCGTCGAAGCGTTCCGCAAGGGCGAGCTCGAAGTACCGACCGTCGTGGTCTAGGCCGATGGACACGCTCGACCGACTCGCGCCGGCGACGCTCGAGGAGACGCTGTCGTTCTCCCAGCGCCTGGTGCGGCGGCGACTGCCGAATCATGTCGATCGACCGTCGGATCGGCGCTCCCACCGCCGGCGTACGGCCGCCGATCTCGAGTGGCTCCGATCGGTGCGGCTGCTGGGCGGCGCCGGATACAACGTCACCCTCATCGATCTTTCCGAAGGCGGAGCACTCGTCGAAGTCGACGGCCCGCTTCGTCCCGGCGTCAAGCTGACCCTCGAGCTCGCAGGCGGCGGACTCGACGCCGCCGTCCCGCTCGAAGTGCTGCGCTCGTACGTCGCGCGTCTGAAAGACCATTCCACGTTCTATCGCAGCGCCTGCTCGTTCGTGCATCCAATCGAGCTTCCATCCACGTCGTCAGCACCTGCTCCTGCCAAGCCATTCGTCGGCGCGACGGCGGCGCTGCGCTATCTGCTCGACCACCGCGACGAAGCGGGCGAACGCGTGGTGCTGGCGCGGCCCGACGTGCTGAAGGTACTCGAATCGATTCACGCGCGCGGAGACGCCGACGGCGGACCGATCGCGCGCGCAACGCTGGAGTTGCTCGGCGCCGTGCTGCCGGCGCTGAATGGAGGCACGCGGCACGACGCGGCCGCCGCGCTTCAAGGCCACCTTCGAGCCCTGCCCCGCAATCTGCAGGTCGACGTCCGCGAGGCGGCGGCGACGCTCGAAACGCTCATCGGCCGATATTTCCCTGACGTTTCATCACAGGCTGCCGCGCGCCCCGTGCACGCACCGCGGGCCGAGCCCGCGGTCACGTCGGCGATGCAGAAGATCGTCGTGCGATATGCGGACGGCGAGCTGCTGAAAGGCTTCACGCAGGACTTCCATCCCACGCGGAGTCAGTTCTCGTTGTGGCCCAGCATCAACGCGAGTGCAACGGATCGCGTGATTGTCCCCATGGCGCGGCTGAAGGCGGTTTTCTTCGTGCGCAACTTCGACGGGAACCCCGGATATCGCGAACGTAAAACGTTCACGGTTCGGGGTCAGGGACGGCGCATCGAGGTCACGTTCACGGATTCCGAGGTCATCCTCGGGACGACCTTGAACTATCGTCCCGATGCTCAAGGATTCTTCGTGATCCCAGCCGACACCGGGGGCAACAATACCCGCATCTACGTCCTCTCCAGCGCCGTTCGACACGTACGGTTCATTTGACCGCCCCTGCCCAGCCCCCTTCCACCCCAGGCGCCCTATCGAGTCCTCCTGTTCAGCCCGATACGTCCAGCGGGCGTGTTCTTCGGAAACCCTTGCAAAATCGGGGATGACGCGCGGCCAAGCGGTGTTAAGGTAGAGCTGCCGCCAGACTCGAAATCTCGCGCAACAGTCTTGAAATCCGGCGAGGAGATTGACCATCGGAGCACGGCGGACCAGGGCGATGTGGGCATGCCCCAGACGCGGCATCAAGGTTGCGTTCGCCTGTCGGCACACCCAGAGGCGGTCGGAGAGGAGAGCATGCCTTCGAAGGTGCTGATCGTCGACGACGACAAGACAACCCGCGAGGGCCTGGCGGAGCTGCTGGAAGAATCGGGGTACCACGCGACTGCGGTCGGGACCTTCGAAGAGGCGACCCGCGCGCTCCGCAGCAATCCCCCCGACTTGCTGATCGCGGACGTCCGTCTCGGGCCGTTCAACGGCCTGCAACTGGTGATCAGCAGTCCCAAACCGGTCCCCGCGATCATCATCACCGGCTTTGCCGATCCGGTTCTCGAATCCGACGCCAAGCGCCGCGGTGCCGACTACGTGTTGAAGCCCGTTTCACCGGCACGATTGCTCGATCTCGTCGCGCAAAAACTCGCCGCCTCGCAACCCGGATTCGGCATTCCCAGACGCTGGGAACGGAAGCCGGTGATCGGTGGGTTGCCGGCCAGCGTCGAAGACGAACCGGCCCGGATCGTCGACGTCAGCTACGGCGGCGTACGATTCGAAATCGATCGCCGTCATGAGGCGACGTTGCCGAATCCATTCAGCATCCGGCTGCCGTCGGCGCACCTGTCGGTCCAGGCCAAACTGGTCTGGAAGAATCTGATTGGCGATCAGACGTGGCTCTGCGGCGCGATGCTCGCCCAGGAAACGCCCGAATGGTACGGTCTCGTTGACGGCATCTAATCCTCGTTTCTTCCACCTTTAGTCGTCTCGACACTTCCCTTTTGTTCGGTGTGCGGTGCACGCGCACGAGTAATGGTGCAAGCGCGTGTAACGTTCACCGTCAGCGCCCGCCTGCGCTCTTCGAGCTCCGGCGAGGTCGCGCCGGAGCGCTTCACGCGGAGGCGGATGTTGGGGAGTCCGAGGGGGCGACAGCCCGTCGGCAAAAAAAAGACGCAGGACACTTGCGCGTCCTGCGTCCGTGGAGCTGCCCGGGGGATGGGCGTCGGTTAGTTCTTCTGAAACCGCTTGCGCGCGACGAACCCGGCGAAGCCCAGACCCATCAACATCAGCGAGGTGGGCTCGGGCACCGGGTTGGTCTGCGTGAACGAGACGATGTAGTCGTTGTGGTCGTGATCGTTGTTCGAGTAGCTGACGAGGATGTCCTCGATGCCGAGAAAGTACTGCGTCGACTCCGCGCCGACGATGCGGAAGAGCGCGTACTGGGCACCGTTGTCCCACGAGTTCGACACGTGGCCGGTGCCGCTGTCATACGTGAACGCGCCGTCGGCGCGCCGGCCGAACGTGCCGTTCGTCCATCCGGTGATCCCGCCGAAGAAAGCGGGGATCGAGATCTCCTCCTCGGGCGCAAACCGGAAGCCGGTGGCCTGACCCAAGCCATCGTGCAGATACTCGATCTGGGCGTTGCCATACGCGTTGATCAAATACCCGACGCCGCACTCGGCACAGTCCCACGACAAGCCGCCCCAAAACGGCGTCAGCAGGGCGTTCGATTCACCGCCCCCCGGGGCCCCGACGCCCGACCACGTTCCTCCAACGATGATCGGTTCAGCGAACGCGGACACCGGCATCAGGAGGACGGTGGCCAGCAGGAGTGCACGAAGCTTCATGATCGTTTTGTCCCTTGTTGCTGCGGAAGTCACTTCCTCCGCAGACTTTTGTTTTATTCCAGCGCGACAGTAAACCCGTTAAGTCGTTCTGACGGCGTGTGTTGTGCTCCCGTGCGTGCCGTCATGCGCAGATTGTGCAAGAACCACGCACAATCTGACTGGAACCAGATTTCTCGACCCCCGCGGCTTCCCTTGGGCGTGCCAGACTGCCGTCAACTGCCCTGTAACCTTGGTGTTGCGGGCACTCTCGGCGCCTGGCCCCGCGGGCGGATCGCCCGGGACCCGCATCGACGTAGGAGGTCGCGCCTTCCCGAACAGTCATCCTGCGGAATGACCTTTATCGCTGAGTCTTCGGATCCGCCGTACTCCGTCTTCCGCCAGCGCTCTTGCGAGTCCAAATGGTCGGACAATGAGGAGGGCCATGGCCGAGACGATCCCCCGCGTTCGCGATTACATCAATCGCCACTACGCCAAGCCGCTGACCGTGCCGCACCTCGCGCAGCTCGCGCGGCTCTCCACCTTTCATTTCATTCGCGCGTTCCGGGCGCAAACCGGCGTCACGCCGCATCAGTACATCCGGGCGCGCCGAATCGAGCGCGCCTGCGAATTGCTGGTGACCACCCCGATGCCGGTGACGGAGGTCTGCGACGCCGTGGGCTTTCAAAGCCTCGGATCGTTCAGCGCTTTGTTCCGCAGGGTCACGGGCGAGGCGCCGGCCGCCTACCGCGCCAAGCGCCGCCGCACCGTCGTCATCCCCGGGTGCTTCATCCGGATGTATCGGGCCGAGAGATAGCCGCGGGGTCTGACCCGGGTCAGAGCGGGGTCAGACCCCTAGGCAGTTTTCGCGATCGCAATTTCGGATAAGCAGGGGGGAAACCGTGGCGCTACCGTAGGCGCTCGAGAGGAGACGCACTCATGATTCAGAAGCTGTCCCACGTCACCCTGTTCGTCAGCAACCAGGACGAAGCCCGGGACTTCTACATCAACAAGCTCGGATTCGAGGTCAGGACCGATCACACGATGGAAGGTGGCTTCCGGTGGCTGACCGTCGGTCCGAAGATGCAGCCGGATCTCGAGATCGTGTTGATGGATCCGACGCCAAGCCCGATGCTCGACGAGGAAGCCGCTGCGGCGGTCCGCCTGCTGCTCAAGAAGGGCGTGCTCGGCGCCGGCGTCTTCCAGGTCGACGACTGCCGCAAGACCTACGAGGAGTTGAAGCAGAAGGGGGTCCACTTCGCCGGTGCGCCGGAGGATCGGTTCTACGGGATCGAGGCCATCATGAAGGACGGCCTGGGCAACTGGTTCAGCGTCACCCAGCCGAAGAAGTGGCAAGGCTGAGACGATCGATCTCGTCGAACGTTTGAACGACCGGCACAGTGGAGGCCGGCGGCACGCCCGGCGGTCGGACGCACAACACCGTCTTCATCCCCACGTCGCGTGCCGCCTCCAGCTCGCGGGTGACGTCCGACACGAACAGCACCGCCGCGGGATCGAGGCGGAGCGCATCGGCAATGCGCCGATAGCTCCCGGCCTCGATCTTCGCGCCGACCGCGGTGTCGAAGTGCCATCGCAGCCACGGTGTGAGATCGCCGGCATTGGAATTCGCGAACAGCAGCTTCTGCGCGAGGACGCTGCCCGAGGAGTAGATGCCGGCGGCGATTCCGCCTGACGCCCATCGCCGCAGCGCCGGCGGCACATCGTCGTAGACGAGGCTGCGCAGCTCGCCCGAGCGATAGCCTTCTTCCCAGATCAGCCCTTGTACCATCTTGAGCGCTGGCGACTTGCGATCGCGATCGATCGCGTCGATGAGGCGCGCGACGACAACATCGATCGGCGCATCGGCCTGGAGATCGTTGTCTTCGCGCTGCAGCGCGCCGACGATCTCGCGCAGCTGGGGGTCGGCGGGCCAGCGCGCTTCGAACCACGCGGCGAGCCGCGCGCGCGAATAGGGAAAGAGGACCTCGTGAACGAACGCGATCGGGGTGGTCGTGCCCTCGATGTCGAGGAGCACGGCCTCGATTCCCGCGCGGCGCAGCCGCTCGATTCCGGCGGCGGCGGGGCCGCTCGTCACGAGCGCGGCTGCACCATCGCGCCGACGTACGCCGGGCCGAAGCAGAGGGGCTGGAAGTCGCGATCGATGCCGCTGTCGGTGTAGCGGGGAGTCCAGCCCGAGGGATCCTGGAACAGACGAATGGCCCGAATCCGCTTCTCCGCGCAGAGATCGAACCAATGCTGCGTGCCGCGCGGCACACGAATCAGATCGCCTTCGCCGACTTCGAGGACGAACACGCCGTCCGGGGCATGGATGTGGAACAGCCCTCGGCCCTCGATGATGAAGCGCACTTCGTCTTCGTCGTGCCAGTGCTCGCGGCTGAACTTCGCCAGCATCATGTCGAGGTTGGGAGTGTCGGCGGTGACGTCAATCACATCGGCGGTCACGTAGCCGCCGCGCTCCTTCAGCGCGTCGACCTGTTCGCGATACGCCGCCAGCACCTCTTCGGCGCTGGCGCCGGGCGGCAGCTCGCGGTTCGGCGTCCACTTTTGATACTCGATGCCGCGTCCCTCGAGGAATGCCGCCACGTCGCGTGGGTCGGTCAGCGT
>Ga0075421_100005005_pt1 | contig 15977 bp, 9 predicted proteins | sample SoiMetdeltSBSDD5_FD_75292 | JGI IMG/M metagenome (GOLD analysis project Ga0075421, IMG submission 75292) | Bulk soil microbial communities from a Populus tree surrounding site in Tennessee, USA - Soil MetaG P. deltoides SBSDD5 | ecosystem: Environmental > Terrestrial > Soil > Tree plantation...
CGGTCGATACGCGACGACGGTATGATGTTGCCGGCAAACGGCGTGCGCGTGAAACCGCCCGCGCCGTCGGAAACTGTCGTCAGCGGATCATAGATCATCTGCAGCCCGCCGGTGCGCGCGAGAGATTGCGAGAAGTTGCCTGTTTTTTCGAGCGCCGTCGGAACGCTCATCTCCTGGCTCAGTCCCGACTTCTGGCGATACGCTTCGGCGCCCATCCAGAAGAAGGTGCGGTTCTTGCCGTTGTAGAGCTTGGGAATCCAGATCGGTCCGCCGAGCGAACCGCCGTAATTCTTGAAAGGAACCTCGGCGCGCGGAAGACCCCCGCGGTTATTGAAGAAACTGTTCGCCGACCACGACGTGTCGCGCAGATAGCCGAATCCGCTGCCGTGAAGCGAGTTCGTGCCACCCTTCATGAAGGTGTTGAACACGCCGCCGCCGGTGCGTCCCATCTCGGCGTCGTAGGTGTTGGCTTGAATCTTCACCTCCTGCACGCTTTCAATGGTCGGAATGATCACGGCGCGATTAGTGGAATCGGTGATCGGCACGCCATCGAGCAGGTAGTTGTTGCCTCGCACCGGGCCGCCGGCAATGGAAATCTGCGACGAGCCCGATTGATCCTGCATGCGGTTATAGATCGGGTTGCCGACCGGTACCACATTCTGCGCGATCTTGGACATCATGAATGGGTTGCGCCCGAGGTTAGGGAGATCCACCAACTTCTGGCGGTCCACTACCTGTCCCGTGCTTGCGTTGGCCGACTCGATGAGTGGGACTTCCTCGGTCACCTGCACGGTTTCCACGACGTTGCCCACCGCGAGCTTCACGTCGACGGTTACGAAGCTTTGCGTGGCCACCGTCGCCGTGCTCTCGAAAGCCTTGAAGCCTTGCGCTTCCACGCTCACCTTGTAGTCGGCAGGATTGAGCGCCTGGAACACATACTCGCCGGCATCGTTGGAAAGTGTGGAACGGGTTGTGCCGGCGGCTATGTCCGTAGCTGTGACTTTTGCTTGTGGAACGGCCGCGCCTGTTTCATCGGTAACGCGTCCGCGGAGACTGCCCTGATAGGACTGGCTCCAAATCAACTGGCTGGCAAGCGTGGCGAGTGCGGCAATACGCATCGCCGTGTTCCTGCCCCTGGGAAACACGAATCGCATTCTGATTCTCCTCAACTGCCCTTATTGGAAAAGTGTGCTGTTAAAGCCCAACTGGGGAGTGATCCGCCACTCGGCGGGGATGGGGACGGACAGTCCGGAACTGGACTGTGGAGCTACGGGAGAGGCGTGCGCCTCAGGACTGGTGGAGAACAGAAATGGGTCAGCAAGTAACCCGAACGGGGCCGCCAAATTACCAACGGGGAGGCGGCTATTCCCTTTCCCCTGTCGCCAAGAATCCTAGCATGGCCGGCAGAGTCTGGTCAATCCAACAAATCGAGCCAAACAAATCGAGCCAACAAATCGAGCGGCCGGCGGATCGGATCAGAATTTGAAGTGCAATCCCAACTGAACGATCCGGGCCGGATTGCCTGGCGCGAGAGACGTAATGCGGCCAAACGTCGCGTTACCCCGGTTCAAATTGGGCAAGCCGAAGTTCGGCTTGTTGGTGAAATTCAGCATCTCGCAGCGGAACTGCAAGTTGTAGCGCTCGGAGAAGCGTATGTCCTTTAATACTGAAAGGTCCATCGCAACCGCGCCCGGGCCGTAACCTCCTGTTCGCCCCGAGTTGCCGAAAACGAATTGCCCCGGATCCGCATAGGCCGCCGTGTTGAACCACATCGCAATCTGATCGGCCCTGCTGCGTCCTCCTTCAATCGCAGCCACACCCACCACGTTTGGCCGGTTCTGCGGTGAAAACGAATTCGTCCGGTTCACTTGCTCGATGACTCCCCAGGGAGCCCCTGAACGGATCTCGCCGATGTAGCCGACCGACCACCCGCCAAAGACTCTGTCTGCCGCGCCGTGCAGTTCGAAGCGGTTCCCCTTGCCGAAGGGAAGCTGGTAAACGACGCTGGAGATCCAGCGGTGGGCGATCGAATTCCCCGTCAACCCGCGGTCGTTCCGGCGGTTGTACACGTTCGAGTAGGCGTTGCCCGCGCCTCCGCCGAGTTCATCGCGCGACTCGGCATCGTCAATGCCTTTGGCCCACGTGTAGTTCGTTTGAAAATGCAGGCCCGCCGAATAGCGCTTATCCAACTTCACATTTAATCCGTGATAGTTCGAATTTCCAATGGGCGGCGCTACCTGGGCCACGTCGGTGTATTGCGGAAACGGACGCCGCGCTTGCGCGTTGCCCGCGCCCATCAACTCCGGCCGCACCTGGTTCAAGGTCAGCGAAGCCGGAGCGGGCAAGCGGTGGCCAAGCGTCGAAAGATAGCCGATTTCGACCACGGTCTGCCATCCAAGCTGGCGCTGGATATTGAAGTTGTACGTAGTCAAATAGCCCGTCTTGCGGCCTACGGGGTCAAAGTACTCGACGCTGGTCACCGGCGATTGCCCCACGCGCACGGCTCCGAAAGTCGGCGTCAAATCCGCTTCTCCCGGTTTAGTCACGGCAGGCATTCCGTCCCGGAAAAGGAACGCCGGAGTCAGTCCGTTATCCGGGGAGACGAAATTTCCGCGGTAGCTGAACCCGATCGATGCCGATGTCGGCGTGGCCTGGTCGTACTGCCCCAAATACACCATCGCCGCGCCGCCGCGGATCACCCACTTATCAGTCGCCCGGAAAGCAAACCCGGCGCGCGGAGCGAAGTTGTTGCGGTCGAAATTATGTGCGTACTTGGAAACGCCGTTACGCCCGGAAAACGTCAGAATCCCCGGTGTACCCGACACCGAGTTGATAGAAACGGGATCAAATGAGTTCTGCCGGTTATCGAACACCTCGCGCCGGGGCACATCCATGTCCCACCGCATGCCCAGGTTCAAGGTCAGCCGCGGTGTCACCTTGAAATCGTCCTGGAGAAACGCTCCAACGGCGTCCATCCGCGTGCGCAGGGGATAGTTCTCATTGATGTTCGCGTTGTTTACCCAGCCCAGCAACAGCGCGGCCAGGGAGTGCCCGGTTGCGACATCGTTGAAGCCGAACACCCCACCTGCGGTGTTCTTGTTATCGTCGTCGTTGCGCCCATAACGGTATTCAAAACCCGTCTTCACGTTGTGCTTTCCCTTGACCCACAACACGTGGTTGACAAGGTGAATGCCCCAAATCGGAACCTGCAGCCTCTCGTGGTTAGACCCCTCGCCGATTTGCGCGTAGCCGGCGACGGTGACGCGCGGCCCGAACGCCGGATTCACACCCTTGATTCCCAACGTTTGGTTCAGATTCGTGTAAGCGGATCCTACGCGGTTGATGAATTTTCGCCGGTCGAAACTCGCGCGGAATTCGTTGATTAAGTTCGAGCGGTAGTTGTGAAACCAGGTCCCCGATGCGTTGTAGTAGCCGTTTTCGCGGTTCCGGTGAAAAGGATCCGTGCCCGGTGTCGGCCACACTGGACTGTCTTTCGGTCCCCCGTTGCTCGCCAGCAGCCGGCCGTAGATTCGATTTGAATCGTTGAACACATGGTCGACGCGCGACACATAAACGTTGTTCGGATCCTTCGTCGAGCCGTTCGTCAGGAAGTTCGCGCTACCCGACTCCGCTCCAGCCACGTTCGGCGTTGGATAAAACGCCGCGATCTGCCTCCCGATCGGATCCAGCCTCGATGTGGGAATCACATTTCCCGCAAACGGCGGCCGCCCGGATGCCGCTGGATCGCGCACCATTTGCCGGGAGGCGGAAAAGTCACCGCGCGACTCGGCCGGCGTGGGCACATTATGGATCAGCGTTGTCTCGTCGATCTGCCGCCGCCCCTCGTAGTTGAAAAAGAAATGCGTGCGGTCACGCCGGATTGGCCCGCCGATCGAAGCACCGAACAGGTTGTAGCGCAGCTTCGGCTTGGTCGCCGAAAAGAAGCTTCGGGCGTCCATGGCATCGTTGCGCAAGTATTCGTAGGCGGAACCATGGAACTCGTTCGTCCCGCTCTTAGTCGTCATCTGGACCACGCCACCGCCAGTTCGTCCCAACTCCGCCGAGTAGTTGCTTACGCTGACGTTGAACTCCTGCAGCGCCTCAATCGGGGGATCGAAATTCAGGGTTTGCACGCCTAGCAGCACGTTCTGCGCATTGGCGCCATCGATCGTCCAATTCGCATTGTTGCCCCGCCCGCCAGCCATCGTAAAATTCGAGCCCGTACCGTTTTGCACAACGAATCCAGTCAGCCGCGCCAGTTGCGCCGCGCGCCGGTTGATCAGTGGCATGTTGACAATGGTGCGATTGTCCACCACCGCACCCACCACGGAAGTCTCCGTTTGCAGCTGCGGCGCCGCTGCCTCCACCACAATGCGCTCGGTCTGCGCGCCCAACTCCATCGTCACGTCGATGCGATACTGCCCGCCTGTTTCAATCACCACTTCGGTCCGGCGGTAGGGCTTGAAACCGGCTTTCTCCACGTCCAGTTGATAGCGAGGTCCTGGTTTCACCAGCGGCACGACGTAGTTGCCTTCGCCGTCGGTGGCGCTAGGCCAACTTTCCCCGGTCTCCGAATTCGTGAGCTTCAAAGTCACGCCGGGCAACACCGCGCCTGTCGTGTCGCGAACCGTTCCATTCAACGTGGCAAATTGGCTCTGCGCAAAAATGGGCGCGACCGCGAGGAGAGCAATCAGGAAACGATTCATGGCATCCCTCCATCACCGCAAGACTTACGGAGATCATACAGCGCGAGTCCATCGACCGCAATGCAGGGAACTAGGGACGCGTTGGTGAATGTGGGCCGTTTGTGCGATCCTCCGGATGCAATTCGGCCTTCTCGGATACTAAGTCCGTAGGTGTAAGCGCATGCCGCATCACACCCGCGGAGCCGTGCCGGCGTGACCGGAAGTACATATGGTAGATCTCGTGCGCGACCACACGGGCCAATCCGATGCCCAGATATCGGTCGGCCTGCGCTCGCTCGCCTCCCCACATTCCGTCGTGGACGGCTACGCGCACGCGGTCGCAGTTGACGTCGGCAAATGGCTGCACCACGCCGTCGGTGACCGCGGCCCAGGCAAAGGGGCCTCGCTCGTCGGCCAGCGGCGGTACACCCGCGAGCGAACAATTGCCCCTGAACCTCACGACAACCGCCTCGCCTACCACGCCCGCTTCCGGTGCTTCCTCAGTCCGTAGCCACTCGAACCGAAGCGGCACGGACGCAAACATGCGATCAATTTCCGCGCGCATGAATTGAAAGGTACGAGAACTGGTGGGAGTTTCAAACTGGAAAAATATGGTCACCGGCTGCGCTTCCGCGCGAGGGCGCGGCAACTCCCCGGCTATGCCGAGAGCGGCAAGTGAGAGTGTAAGCCACAAGGGTAGGAGCGTCACCACGCTCTATTATGAACCCACTCCGGAACGGTGGCCGCGGGCCCGATTTCCAGCTGCCGCGTTACGGCGCCAGTGCCTTCGCGAGCGCCATCGAATCGCTGTTGCCCCAGTCATCCCGGGGTTCTGCCGCGGCGCGGGCAAATGTCCACAGTCGAATGCGCTCGTAGTCCACGCCGAGCAGGTCCGCCATCCCGCGAATCGTCCCATGCGGGTCTGAACTCATCCTGGAGCGACAGTTCAGAAGATGTTGCGTCGCATCATATGCGGGGTCCCCGGCGAATGGCTTCGGGTCTATGACAAGCCAAGGCTCCCGTTCCGACCGGAGGATGTTACCTGCGTGCAGATCAGTGGCCAGAAGTGAATGATCCCGCGTAGTGCGCGGCAACTCGTCGAAAATATGGAGGCCTTCGCGGACAAGCCCAGCGTCCGCCCATCGGCCGCTGTTGGCCAAAGTCTCGCGGCTCCAGTGATCCATCATCGCGGATAGAGGGCTGAAGGAATGTGGCGCCACCGGCATGCGCCAGAGGCGGCGCAAAAGGCCAGCGACGACAAGATCCTGCTCGGCCTCGGGCAGCGCGCGCAACGTAGTACCCGGCCTGCAACGCTCAATCAGCATGGCGCCCAACCGGTCGTCGGCCTCCATGAGCTGTACCGTCGGATCGCCGTTCCAGTAGCGCAGCCCTTGTATTTCGTGCTCGCCTTCCATGTGCGGCATGGCAAGCTTGAGCACCGCCGCGCTCCCGTCCGCGCGCGTCACTGGCGCCACCCAGGCGCAGCCCCCTCCTTCGCCGAAGGGTGCACCAAGCGTCAACACCCACCGGCGCTCCAGGTCTCGGAGCGTTTCGGGCAGGCGGTCGAGCCACACCGCGCGCTCAGCTGTCATGCGGCAATTGGCCTCAAGCAGCTCGGGAATAGTCAACGCCACACCCTCCATCTTGCCTTTCCCATGGCTTCGCCGCTGGGGCCTTAGTGCGGTTCCGCACGCTTCGAAACGCTGCATTCGATTCTGCTACGCTTATAACGTTCCGGCGGTGTCCACCGCCGTCCCCGTAGGTATCAAGTCAAGGGAGTGCCTTTTTCCTTCAATGCGATTTCAAGTCAAGCCTCAACTCGAATTTCTCGTACGGCCATCGCTTCCACCGGCACTCAGCCGCACGACGGAGCTGGCCTACAACCTGCTGTGGAGTTGGGATCACAACATCCGGGCCGTGTTTCGCAGGCTTGATCCGCAGTTGTGGCGCGCCTCCGGCCACAACCCCGTGCTCATGTTGAGCCAGCTGACTTCGGGCGCCATTGAGAAGGCCGCCGCCGATCCGCGCTATATCGCCTTGTTCCGGCGTGCGTGCGAACGCTTCGATGCCTATATGGACCGGCCGTCGGCCACATCGCAAGAGCGCCTAATCGCATATTTCTGCATGGAGTTCGGGCTCGTCGATTGCATGCCCACCTATTCTGGCGGCCTGGGTCTGCTTGCCGGCGACCATTTGAAAGCCGCCAGCGATCAGGAACTTCCGCTCGTTGCCGTGGGATTGCTTTATCAGAAGGGCTATCTGCGCCAGGTGTTGAATCCGGACGGCTGGCAGCAGGAGCGTTATCCGATCAACGACTTCTATATGTTGCCGGTTCTGCCCGTGCGGGGCAAAGACGGACGGGACCTGATAGTCAGCGTCGATCTCCCGGGCCGCATCTGCCACGTGAAGGTGTGGCAGATGAACGTCGGCCGTGTCACGCTCTACCTGCTCGACACCAACATCCCGGAAAACGAAGGCCACGAATACCGCGACATCACCGACCAGCTCTATGGCGGCGATATCCATAGCCGCATGCGCCAAGAGATTGTGTTGGGCATCGGCGGCTTGCGCGCGCTCAAGGCGTTGGGCCTGGAGCCCACGGTCTTCCATATGAACGAAGGCCACTCCGCCTTTCTCGCCATCGAACGTATTCGGCTCCTAATGAGCGAGAAGAATCTCTCGTTTGAGGAAGCCCTTGACGCCGCGCGACAGAACAACATCTTTACGACGCATACCGCCGTACCCGCGGGCTTCGATTACTTCGAACCCGGCATGCTCTACGACTACTTCAGCGAGTACTGCGAAACGGGCGGCCTGTCGTTCGGCCAGATTCTCGCTCTCGGCCGCCGCAACCCGAACGACCAGAGCGAACGCTTCAGTATGGCCGTTTGCGCCATCCACTGCTCCGCTTGGCGCAACGCTGTCAGTCGTTTACATCGTGTTGTGGCGCAGGAGATGTTCCAGGATATGTGGCCGGAACTCCCTACCTGGGAAGTGCCTATCACCTCGGTCACCAACGGCGTCCACCTGCCCACGTGGCTCAACGGCGATCTTGCCGCGCTCTACGACCAATACCTGCAGCCCGACTGGCTCGACCGGTACAAAGACAATCGCGTGTGGGACCTCGTATGGGACATTCCCGAAGCCGAGTTGTGGGAAACCCGCCGCCGCCGCAAACGCCGCGTGGTTCACTTTGTACGCGAACGCGTCCAGCAGGCCGCCATCGCCCGGAAAGCCTCGTCCGCGGAGATCCGGCGCCTGGCGGAGGTGCTCGATCCGGACACGTTCACCATCGGTTTCTCGCGCCGTTTTGCCACCTACAAGCGCGCCACACTGCTGTTCAAGGACATGGCGCGGTTGAAGAAGATTCTCACCAACCCCGACATGCCGATGCAGATCATCTTCGCCGGCAAAGCTCATCCCAAGGACATGCCAGGCAAGAACTTCATTCGCGAAATCTGGCAGATGTCGCGAGATCCGGAGATCTCGCGCCGCCTTGTCTTCGTCGAAGATTATTCCATTCAAGTGGGCCGTGAGCTCGTGCAGGGGGTCGACCTCTGGCTCAACACCCCCAAGCGAGGCGAGGAGGCTTGCGGAACGTCGGGGATGAAGGCCGCTCTCAACGGCGTGCTGAATCTCAGCGTCCTTGACGGCTGGTTCGACGAAGCTTACGAAGTCTCCGGCGGCTGGGCTATCGGCGACCGTGAAGAGTACTCCGAAGACCAGGACGACATCCACGCCAGCGCTATTTATTCGATGCTCGAAAACGAGATCATCCCCCTTTACTATCGAGACCGCGACCGTGGCGCTCCCGAGGAATGGATGCGCCGCGTCAAGCAATGCGTCGCCAACATTACGCCGCGTTTTAACTGTCAGCGCATGATCGCCGAATATGATTCCGAGCTCTACCACCCGGCGCATCTGAGTTTCCGGAATGCCAGCAGCGAGAACTTCCGCCCCGTGCAGGAACACACCAAATGGATGCAGCGGGTACGTTCCATGTGGGACGGAACGCGTATCGTCGACATCGGTCCTAAATTGGATAACCCCGCCGTGAACGGCCACGCACTCACGGTGCGTGCCGTCATCGATCTCGGCGGACTTACCCCGGACGATGTTCGGGTCGAAGCGGTCGTGGGCCGCATCGGCGTAGAGGGGTTTCTCGAGGACACCACGGTCGTTCAACTGACGCCCAACGGTGAGGCCGGCGGGGCAACTGTGTTCACACGCGAGTTTCTTCCAGGACACACGGGCCGCCTGGGCATGTCCGTGCGTCTTATGCCGAACCACTCTGAAGATCCGTTGACGCGACCCTGCCATCCGCTGATGAAGTGGGGGTAATCCGCGCGCGTTGCAATGCCCCATGGAACAAAAAAGTACGGGGGTCGTCTACAATAAAGGTAGGTTACAGCCGATGGTTGAGTGGACGGGCGGGAGTGAACCTCCTGTCGCCATCGGGCATCCCTGATCCGCCACCCGTTTAGAACATTGACAATTCACTGGACTCGGCCCGCAGTCCGTGGTAATTAGGTAGTAGAGGAACCGGTTGTTCGGAGGAATAACTAGTTCCGGCACCTGCCTGCCCACTGAAAGCCCGCAATCCCTCGTCAGTTCTGTAATTGGGAGTGCATGTTTCCAGTTTTAAGTTCGAAGGAGAATTTTACCTTCCATGGACAGTGATCGTAAGTATAAGTCCCACGGCTACATGGATGGCGATCGGGACCAAAACCAAGGCTTCCGAGGACGCGAGGATCGTCCACGACCCCAAGGCCCGCGACCGCCGATCGATATCACGGGCCCACGCCTTCCCCGCATGGTGCAATCGGTTACCGCCGCCCGATGTTGGAATTGCGCCACAACGCTCCCGTTGGGAGTGGATTTCAAAGGTACCTGCCCTAAATGCAATTCCGATCTTCATTGCTGCAAGCAATGTGCGCATTTTGAACCAGCGACGCGTTTTCAATGCTTAAAGCCTATCCCGATACGCATTTCGCCGAAGGATACAAGCAACGAGTGCGAGTTGTTCAGCTCGCGCGTGACCGTTGCCCGGGAAGTTACCTCGTCCGGCGCCGCCGCCTCGCAAGGCGCCACATCGCAGTCACCCCGCACACCCGCCGACGCACGCGCAGCCTTCGACAACCTGTTTAAGAAGTAAGCCGCGGCGAGAGGGAGGGAACTCCTACGTGCGGAACCGCTCGTCGATTTCCACCTGATAACCGCTGGCCAGGCGATTTGTTTCGTTCGCCATTCCGACCACAGCCATCAGCTCGGCAAACATCGCGTCGCTCATTCCCGCTTTGCGCGCACTCGCCGTGTGTGAGGCGATACAGTACCCGCACTGGTTGGTGGCACTAATCGCAACGTAGAGCATCTCCTTCACCAGGGGATCAAGCGCGCCTGGCGCCATCACCACCTTCACGCTCTCCCACGTGCGCTTGAGCAAGGGCGGATCGTGCGCGAGGGCCTTCCAGAAGTTGTTGATGTAATCCGTCTGCCTCGTCGCGAAGATGTCGTCATAGACAGCGCGCACCTCAGACGAGGCGTCCTCGTATTCGATCAAACCGCATGTCGCCATATATCAGAATTTAAGCAGGCTGCGAAGCCCACTTGAGCGCCGAACTTCGGGCGCTTTTTCTCCCGACAGCTGCTCGCAAAACGCCGTCGCGGCGCGGGCAAACTCCGAGCCCGGCGGCGCGGGCTTTCCGTTCAACACCGCTGCGCGCAGAGTTTTGTAATCGTTGGGAAACACCTGCCCGATCGGCCTGCCCAAATGCTCGGTAAGATCATCCGGCGCCAGATCGTCTTCATGCCAGCGATTCACTAGGACAATTGTGCGCTCCTTGCTAACGCCCCAACGTTCCAACTCTGCACAGCGCTGCTTAGCCAGCCGTAGCGGTAACACCTCGGGCGTTGTCACGATGCACACCATTCGCGCCCGCCGCACCAACTCCTTTGTAGCGAAGTTCACCAACTCCGGCAGGTCCGCCAAAACGTAATCGTAGTAGGGGCGTACCCGGTCAAGCAGTAGAAAGTAATCCAACCATTGCGGCAACGGCGCATCTTTGTGCGGAGTGGCAAAGAGCCAGTCCACGCCATCGGCGCGCTGAACGATCTGGTTCAGCGTCAGCAGGTCGAGGTCGCGCACATTTTCCAGCGCCCGAGCCAGGCCGTGTTCGACATCGGCGTTTAGCATTACCGACAGCACTCCGGAGCGCAGGTCCGTCTCGAGCACGAGTACGCGCTTCTTCAGCTGCGTTCCCAGTGCTGTGGCCGTATGAAGCAGCACGGTGCTCGCTCCGCTACCGGCTTTCGATGGCAGGAAAAGGATCAACTTCTCTTCAATGGATGGCCGTGAGAGATGGATCGCCTGATCGATCGCTCTCAACAACTGCTCCTGCTCGACAGGGAAGTCGATGCTGGCAATCACCTCAGCCTCTGCCATCTCGTCGTTCGTCATCGGTCCCGCACCTACGGCGATTACCGCCAACCCAGCCTTGCGTTCATGCAAACTTTGCACGCAAACGGCACCCTCGACCGGATCGGCGAAGTCGACCAGAGCCATTTCGGCATGGGCCCCATGGAACAGCTTTGCCAGCGCGGCGCCCGTGGGAATTTCGTTCTCCGTCGCTACCGGCAAGAGCTGGCCGGATTCAGCGGCAGCCTGTTTTAGATATTCCGCCCGGACGAAGGAGGAACCGAGAATAAAACAAGGAAACATAGAGCCTCAGCACTGAATCGGCGCAAATCTGGCGAAACTGTAGTAAATCTTCGCCTTACTCGGACTCTACTACGATACAGCCGGCAATCCCGCCAGCGCCATGGCCAGTTCGGCGTCATCGTAATTTTGATCTACCAACTTGCCCGCCTGGAAATCGATGTACGCTTGCATATCAAAATGTCCATGGCCACAGAGATTGAATAGGATCACCTCGGCGCGGCCCTCGCGCTTGCAGCGAAGCGCCTCGTCGATCGCGCCCTTCACGGCGTGGTTTGCTTCGGGCGCGGGTATGATGCCTTCGGCCTTGGCGAAAGTGAGACCAGCCTCGAAGCAGCCCACTTGGTGATAGGCACGTGCCTCGATCAAGCCGAGTTCGGCGATGTGGCTCACCAGCGGCGCCATACCGTGATATCGCAAGCCGCCCGCATGAAATCCCGGAGGCGTGAAGGTTGAGCCGAGCGTATGCATTTTCACGAGCGGGGTCAGGTGCGCGGTGTCGCCGAAGTCATACGCGTAGCGCCCGCGCGTCAGGCTCGGACAAGCAGCCGGCTCGACGGCCACCATTCGCACGTTCGCACCACCGCGCAACTTCACGCCCAGAAATGGAAATGCGATACCCGCGAAGTTCGATCCGCCGCCGATGCAGCCAACAATGACGTCCGGCCCTTCGCCCGCCATTTCCATCTGGGCCATCGCTTCCTGTCCCAGCACGGTCTGGTGCAGCAGCACATGATTCAGCACGGAGCCAAGGGCATACTTCGTGTCGTCGCTCTGCGCGGCCACCTCGACCGCTTCTGAGATTGCGATCCCCAGGCTGCCTGGATGGCCTGGGTGTTGCGCAAGTATGGCCCGGCCACAGTTGGTCTCAATCGACGGCGAAGCCACGCAGCGCGCGCCGTATGCTTCCATCAAGGCGCGCCGGTAGGGCTTCTGGTCGTAGGAGACGCGTACCATGAACACGTCTATCTCGATGCCAAACATTGCCCCTGCCATCGCGAGCGACGATCCCCATTGCCCCGCACCCGTCTCTGTTACGATTCGCCGCACACCGGCCCGCTTGTTCTCAAATGCCTGGGGTACTGCAGTGTTCGGCTTGTGGCTCCCCGCCGGACTCACGCCCTCGTACTTGTAATAAATGTGAGCCGGTGTATCGAGCGCCTGCTCTAATCGGCGAGCACGAAACAGCGGCGTGGGGCGCCATTGCCGATAGACCTCCCGCACGGGTTCCGGGATTGGCACCTCGCGCTCCGGCGTCACCTCCTGCAGGATGAGTTCCATTGGAAACAGTGGCGCCAGATCGTCCGGCCCGATTGGTTGCCTCGTACCCGGATGCAGCACCGGCGGCGGTGGAGCGGGCAAATCGGCCACCACGTTGTACCAGAATCGCGGAATGCGCGACTCGTCCAAAAGGTACTTCACGCTGTCGGCCATTACTTGTCTTTCTTATGCCATCAACTTTTGTACTAGCTCGCCTTCCACGTCGGTGAGCCGGAAGTCGCGGCCCATGAAGCGGTATGTCAGCTTCTTATGGTCGAAGCCCAGCAGGTGGAGGAACGTCGCCTGCAGGTCGTGGATGTGAACCGGATCCTTCGTAATCGTTAGCCCCAGTTCATCAGTCTCGCCGATCACCTGCCCACCCTTGATGCCGCCGCCTGCCATCCATAGGGAAAAGCCCTCGGGATGATGATCGCGACCCGCGTTGCCGGCTTCTTCAGGACGCCGGATCTCCGACATCGGCGTGCGTCCGAACTCACTGCCCCACACGACGAGCGTCGAGTCGAGCAAGCCGCGCTGCTTCAGGTCTTGTATCAACGCCGCGGCCGGTTGCTCGGTCGCCTTGCACTGCTGCACAATCCCCGTGTTGATGCTCGAATGATGATCCCAGCTGGCGTGCATCAACATTACGAACCGCACGCCACGCTCAACTAGACGGCGCGCCAGCAGGCAGTTTGTGCCGTAGGCTTTAGTCGCTGGTTGCTCCACGCCATACATTTCGAGTGTCGCTTTTGACTCCTTCGAAAAGTCGAGTAGTTCGGGCGCCGCCGACTGCATGCGAAACGCGAGTTCGTAGCTGTGAATGCGCGAGGCGATCTCCTGATCGCCGGTGAGCGTGGCGCGCTCGGTGTTCAAATCGCGAATGGCGTCGAGGCGCGCCCGCTGCGTGGCGTCACTGATGCCGTCGGGATTCGAGAGATAGAGAATTGGGTCGCCCGTGCCGCGAAAGACAGTGCCCGAATAGGTCGTGGGCAGGAAGCCGGAAGAGAAGTTGTCCGAGCCGCCGCTGGTGCCTTTGCCCGACGTGAGCACGACAAAGCCAGGCAGGTTTTTCGACTCGCTGCCGATGCCATAGGTGACCCACGAGCCCATCGTTGGCCGGCCCAATTGCGTATGGCCGGTAAAGAGCAAGAGCTGGCCCGGGTGATGATTGAACGCATCGCTGCGCACAGAGCGTACGAGACAAATATCATCGGCGACCCTGCCCAGGTTGGGCAGTAGATCGCTCAGTTCCATGCCGCACTGGCCCTGTGGCGCAAACGTGCGTGGACTGGCCAGCACCGACGCGGTCGGCTTGATGAATGCGAGCTTCAGGTCCTTCGTCATTGACGGAGGCAGCGGTTTGCCGTGCCACTTCTGCAGCGCCGGTTTGGGATCGAACAGATCCATCTGGCTCGGCGCGCCTTCCATAAAGAGGAAGATGACGTTTTTTGCTTTGGGCGCGAAGTGTGGCGCTTTGGGCGCGAGCGGGTCCTGCGCCGCCAGGCCGGCCGCATAGCCATCGCGCGTGAGCAAATCGAACAACGCCGCAGTACCTACACCGCCGGCGCAGCGATTGAAGAAGTCGCGCCGCGTCTGAATTGTCTGGAATTGTTTCTCATTCATGGCGGCTACTCTCTGGTGATGAACTCGTCGAGGTTGAGGAGAACGCTGGCGACGCCGGTCCAGGCGGCCTGTTCGATCGTGCTCGCGCGCAGCGCCTTCATCGACGCCGGTTCGCTGTCGAAGATGGTTTTCTGTTTGTCGAAGTAGCCGCGCATTCTCGTGGTTTCGTTAGCCGTCGGCGCGCGACCTACCGTAGTCAGGAAGGCGTTTTTCAGTCGATCTTCGAACGTGCCCTCTTGGCTTGCCAGGCGCCAGCCCAGCGTCTGCGCGGCTTCGAGAAACACCGGATCGTTCAACAGGTTCAGCGCCTGCAGCGGCGTATTCGAACGCTGCCTCCGGCACGCCGTCACGCTCGCCTTCGGCGCGTCAAAATTCATCAGCAGCGGATAGGGAGTCGTGCGTTGAAAGTGGATGTACAACCCGCGGCGATAACGGTCGGGTCCTTCGGCGTCGCTCCACTTGCCGCCCCAGCCAAAGCCGTAGCTGATCTCAGAAACGCCCTTCGGTTGCGGAGGCTTCACGCTTGGCCCGCCCACGCGGAGGTCCAGCAATCCGGAAGCGTGGAGCGCCGCGTCGCGCACGCTCTCGGCAGGCAAGCGCAGTCGCGACTGCCGCGCCATCAACCGGTTATTCGGGTCTTTCTCTTCCAGGTCCTTGCGCGTATGCGACGCCTGCCGATACGTCGCCGACATCACGATCATCTTGTGCAGCGGCTTCCAATGCCAACCGTTCTCGCGAAACTCAGTTGCGAGGTAATCGAGCAAATCGGGATGCGTCGGCGAGTCGCCTTGCGTACCAAAGTCCTCAGCCGTTTTCACAATGCCAGCGCCGAAATACTCTTGCCACACGCGATTCACCGTCACGCGCGCAGTTAGCGGATTGCTCTCTGAAGTCAACCAGCGCGCCAGATCGAGCCGCGTCGCCCGCCCTTGCGCTGGTATCGCCGGAAGGAACCCAGGTGTGCCGGGCTCCACGGTAATCCCAGCGGCTTTGTAGTCGCCGCGCACGCGCAAATGCACCGGGCGAGGCGCATCCAACTCCGCCACGGTCATTGCCTGTGTTAATTGCGGATACTCCGCATAGAGCGTCCGCAGCTTCATGTCCAACTGGTCGAGCTTCAGCTCCTTCCACTTCTTATTGCCCACGGCGAAGTGATAGTTGCGGATGAAGTGATCGGTCAGCACATCCCAATCGCGCTCGGTGCGCTTGTCCGGTGGAATGCGAATCACGCGCTCGCCATCGCCGCCCTCGGTGAGCTTCAGCAGGCAATCCCACGCGAGATCCCAATCCGTCCGCTCCCCGGGGTGCGCGGAGGTGTAGAGCATCTCCTTCTCCCAGGCGGCCATCAACGGCGGAACGTTGTACTCCTTTAGCATCGCGTCGCGCTTGGCGCGGTACTCGGGGCGCTTATTCAAATATGGCCCCAGTTCACCCGGCATCGGCGCATCGATATCCACCTCGGCGAGATTGTCGAAGAAGGCGAATAACCGGTAAGTGTCCTTCTGCGTGATCGGGTCGTACTTGTGGTCGTGGCACTGCGCGCACCCCACGGTCAGCCCGAGCCACACGGAGCCGGTGGTCGCCGCTCGATCGAGCGTCGCTTCAAACTTGAACTGCTCGGAGTCCACGCCGCCTTCGCGATTGGTCAACGTCATCCGGTGGAATCCCGTGGCCGCACGTGTTTCGGCGCTGGC